>Ga0208243_1000372_pt1 | contig 27107 bp, 22 predicted proteins | sample Subbio2Aug_QV12A_FD_184826 | JGI IMG/M metagenome (GOLD analysis project Ga0208243, IMG submission 184826) | Serpentinite rock and fluid subsurface biosphere microbial communities from McLaughlin Reserve, California, USA - CR12Aug_QV12A (SPAdes) | ecosystem: Environmental > Terrestrial > Deep... | reverse complement strand
GAGGCCCAGCGTCTTACGCGCCGCGATACGGGAATTATGCGGCAGCGTCGGATCGGTGGCTTCCAACGGCGGGCACATATCCTGGATCAGTTCCAGGCCCCATTCCTTGGCGTAGCGGTCGCGGAAGGCATAGGTCTCGGGGAATTCCAGGCCAGTATCAAGATGGGCCACCGGAAACGGCACTCGGCCCAGGAAGGCCTTCTTGGCCAGCCAGATCATGACATTGGAATCCTTGCCCAAGGACCACAGCATCGCCAGCGGCTTGATGCGGCTATAGGCCTCGCGGAGGATGTAGATGCTTTGGGCTTCCAGCCAGTCGAGATCGTCGGTCATAATTTCACAAACTTTCAGCGTTCTATTCTTCACCAAGGCGGCTGGCCGGTAAAGGCATATGGAGGCCGCATTCGACTTTGTCCTGGCCGCGCCAGCGGCCCGCGCGCGCATCCTCGCCGGGCGCGACCGGCTGGGTACAGGGCGCGCAGCCGATGGAAAGATAGCCCTGGTCTGCCAGCGGATGCGCAGGCAGACCGTGGCGGCTGACATAGTCGGTAAGTTCCGCCGCCGTCCAGTCGGCCAGCGGGTTGAATTTCAGGCGGCCATCCACCGCTTCCACCAGAGGCAGGGCGGCGCGGCTCTGGGCCTGGAAACGCTTGCGGCCATTGATCCAGGCATCGAAAGGCTTCAGGCCGCGCTGCAGCGGTTCCACCTTGCGGATGGCGCAGCAGGCATCGGCATCGCGGAACCACAGCGTGCCGCTCGGGTCCTTCGTGTCCAGCAATGCCGGATCAGGGCGCAACACGCGCAGATCGGTAAGGCCGAACTGCGCCGTCAACTGCTCGCGATAGGCCAGGGTCTCGTCGAACAGCTTGCCGGTATCGATGAACAGCACCGGTGTTGCCGGATTCACCTGCGCCACCAGATGCAGCAGCACGGCGGCATCGGCACCGAAGGACGAGACCAGGGCGATGCGCCCGGGGAATAATTCATCAATCGCCACGCGCAGCATGTCGGTTCCCGGCAGGCCGGCAAAGCGCCGGTTCAGCACCGCAGCCGTATCGGCGAGCGCGTCGCCGCCTATGTCGAGCGCGGCACTCACAGCCCTGCCTTGCGCGCCAGGCGCTGCTGCAGGCCGAGACGCACATTCTGCGCCGTGGCACGATCATCGCTGGTCGGCTGATAGAATACGGTCATTTCCTGCAAGGCCGCCTTGAACACCTTTTCGGCATCGGGGCGGTTGATCTCGAAGGCATCGAAGCCGGCACGGTGCATGTAGAGAAGCTGATCGCGCAGCACCTGGCCGGTGGCGCGCAATTCACCCTGGTAGCCGAGATGCTCGCGCAGCACACGGGCCTGGCTATAGGCGCGGCCATCGCTGAATTTCGGGAAATTCAGCGCGATCAGGGCGAAACGGTGCACATCGCCGTTCAGTTCTTCCGGCGCCGCCGTGTTCGGCAGGCTCAGACCCAGAGGCGCGTTGCGCTGTTCGAGCTGCGCCTTCTGCTCCTGCCAGCGTTTCAGCGACACCACGGCCTTGCCGTCCGCCGGCAATTCCGCGTCATCCGCCACCAGGATCCAGTCGTCAGTGGTTTCGATCCCGTTCTTAATGAGCGGCATAGACCTTCTCCTTGAACGGGGCCAGGCCGACGCGGCGATAGGTATCGAGGAAACGTTCACCTTCCTGGCGCAAACCGAGATAGGTCTCGACCAGCGTATCGATGGCATGCAGTGCGTCCTGCTCATTCAGCGCCGGGCCGATCAGATCGCCAAGGGCTGCATCGTCGCTGGCGGAGCCACCGATGGTGATCTGGAAGAATTCCTCGCCGGCCTTGTCGACGCCGAGGATGCCGATATGGCCGACATGGTGATGCCCGCAGGCATTGATGCAGCCGGAAATCTTGATCTTCAGTTCACCGATATCCTGCGCCCGCTGCCAGTTCTTGAAACGCAGCGCGATGGCCTGGGCAATCGGGATCGAGCGCGTGTTGGCCAGCGCGCAGTAATCCATGCCCGGGCAGGCAATGATATCGGAGACCAGGCCGATATTCGGCGTCGCGAGGCCTTGTGCCTTCAGCGCCCGCCACAACACCGGCAGGTCGGCCTGGGCGACATGCGGCAGCACCAGATTCTGTTCATGGGTGACCCGGGCCTCACCGAAGGAATAGCGTTCAGCCAGATCGGCCACCGCCGCCAACTGGTCGGCGGTAATGTCGCCCGGCGGCTTGCCTTCCTCTTTTAGCGAGATATTGACGATGGCATAGCCGGCCTGGCGATGTTTCACCACGTTTTGGCGGTGCCAATGGGCAAAGTCGCGGTCCTGGCGCAGGCCTTCCAGCAGGGCAGCTGGCGGCGCAGCAGGCAGGTCGGCATAGGCTGGCGGCGCGAACTGCGCCGTGATGCCGTCAATCACATCCTGCGGCAGCTTCAGCGCGCCATCCTTGATCAACGCCCACTCGGCTTCCACATCCTCGCGGATCTTCTCGATCCCGGTTTCGTGCACCAGGATCTTGATCCGCGCCTTGTAGAGATTGTCGCGACGGCCATAGCGGTTATAAACACGCAGGATGGCTTCGAGATAGCTCAGCAGATGCTGCTTCGGCAGGAAGCTGCGGATGGTCTTGCCGATGAACGGCGAACGGCCGAGACCACCGCCGACAAAGACCTCGAAGCCGGTTTCGCCGGCATCGTTCTTCAGCATGCGCAGGCCGATATCATGCACGCGCACGGCGGCGCGGTCATGCGGCGAACCGGTGACGGCAATCTTGAACTTGCGCGGCAGGAAAGCGAATTCCGGGTGGAAGGTCGACCATTGCCGGATGATCTCGCACCACACCCGCGGATCCTCGATCTCATCGGCGGCGACGCCGGCATACTGGTCCGTGGTAGTGTTGCGGATGCAGTTGCCCGAGGTCTGGATGGCATGCATCTGCACTTCCGCCAACACGGCAAGGGCTTCCGGCGCATCCTCCAGCTTGATCCAGTTGAACTGGATATTCTGCCGCGTGGTGAAATGGCCCCAGCCGCGATCATAACGGCTGGCGACGCGCGCCAGGCCGCGGAGTTGATGCGAGGCCAGCGTGCCATAGGGAATGGCGACACGCAGCATGTAGGCATGGAGCTGCAGGTAGAGGCCGTTCTGCAGCCGCAACGGCTTGAACTCGTCCTCGCTCAATTCACCGCTGACACGGCGCTCAACTTGGCCACGGAACTGCGCCAGGCGTTCATCGATCAGTTGCTGGTCTAATGGATCATAACGGTACATGACGGTTTCCTCAGGCTGCTTCCGTGGTCGGTCCCTGAGCGCGGATACGCTCGCGGAACTGCACCGGCAGCGGGGGCGCGCTGCCAGGCTCGACCGGCACCAGATAGGGTGCCACTACAATATTGCGCGCCGCCTGGGCATTTGCTTCGGCCAGCAGGCTGGTGGCGGCGGCTTCGTCCGGTGCCACGACGGCATCCTTGATGCTGCGGCTCCAGGCGGAATCGGCGGTGAGATAGACCACATCGCCGCGCACCAGATGATTGGCGGTGACAATCTGCGGGTTGTGCTTGAGCTTCGGGGCTTTGGCCATGGGGCGGGGCTCTTTGATTTAAGCGATCTTGCGCTGCGGGTGCACGGATTGCGTGGCGCGGGCGCGCGCCGCAACAGCACCAAGTACCAGCAGGGTGGGGCCGGAGCCGTGACGGGCACCGAGCGATACCAGGTCGGCAAGCCGGCCCTGGCTGACAACCTGGTCCGGGCGGCTGCCATTCTCGATCAGCGCCACCGGCAAGTCGGCGGAAACGCCATGAGCCAGCAGCGCATCGCGGATCGCCGCCGTCTGGCTCAGGCCCATATAAATCACCAGCGTCTCATCGGCCTTCACGCGTTCAGCCCAGCCGAGTGCTGCTTCGCCGCTCTTGTCGTGGCCGGTGACGAGCGTGAGCGCGCGGCTCATGTCGCGATGGGTCAGCGGGATGCCGGCGGCTGCGGCGCAACCGAGCGCCGCCGTGATGCCGGGAATCACCACCACCTCGGCGCCATGCGCCTCAAGATGATCCACTTCCTCGCCGCCACGGCCGAAAATGAACGGGTCGCCTGCTTTCAGCCGCACAACGCGCTTGCCGGCTTCCGCCGCCTGCAGCAGCAAGGCATTGATGCCGACCTGGTCGATGCGGTGGCTACCCTTGCGCTTGCCTACCGGTACACGCTCGGCATCGCGGCGGGCGCGCTCCAGCACCGCCGGCGCCACCAGATCATCATAGAACACCACATCGGCGCTGCTCAGCGCCCGCTGCGCGGCGATAGTCAGCAGATCGGGATCGCCAGGGCCGGCGCCAACGATATGCACCACACCAGCGATTTCAGCTTGTGGCCGGTTCAGTTCGCGCAGCATGGTTTCGCGCGCGGCACCAAGGCGGCCTTCCAGTGCCTGGGCCGCCGCCGGGCCATCGAACACCCGGCGCCAGAAGGCGCGGCGGCGTTCGGCATCCAGCGCGGCGCGATAAGTGGGAAGGTCGCCGAAGGCTTTCGCATGGCGCGGGAGTTTCGGGGTGTCGCCGCAGATGTCGGCGGTGAAGAGGAAGACGACGTCGGTGCCGGTGCCCGAGCCGATGCCGTGGGTGATGAGGGGGGTCCTTGCGCTGATCGCGGCGGCGGCTTCCTCGGCCACGCATTCCAGTTCGACGGCGATGGCCCCGGAGTCCTGCAGGCGGCGGACGTCGTGGAGGATCGACAGGGCCTCGTCGGCAGTGCGGCCCATTGCGCGGAGGCCGCCGGTGGTGATGGACTTGCGGGGGATGAGGCCGGCGTGGCCTTGGATGGAAAGGCCCTCGCGGGCCAGCATCTCGATGATCTGAAGGCTGCGGATGGTGTAGATGCAGTCGGCCCCGGCGGTGGCGACGCGGAAGGCTTCGCGGAGAACCTCGTCGGGGGTCACGAGGTGGGGGGCACCGATGGTGGCGATGATGTACTGGTCGGGGGCGGCAGCGCGGGCTTCGTCGTAGCGGAGCGAGGTGACGGAAAGGAGGTCGATGCCCGAGGCCGCGACGGCGGCAGCTTCTTCGGCGATGTCGCGCGTGGCGTTGGCTTGGGTCAGCTTGCGGCCCTCTGCCTTCGCCTGGCGGAGGTCGCGGAGCGTCAGGTTCCGCCGGGCGGGCTGGCCGCCGAAGGTGTAGATCGGGGTCATGTGCCGACCCCGATGCGATACTGCGTGGTGAACGGGGTGCCGGGCTCGAAGCGATGGGCGGTGCCGATGCCTGCGGCGCTGATCGGGTTCGGGGAGCTGGAGACGGCGGGGCCAAGGTCGAAGGCCGCGCATACAGGTTCGACGCCGAGCGCGACGTGGCGGCTGTTCCACGGGGCGGAGGCGCGGCCACGGTTCGAGACCCAGAGGAGGAGCGAGGGGAAGTGGCTCGTGTCCCAGTCGAGGGTCACGTGCCAGCCGTCGGCGTGGTGCAGGCGGAAGCCCCCCGAGACGCCGCAAAGCTGGACGAGTTCCTCGGTGTTCTCGGTGAGGGGAAGTGCGGCGAGGGAGATGGTTCCTCCGCTGCGGCCTGGGATCTCGGCAAGCTCCGAGAAGGTTGCGCCGGGTTGCAGGAGGCCCTGGCCGGGTTCGACGTCAAGGGGGAAGGTGCGGCCCTGGCGGAAGGAGGGCGGGATCAGGCGGGCCTGGCCGGTGAGGGGCAGGCGGAGCGTGGGATGCAGGCCGATGGGCAGGCGGCAGGGGCGGCGGGCCTCGACAGTCAGGGTGATGTCGATGGCCGGAGCTTTCGGATCGGCGGCGATGGTGCGGGTCAGGCGGCGAATTGGGTGGGCCCCGGGGTAGTCGCAGGTCAGGGTAAGGCGGTCGGCAGCGGCGTCGGTGAATACCCACTCGGCGTTGGAGGAATGGCCGTGGGGGACGTTCGCACTGTCGAAGGTTTCGCCGGTCGCCGACCAACCCTCGGGCAGGGTGCGGGGGGCGTCGGTGCCGAAGGGGACGCAGGGCCATTCGCCGCGCAATTCCTGCAGGATGGGCGGTTGGGCGGTGCGGTCGGGGTCGTCAAACCAGGGCGCGACGTGCAGCGGCGAGACCTGGCGGCCGTCGGGCAGGAGGAAGGTGACCGGGCCAAGCATCCCGCCCAGCGCCTGGACCGAGGCCATGCCATGCAACCAGGCGATGGCGTGGCGCTGGGTCATGAGAGTGCCATCAGGTTCTCGGCCATGCCCGGCGTGTCGGTGCGCAGGCGGAAGAGACTGCCGGCAAGGCGGTGGCCGGGAGGCGTGACGATGGAGGCGGTCGTGACGTAGAGGGTGCGGAGGTCCTCGCCGCCGAAGACGCAGGTGGTGACGTTGGGGACGCCGATGTCGGTGGCCCCCTTGAGTTTGCCGTCCGCGCCGACGCGGGCGATGCAGCCGCCGCCGAAGCGGCAGTTCCAGAGGGTGCCCTCGGCGTCGATGGCAGACCCGTCGGGCAGGCCCCGGTCGAAGCCGCGGAAGTGGTCGCGGCGGCTGCTGATCTGGCCGCCGTCGTAGTCGAAGGCCCAGAGCACGTTGTCGAGCGTGTCGCCGAAGTAGAAGGTTGTGCGGTCGGGCGACCAGCAGAGAGTGTTGGAGATGCCGATGCCTTCCACGAAGACGGTGACGCTGCCGTCTGGGGCGATGCGAAACAGCTTGCCTTCGCCCGGGCCGGGTTCGCCAAGTTCGCCGTCGGGCAGGACGTTGTTCTTCATCGAGCCGACCCAGAAGTTGCCCAATGGGTCAGTGCGGCCGTCGTTGAGGCGGACCTTCGGGGAGCCCTCCAGCCGGAAGCCGTGGTCCTGGCGGCGGTCGGTGGCGGGCCACCACCAGAGGAGGCGCGAGGCGAGACAGACCAGCATCCGGCCTGGTTCCGTGGTCAGTGACAGGGCCACCACGGGTTCGTCGAAGAGCCAGGAACGGGTGGCGGAGGAGGCCTCGTCAAAGCGGTGGATCAGGAAGCGGTTGATGTCGGTCCAGTAGACCGCGCGCTCGGGGGCGGACCAGACCGCGCCCTCGCCGCAGCGGTCGCCGACGGGGGTTGCGACCTCGACCGTCATTCTGCCGCCACCGCCAAGCTGCGCGCCGGGCCAAGGGCGTGGGCGTTCTGGACAAGGGCCCTCATGTACCCCAGCGCAAAGGCCTTGCCCGCGTGCCAGGAGGCGTCGCAGGTCATTTCCGGCGTGTGGTCGGGGATCATGACGCCCTGGTAGTTCTCATCGCGGAGGATGCGGACGATCTCGGCCATGTCGATGTCGCCGTCGTCGACAAAGGTTTCGACGTATTGCGGGACCTTGCCGCGCACGTTGCGGAAGTGGATGTAGCCGATCCTCCCTGTGCGGGCAAAGCGGCGGACGTGGTCGTAGATGTCGCCGCCGGGCATTTCCTGAAGGCTGCCGAGGCAGAGTTCGAGGCCGTTCCGGGGGGAGTTCACCAGGGACATCAGGTGGTCGTACTTCTCTGGCCGGTTCACCAGGCGCGGGGTGTTGCGGAGGAGGTCCAGCGGCGGGTCATCGGGGTGGGCGGCGAGGGTGACGCCGGCCTCTTCGGCAACGGGGACCATCTCGGACAGGAAGTGGCGGAGGCGATCCCACAGTTCGGCCTCGGTGAGGGACACTGGCGGTGCGCCGGGCCGTTCGGGGCGGTAGCGCATGTTCCAGACCATGCCGTCGGGGATCGGCGCGTCGAGTTCCGAAGGGGCCATGCCGAGGCCCACGGAATTGGCGCGGCCACGGGCATAAGGCCCCCGCGTCCAGCCATAGACCCCGGCGATGGAGAAGTTGTAGCCGATGCAGGGGACGCCTGCCCTTCCGGCGTCGCGGATGAGGCGCTTCAGCCCCTCGATCTGGGCGGGGCGTTCGGGGCCGTCCAGAAGGACGTCGTACCAGAAACGGGGCGAGAAGTTTTCCAGCGCGGCGAGTTCGAGGCCCTCGGCGCGAAGCGAAGCGACGAGGGCGGAGAGTTCGTCGTAGGTCCAGAGCGTGTCGGTCGAGCAGTCGCCCCACCCCTGCCGGGGATCGCCGCCGTGGATCTTGGGGTCGCGCCCCGCGAAGTAGTTGGTCAGGTGGGCGACGACATGGGTTGCCCCCGCCTGCACGGCGAAGCGGAAGTTGTCGGGGGTCAGCATTTCCCGATAGAAGCCAAGGCCGATCTTCATCACTTCACTCCAATCCCGGCGGTGAGGCCGCCGTCGATGCGGAAATCCGCGCCGGTGATGAAGCCGGCCTTGTCCGAGGCGAGGTAGGCGACGAGGTCGGCGACTTCCTCGGCTTCGCCGATGCGGCCGATGGGGTGGGCGGCGCCGAAGCGGGCGAAGGCCTGTTCCTCGGTCACGCCCTCGCCGCCGTAGGTGCGGGCGGCGAGCGAGAGGAGGGGGGTGCGGACCGAACCGGGGGAGATCGAGTTGACGCGGACTTTCTGGTCGGCGTGGTCCAAAGCCATCGCGCGGGTGAGGGCGTGGATCGCGCCCTTGGTGGCGACGTAGGCCGCGACGTTCTGCTGGCAGTTGAAGCCCTGGACCGAGGCGATGTTCACGATGGCCCCGCCGTGGGTCATGTGCGGGATGCCGTGGCGGCCGGTCAGGTAGATGGAGCCGACGTTGACCGCCATGCAGCGGGCGAAGGTGGCGGGGTCGGTGGTCAGGACCGTGCCATAGGGGTGGATCGCGGCGGAGTTGACGATGATGTCGAGCCGGCCGTGGCGGGCGATCAGGTCGGCCACGGCTGCGGCGACCTGGGTGTCGTCGGAGACGTCGCAGAGGCGGGCGGCCATCGGGAGGGCGTCGGTCTTGGCGAGCGCGTCGAACTCGGCGTTGGCGGCGGGGTCGATGCCGAGGGCGAGGACTTTCGCTCCGCCTTGCGCCAGACGCCGGGCCGAAGCGCGGCCGATGCCGGAGGTGCCGGTGACGAGTGCGACTTTGTTTGCGAATTCCGTCATGGTGACCCCCTTAGCGGCTGCGATCGAGCATCTGGTTCAGGAGGACGGCGCCCAGGATGATCGCCCCCCGCACCACGTATTGCCAGTATTCCGAGACGTTCAGCAGCGTCATCCCGTTCGAGATGCAGCCGAGGAAGATGACACCGACGAAGGTGCCCCAGATCCTGCCCTTGCCACCAAACAGCGACGTGCCCCCGATGATGACGGCGGCGATAACGTCAAGCTCCATCCCCGTGGCGGTGGTGCCGGTGCCCGAGCCGATCTGCGAGGCGATGAGGGTGCCGGAGACGGCGGTGAGGACGCCGGTGAGCGCCAGCGTCAGGCTCTTCACCTTCCAGACGTCGATGCCCGAAAGGCGTGCGGCCTCCATGTTGCCGCCGACTGCATAGACCTCGCGCCCGAAGGAGGTGTGGTTCATCAGGAAGTGCATCCCGATGAAGGTCAGGACGAAGAGGTAGACCGGGAAGGGGATGCCGAAGAGGTAACCGCCGCCGAAGAAGCCGAAGCTGGGGGGCAGGTTCGACAGCGGGAAGCCCCCGGTGATCAGGTTCGCGGCGCCACGCAGGGCGGTGAAGAGGGCAAGCGTGGTGATGAAGGAGGGGACGTTGAACCACTGGCGGAACTTGCCGGTCATGAAGCCGGTGAAGAAGCCGACGACCAGCGCGCAGAGGAAGCCGAAGCCCAGGGCCGCTGTGCCGCCCCAGCTTTCGGTGTAGTTCACGCCGAACCAGGCGACGATGCAGCCTGCGAGGGCCGCGCCTGCGCCCACGGACAGGTCGATCTCTCCAGCAATGATGACGGCGGTCATGCCGAAGGCGATGATCCCCAGCATGGCGACGGTGCGGAGCACGTTCAGGGTGTTTGCCAGCGAGGCGAAACCGGGGGCGGTGAAGATCAGGAAGACGATCAGCGCCAGAAGGATCAGCTCCATCGTGTAGCGGCGGACGAAGGGCATCAGCCCTCCGCCAGCCCGGTGCGCGGTGGTGGCGTCGGTCATGTCTGGTCCTTCATGCAGATGGCGTAGAGGTCGTTCAGGGTGATTTCGGTCGGGTCCACCGTAGCCACGATGCGGCCCTGGCGCATGACGAGGATGCGGTCGGCGACTTCCAGCACCTCTTCCAGTTCGGTTGAGACGAAGACGGCGCCCAGACCCTCGGACGCCTTCTGCCAGATGATGTCGAAGATCTGCCGCTTGGCCTGGACATCGACCCCGCGCGAGGGTTCGTCGAAGAACATCACCTTGGGCGCGGTGTTCATCCACTTGCCGATAACGACCTTCTGCTGGTTCCCACCGGACAGGGAGGAGACCGGGAGCAGCGGATCGGGAACCTTGATCGCAAGGTCCTTGATCTGGCGGTCGACAAAGCCCTGCTCGCCCGACCTGCTGACGACCCCCGCCTGGGAGATGCGGCCGAGGCTCGCGAGGCAGAGGTTGTCGTGGGTGGAGAGGATTTGCACGAGGCCCGCTTCCTTGCGGTTCTCGGGCGTGTAGCCCAATCCGGCCTCTTTCATCTGCTTCAGATCGGGACGCTGGAAGCTGCGGCCGTTTACCGTCACCGAGCCGGAGTCCACCGGATCGGCACCAAAGACGGCGCGCATCACCTCGGTCCGGCCAGCGCCAAGGAGACCGGCGATGCCGAGTATCTCGCCGGGGTGGACCTGAAAGGTGATGTCCTCGAACACCCCGTTGCGGGTCAGGCCCTTGACGTCCAGAAGCGGCGCGCCACTGCGGTCGATCACCTGTCGGGCCGGGCGTTTCGCCTTGGCGGTTTCGCCGAACATCATCTCGACGATCCGTTCCGGGGTGGCCTGGGCCATGTCGATGGACCCTGCGAAATTGCCGTCGCGCAGGACCGTGCAGGTGTCGGCGATCTGGAACAGCTCGTTCATCCGGTGGGTGATGTAGAGGATCGTCACCCCCCGTTCCCGCAAACGGCGGACGAGGGTGAAGAGAAGATCGACCTCGCGCGTGGCTAGCGCCGAGGTGGGTTCGTCGAGAAGCAGGATCGAAGGGCGGAAGGACATCGCCTTGGCAATCTCGATCACCTGCTGCTGGCCGACCGACAGGGTGGAAACCTCCTGGTGGGTGTCGAGGTCCAGGCCCATCTCGGACAGAAGGGCGGCAGCCTCGCGGTGCATCCGCGCCCAGTCGATCACCGTCACGCCAAGGCGGCGGGTTTTCGGCAGGCGGCCGAGGAAGATGTTTTCGCCGATGGTAAGCGAGGGGATCAGCGACAGCTCCTGGTGGACTGTCACGACCCCGGCCCCGAAGGCATCATGCGGCGAGGCGAAGGAGGTGTCGGCGCCATTGACGCGCAAGCTGCCCTCGGTGGGCTGGACGACCCCGGCGAGGATCTTGACGAGGGTGGACTTGCCGGACCCGTTCTTGCCCATCAGGGCGTGGACCTTGCCTGGCGCGAAGTCATGGCTGAACCGTGCCAGCGCCAGTGTCGGGCCATAGGCCTTGGACACGGCGTCGAATTCCAGCCGGCCCCGATCAGTGGGGAGGGTAGCGTCAAGCATGGTGCGGCCTTGGGGTATGGGTGGACCGGCCCCGGGAGCATAGGGCCGGTCCGTCAGATCAGCCAAGCGCCTTCAGCTGTTCGAGGAAGGCCTTGACCCCGTCAGGGTTGGTGCGCGTCAAGGGCAGCACAGGGACCGACTGGTTCTTCTCGACCTCCTTGCCGTCAAGGACGGCGTTGGCGGCTTCCAGCGCGAGGCGACCGACCTCGAAGGGCTGCTGGGCGGTGACGGCCTGCAACACGTTGTCGGGGTCGAGGAGCATGTTGGCCAGCTGTTCCGTCCCGTCGATGCCGAAGACGAAGACCTTGCCTTCAAGGCCCGCCTTCTTGACCGCCTGCGCAGCACCAATGGTACCGCCTTCGTTCGCGGCGTAGATCAGCTCGATGTCGGGGTTGGCGGTCAGGATGTCCGAGGCGACGGCCACGGCTTTTTCGGCCAGCCAGGCGTCCTGCTGGGCCACGACCTCGACCTGGTCCTTCACCTTGTCGAGGAAGCCGTTGACGCGGTCATCGCTTTGTTCCGGCAGCAGCGACTTGAAGGCGACCGTGGCGATCTTGACCTTGCGGTCGGGGGCCAGCGTCTTGAGGAAGGCCGATGCCGCATCACCCGTGGCATTGCCGAGGTCGATGTTCGACGAGGTGATCGAGGCCTTGGGCAGGTCGCTGTTCACGGTGGTGCCGAAGGTGATGACCGTGATGCCGGCATCGACGGCCTTCTGGATCGCCGGAATGGACCCGTCAGCCGACAGGGGCGTCAGCGCGATGGCCTGGACGCCGCGGGCGATGTAGGTGTCGATCAGCTGGGTCTCTTTCTCCAGCTTGTTGTCGCTGTTGGCTTCCAGAAGCTCGACCCCCGAAGCCTCGGCGGCGGCGGCCATGCCCATCAGCACGGTCCGCATGTACTGGTCCTGCTGGAAGACGATCCCCGCAATGGCCCGGTCCTGCGCGAAGGCGGGCAGCCCGATGCCTGCAGCGGCGGCTGCGCCCACGGACGACAGCAGCATACCACGTCTGGTAATCATGATTGGTCTCCTCCCGTTTCGGTGCGCTCTCTCCTCAGGACGACCGGCGCGTGAGCGCTTCGTTCCGGTCGCTGGGATGCGCAGCCCGCCAAGACGGACGGCGCGGCGGGTCAGGTCCGCCGGTCCTCTGCCGCCGCGACGAAGCGGAGGCCGAAGTCCAGATGGCGGCTAATCAGGTAGGCATAGGCGACCCGGTCGCGGGCCTTGAGGGCAGCGATGACCTCGGCATGGGCGGTGTGGGTGTCGGCCTGCACGGGCCGCGCGGACTTGCCGATGCGCATGACCTCGATGATGACGGGCGACAGCATCCGGTAGGCCGCAAGCGCGGTGCGGTTGCCGCCAAGAGAGAGGATCGCCTCGTGGAAGTCGTAGTCGGCCTGGGCGGCCTCATCGACGGTACTGGCGGTCAGCAGCCTGTCGTTCACCGTGGACAGCGCGTCGATCTCGGCGTCCGTCGCCTTCAGGATGATCTCGTCGCCCACGCCCAGTTCGACAATCCGGCGAAAGCCCTGCAGGTCGCGGAAACTGTCGGGCGAGATGCCGTTGTGGAAGGCAAAAAGCCGCTTGATCGCCTCGCCATGCCCGGCGGCGACCACGGCGCCGACCTTCGGGCGGGTCTCGATCAGGCCGTAGGCGCGCAGGACAACGAGCGCTTCACGCACGGTGTTGCGCGAGGCCTGGAACATCTCGCCAAGTTCCCGTTCGGTGGGGACGGGGTCGCCGATGGTGAGGCCCCGGTCGGTCATCATCTCGCGGATCTGTTCGACCAGACGGTCGACGGCAGACACGCGTGGAGCATCGGTGCCGCTGCCGTTTCCGCTGTCCTCGAGGTCCTCTGCCAGCACGGTCTGCCCCCTTCAGGTCTGCTCTATTCGTTGGACCAGGATTCGGATTCTGTCAATCGTCTTTGCTTCGGGCTACGATTTTGGCCGGAAAACCGATGGTGGGGCGTTGATTTCGCCGAGAAAGCCGGTATCAACGTCAGTATTGGTCCAACAAGAGCGGGGTCGGGGGATGGAGCGGATGGAAGAGTGTTTCCGCTGGTATGGTGCGAACGATCCGGTGCCCCTGGCCCATATCGCGCAGGCGGGGGCCACGGGTATCGTGACGGCGATCCATGAGATCTACGATGGCTCGCCCTGGCCTGACGCGGCCATCGCGCGGCAGAAGGCGATGATCGAGGGCGCGGGGCTGCGCTGGTCGGTGGTCGAAAGCATCCCGGTCCATCCGTCGATCAAGCTGGGGACGGCGGAGCGCGAGCAGTATATCGGCCACTGGCAGGACAGCTTGCGCGCGCTGGCCCGGCACGGGATCGGGACGGTCTGCTACAACTTCATGCCGGTGGTGGACTGGACGCGGACGGAGCTGCGCCATCCCATGCCGAACGGTGCGCTGGCGCTCCGCTTCGACGCGGTGGATTTCGCGGCCTATGACGTCTTCGTGCTGAAGCGACCGGGGGCGGAGGACGATTACTCGGCGGCGCGGCTGGAGGAAGCGAAGGCGCGGCTGGCGTCGATGGACGAGGCGGCGATTGCGCGGGTGGAGCGGAACCTGATCGCGGGGTTGCCTGCGACCGAGCAGAAGTATGACCGGGCGGGGTTCCTGCAGGCGCTGGCCGCCTATGACGGGATCAGCCCGGCGGACCTGGCCGAACACCTCAACCACTTCCTGCGGGCGGTGGTGCCGGTGGCCGAGGATTTGGGGATCAACCTCTGCATCCATCCCGACGACCCGGCGTTTTCCCTGTTTGGCCTGCCCCGTGTGGTGTCCGACGCCGCCGACGTGCGCCGGATATTCTCGGCTGCGGATACGCGGACCAATGGCCTGACCTTCTGCACCGGGTCCTTCGGCACGCGTGCGGACAACGACCTGACCGCGATGGCGCGCGAGTTCGCACCCCGCATCCACTTCACCCACCTGCGCAACGTCACGCGCGAACCGGACGGGTCGTTCCATGAGGCGGACCATCTGGGCGGGTCGTCGGACCTGCCGGCGGTGATCCAGGTCCTGCTGGACGAACAGGCGCGGCGGCGGGCCGAAGGGCGCGACGACTGGCGCATTCCACTAAGGCCCGACCACGGGCACCTGATGGCCGACGACCTGACCAAGGAGCGGATCAACCCGGGCTATTCGCTGATCGGGCGGCTGCGGGGATTGGGCGAGATCAGGGGCGTGATGCACGGCATCGACGTCGCCCGCCGGATGCACTGAAAGGACACCCCATGAAGTTTGCCGACGACGCCGAGATGTTCGCCGCGATGAAGCGGGATCTCTTTACCGCCGTGGTGGGCGACATCCTGGACACGATGGGCTACCTGCACCAGTTCCTTCCACCGCGCCTGCGGCCGGTGCGGGACGACATGGTGGTGTTGGGCCGCGCCATGCCGGTGCTGGAGGCGGACCATTTCGGCACTGTCGTGCAGGGCCAGAACCCGCTGACGGCCAAGCCCTTCGGGTTGATGTTCCGCGCGCTCGACGACCTGAAACCGCATGAGGTCTACATCTGCACCGGGTCCTCGCCCCGCTATGCACTGTGGGGGGGCCTGATGTCGACGCGGGCGATCCACCTGAAGGCGGCGGGGGCTGTGCTGGACGGGTATTGCCGGGACACCAATGAAATCCTCGCCCTCAACTTCCCCTGCTTCTGCATGGGGAGTTTCGCGCAGGACCAGGGACCACGCGGCAAGGTCGTCGACTACCGCGTCCCGATCGAGATCGAGGGCGTGGCGGTCCGGCCCGGCGACATCATCTACGGTGACCGGGACGGGGTGCTGGTGATCCCCTCGGAAGCGGCGGAGGAAGCCATCACCAAGGCCTTCGAAAAGGCGTCGACCGAGAACAAGGTCCGCCTTGCCATCCAGAACGGCATGAGCACAGTGGAGGCCTTCGAGCGTTTCGGGGTCATGTGATGCAGCTGGGACGGATCGCCTGCCTGGGCGAGGTGATGGTCGAGGTCGCCCGCACTGGCGGGGATACGGCGCGGATCGGCGTGGCGGGCGACACGTTCAACACCGCCGTCTACCTGTCGCGGGCGCTGGGGCGGGGCCGGGTAGCCTATGTGACGGCGCTGGGGACCGACCGTCAGTCCGACCGGATCATTGATGCGCTGAAGGCCGAGGCGCTGGACACCACCCATGTCGCCCGCCTGTCCGGCCAGATGCCGGGGCTTTACATGATCGACACGGACGCTCGCGGCGAGCGCAGTTTTTCGTACTGGCGGTCGACCTCGGCGGCGCGGCGGATGTTCGCGCCGGAAAGCGGCCTGACGCCGGATTTCCTGGAGGAATTCGATACTCTGTACCTGTCCGGGATCAGCGTCGCGATCCTGGACCAAGGGGCGCGGGACCGGCTGGCCGATGGCTTGGCGCGGTTCCGTGCACGGGGCGGGCGGGTCGCCTTTGACACCAACTACCGCCCGGTGCTGTGGCCCGATATCGAAACGGCACGGACCGAGATGTCCCGCTTCATCGGACTGAGCACCATCGCTTTCCCGTCGCGGGACGACGAGGCGGCCCTGTTCGGCGACCAGTTGACCGAGGAAATCCTGCAGCGTTATGCCCGGATCGGCATCCGGGAGGGCGCGCTGAAATGCGGGGGCGAAGGGGCGATTTCGCTCGATGGAACGCGGACCCACCGGCCCGCAGCGGCGGATGTCGATGTCGTGGACACCACGGCCGCCGGGGACAGTTTCAACGCGGGTTTCCTGGCCGCGATGGACCGTGGCGCCGATGTGCTGGCGTGTCTTGACGCCGCCGCTTCGCTGGCCGAGCGGGTCGTCGCGGTCCGCGGGGCGATCCTGCCGCGCTAGATTTCCTCGACCGCGAGGACGCCCTGCATGGCCTTGATCGCGCCCTTGATCTGGGGGTTCACAGGGAACTGGCCGGGCAGGTCGATGTCGATCTCGCGTCCCGCCGGGTCGGTGACGCAGAGGGTGATCTGGGCGCGGGTGCGGGCCTCGACCTTTGACAGAAGCGCGGCGAGGGATTGGGCCGCCTCGGGTCGGGCAAGGTGGATGCGGAGGTCCTGCGCGCCGGCGGTTGCGGTGGCAGCGTCGATGGGGGTGATGCCTTGCGCGAGGAGCTTCAGGGTTTCGCCTTCGAGCTCGGCCTTCACGGTGAGGACGACGTTGGAGCCGGCGTCGAGGTAGTCGCGGGAGGCTTCGAGCACGTCGGAGAAACAGGTGACCTCGTAAAGGCCGGTCGGGTCGGAGAGCTGGATGAAGGCGAAGCGGTTGCCCTTGGCGGACTTGCGTTCCTGTCTTGAGGATACGCTGCCGGCGAGCTTTGCGATGCAGGGGCCGCGTTCGGCCTTCTGGGTGACTTGCGCGAGGGTTTCGACGCCCTTCTTGCGCAAGGCGGACATGTAGTCGTCCAAGGGGTGGCCGGAGAGGTAGAAGCCGATGGCCTGGTGTTCCTGGCTTAGGCGTTCGGTCGGAAGCCAGTCGTCGCGGAAGGGGAGGCGGGGTTCGGGGATGTCGGCCCCGGCGGTGCCGAAGAGGGAGTTCTGGGCGGAAGCCGCGGCCTCGTGGATGGCGGCGGAATAGGCGACGAGGGGGTCGAGCGCTTCGAAGACACGGGCGCGGTTGGGGTCGAGCTGGTCGAAGCAGCCGGCGCGGGCGAGCATTTCGAGGGGGCGCTTGCCGATGCGCTTGAGGTCCACGCGGCGGGCGAAGTCGAAGAGGGTGGCGAAGGGTTTGTCCTGGCGCGCCTGGACGATCAGGTTCATCGCGTCGACGCCGACGTTCTTCAACGCGCCCAGGCCGTAGACGATGGCGCCGTCGCGGACGGTGAAGGTCGCGAGGGAGGCGTTGACGCAGGGGGCGATGGTTTTCAGCCCCAGCTTGTCGACCTCGCGCTTGTAGACGGCCAGCTTGTCAGTGAGGTGGATGTCGCAGTTCATCACGGCCGCCATGAACTCGGCCGGGTAGTTGGCCTTGAGGTAGGCCGTCTGGTAGCTGACCACGGCGTAGGCAGCGGCGTGGGATTTGTTGAAGCCGTAGTTGGCGAACTTTTCGAGGAGGTCGAAGACTTCGCCCGCCTTCTTGGCGTCGATGTTGTGGGTGGCCTTGCAGCCCTCGATGAACTTCGGCCGTTCCTTAGCCATTTCCTCTGCGATCTTCTTGCCCATCGCGCGGCGGAGGAGGTCGGCGCCACCGAGGGAGTAGCCCGCCATGACCTGGGCGATCTGCATCACCTGTTCCTGGTAGACGATGATGCCCTGGGTTTCCTTGAGGATGTGGTCGATGGTCGGGTGGATCGATTCAAGGTCGCGGAGGCCGTTCTTCACCTCGCAGTAGACCGGGATGTTCTCCATCGGGCCGGGGCGGTAGAGGGCCACCAGCGCGACGATATCCTCGATGCAGGTGGGCTTCATGCGCCGCAGGGCGTCCATCATGCCGGAGCTTTCGACCTGGAAGACGGCGACGGTCTTGGCGCTGGCGTAGAGGTCGTAGGACGGTTTGTCGTCGAGCGGGATCAGGTTGATGTCGAACTCGATCCCGCGAAGCTTCAGGAGGTCCATCGCGTTCTGGATCACGGTCAGGGTCTTGAGGCCGAGGAAGTCGAACTTCACCAGGCCCGCGGCTTCGACCCATTTCATGTTGAACTGGGTCGCGGGCATGTCCGACCGCGGGTCGCGGTAGAGGGGGACGAGCTGGTCCAATGGCCGGTCGCCGATCACGACGCCGGCGGCGTGGGTACTGGCGTTGCGGTAGAGGCCTTCGATCTTGGCGGCGTAGTCGAGGAGGCGGCCGACGACTTCCTCTTTGGCGGCCTCGCGCAGGCGGGGTTCGTCGGCAAGGGCCTTGGTGATCGAGACGGGTTTGACGCCTTCGACCGGGATCATCTTCGACAGCTTGTCGACCTGGCCGTAGGACATCTGCAGCACCCGGCCCACGTCGCGGACTGCGGCTTTGGACAGAAGCGCGCCGAAGGTGATGATCTGGGCCACCTTGTCGCGGCCGTACTTCTCTTGCACGTACTGGATCACCTCTTCCCGGCGGTCCATGCAGAAGTCGATGTCGAAGTCCGGCATCGAGACGCGCTCGGGGTTGAGGAAACGTTCGAACAGAAGCGCATAGCGCAGGGGGTCGAGGTCGGTGATCGTCAGCGCATAGGCGACGAGGGAGCCCGCGCCCGAGCCCCGACCCGGACCGACGGGAATATTGTGGTCCTTGGCCCATTTGATGAAGTCGGCCACGATCAGGAAGTAGCCGGGGAAGCCCATCTTTTCGATGATCCCAAGCTCGAAATCGAGGCGCTCCTGGTATTCCTGAGGCGTCGCGGAATGGGGGATGACCTTGAGGCGGGCCTGCAGGCCTTCGTTAGCCTGGCGACGGAGTTCCTGCACCTCGTCGTCGGCGAATTTCGGCAGGATCGGCTTGCGCTTGGTCGCCGCATAGGCGCAGCGACGGGCAATCTCGACGGTGTTTTCCAGAGCCTCGGGCAGGTCGGCGAAGAGGGCGACCATCTCGGCTTCGGACTTAAAGTAGTGCTGCGGGGTCAGGCGGCGGCGGGGCTGCTGCTGGTCGACATAGGCGCCGTCGGCGATGCAGATGAGGGCGTCATGCGCCTCGTAGAGGTCGGCCTTGGGGAAGTAGACGTCGTTGGTGGCGACGATGGGCAGGCCGAGTTCGTAGGCCAGGTCGATGGCGCCGCGTTCGGCCAGCGCCTCGGTTTCCGGGAGCGCTCCGCCGGGGCCGGGGTGGCGCTGGAGTTCGACGTAGAGGCGGTTCGGATAGATCGCGGCGAGGCGTTCGAGGATCGCCCGGGCCTTGGCCTGCTGGCCGGTGGCGTGGAAGCGGCCCAAGGGACCTTCGGGGCCGCCGGTGAGGCAGATCAGGCCCTCGGAGTGCTGCTGGAGTTCGTCCAGCGTCACCTGCGGCAGGTTCGCGGACCCGCACATCGACCCCTCGATGTAGAGGAGCGTGTTGAGCCGCATCAGGTTCATGTAGCCCTGTTCGGTCTGGGCCAGCAGGACAATGGGCGCGGGGAGGCGGGGTTTCTCGCCCGGCTGGGCGGGGTCGTGGGCGATGCTGATCTGGCAGCCGACGATGGGCTGGACCCCTGCCCCCATCGCGGTGACGGAGAATTCCAGCGCGGCGAACATGTTGTTCGTGTCGGTCACGGCGACGGCGGGCATGTTCTGCGCGGTGCAGAGGCCGACGAGCTTCTTCACCGGCACCGCGCCTTCGAGAAGCGAGTGTTCGGTGTGGGTTCTAAGGTGGATGAAACGGGGGTTCGCGCCGGGCATGGGAGGAGACTAGCGCGGGCTGTGCGGGTGGGGAAGGCTCGTCGTCGACTTCGTCGCTCCTCGCAGGGTCCGCCGAAGAGGAGACGAAGTCGAACGAGGAGGGTCAGGCTTCCTCGGCCAGCGCGCGGATGACGGAGGGGCGTTGGGACATCATCTGCCGGTGGGCCATGACGCGGGGGATCTGGGTGGGGTCGACCTGGTCGCCCTCGATCCAGGTGGACATGGTGAAGAGGTAGGGATCGGCGATGGTGTAAGTGTCGCCCATCACGAAGGGGCCTTCGAGCATGCTGTCCTCGACCAGTTTGAAGGCGGCGGTGACGGAGGTGGGGACGTAGGCCTTCAGCGCGGCCTGGGCGGCGGGGTCGTCGGTCCAGCGGTTGCCGCGCGGGCCGTGGGCGTGGGCGACGTGCAGGGTGGACGAGAGGAAGGCGTTGAAGGACTGGAGCCGGGCCAAGGCGAAGGGCTCGGTCGGGGCGAGGTTCGCCTGCGGCTGCGTCTGGGCGATGTAGGTCAGGAGCGCGGTCGTCTCGGTCAGGATGCCTTGGGGTGTCACCAGAGCAGGAACGCGGCCCTTGGGGTTCAGGGCAAGGAAGTCGGGCGCGCGCTGTTCGCCCTTGCTGAAGTCGATACGCTGGAGCGTGTAGTCCGCCCCGGCGTCGATCAGGGCGATGTGGGTGGCAAGGGCGCAGGTTCTGGGGGTGTAGTAGAGCGTCAGCATGATCCGTCCCTTCCTTGGGTCCGGGGCATCCTGTCAGATGCGGCGCGACGGCGCAGCCCGAAACTTTGCAGGTCCGGGCTGCGGAATTGCCTGTCAGATCGTCACGCGGTGCACCGGGCGCAGCGCAGCCAGTGCAGCAAGGGCGATGATCGCGCCGATGCCGCCGAAGACGGCGAAATCGCTCCACGACGGTTTCACCACCATCAGGAAGACGATAACGAACTGCACGGCGTAGTCCATCATGGCGAGACGCTGGACGCGGCGGAGCGAGGGGATCGCGGCCTCGGCCCCGTGGGTATCGGCCAGTTTCAGCGCGCGTTCGCAGGACGGGCCAAGGACGAGCGCTCCGAACCCGGCGGTGAAGATCACTCCGGCAAGGCCCAGGACGGTGAATGGCTGCCAGCCCCAGCCGGCGACGAAGAGGAGGGTCACTCCGCTGGCCAGGGTTAGGATGGAGGCCGGAATGAACAGGCGCGGGGCGAGGAGGACGACGGCCTGCACGATGGCAAGCTGGGTCTGGGGGGTGGAGCGGCCGGACAGGACGATGCCGGCAATAATGGTGGTAAAACCGCCGCCGACCCAGAGGACGGCGGCGAGAACGTGAGCGAATTTCAGGGTGGTTGCAAAGTCCATTGGAAAATCCATTTGTGTGTATGCTAACGGTGTGGGGCGTATAGATGCAGAGATGCGCATGTGCGAGTAAGGGATGCCTTACCTCTGCGTCACCCGGCGGCGGGTCTGGTCAATTCTTTGGCAGAATCCGGTAAGTGCTTCGTCTTTTCCCGAATAGTTTGTTCTTGCCTTGAATCGGGTGGGGCTTCTTGATGGAGTCATAACCAGAAGAAGGGGCGCGAGGATCGCTTTACGCCGCATCGGGCGATCTCGCAGAGTGCTCCAACCGGGGAGAAGGCGGCGGACTGACGGATGAGCATTGCGTTTCTGTTGAACGGAACGCCGGTTCGCATCGAGGGTGAAACCCCGACGCGGACCCTCTTGGATTGGCTGCGCGAGGTGCGCGGGCTGAAGGGCACCAAGGAAGGCTGCAACGAGGGCGACTGCGGAGCGTGCACGGTGATGGTCACCGATGCCGAGGGCTCGAAGGCGCTGAACGCCTGTATTCTCTTCCTGCCGCAGCTGCACGGGAAGGCCGTGCGGACGGTGGAGGGAGTGTCGGGACCGAAGGGCGAGATGCATCCGGTGCAGGCCGCGATGGTAGCGCATCACGGGTCGCAGTGCGGGTTCTGCACGCCGGGCTTCGTGGTTTCGATGGCGGTGGCGCATCTGAATGGGGCCACGGATCACGACGATCAGCTGGCAGGGAACCTGTGCCGGTGCACGGGCTACGCTCCGATCGTACGGGCGGCGGAGGCGGCGGCTGACGCGCCGGTGCCGGAGTGGATGGTCTCGGACCGGGCTGCGGTGGCGGGTTTTGCGGCGGGGGAGGCGGGAGTTTTCCGGCCTTCGGACTCGGATGCGCTGGCGGATTGGTATGTGGCCAACCCGGACGCGGTGCTGGTTGCCGGGGCGACGGACGTGGGGCTTTGGGTGACGAAGCAGCTGCGGGAGTTGCGGCCGGTGGCGTTCCTGAACGGCGTCGAGGACCTGAAGGGGATCGAGGTCCAGGGCGGGCAGTTGCATGTGGGCGCCTGCGTCACGATCAGCGCGTTGCGCGAGGCGGTGAAGGATCGGTTGCCGTCGTTCGGGGAGCTGTTGCGGCGGTACGCTTCGGTGCAGGTGCGGAATGCGGCGACGATCGGGGGGAACATTGCGAACGGGTCTCCCATCGGGGACGGGCCGCCGGCGCTGATTGCCCTGGGGGCGACGCTGCATCTGCGGCGCGGGGACGAGATGCGGTCGATGGCCCTGGAGGACTTCTTCCTGGAGTATCGGAAGCAGGACCGGCGGCCGGGGGAGTTCGTGGCGGGGGTGTCGTTCCCGGAGCGGGCGGATAGCTTGCGCTGCTACAAGATTTCCAAGCGGTTCGATCAGGACATCAGCGCGGTTTGCGGGTGTTTCAACGTGGTCGTGGAGGGTGGAGTGGTGATCTCGGCCCGGATCGCCTTCGGCGGGATGGCGGGGGTGCCGAAGCGGGCGTCTCTGGCGGAAGCGGCTTTGGTTGGGAAGTCTTGGTCTGAAGCGACGGTCGAGGCAGCAGCAGAGGCGATGGCGGGGGATTTTTCTCCGCTGACGGACATGCGGGCCTCGGCGGGGTATCGGATGCTGACGGCGCAGAACCTGCTGCGGCGGTATTTCCATGATCTGAACGGCGTGCCGGTGTCGGTGCTGGAGGTGGCGCCATGAGCATGGGGAAAGCCCTGCCGCATGACGCGGCGCCGCTGCACGTGACGGGACAGGCGCGGTATGTCGACGACCTGTCGATGGCCAATGCGCTGCATCTGGCGTTCGGGTTGTCATCGGTGGCGCATGGGGAAATCACGGGGGTTGATCTGTCGGCGGTGAGGGCTGCGCCCGGCGTGGTGGCTGTGCTGGCGGCGGAGGATTTCGACGAGATGCCGGACTGTTCGCCCTCGGCGGCGGACGAGCCGCTGCTGGCGGTGGGGAAGGTGCATTACGTCGGGCAGCCGGTGTTCCTGGTGGTGGCGGAGAGCCATCTGGCGGCGCGGAAGGCGGCGCGGTTGGGGAAGGTGATCTATCGCGAGCTGCCGGCGCTGCTCACTGTGGACGAAGCGCTGGCGGCGAACAGCCGGTTCGAGCAGGGGCCGGTGGTCTGGGCGAAGGGAGATGCAGCGCGGGCGATTGCTGCGGCTCCGAAGGTTGTCGAGGGGTCGTTCGAGGTGGGGGGGCAGGAGCACTTCTACCTTGAGGGGCAGGTGGCGGCGGCGGTGCCTCAGGAGGGGGGCGACATGGTCGTCCATTCTTCGACCCAGCATCCGACCGAGGTGCAGCACAAGGTTGCGCATGCGCTGCATCTGCCGATGTCTTCCGTGCGGGTGGAAGTGCGGCGGATGGGCGGCGGGTTCGGGGGGAAAGAAAGCCAGGGGAACGCGCTGGCGATTGCCTGTGCGGTGGCGGCGCGGCTGACGGGGCGGCCCTGCCGGATGCGCTATGACCGGGATGACGACATGGTCATCACGGGGAAGCGGCATGACCTGCGGATCTTGTACCGGGCCGGGGTGGATGACGAGGGGCGCATCCTTGGGCTGGAGTTCACGCATCTCTTTCGCTGCGGCTGGTCTCAGGACCTTAGCCTCCCGGTGGCGGACCGGGCGATGCTGCATTCCGACAACTGCTATCACCTGCAGCATGTGCGGATTGAATCGCACCGGCTGAAGACCAACACCTGCAGCGCCACGGCCTATCGCGGGTTCGGGGGCCCGCAGGGGATGGTGGGGATCGAGCGGGTGATGGATCATGTGGCCTTCGTCGTGGGCCGCGAGCCGCTGGAGGTGCGCAGGGCCAATTTCTATCGCGAGATGGAAACTTCGGATGCCTCCGGCGGGGATATTTCCGCAAAGATGAAAGGCCAGGGGAGCGGGACCGGGGTGGACCTGACCTCTCGCGGGGCGGCTTTGCCCGTCGGATCGCATGAGGTGCCGTCGGACGGGCGGGTGCAGACGACGCCCTACATGATGCCGGTGGAGGATTTTATCGGGCATGAGCTGGTGGCGGAGCTGGAGCGGACCAGCGACTACCGGGCGCGGAAGGCGGAGATTGCGGAGTGGAACAAGCGGTCTCCGGTCCTGAAGCGGGGGATTGCTCTGACGCCGGTGAAGTTCGGGATTTCCTTCACGCTGACCTGGCTGAACCAGGCGGGGGCGCTGGTGCATGTGTACCAGGACGGGTCCATCGCGTTGAACCACGGCGGGACCGAGATGGGACAGGGGCTGTTCCAGAAGGTGGCGCAGGTGACGGCCCATGTCTTCGGGCTGGACGTGGGCATGGTAAAGATCACGGCGACGGATACCGGGAAGGTGCCGAATACGTCTGCGACGGCGGCCTCATCGGGGTCGGACCTGAACGGGATGGCGGCGAAGGCGGCGGCGGAGACGATCCGCGGGCGGCTGGCGGAGTTCATTGCCGAGAAGCATCAGGTGAAGCCTTCCTCCGTGCGGTTTGTCGACGGGACGGTGAAGGTCGCGGGCGAGGTCTACGACTGGGCGCGGGTGGTGGCCTGGGCCTATCAGGCCAGGGTCAGCCTGTCGTCGACGGGGTATTATGCGACGCCGAAAATCATCTGGGATCGGGTGAAGGGCGTCGGGCGGCCGTTCTTCTACTTCGCCTATGGAGCGGCGGTGACGGAAGTGGTGATTGACCGGCTGACCGGGGAGAACCGGATCCTGCGGGCGGACCTTTTGCACGACACGGGGACCTCGCTGAACCCGGCGTTGGACATCGGCCAGGTCGAGGGGGCCTATGTGCAGGGCGCGGGCTGGCTGACGACGGAGGAGCTGGTCTGGGACGGGAAGGGTCGGTTGGCGACGCATGCGCCGTCCACGTACAAGATCCCGGCCTGTTCGGACCGGCCTGACGTGTTCAACGTGGCCTTGTGGGGGAAACCCAACCGGGAAGATGCGGTCGGCAAGTCGAAGGCGGTGGGCGAGCCGCCGTTCATGCTGGGGATCTCGGCGCTCTATGCGCTGTCGGATGCGGTGGCGGCTTGTGGCGACGGGTCGGTCTATCCCGCGCTGGATGCCCCGGCGACGGCAGAGCGGGTGCTGATGGCGGTGCGGGGGGTCGAAGGCCGTGTTTGACCTTTCGGGATTGGCGGCGGCTTTGCAGGCGCATGGGCGGGTGGCCCGGGTGGTGATTGCCGGCGTGGAGGGGTCGTCTCCGCGTGAGGCCGGGGCGTCGATGCTGGTCTTTGCGGACGGGCAGTCGGGGACGATTGGCGGCGGGGCTTTGGAGTTCGAGGCGGCAGCGAAGGCGCGGGAGGCGCTGGCTTCGGAAGTCCCACAGGCAGCTCGGGTAGAGCGGATTTCTCTGGGACCCAGCCTTGGGCAGTGCTGCGGCGGCGCGGTTGTGCTTTGGACCGAGGTGTTCGAGGCGGTGCCGGAGGCTGTGGCTGGGATTGTGGCTCGTGGTCCGGGAGAGTTGCCCCTGGCGGTGAAGCGGGTGCTGGCGGCGGCGCGGGGGCAGGGCGTGCGCCCCTCGCCCGCGCTGGTGGCCGGGTGGCTGGTGGAGCCGGTCCTGGAGGCGGAGCGGCAGGTCTGGGTCTGGGGTGCGGGGCATGTGGGGCGGGCGTTGGTGTCGGTCCTCGCTCCGCTGCCGGGGATTGCGGTGACCTGGGTGGATGTCGGCCCTGAGCGGTTCCCTGACGTGGTGCCGGAGGGGGTGACGGTGGTTCCGGCGTCCGACCCGGCGCTGGTGGCGGACCATGCCCCGGTCGGGGCGGAGCATCTGGTGCTGACGTTCAGCCATGCGCTGGACCTGGAGCTGTGTCATCGGCTTCTGCTGCGGGGCTTCCGGTCTTGCGGGCTCATCGGGTCGGCGACGAAATGGGGACGGTTCCGGTCCAGACTGAAGTCGCTGGGGCATGAGGCGCAGGCGGTGGGGCGCATTCAGTGTCCGATTGGCGATCCGTCCCTTGGCAAGCACCCGCAGGCGATTGCGGTGAGCGTGGTGGCGGAAATGTTGAAAGCGCCCAAGACGGCGGCAAGGGAGATGCGGGCATGACGCGGCCAGAGCTGTTGCGGGTCGAGGGGATCACCAAGGCCTATCCGGGGGTGGTGGCGAATTCGGATGTCACGTTCTCCATCGGCGAAGGAGAGATCCACGCCCTTTTGGGAGAGAACGGGGCGGGGAAGTCGACCATGGTCAAGATGATCTATGGTCTGGTGCGACCCGACACTGGGACGATGACGCTGCGGGGGGCGGCCTACCAGCCGTCGAAACCGGCGGAGGCGCGGCGGCTGGGCGTGGCGATGGTGTTCCAGCACTTCAGCCTGTTCGAGGCGCTGAACGTGGCGGAGAACGTGGCGCTGGGGATGGAGAACCCGCCGCCGATGCGGGAGCTGGCGGCGAAGATCCGGGCGGTTTCGGAGGAGTATGGGCTGCCCTTGGACCCGTCGCGGATGGTGGGGGACCTGAGCGCGGGGGAGCGGCAGCGGGTGGAGATCATCCGGTGTCTGCTGCAGGACCCGAAGCTTCTGATCATGGATGAACCCACCAGCGTGCTGACGCCGCAGGAGGTGGAGATCCTGTTCAAGACGCTGCGGCAGTTGTCGAGCGAAGGGACGGCGATCCTGTACATCAGCCACAAGCTGGAGGAGATCAAATCGCTTTGCGACGAGGCGACGATCCTGCGGCGGGGAAAGGTGGTGGCCACCTGTACTCCGCGTGAGAGGACGGCGCGGGAGATGGCGGAGCTGATGGTTGGCGCCTCGCTGAAGACGCCGGAGCGGCGGGTGGGGGCGAAGGGCGAGGTGGCGCTGGGGGTCAGTGACCTGTCGGTGGCATCGCCAATTCCGTTCGGAACCTCGTTGAAGGGGATCAGTTTCACCGTGGCAAAGGGCGAGGTGCTGGGCATCGCCGGGGTCGCCGGGAACGGACAAGATGAGCTTTTGCTCGCATTGTCGGGGGAGCTGAGGTCGGCGGCGGACAAGGTGCGGATCGCGGGGCAGCCGGTGGGCGACTGCGGGCCGGTGGAGCGGCGTCGGGCCGGGTTGGTGGCGGCTCCGGAGGATCGCTACGGGCACGCGGCGGCGCCGGACATGTCCCTGGTG
>Ga0208243_1000371_pt1 | contig 27123 bp, 27 predicted proteins | sample Subbio2Aug_QV12A_FD_184826 | JGI IMG/M metagenome (GOLD analysis project Ga0208243, IMG submission 184826) | Serpentinite rock and fluid subsurface biosphere microbial communities from McLaughlin Reserve, California, USA - CR12Aug_QV12A (SPAdes) | ecosystem: Environmental > Terrestrial > Deep... | reverse complement strand
AAACCGTCGAATCCGGGGGCATGGAATATGTCATTCGGGGACGCGGGTTCATCGGCCAGAACAAAGATACCGTGCAGTCGTTGGCCGACATCGAGCAGACGGTCGTGCTGTCGCGCGAGGGCGTTCACATGAACCACAAGAAGCTGCGCCGGCTGTACATCGAGGAGCGTCTGCAGGTTCGTCGGCGGATCGGACGCAAGCGGGCTGCAGTGACGCGGGTTCCGCTGATGGCGGCGCGAGCCCCGAACCAGCGCTGGTCGATGGACTTCGTCCACGACGCGCTGAGTGACGGCCGCCGGTTCCGGATCCTGGCAGTCGTCGACGACTACACTTGGGAGAATCTGTGCCTGGTGGCCGACACCTCGCTGCCGAGCGGTCGAGTGATCCGCGAGTTGGAGGCCGTGATCGCGCGGCGAGGGCTGCCCCGGCAATGCGTCTCGGACAATGGTCCCGAGTTCAACGGCCTGGCGATGCTCGGCTGATCGCAAGGCTTGGGGCTCGAATGGCACTACATCGATCCAGGCAAGCCGCAGCAGAATGCCTTCATCGAAAGCTTCAATGGCCGCCTGCGCGATGAGTTCCTGAACGAAACGCTGTTCACCACGCTCGCCCAGGCGCGGGTCGAGCTCGAGGAATGGCGGCGCGACTACAACACCGAACGGCCCCACAGCGCTCTCGGCAATCTGACGCCGATCGCCTACGCGGCTCGCAACGCCTCTGTTCCGCAACAGGCCGGGGCGCAGCTTACCTGAGGGCTTCGCGCCCCGGCCTGTTGCAACACCGGACCTCACAGGTCCAAATGACGAACGGACTCTACTCCCGACTGGATGAAAGTTGGGGCTCAGGTCATCGGCCTTAACGAGGGTGGCGCGCGCAAGTCATATCGCGATACCAAGCATTACAAGAGGCGCAAGCGCTGGCTATCGTGACATTCTATTGCGCATCGTGAAAATATTGTACGACGGGACCCTTGAACGCGAAGTGCCAGGTCAATGCAAGATACCGTGGGCCCAATCGCTCAGGAACGAGCGCGCCGCCCTCTCGAGGAGCTTTCGAGCTGATCATCGCTCAATCCAACACCCTTTAAGACGACTTCGCAAAATTTCCGAGCTAGCTCGGGAATAGGCATACGGTCTGATCGATACCATGTAACCGCCCAGTTCATTGAACCGAGAAGCATCAAACGCAGAATGGTCAGGTCCACATTCTTGCGAATCTCTCCTGAGCGCTGTCCTTCGGAAAGAAGCTGCCCCCAGTATTCGCCATAAGCGGTACGAAGCTTCCGATTCTGGCGTTTCACAGCCGGGGGCGCCTGCTCGAACACGCGTATGTTCGCCGATGTATAGTCGCCTTGCTGCAAAAGCATCGTAAGGTGAGCCGTCACCGCGGCCTCGAGCTTTTCGCTGAATGCAGAGGAAGCGGGCAGGGACCCGATGGCGAGACGGGCAGCGGAAAACACTCGAGTTATACCTACATCGAGCACTTCCTGCAGGATGTCGTCCTTTGACTCGAAGTAATAGTAGATGCTACCGCCTTGCATTCCTGCAGTCATCGCAATGTCGTTAATGGTCGTCCCAGCATATCCGTTGAGACTGAATGCACGTGCTGCTGCATCAAGGATGCGCTGCTTGGTGATCGCCGATTTCGGATGGGACACACGACGAGACCGGGCCGATACTCGTTGACTCACCAAAAACCCCCATTTGGAGCCAGCATGGATTGGCTCAAACGCAACAAGACCGCGGCATTTTCCGCGGGATTAGGCTGCAGATGCACCATTTTAGAAACGTCATAATACCCATGTGCGGCTTGAATGATAAGACCGCCATTGTTGCGATGGTACAAAACATTGGCAGCACAATTAGGACGTCCTGCTCTTGACTCACTGATATGGCGTGCCTAGCGTTACTAATGATCATTCGAAATTAGCGTACTTTTGGGATTTCGACTTCCGCGTGTCTCAAGCTATGTAGATCCTCAAACCTACTATTCCATCATGTGACGGTGGCCAAGTAGAGATCTGCAAGTTGACCCCTCTGAGAACACATCACGATTCGAATCCTAGAGGTACAAACGTCTTTCAGGTGAGGAATCGACCTACATGATCAAACGTTTCCATGTTCTTTATGTCGGACAGATCGATCTCGACAATGTCGGTCTCCAAGGGGCACCTGCGAACGACCGTCGCTATTCCAGCCAGCGACTGAGCGAAGTTTTTGCAACCGCACGCGAGCAGCCAGGAGGAGGCGATCCGCCGTGTCGAGCCGGCACATGACGAGCGCTACAAGTGGTTCGCGCCGTTCGGGTTCGTACGCTATGCCGATGAGCAGGGCCGCACTTGGGGCACTCCGGGCGCGCCTTCGACGATCCCCTCGATCCGCGACGGCGTGAAGCAAAAGGCTTGGTTCTGTGGCCCGCCGGCCGAGGTCATCGAGGGGATCAAGTCGATCGAAGCCAAGTACCCCGGGCTCGAGGATTTCATGATCCACTGGGCCGAAGGATTGTCGCCGGCCGAGTTCAAGGACCAGCTGCGTTGGTTCGCGCGCGATGTCATGCCGGCGTTCGGGGAAGCGAGACTTGCTGCGGAGTAGCGCGACACAGGGAAGGGCACCATGCAGCGCCGCGTTCCCGCCGTCCCTGGATAGCATCTCGCCTTCATGGCGCCCTCGCGAACGTGAGTTCATTGCGGAACGTCGGGGGCACGGTCTTGCGACCGGGATGCCTGCTCGGTCGACAATTGTGACGTCGATTACATGGTTTATTGCCTGACAGACGAACAGCGCCAAGTGCAGGAACTCGTGCGACGCGTGGCGCGCGAGCGAATTGCGGCGCGCGCCCAAGAGATCGACGCCAAAGGCGAGTACCCGCAGGACATGTTTGATCTGCTACGTGAGCTTGGCTTGTTCACGTTGCCGTTTCCGGTGGACTACGGTGGCATGAATAGCGTGCTGGCTGCTTGCTTGGCCATCGAGGAACTCGGCCGCGTCTGCTACAACACTGCCTATTTATTGTTGGTTCAATGGGTGCCGTTTGGTGCAATCCTGGTGGGTGGCGACGACGCGCAGAAGCAGCGATATCTACCGGGCTTGGCGACGGGAGAACTCCGCGGTGCGATCTCGGTCACCGAATCTCAGAGTGGCTCTGATGTCGCTGGTATCAGGACGCGCGCGAAACGCGACGGGGCAGGGTATCGGCTAACCGGCTCCAAGATCTGGTGCACAAACGCCGGTGTTGCGGACTTCGTGATTGTCGCTGTGAAGACAGGTGAGTTGGATGCACCCGGCAGCATCAACTTGTTCATCGTGCCGAAAGGCACACCCGGCTTTACGGTCGGCCGCCAGGAGGACAAGCTCGGCGCGCGCGGTGTCCCTTCCCATGCGTTGTACTTTGAGGACGCCTACGTTCCGGAAGAAAACCGGCTCGGCGTGGAAGGCAAAGGCTTCAAGATTGTAATGGAGACCTTTAACCACTCTCGGCCGATCATCGGTGCCCGCGGCGTCGGCTTGGCTCAAGGTGCCATGGATCATGCCATCAATTTTGTCCGCGATCGGCGTGCGTTTGGCCAACAAGTTGGTGACTTTCAGGGCGTGCGCTGGATGATCGCCGACATGGCGATACAGATCGAGGCGTCGCGCCAGTTGGTTTACCGAGCAGCATCGGCCGTCGACTCTGGCCTCGGCGGTAGTGCTCTAGCGACCATGGCAGCAATCGCGAAGTGCCACGCCAGTGATACCGCGATGCGCGTTGCCACCGATGCTGTACAACTTTTCAGCGCGGCCGGTATTTCCAACGAATTTCCAGTCAACCGTTACTTTAGAGACGCCAAGGTGCTGCAGATCGTCGAAGGCACCAACCAGATCCAGTGCAATATCATTGCGCGCAACGTCATGAGCCAAGCGCCAGAGTAACGAAGCTTCGATGCACGGGCGGTGATCGTCGATGACGCGCACGGAACAAAGACAAGCGATATGGAGGAGCGAAATGAAAGCCCAAGCTGCCGTCATGTACGCCGTCAATGAACCGTTAAGGATCGAAGAAGTACTCCTCGACGAGCCGGCGCGCGGCGAGGTGCTGATTCGTACCGCCTTTGCAGGCGTCTGTCATAGTGACCTGCACTACATCGAGGGGCTCTATACGCGTCCGTGCCCGTGTGTTCTGGGCCACGAATCGGCCGGTGTCGTTGAGGCGGTCGGCGATGACGTGAGCTACGTGAGGCCAGGTGATCACGTGATCACCTGCATCTCGACGTTCTGCGGCGAGTGCGAGTACTGCATGACCGGCCGGTTGTCCCTCTGCCTCAGCCCTAGCACGCGCCGCGATCCGAGGGGGCCACAGCGAATGATGCTGAAGGGGACGCCACTCCAGCACACCAGCAATCTTTCGTCGTTCGCCGAATATATGCTGGTACACGAACGTTCAGTCGTGAAAATCCGCACCGACATGCCGCTGGACCGGGCAGCGGTGATTGGATGTGCAGTGATGACCGGCGCGGGGGCGGTATTTCGAACCGCAAAGGTCGAACCCGGATCGACGGTCGCGGTGATCGGTCTGGGTGGCATCGGCCTGTCGGCCGTCAACGGTGCCGCGATCGCCGGCGCTGGCCGCATATTCGCGATCGACAAGGTCGCTTCCAAACTCGACTTGGCGAAGGAATTCGGCGCCACAGATGTGGTGGACGCCAGCGCTACCGATCCCATCAAGGCCATTCGCGAGATGACCGGTGGCGGCGTGGAATACTCGTTCGAGTGTGTTGGCTCGAAGACGACTGTTGAGCAGGCATTCCGCATGTTGCGGCGCGGGGGCACCGCGACCGTCATTGGGATGATGCCGCTCGGCACCCGGTTTGAGGTCTCCGGCGCGGAGCTGCTTGGCGAGAAGCGTATCCAGGGCTCCGCCATGGGATCCAACAAGTTTCGTATCGATATGCCGCGGCTGGTCGACTTCTATTTGCGTGGCGATCTGAAGCTCGACAAGCTCATCTCGGGACGTATCCAGCTCGCCGGCATCAACAATGCATTCATGCAGCTCAAGACAGGCGAAGTGGCGCGGACAGTCATTGAATTTTGAGGCAGCGCGCGCCAAACTAGTCAATCATGGCCGGGGTGTGTATGATGGGGGGAGGATACTTTAGGCGGGCAGTGAATTTCCAAGAACCCAAGAACTGCTTCTGAGAAGTGATCGTTCTGATCGCCGACCACCATATGTCCCGCATTTACAACATTCGAATAGCTCGCATTTGGAACAAGCGTCAGAAATGCTTTGGTAACCTCTTCGCTTACGAGGTCGCTCATACCCCCTCGGATCAGGTGGACCGGGCAGCCAATGCGCCGAGCTGCGTTTTCCAGTCGGTCAAATCGCCGCTCTTGCTCTGGAGGCTGCACATTCGTGATGAAACGTGGATCCCAATGCCATCGGTAGCGACCGTCGGGTCCGAGCCGTAGGTTCTTGGCGAGACCGTTCAGGTTTCGGCGTCGCTGGCGATTGGGCAGATAGGCGGCAATGACGTCGGCCGCTTCATCGATTGATTCGAAACCGTTCTGAGCGTGAGCGGTCATGAAGCCCACGACACGATTTATCCCCGCCATCTCCATTCTTGGCGTGACATCAACCAACGTCAGACTGGAAAAGGTCCCCGGCGTTTTCTCGCCTTCAGCAACAAGAGCGGCGAGCCCACCGAGGGAGGCGCCGACTACCGCCGGCGGCCGACCGAGATGTCGAGCAACTGCGATTAAATCGGCGGCAAATGCGTCTAATTCGTAGCGTCCATGTTCTGACCAATCGCTGTCACCATGTCCACGTAGGTCAAGCGCGACTGCGCGATAGCCTCGCGCGGACAACGATTTCATAGTGTTGCCCCAAGCATGTCGCGTCTGGCCACCACCGTGCGCAAGCAGGATCGTCGGCTGGTCAATATTTCCAGCAACACTGGCGGCAAGCCGATTTCCATCAGCGCCCACCAAACTCAATTCATTCATTGACGTCTCCTGCACACACAAAACCAGTTCAACGCCAGAGCGACATGCTGAGGCAGAGGCATACGTTCGCAGTGGCTAGGCCATAAGCGCATGCTTGCCTCAAGCATCGCCCCCTTGGGGGATCCTGCCGTCGGGCGGCCAGTCCTTGACGCCGTCCTCCAAAGGGATTTCGACGCTTCGAAGAAGCTGCGAGAACATGTTCCAGTTTCCAATCGCGATGACCATCTCTAGCAACTGCTCCGGGCTGCCGACATGACGCACGCACTCAGCCCACACGGAATCCGAGATCTTGCCGCGCTCCAGCGTATCGTCGACCGCGGCCAGCACCGCCCGGTCCGCTGCACCGAGACGCGTCGACAAACGCCAGTCGCGGACAGCGATGACGTCCTCAGGCGGCAGCCCGACGCGTTCCGCGAAATGCCAGTGCTGCGTCCATTCGTACTTGGCGCCTGTCGTCCATCCGATACGCATGATCAGGAGCTCGCGTAGACGGACATCGAGCTTGTTTCCAGTGAAGAGCAGCGTGGTCAGCAAGTGATTGACTGCAGACGCGAGCTGCGGATGACGCAACAGCGTCCGATAAACACTGAGGCCGGCCATCGACTCTCGAATGCCACACTCCTTGGCGGCAGCCTTGGCTTGCTCGACTGACAGCATCTCAATGCGCGTGACCATTTGGCCTTCCTTTCAGTTTCAAATTGCCGCGTCGACAGACAAAACGCCTCAGGAAATCTTGCCGCTTGTTCCCATCAGAATCATGGAAGTATGGCATCCAATCCTGCGTCGCCACCCAACTGCGATGGCCCCACTCCCGCTGCGCGCCCATTGCCATCTGTGATGGCGCACGCCACCGGTGCCTCGAGCCGTTATCGTAAGGGGTGCGCATGCGGAGAGGCGAACGCAACCCCGCACCAGAAACCTTCGGGCAGATCCAATCCGGTGAGGAGCGTGCGGTGTCGCACAAAGCGCAGACGTCAGGGGACGTGCGAGACCAACAACACTGTCATCGGAAGACCACAGGAAGTTTCCGAGGACCGCGTACCGGGCCGTGCGACCAGGTTACGGAGGCGGGGTCGGCGAGCTCGAAGTCAGGAATACGCGCCAGCCATTCCTCCAGCGCTACCGTAATCTCCATGCGGGCGAGATTTGAACCGATGCACCGATGGATTCCCAGTCCAAAGGCGGCATGTCGGTTTTCGGCCCGATCGATCAGGACACGATCAGCCTGTGGAAAGACCTCTGGGTCACGATTGGCCGCCGGAAAGGACAACAACACCATTTCGCGTTCCTTGAACGGGCAGCCGCCAACTGTTGTCTCCTTGGCGACTTGGCGAGCCATCGTCACCGGGGCATAGGCCCGCAGAAACTCTTCTACCGCAAGCGGCATGAGTGCAGGCTCGCTGACCAGCCGACGACGGTCATCACGGTGCTGGGCCAGATGCCATAGGCAGGAGCCGATGGCACTCCAGGTCGTATCGATGCCGGCAATCAGCAAAAGACGAAGCGTACCGATTATGTGCTCGTCAGAAAGGGGCTGATCCTCCATTTGTGCGCCAAGCAAGAAAGTGATCAGGTCCTCTCCAGGGATGGAACGACGGTTAGAGATCTGCACTCTGAAATAATCGTCCATCTCCGCGAGTGCTTGAGTGAAGGAGGCGTTTTCCGCGATTCCTTCGTGCAGCAGCAGGTGAATCCAGCGCCGGAACTTCTCGCCGTCTCCCTCCGGCAATCCGAGCATATGTGCAATGACGGCAACGGGAACATGCTGTGCATAGTCGGTTGCCGCGTCGCAATGGCCATTCGATGCGAAGCGATCAATCAAGTTGCCACATATCGCTCGCGTCTTTGCCTCCAGGCGGCCAATTGCATCCGGGGTGAACGCGGGCAGCAGGAGCATTCGCGCCGGCCGATGATACGGTGGATCCGAGGTGATCGGTGGCGAAGCCAATGTCGACGCCCCAGGCGGGGATTTCGGCTTCCCGGAATCAGTTGGCACACGAGGTGGCATTTCACGAACGACCACACGGCGTGAAGAGAAGTGCTCCGTATCATATGCGATCGCCCGGATATCGGCGTAGCGGCTGGGAAAGTAGACGCCGTTGTATCGTTCAGTATGCGCGACAGGGCATTGCCGACGCAACTCATCCCAGATCTGATAGGGTTCGGTGACCCAACGTGGGTCCAGGTGATCGAAGTCTTTGGCCCAATCTGAGACAGGCGGGCGATCGGTCATGGTGAACTCCTTTAGTTAAGCCTGCGCCACCTTGATCGCGAATTCGGGGCAGTTGGCTTCCGCAAGCCGCGCCTTATCCTCGAGGCCGGGAGGGACCGTGCCATCGCCGACTGCGCGCGCGTGGCCGAGTTCATCGAGCTCGAACAATCTCGGTGCTATCGCCTTGCATCGGTTGTGTCCCTGACATCGCTCCGGGTCGACGATGATTTGAAGGACTTTATGCTCGGGCATACCTGAAGCCCTCCCTGCGCAGTTTCCGAACGCGTCCGCTGTGCAATTGATGGATAGTCCGTCGCCTGCGCCATAATCGACCAACTGGCCAATTCGTCGGTAATCAGCAAGCGCAATCCTCTAATGGACGTTAGAAGTTCAGGCAAGGGTAGTCAATCGGTGCAACGGACCGTCCCAAGTGACCCGACCATTGTGGGAAGCCCAACATTGCTCTCTCAGGTTTGGACATGGCGTCGCGCTCGCAAGAATACCGCCACTCTGCCGTGCGCAGGAACTTGTCGTGCATTGGCGGAGATCCTTGCGGCGCAGTCCAGGCAAGAATGTCGCTGCCAGTGGCCTGTGGAGGTCGCGGACCCCTTTGGGAACGGGAGCAGGTGTTTCGGCCTCGCCGTTCGGGAGGGGCAGACCGCTTGACTCATCGGTAGCAGCCGCCTAGGTTTCTAACGGATATTTGAAAGTCCCCGGGCACAATCGCCTCGCCAAACGCGTGGAGCGGTCGGGGAAGGGCGCGCGGATTGGCTGTCGGTTCTATCGCCCGACTTGGCGAATTTATCTTTCGGGAGGCTCATGGCCGGGATGCGCGGATTAAGAGACAAGCCTGTCATTGTCACGGGCGGCGCCAGCGGCATTGGCCGCGCGATCGCCGGGCGTCTCGCGGCCGAAGGTGCCGTCGTCGGCATCTTCGACATCAACGGCCAAGCGGCCGAAGCTGCGGCCAGTGCACTTCGCGAAAGTGGTGGTCGAGCTTCCGGTTACGAGGTCGACATCGTCGACTACGAGGTGGTTGCGCGGTCTGTCGATGCGTTTGAGGCGGCCTCTGGCCCGATCGGCGGGCTGGTGAACAACGCCGGCTGGGACAAGGCAGTGCGCTTTGTGGACAGCGACCGGGACCTCTGGCGTAAGGTGATCGACATCAATCTCTGGGGGCCGCTCAACGTCACACACGTCGTGCTGAAAAAGATGGTCAAGCATGGCAAAGGCCACGTTGTCAGTATTGCCTCCGACGCGGGTCGGGTCGGCTCCTCGGGCGAAGCTGTCTATTCGGCCTGCAAGGGCGGCATTGCAGCGTTCGGCAAGACATTGGCGCGGGAAGTGGCACGTCAGGGGATCGTGTTCAACACGGTCTGCCCAGGACCGACCGACACGCCCCTGTTTGCGACTGTCAGCGAATCTGCGGCGGGGCTTGCCGAGGCCCTGAAGAAGGCGATCCCGCTCCGTCGCCTGGGGCAGCCGGACGACTATCCCGGCATCGTCTGCTTCCTGCTGAGCGACGACGCCAGCTTCATCACCGGCCAGACCATCAGCGTCTCCGGTGGCCTCACGATGCATGGGTAATTCGATGGACTATCAGGACATTCTCTACGCTCAGGCCGACCACGTCGCCACGATCACGATCAATCGGCCAAAGGTCTACAATGCGTTTCGCCCGCGCACCGTGGTGGAACTCCTCGACGCCTTTCTGAAGGCGGGCTGGGATGACGACGTCGGCGCCATCGTCCTGACCGGAGCCGGCGACAAGGCCTTCTGCACCGGCGGCGACCAGTCCGATCACAGCGGCCAGTACGGCGACGGGTCGACGCGTGGCTCGGTCGGCATGCCGGTCGAGGAGCTGCACAGCGTCATCCGCGATGTGCCGAAGCCGGTGATCGCCAAGGTGCGCGGTTACGCGATCGGCGGCGGCAATGTTCTGGCCACGCTCTGCGATCTCACTATCGCTGGCGAAGGTGCCATCTTCGGTCAGGTCGGACCAAAGATGGGCTCGGTCGATCCCGGGTTCGGCACCGCTTATCTCGCGCGCGTGGTCGGCGAGAAGAAGGCGCGAGAGATTTGGTACATGTGCCGGCGCTACACGGCGCGCCAGGCGATGGACATGGGGCTGGTCAACGCCGTCGTGTCCGACGACAAGCTCGATGCCGAAGTCGAGGCGTGGTGTGCCGAACTGGTGCAGCGCAGCCCCACGGCGATAGCCATCGCCAAGAAGTCCTTCAACGCCGACAGCGAAAACATTCGCGGCATCGGCGGTCTTGGGATGCAGGCCCTGCGCCTTTACTACGCGAGTGCCGAATCCCAGGAGGGGGTCAAGGCGCTCAACGAGAAGCGCCCGCCACGCTTCAGGGACTTCCTCAAGTAAGGGCCGACGGTTGGACTTTTCCTTTACCCTCGAACAGCAGCAGATTGGCGAGACCGCTCGGCGTTTTGGCGTCGAAAAGCTCGCGCCGGGGTATGCCGCGCGCGAGCAGCAGGGCCACATTGCGCCATCGCTGATACGGGAGATGGGTGCCGTCGGACTGATTGGTGTCGATCTGCCGGAGGCGTTCGGCGGGCTCGGCGCGGACGGCGTCACGGCCGGGCTGGTGATCGAAGGCATTGCTGCAGCCGACCTTGGCGTCGCCTATGTGCAGCTTCTCGGGTCTTTGATGGGGTCGATCCTGGCGCGCCATGGACCGCCTGAGATCGCGAGCGACGTCGTGCCGAGGATTTGCCGGGGTGAGACTTTGGTGGCGCTGGGCCTGACCGAGCCGCGCGGCGGTTCCGATGCTGCAAACCTCCAGCTCAAGGCGCGCCGCGACAACGAAGGCTATGTGCTCGACGGCGAAAAGACCTCGATTTCGATGATCGAACAGGCGGAGTCGATTGTGGTCTTCGCCCGAACCGGCGCGGCCGACTCCGGGGCTCGCGGCGTGACGGCCTTCCACGTGCCGCTCGACCTTCCCGGCATCAGTCGTTCCAGCTTCAACGACGTGGGGTCGAAGGTTGTCGGTCGCGGCTCGGTCTTCTTCCAGGACGTCAAGGTGCCAGATAAATGGCGCATCGGCGGTGAAGGCGAAGGCTTCCGTACGGTCATGCAAGGCTTCGACTACAGCCGCGCGCTGATTGGCCTGCAAGTGCTGGCGCCGGCCCGCGCGTCGCTCGAGGAAACCTGGCGGTACGTCACCGAACGCCAAGCCTTCGGCCATCCGCTGGCACGCTATCAAGGCGTGACGGAGCCCCTGGCCGAGGCGGAGACGCTGCTCACCGCCGCCAGGCTCCTTTGCTATCGGACGCTGTGGCTGCGCGATCAGGGCATGCCCCACACGTCGGAGGCGGCGATGTGCAAATGGTGGGCCCCGAAGACAGCCTTTCAGACCATTCACCGGTGCCTGCTGACGCACGGTCATTCCGGCTACACGATGGATCTGCCACACCAACAGCGCCTGCGCGACGTGATGGGCCTGCAAATCGGCGACGGCACCGAGCAGATCCAGAAGATGATCATCGCGCGCGAGAAGATCGGGCGCGTCGCGGTGCCTTACTAGCTGGAGGATGCCGATGACCGCCGCACCTCCTGTCCTCGTAGACCTGCAAGCCCAGGTCGGCGTGATGACGCTGAACCGGCCCGAGAAATTCAATTGCATTTCGCGAGGTCTGGCGGATGGCCTGTGTGCCGGCGTTCGGTCTTTGGAAGCGAATCCTGCATGTCGAGTTGTACTGCTGAAAGCCAATGGCAAGCATTTCTGCACTGGCGCCGATCTCGATGAGGTTCTCGAGGCGCGCGCTTCGCGGGCTTCACTCCAGAGCTTCCTGGCTGCGGGACACGAAGCCCTCACTGCCCTTGAACGTTCGCGCCTGCCGGTCATCGCTGCGGTACACGGCTTGTGCTTGGCCGGCGGGCTTGAGCTCTCGATGGCATGTGATGTCGTGTTCGCCGCCAGTTCGGCGCGTTTTGGTGACCAGCATTCGCGGTATGGACTCATTCCCGGATGGGGTGGCACGCAGCGCCTGCCCCGCCTGGTCGGCCTGCGTCGAGCGCTTCACCTGATGTACAGCGCGGAGTGGCTGGATGCGGCAGCGGCGCGCGAATGGGGCCTTGTGAATCTTGTGGTTGACGATGACGCGCTCATTGACCGGGCCATGGTCTATGCGCAGACATTGGCAACACGCAATCCCGAGTCCATGGCGGCAATGAAGTCGCTCGCCCGCGCTGGCCTCGACGAATCACTAGCGGAGGGACTGGCGCGCGAGTCCGCGTGCGTCGTCGACGCACTCCGCTCGGAGAACGTCTCGGAAGGGTTGGCGGCGTTTGGCGCGCGTCGGGAGCCGAAATTCAAATAGCGGCGACACGCCGCCTGTCTGTGGTTTGGGAGAAACGGTCATGGAACACGCAACACAGGTTGAGCTGGGCCGCACTCTATTCACGTACATCGACAAGGGCGAGCAGGCGCGTAGCGCGACGCCTTTTGCCAATCCGGTACGAGACTATATCTGTCGCGATCAGGCGGCGCGTGAAGGCGATGTTCTGTTCCGCGACCATCCTCTCCTCCTCGGCATGACCGCCGACCTGCCGAAGCCCGGTGACTTTTTCACCAACGATTTCACGGGTCGCCCGATTCTCGTGGTCCGCGGCAAGGACGGCAAGGTCAACGCGTTCCTCAACGTGTGCCGCCATCGTGGCGCCAAGCTGGCGACCGCGGATCTTGCCCAAGGCTGTGCGCAAGCCGGCGGGTCCTTCACGTGTCCCTATCATGGATGGGCCTACGGCCTCGACGGACGTTTGCTCGGCGTTCGGGAAGCCGAAGCGTTCGGCGAAGTCGAGCGCTCCACGCGCGGCTTGCGACGCCTGGCGGCGGTCGAACGCGACGGCTTTATCTGGGTGCGACCGGGTGGCGAGGAGCCCTTCGACCCCGACGCGCTGCTGGGTGACCTCGCGCCGGAGATCGCGGCCTATGGCTTTGAGCGCTACAGCCACTACGAGACGCGCACGCTGCGGCGAGCGATGAACTGGAAGCTCGTCATCGGTACGTTCCTGGAGGGCTACCATATCAAGGTTTTGCATCGGGATACGATCGCGCCGCTGCTTCTGGGCGCACAAACATCCTTCGATCCCTATGGCCGGCACGTCCGAATGGCGGTGCCGCGACCTGGCTTCGAGACGCTGCGCAAAACGCCGGAACGCGAGTGGGACGTGTTGAAGCATGTTGCCATCGTCTACGAGTTGTTCCCCAACGCCGTGCTGGTCTGGCAGGGGGACCATATGGAAACGTGGCGCGTCTTCCCCGGCAAGACTCCGGACGAGAGCGTGATGCATGCGTCTCTTTACATCCCCGAGCCGGCGCTCACCGACAAGGCGAAGCGCCATTGGGATCGCAACATGAAGCTCCTGCTCGATACGGTGGAGAAGGAGGATTTCCCGCTGGGTGAGGACATGCAGCGTGGCTTCCATTCTGGCGCGCAGGACCATCTGTTGTTCGGCCGCAATGAGCCCGCGTTGGCACATTTCCATCGCTCGGTTCATGAGGTGCTTGGGCTGCAGGAAGCATGAGGCCCGCTTGGGCCATATGCGCAGCTAACTCCATGGAAAGGCGTCCGCTTCAATTGCTTGAAACCGATCGTCGATTGATCAGCTGAATTACGTGAGGAGATGACTATGAAACAGCTTCCGATTTCCGCAGATTCGCATATCACCGAGCCGCCGGAGTGCTATCGCGAGCATATCGAAGCCGCCTACCGGGACCGTGCACCCCATGTCGTGCGCGATCCAAAGTACGGCGACATCTACGTCGTTGAAGGTATGAAGCAGACCATCCCGATGGGTTTGGTTGCAGCGGCCGGCGTCGAGCCCAGCAGCCTCCGCATCGGCGGTGCGCGTTTTGAGGACCTGCATCGCGGCGGGTGGGATCCGGCCGCCCGTCTTGTCGACCAGGACAAGGATGGCGTTGGCGCGGAGATCATTTATCCGACCGTCGGCATGGTCCTCTGCAACCATCCCGACCAGGATTACAAGAAGGCCTGCTTCGACGCCTACAATCGCTGGCTCCAGCAGTACACGGCCCATGCCCCCGACCGGCTGATCGGCATCGGTCAAACGGGAATCCGCACCATCAAGGAAGGCATCGCCGATCTCGAACGCATCAAGGCCATGGGATTCAAGGGCGTCATGATGCCGGGCAATCCCGGCGAGCTCGACTATGACAACCCGTCCTACGATGCCCTTTGGGAAGCCGCCGTCGCTCTAGACATTCCGTTGTCGTGGCACATCCTCACATCGAGCAGCGACAGCATAAATCAGCACCGTGGTCCGAAGATCAACGGGTTCCTGTCGATCATCCGCGGCTGTCAGGACATCATGGGCATGCTGATATTCAGCGGCGTCTTTGCCCGTCATCCCAAGCTCAAGGTGGTGTGTGTCGAAGCAGACGCCGGCTGGGCGCCACATTTCATGTACCGCATGGATCACGCCTACAAGCGCCACCGCTACTGGATGAAGGGTCAGGAGCTGCCGCGTCTGCCGTCGGAATATTTCCGCGACAACATCAGCCTGACGTTCCAGGACGACTACGTCGCATTCAAGCTTGCCGACATGCTAGCACCTCAACAACTGATGTGGGCCAACGACTTCCCGCATAGCGATTCGACGTGGCCGTGGAGCAAGGACGTGATCGCGGAACAGACCGCCCATCTCGACGCGGGACAGCGTCAGCGGATCCTGCACGACAACGTGGCGGCGCTCTACAAGCTCGCGGCCTAGCCGTCGGCAGTTTCGTGTGCTGAGTGACGACATTGACTACCGGCAAATCACTTCCGAGCCGTGAGGGATCAACATGAAGTTCAGCCTGTTCATCTATTGCACGGTCGGCCGACGGGCTGAACTTGAAACCGGGATGGCCGGCCGCAAACCGGAGCTTTACCAGCGCATGCTGGACGAGATCGCGGAGTATGCGCGCTTTGCCGACGATGCCGGGTATTTCGGCTTCGGCCATCCCGAACATCATCTGCAGATCGAGGGCTTCGAGATCTCCAACGACCCGCGGCTGATGGGAATGTGGATTGGCCAGCACACGAAGAGGCTGCGGGTCATCACATGCGGCTTCGTATCGACCACACACAATCCGCTGCGCGTCGCCGAGGACATCGCCACCATGGACCACATGCTGGGCGGCCGCTTCGGTGTCGGCCTGGTGCGTGGTTATCAGGCCCGTTGGGTTGAGAATTTCAAGGTGCGCGAGGATCTCCACGCTGTCGGTCCATGGAACAAGGACTCGCCGGCAGACGAAGCCAACCGCGAATATTTCAGCGAGTTCGTCGACGTCGTGGTCAAGGCTCTGACGCACGATACTTTTAGCCATCGCGGCAGGTACTGGAACTTTCCACCCGTGGGCATGGTCAATCCGCATCCGCATGGCGTCTACACGACCTATGGGCAGGGCGTTGGCCTCGACATGCACATCAACGAGGTCGGCATCGCACCGCGTCCGCTGCAGACGCCGCACCCGCCCCTCTATGGCGGCTTCGCGGCCTCAATGCGCACCGCGCTGTTCTGGGCGAAGTACGGCGGCAAGCCGATCGTCTTGACGGACAAACTCGACTTCTACAGCCAGCTCAATCGCGCCTATCACGACGAGGCTGCGAAACACGGCCGAGCCGTCAAGCCCGGCCACGCGACGGCCTGGGGCGGCATCTTCATTTGTGCGCCGACCGACGCCGAAGCGCACGCACAGCTCGAGGACATGCGGTGGTTTTGGGACCAATGGGCCACCCCGTTCGGGCAGGGCCTGCCCGAGTTGCTCGTCGGCTCGCCGGACACCATCTCACGTCGGCTGGAGGCGGTTCAGAAGGCCGTGCCCGGCCAGGACGAGATCGTGCTGCTGATACCTCAGGGGCTGCACGATCGCGGTCAGATACTGCGATCGCTGGAGCTGATGGCGACGAAGGTCATGCCGCGCTTCGCGGACGCGACTTGATCATGCCGGCGAAACGTTGGCACCCATGACCGATCCAGTATCCGCCGGCGAACGCCGGTTCGGCTTCACCGATGCTGAACTCATCGCGCATCCCACCGTGTTCGGGCCCGACTTGTTCAAGGGCAAGGTGATCGTGGTTTCGGGCGGTGGCAGCGGCATCGGCAAGGCGATCGCCATACTCTTCGCCAGGCTCGGCTCGAATCTCGTCCTTTGCGGCCGCAAGCCCGAGAAGCTCGAAGCCACAGTCGCATTACTGCGTGACCTGGGCACTGATGTCGACGCCACGGCGATGAGCATTCGCGAACCGGAGGAAGTTGAATCGCTCATGGAGCGCGTATGGTCGCGCCATGATCGGCTCGACGTCCTCGTCAACAACGCCGGTGGACAGTTCGCACAACCGGCTATCGATTTCAGCGTCAAGGGCTGGAAGGCTGTCATCGACACGAATCTTAACGGCACTTGGTACATGATGCAGGCCGCCGCGCGACGCTGGCGCGATCATGCTCAAGCGGGCAACATTGTGAACGTCACGGCCACCGTCGGACGCGGATTGCCTCACATGGCACATTCGACTGCGGCGCGCGCCGGGGTCATCTACCTGTCGAAGACGGTCGCTGTGGAATGGGCGCCTCTGGGCATCCGGGTTAACTGCCTCGGAGTCGGCGCCGTAGAGAGCAGCGGCTTCGAGCAGTACACCGAGGAGGGCCGGAAAACCTTTTACGAAAGTAATCCCATGCGCCGTCCAGGCGATGTCTGGGATGTCGTCGAAGGCTGCGTCTATCTGGCCGGACCTTCGGGCAAGTTCATTACCGGTGAAGTCCTCACCATCGACGGCGGGCAGCAGATGTGGGGCGACTTCTGGTCGGCCGGCCGACCGGATTACTTCAAGATCGGCTAGTCACCTGTGGCTTGGATTGTGGTCTTGCCCGAAATGTACCGAGGGAGACAGTCATGAACGAGATCGTGGTCAACGCCCCCAACCGCTGGCGGCTCGAAACCCCTGGTACCGATGGCTGGGTGCGGACCGCAAGACCGGATGCAACGCGCAAGTACTTCTTGGTCTCCGCGGATTGCCATGCCAACGAGCCAGCAGATCTGTGGCTCAAGCGAATGGACCCAAAGTACCATGAGCGGCTACCGCGCGTGGTGACCGACAAGGACGGCGGGCAGTGGCGCGTATCTGAAGGTTACCGACCGGATCGGCTGCGGCTTGCCACTTTGGAAGGCGAAGACTCGGCGCGCAACAAGGCTGGTGCAGACGCCGCGGGGCGCATCGCCGATCACATCCGAGACGGCGTCGACGTGGAGCTGATGTTCCCAAACAAGGGCCTCGCTATGTGGGCCACGCCCGACGCTGAGTTCGCAATGGCGCAATGCCGAGCCTGGAACGACTGGGCATGGGAGATGTTCGCCCCGCACCAGGATCACATCGTTGTCGCAGGTGCGATCGCGACCGGTGATCTCGAAGGATCGATCGCCGAGGTTCAGCGTTTGGCGAAGCTTGGTTTTCGTTGCCTCACTCTACCGTGCAAGCCGGTTTGGGGTGCGCACGACGTTAACCACGCAAACTACAACCTGCCACATTTCGACCGGCTATGGGCGGCTGTCCAGGACGCCGACCTGCCGATCACGTTCCACGTCTCGACCGGACGTGATCCGCGGGCTTCGCGTGGCAATGGAGGTGCTGTCGTCAACTACGTGTCTCACTCGCTGTCGCCGACGATCGAGCCTGTGGCAAATCTCTGCGCCTCCGGCGTGCTCGAGAGATTTAAAGGACTACGCTTCGCGACCATCGAAGCCGGAATCGGCTGGGTGCCGTGGCTGTTGGGGGCGATGGACGAAGCGTATAAGAAGCATCACTTCTGGGTCCGACCCAAGCTGCAGGGTCTACCCAGCGACTACTACCGAGCCCACGGATTCTCCTCGTTCCAGGAGGATAAGGCCGGTCTCGATCTGGCCGAGTCGCATGGTCTTTCTAATAACTTCATGTGGGCAAACGATTATCCGCACCACGAGGGTACATGGCCGCATTCGGCAGAGGCAATCGAGCGCACCATGGGGCAGCTATCAGATACCAGCCGGGCCAAGATCCTCGGTCTCAACGCGGCACGTTTCCTCAAGCTCGACCTGCCAGCACGCTATAGGGCCTGACATCGTGGCAATGGACGATGCGTGCGAGAGCGGCTAGGACCCGAAAGGACCGCGAAATGACCGAGCGCACGTTACGCGGCAAGGTTGCCATCGTCGGTATCGGCGAGACTACCTATTACAAACATGGCAAGTCGCCAGATCCCGAATTCATGCTGGCGCTGAAAGCGATCCTCGCCGCCTGTGCTGATGCCGGGATTGATCCGCGGAAGATCGATGGTTTCGCCTCCTACAGCAACGATCGCAATGATCCGTCGCGTCTCGCCGCAGCGCTAGGTTTGCCGCAGCTTCGCTTTTCCAACATGCAGTGGGGCGGTGGGGGCGGGGGTGGCTCAGGCGCCGTCGCAAATGCGGCCGCTGCCGTTGCCACCGGCGTGGCGGACTGCGTCGTCGTCTTCCGGGCCCTGGCGCAAGGCCAGTTCCAGCGCTTTGGCGCGGCACCGCCGGGCGGTACGGCCTCCGGCGAGGCAGCGCTCAACGCGCCCTATGGCGTGATGTCGCCTGCCCAGCGCTACGCCATGCGCGCTATGCGCTTCATCCACGAGAACAGGATCGAGCCCGGCGCTCAACGCGCCATCGCATTGGCGTCGTATCATCACGCTCAGCGTAATCCGCGTGCAGTAATGTATGGTAAGCCGCTCACGGCTGAGGCGTACGATGCGTCGCGTTGGATCGTCGAGCCGTGGCGGCTGTTCGACTGCTGCATGGAAAACGATGGCGCCGCAGCGCTGATCGTTGTGCCGGCGGAACAGGCGCGCAACTTCGCCAAGAACCCGGCGTATCTTCTGGCGGCGGCGCAGGGCTCGGAATACCGCAACGGGGCGCGCTGTCACAACGCGCCGCTCTATGCGACGTCCAGCTTTACTACGGTCGCGCCGAATCTCTACGCCATGGCACGTCTGCAACCCGCGGATGTCGACGTGGTGCAGAGCTACGAAAACTTCACCGGCGGCGTGCTGATGAGCCTGGTTGAGCACGGCTTCTTCACCGCCGAGGAGGCCAACGACTTCCTCATCCCCGAGAACCTGCTGGCGCCTGGTGGCAAGCTGCCGCTCAACACCAGCGGTGGCAACCTCGCCGAGTGCTATATGCATGGGCTCGAGCTGCAAGTGGAGGCGGTGCGGCAGATCCGCAACGAGTCGACGACGCAAGTGCCCGATGCGCAGGTGTCGATGGTGATCTCCGGCCCGATGGTGACACCAGTATCGAGCATGATCCTGGGCAGCGAGGAGACGCTCCAATGACCACCGCGACTTACTTGCGGCCGGGCCTGCCGAGCCCGGTGGCCGAGAACGACGGGCTGGATGCGCCCTACTGGGAAGGTACGCGGCGCGGTGAGCTGATGGCTCAGCGCTGCAAGGCCTGCGGCAATTGGCAATGGGGACCGGAATGGATCTGCCACAGATGCCTGTCATTCGATGTGGGATGGCAGAAAGTCGAAGGACGCGGGCGGATTTATAGCTGGGAGCGGCCGTGGCATCCGGTGCATCCCGCACTCAAGGATCAGGGGCCATATATCGTCGTCCTGGTTGAGTTGCCCCACGCTGCCGGCATCCGAATGTTGGGCAACTTGGTCGGCGATCCGCGTCAGGAGGTTCGTATCGATGCCGAGGTCGAGGCCATGTTCGAGCCGCACGACGATGCCAAGCCACCCTTTACTTTGGTCCATTGGAAGGCCATCGGGTCAGGTTGAAACGGGCTCCATATTTGAGGAGAAGTGACGCGATGTTGCCCAAGAAAACGATGGCCATGGTTCAAACGGGTCCGCGCCAGTTGGAGCGCCGTGACCTGCCCATTCCACCAATCAGCGCCGACAGCGCGATCCTCAGAATCGAGGCCTGCGGCATCTGCGGTAGCGACCACGAGCAATATGAAGGCGTGCTGAACACACCTTATCCGGTGGTTCCAGGTCATGAGCCCCTGGGGATCATCGAGGCGATTGGCGATACTGCGGCGAAGCGCTGGCGCGTCGACGTCGGCGACCGTGTCTGCGTCGAGACGATGCTGTCCTGCCACTGCTGCAATACATGCCTTGGCGGGCATTATCATTTGTGTGACCGGCGGCAAATCTATTCGTATATCCCGCTCTCCGTGGCACCTGGAATCTGGGGTGCATATTCCCAGTACATGTATCTTGCGCCCAATGCGATCGTTCATAGGATCGACAAGTCCTTGCCGCCGGAAATCGCGGTCATGTTCAATCCCCTTGGCGCCGGGTTTCGTTGGGCGGTCGAACTGCCGGGCACGAGCGTCGGTGATACGGTGATGATCTTGGGGCCTGGTCAGCGTGGGTTAGCCAGCGTAGTGGCCGCACGCCATGCTGGGGCGGCCACGATTATTGTCACGGGACTGGCTGCAGATGCCAAAAAGCTGGCCGTCGCACGTGCCTTCGGTGCTGACTACACGATCGACGTGGACAATGAAGATCCCAAGCAGCGTGTCCGCGAGATCACGGCCGGCAGGGGCGTGGATATAGTCGTTGACGTCACCTCTTACGCCACCCAGCCGGTACGCGGTGCGCTCGACTACGTGCGTCGCGGCGGGACGATCGTGCTAGCCGGGGTGAAGGGATTCACCATGCAGGACGGCAAGAGGCGTCAGAAGACCGTACCCGACTTCGTTTCCGACATGATCGTCTGGAAGGAGATTACCATCAAGGGCGCCATCGGTGTTCTCAGTTCAGGCTATCGCAAGGCGATCGATCTCATCGAAAGTCGCAAGGTACCGCTCGCGCTTATGCACACACATGATTTTGCATTAGAAGATGCGGATCTGGCGATCCGTACGCTCGCCCGTCAGGTAGATGGCGAAGGATCGATCCACTCTTGCCTGATCCCCCCATCTTGACGTTAGCGCTGAACCACAACCGGAAAAGAAGCATCATGGATCTACCGCCGCAGCTCCCGCCCTTCGATCAAGAGGTGGCCCGCCGCTTCCTCGACTCGACCGTACCTTCATCCGGCCTCCCGGAGTTCCTGGGTTTGCGTACCACGCTGGTCGAGCCGGGCAGGCTGCGCGTGGAACTGTCGGTGGCTCCGAAGCTGTTGACGCGCTTCGGCAATATGCATGGCGGCGTGCTCTCGGCGTTGTGCGACCATGCACTCGGGCTAGTATGCTACCCTCACATGCAATCTGGCCAGTGGGCGGCCACCACGGAGTTCAAGTTGAACCTCCTTACGCCGGTCTCCTCCGGTACCGTGGTCGCAGAGGCGCGTATCATCGCCATGACCCGTTCTACCGCGGTGGTGCGGATCGATATCGAGAACGACGGACGAGCCTGTGGCGCTGCTCAGGGCACAGTTCTGATCATGCAGCCGAGGCCACCGAAGTCCCAGGACTGACATAGAACTCGCCGTTTGGACGACGACCAACAGCGGCGTGCGCCAACGGAGCACAAGGCGCGATGGCTTCAGCCGCGGCCCGCCATCATGCGGATCGCACTATAGGTTATCACTACTTCGTTTCGCTGGTTGACGATGTTGTTGGTCGTCGTGACAATTCCCCGGTTCCCCTTACTCGTTGGCCGGATGGCTGTCACTTCCACTTCACCGTGAATGGTATCGCCGACATTGGTCGGAGCATGCACCTTTATGGTCGATTCCAGCATTGCGAGGCCGGTATGCTGCATCGTGGCCTGAACCAAGAGGCCTTCGATGAAACAGTAGCAGAGGGCGCCTGGCACAGGACGGCCCGCTATCGCACCGTGTTGTTCGCCAAACGTCACGTCGGTGAAGATCATCTCGACCATACCTGTCGCATTGATGAAATTCACCAGATCAGCCTCGGTGATGGTGCGATTGATGGTGCGGAATTTCTGGCCGACCTTCAGGTCAGTCCAGAACAGTCCCAGGCCGACGTAGTCCATGCGATCTCCCAAATGCCACAGCAAGGATAGCGGCGACGGTTACCTTTACTCTCCCCTGAATGAGCGTATTTTGGCATACTTCGCGGCATGTTCTAATGTTAATTCGAATTCGGTAGCTATTGTTTCTCATATGAGCGCATGTCGGTCGTCGCGGCCAGCCCTTGCTGTGCGGCCTCGCCGGGTGCCGCCTCGAGATAGACAAAGCGGTCGGCGAGGCGCTGCTCGCTGAGATGCTGCCGGACACGACGTCCATACAGCAGATGCGAGGGATGGTGGACCTCGACCTCTGGCCCGATATGGTACAATCACCGGATGATTGCGCTGACCCGAAAGAATGCCCGGTTTGCCGGGCTCCGATGGCGGTTCATCGTCCCTCGCAAGCGTGGTCGCGATGAGCCCTCTCCTTCCTCCTTCCTCACTCCAGAGCGCTTGCTTAATGCGGCTGATTCAGTTCCAGATGACTGGTGTCAATTCGAATTTGTAGCGAAGACCGGCTACCGGCCGCGACTTCAACCTGCTGTCGTTCTCAGGCAGGCTCAAATTGAGAATGGGCTTCAGCTGAACTGTTGATCGAATTCTATGCCCGGCGGATCGATGTTGGCGTACGCAGCAAGGCGATCAGCGGCAGGCCGATGAAGCCGATTACCGCCATGAGCTGGAAGTTGTTGAGAAAGGCGATCATCAACCCCTGTCGAGCCAGTTCGAGATCGAGCATCGCAATCCCGGCCACGCCGGAAGGTAACCACGGCATGCTCGCTCCGGGGTCGTGGAACCAGGTCGAATATGCGGTGAGGCGCTCGCCGAGCTCGCCGCGGTTGACCACCGCGAAATGCTCGAGCATGCCAACCGAAATCGCGATACCGATACTGCCTCCGAAGTTGCGGAAGAGGCTGTAAAGCCCGGTCGCCTGGAGGCGTAGTTGACCAGGAAGGGTGATAAAGGCCAGCGCGCTGCTGCTCGCGAAAACGAAACCAAGTCCACCTCCTTGCAGCAGGCCTGTCCACGTCACCGACCAGTCGTCAACGTTCATGTCGAATCCCGACGTCTCCCACATTGAGATCATGGCCATGCTCATGCCAAGCGACATCAGTATTCTGGCATCGATGCGCCCAGACATGCGGCCTGCGATGATCATGGTGACCATCATGCCGACCCCCCGTGGCGCGAGCAGAATTCCCGTATCCAGGACCGTCATGCCGCGCAACTGCTGGAGGAACAGGGGGAGCAATACCATGCTACCGAGAAACACCATTCCGACCACCAGCATGAGCGTAGTGCAAAGTGTAAAATTGAGGTCCTTGAAAACCTTGAGAGAAACCAGCGAATTCTCGGACGTAGCCAGGTGGACGATGAAAACGTAGAACGCCGCAGCGGCAATCGAGGCTTCGACGACGGTCTCTTCCGATTCGAACCAGCCATTTCTCTCGCCGCGATCGAGAAACAGCTGGAGCGCCCCCACTGCGATCGCGAATGCCACGAATCCGAACCAGTCGAAGCGAGCCGGCTTCTTCGGCGATTCGCCGAGAAAAACCGTGATACCGAGAAACGCCAGGGCTCCCAGCGGCAGGTTGATGTAGAACACCCAGCGCCAGCTGTAGGAATCGGTCAACCAGCCGCCGATGATGGGACCCAGCACGGGCCCCACCATCACGCCCACCCCCCAGATTGACATCGCCGAAGCATGCCGTTCGGGCGGGTACGTATCGAGCAATATTGCCTGCGAGAGTGGCACCATCGCGGCGCCACATGCGCCCTGCAAGACGCGATAGACGACCATTTCCGGTAGCGACCCGGCAGCGCCGCAGGCCATAGAGCTTATCGTGAACCCGCAGATGCAGCTGAGAAAGACGCGGCGCCGGCCGAACCTTTGTGCCAGAAAGCCGATCGGCAGCGTCATGATCGCCATTGCCGCCACGAACGAAGTCACTGTCCACGACACCTGATCGCGAGTCGCGTTCAGACTTCCCTGCATGTGTGGCAGCGCGACGTTGGCAATCGTGCTATCAAGGGCATAGATGGTTGTCGCGAGCATGACCGATGCCGTGATGCCGGCCCGGCTGACGTGCGGTCCAGGGGCCGCGTCTTTCACTCACTGCCATCCGCACGCCCTATTGCTCGGGCAACCAGATTAGGCAAAGGACGATTATACCCGGTGTCGATCGTTACTTGCGCGCTCATACCTGCCCGCAACGACGGAAGCGAGCGTGTTTCCAGAAGTCGGATACGAACAGGAATCCGCTGAACGATCTTGACCCAGTTGCCGCTGGCATTCTGAGGTGGAATGAGGGCGAATTCCGCTCCCGTCGCAGCTCCAATGCTATGAACCTCGGCTGACAGCTTGACGCCGGAGAAGGTGTCGACGGTCGCTTCTACGCGCTGCCCGGCCACGACGCGGGTGAGATCTGTTTCCTTGAAGTTCGCTTCGATCCACTTCTCGCTCATCGAGATAACCGAGAACAGCGAAATTCCGGGGCGGATATGGTCCCCAGGCCGAATTGAATCGACTCGCGACACGATGCCGTCGACCGGCGAGAATATCTTCGTGCGCTGCAGCGCAACCCGTGCCTCGTCTATCATGGCCTGAGCTTGCTTGACGGATGGATGTTCATCGGCGGGAGCTTGCTCGTCGCCGCCAAGTTCTACAACCAGGCGCCCGATCTCCTGTCGAACGATCGCCATCTGTTGACGGGCGCCGTCCATCCGGTTCTTGGCTTCGTCGAGCTTGGCTGCGCTAACGACGCTTCTTGCGGCAAGCGTCGCGCCACGATCGTGTTCGCGCTCAGCATAGCTCGCCATGATAGTCGCCAGTTCCAGTTCCGCGCGCTTTTGCCGGATTTGGGCGCGCAAGGAATCGAGTCGAGCGATCACGGACGCGCGCTCGGCCTCAGCTCGCGACAATGCAATCCGGTATAGTTCATCGTCTATTGCCAGAAGCGGCTGCCCCGCGCGGACGGCTTCATTCTCGCCCACGAGCACAGAGGCGATTCGTCCCGAAACCTCGGCCGAGATGGTCGTCTTTGCCGCTCTTACATAGGCATTGTCGGTCGAAACGTAGCGCGCGCCGTAGATGTACCAGTATCCGCCGCCTCCTAAGCCGACCAAAGGTACCAGCGCGAGGAGAAGGACCCGGGTCCGGCTTCGCGAAAGTCTGCGAGGACGGATCGCTATCGTCGGGGGCGGGTCGTCGCTCATTCTGGCTGCGGCTGTCCCGCCGGTCGATGGCCGTCCCTGCTGGCCTTTGACATGTTGAGGCGAGCGACCGCAAGCGCTCTCAGCAGCGTCGATCGTTCCTCCGGGCGAAGGCCGGTCATCGCAAGCTCACGGGTCTCTCTCGCCAAATGTTCCATGCGGGCGATCAGCGGCCGGGCCTTGCGCGTGGCAAACAGACGCCACGCGCGCCGGTCCTGTGCGTCCGCACGACGCTCGATCAATTCCGAACGCACGAGGCCGTCCAGTACGCGGCTGACAGAGATCGGCCGCATTTCTATGATCTCGGCGAGATCGGCAGCGCGTAATCCTGGCTTGCGTGCTACGTGCACGAGAAGGCGCCAGCTCGATTGCCCCAACCCGCTCCATGCCATCTGGGCGGCGAAGTGGCGACGCATCAGTCGCGCCACGTCGTAGACCAGCATGCCCATGGTTTGGGTGGGATCATCCGGCTCGGCAGCAAGCATCGGCGACGATATCATTAGTAAGTAAGTTAAGCTTATTTGTTTGCGAACGCAAGTCGATAGGACGGAAAGAGTCTCGACGCGTTGATCGAGAGCGGCGCTGTCAGATGCGCAGGAGCGGCGCCTTGCGAATCGCGCGCGTTCGCAGAGCGTCAACCAGCGGGCTGCCGCCGCGGCGCTCTACCAGCAAGCAAAGGTATTTCGTCTTAAAGGGGAGTTCGTGGCGGCCGAGGAGGCGTATCGAGGCCCGAGCCAGCCGCGCTTGGAACCCCAACCGGGCTTGGCGCTGTTGCGCTTCGTACAGGGACGCTCCGACGAGGCCACCGCCGCCATTCGTCGCGTCGCAAGCACGATGGTTGGCCGGTTGAAAGCGCCTGCCGAGAGCTGGAGGATATTGCCCGGAGCTTCGATACGGGGATGCCAGGCGCGATTGCCGCGCAGGCGTGCGGAGCGGTAGTCCTCGCCGAAGCCGAGTAAACGCGCTACCCCGCGACCCGGCGGCCATCAGGACGGAAAGTCTCAGTTCATAACTACTCTCCCAACTTGTTACGTCGATTGACCCGTCATTCGACGGAGTCCGCTTCCTCTCAATGAACGGATCAACCAGACTCTCATCAGCGCTTCAGCTTCGGCGATGGTGCGATTGATGGTACGAAACTTCTGGCCGACCTTGAGGTCAGTTCAGAACAGTTCGAGGCAGACGTGGTCCATGCCATCTCCCAGATGGCGCAGCAAGGCTCGCGGCGACGGTTACCTTGACTCTCTCAGAGTGGATCGGGGCGCTGACCGGAGCGGCCCATGGCGAGAAGAGCCCGAACCGGCTGGCGCAGCGCAACGGCTATCGCGACCGCGACTGGGAGACCCGGGCGGGTACGGTCGAGCTGCGCATCCCGAAGTTACGCAAGGGCAGCTACTTCCCGGGCTTCCTGGAACCGCGCCGAATGGCCGAGAAGGCGCTCACCGCCGTCATCCAGGAGGCCTACATCCAAGGCATCTCGACCCGTTCTGTCGACGAGCTGGTCAAGGCGATGGGCATGAGCGGCATCTCCAAGAGCCAGGTCTCACGGCTGTGCGAGGAGATTGACCAGCGGGTGAAGGCCTTCCTCGACCGGCCGATCGAAGGGGATTGGCCGTATCTGTGGATCGACGCGACCTACGTGAAGGTCCGCCAGGCCGGCCGCATCGTCTCGGTCGCCGTCATCGTGGCCGTCGGGGTCAATGCCGATGGCCGGCGCGAGGTGCTGGGTATGGATATCGGCCCGTCCGAGGCCGAGACCTTCTG
>Ga0208243_1000370_pt1 | contig 27130 bp, 22 predicted proteins | sample Subbio2Aug_QV12A_FD_184826 | JGI IMG/M metagenome (GOLD analysis project Ga0208243, IMG submission 184826) | Serpentinite rock and fluid subsurface biosphere microbial communities from McLaughlin Reserve, California, USA - CR12Aug_QV12A (SPAdes) | ecosystem: Environmental > Terrestrial > Deep... | reverse complement strand
TAAGAATGCTACTTATGTTTTGAGTACCACTCATGAGAATCGTCTTTTGGATATAATATCTGAGCAGGACAGTTGCTTGACGCCAATTATAGACAGCAGTGTTGTTGGTCAGGCTGCTCGTGACAGTTTGGAGGATTTTGTGCACGACTTTTTGGATTTGTGTGAAGTTGAGGAGGATTACAGCGTTATCCATGACTTTGTGGTAGCTTATGAAGATGCTGTTTTGAAAGAAACCTCATGGACTCCCCAAGATAAGAAAGTTGTATTGATAACCAGCTCTGTAGCTCGCCATTCGGCTTATGCCCGAAAAAAGAAACCTAAAAAGAATAAAGATCCGGATTGGGAGTATATGGTAGGCAATATTATTGCCACGATTGGTGGCGCCGGTGAAGGGGAAGCTGAGGCTGTAATGATGGGGTTGGTTGCGGGAGTGGTGGAGAATTGATAATTATAAATTACGAATTATGAATTACGAATTACGAATTGTGTTTAAAATATCTTTATTTAATGATCCCTCTTTTTTTGAGAGGGATTTTTTATTTGGCATCGGCTTCGAAGATGCGGATGGTTAGTTTTTCTTTAAGAGTATTAAGGAAGTGAGTGGGTTCGATGGTTTTGCGGGCACAGATTTCGTAGTAGGAGCGGTGGTATTGGCCGAGTTTGGTATTGAATAGGGTTTCGAAGGCGATGGCTATTTGATTAAGGGAAGCATTACCGTTGTTGAAGGCTTGGGCGGTGTGCAGGGCATAGAGCAGTTCGATGAGGGCTACTTTGGGCGCTGTCCAAGTAAGTGACCCTTGTTTGGCCGGTTGTTGTTTTCTTTTTTTATTGCCCTTGGCTTTGAGGTATTTTTTTAGGGCTTTGTAGGCTTTATAACGGGCGATTGTTTGGTCATGAGCCGTAGTAAAAAATGACTCGTTGAGGATGCCGGTGTTGGTTGAAAGTTGGCACTCGAAGTTGTTTCTGAGGAAATAGAGCTGGTCGGCGTAAGTGCTTTTTGCTTTGAGGTATTGGCAGATGTAGGCGTTTTTGGTGTACCAGTTGTTTATTTTTTTTAGGTGCTTGTGGTAGTACTTTTTTGCTTTATCTTTTTTAGCTGTTTCGATATGGTAGATTTGGGTATAATAGATGAGTTTGGCCGTAAACTTGGGTTTGATGGTTTTGAAAAATTCGATTTCTTCTTTTTGGGATTTGAAGTTGTATTTACAGGTAGCGGCTTTTAATTTTTCAATAGCATCTAAGATTACCGTGACGGCTTGCTTGCTATACTTTATTGGCTTTTTTTCCTCTTGGCGGATTTTTTTGAGTTGTAGTTTGAGCTCTGCAAACAGGGTTTTGGCAGATGTTTTCATAGCCTGAATTTTACCATTGTTGGGTAAAGCTATAGTAGGGGATTGTGATTTGCAAATGGTTTGGTGTTGGATTCGGGAATTGAGTAGTTCCCGCCTTTGCGGGAATTATTAATTACGAATTATGAATTATGAATTATGAATTATGAATTATGAATTATGAATTATGAATTTTGGGTTACACAGAGATTCACGGAGGATGGGTTCCCGCCTTCGCGGGAATTATTAATTACGAATTATTAATTATTAATTATGAATTATGAATTTTGGGTTACACAGAGATTCACAGAGGATTTACTGGTTGCGGGTTTCGAGTTTCAGGTTTCGAGTTTCGGGTTGGCGCCTTTGCGGGAATGACAAAGGGAGTGAGTTGTTTGTCGGTTTTTTTTGAGTTTTATCGATTATAAAACCTTTGTTGGTTTGAATAAGTAGTTGTTAATCAATTAATTGATTATATTTAAGGGAGTATTTTATCGGGAAATACCACTTTAGCCGATAATTTCCAATATGACAGTATAACCACTATAGTGGGTTGTGTTGTTATTGGAGATTGTTGGCTTTTTGTTTTAATTATTATGTATTTAGGGATAGTAAATTGTTGAATTTTTCATTGCTAAGACTTTTAGCTTCTTAACCTAATTCAGTTTTGAGTACAACCATAAAATTATAGAACTTATGAAAAGAATGTTATTATTGATATTAGTCGTTTTGTTTGTCACCAGTTGTGACTCTCAAAGTGATTTAATAAAGGAAGGGCAAGCTTATAAAAACTTTAGAGATTTTGAACCCACTGATGCTACAGAGTATGATGGTAGGGTAAAGATTGTAGTTAACAACGCATTTGTTGAAAAAGAAATCAAATTATTGAGTTCAGAGGAAATTCTCAGTTTTTTGAATAATGAAACGGTATTGGTTTCGATAGGTCAGATTACTGCTGATGGTGGGATAAATTATGTACCGGTAACATTATCCGCTAAAGGCTCCAGTTACAAGGTGACTATGGACTATATGAAGTTTGCTACTTTGGGACAAGCCACTGAGAGTGGTGAGTTTTTAGGGTTTAAAAGGGTAGGTGTTGGATTAAGATTGATTTCTCAAATCACTACTTTCGAATCTAACATTAACATTGGTGATTTGTCTTCCATTGGTATAGCTGCCAAAACCGGAAAATTAAATGGTACCTTAATGATTGAAGTTATAGGAATAAAATCAAAAGAAGTTACTACTTTATTACCCTTGCCTTCAGAGATTAATCAGAGTACCATACAGAGTGCTATGCAGGCTTTGGCTACTATTAAGTCTAAAATTTATGATAAGGATACTCAATTATATCCTCAGGTAATGGCTATTAAAGAGCCTAAAAAGTCAGCAAGCGACAGCAGTAAAGTGTCATCAAGTGATAAAGGGAAGAGTGAAACGACTGATAGCACATTTAATGGAACCAATAAAACCATTGATGATAAAGTTAAGTTGCAGTTTGAAAACAATCCTGCTAAATCATTAAACAAGGCTGAAACTGCTAATAGATTGGTTACTGAGGCTTTTGATTTTTTGTTTAAGAAAGACATTGAACAAAGTATTCAAAAATTCACGGAATGTGAGCAAGTTTATCCTACTTACTACTCTGTATATGAAATCAATCAATTGCTAAAAAGTAATAAAGAGAGCTTAAAAGATAAAAATTCTGCCAAATGGGCTGAAGTAGCTAAGACTATGCTTGAACGCTATAGTTGGAAACTTTCGGATACTATAAAAGGATCTCTTAAACAGTTGAGTGGACAGTAAAATTTATAAACTTAATTCATTTTGTTTCCCAGAGTATTTTAAACAAATGTTTTAGTTTAAGAAGCCATCATTCAATTGAGAGTGGTGGTTTTTTTAATATTATGTTTTAGGTCTTTTGAGAAATGATAAGTATGATTAAAACACCACAAAAGTTTATATAACTTTAAAAAAGTGTCACTAATTCTAAAGATTTGACTAGTTTAGCATTATAATGATTTAGATGGTTTGTTTTTATGCATTTACCTTTTTCTGAGCCACTTCCCGTATCCAAATTAGCCGCTTCCTTTGGCAATACCTCGGCGACATATAAGTTTTATTGGTTGTTAGGGATTATTGAGTTGGTTGAGGAAGGCGAGACTACCCTTGCTAAAAGAAAGTTGTTTGCTCGGATGATAGGTAATGCTTGGTACACCGTGAATTATTTTCATGTTTCCTTTGGGAAACAGGATTTGATTCAGCAGGCGGTGCAAACAATATTGGAGCAGGAAAGAGTCACCATAGATATAAAGAAACCGGCATTATTGGCTGTATTGGAAAGCTCGCTATTACGGAGTACACAACAGACTTTATCGCATTTTAATAAAAATGTACCTCATTGGTTTTTGTCGCCTTGGTTTGGTAAGGTTAGTAGCGAAAATGATGTAACCTACCGCAAACGGATTTATGCTTTTTCACAATTGTTTGAAAACGATTGTTTGTATGCTCTTTATGACGACCATATTGTTATTAACCCTAAATGGGTCTCTTATTTGCAGGCTAATGCCAAAGTGCTTAAAGATTTTATTTACTGGAATTTGACTTTGTTTTTGCAGGTGCGTAACCCCAATGTGCCGGATATAGCTAACAAACTTATACGCCCTCCTTTTAGGGGAACTCTAACCCACCAGCGCAAGAATTATTGGGATATTGTATTTAAGGAATTGGGCACTGTGGATTGTATTTTTACGAATACTGCTTTGACCCAAGCCAATTATGCTTTAGACCATTTTGTACCCCATGCTTTTGTATCGCATGATTTGATTTGGAATTTGATACCGATTGACAAAAGTTTTAATTCTATCAAGAGCGATAAGCTACCAATTATGGATATGCATTTTGATGGATTTTTTACCTTGCAGAAGACCGCCTTTGAAATAATAAACCATTTTAGTCCTAAGAGTAAATTGCTTGAAGAGTATTTGACTTTGTTCCCGGAGTTGAATGGTCCAGACCAATTTGAATACGCTAGGTTTAAGGAAGGGATACAACCGCTGGTTACGATTGCGCATAATAATGGGTTTGGGTATTTATTTTAATTCTATATCTAAGTATTCAGGATGAAAGCATCTAATTGAAATGTAGTTTTTTCGGAAGAGTAGTATTTTAACTCTTTTCCGAACTTTTTGATATTCGGGGTTTATAATTATCACCTCCTTGATTGATGTTCCGGGCGTAAATGCACCATTTAGCAACAGTGTTAACTCTGCATCCAAAGGATCAAGAGATATACCGTATAGAATTAAGCTATTTGCCTGCATCAAAAATTTAAGTGTTTGATAATGTGAATATCCTATTTTATCATTTTCGGCATCAGTTCGGTAGTTTTCCATAGAAGTTTCAGAAGGAAGATACAGCTCTTTGTGTGACTCAATACTACCGTGAAGGTGAAACACTTTAGCGCTCTCAATATTATGATATCTGTCCTTAACCCAGCGATCAGCTTCATTGTCTATAACGGTGTCCCAATTTGTTGTTATGATGCCAAATAAATTACTTGGATTGGATAAAACAAATTTATCCAAAATAGTCCTGAATTCTTTTCTTGGTTTTAGTAGTCCTTTCGCTTCTCCCAATTTTAGTGCTTCAGCAATGACTTCTTTGAGTAAACTTACCGTTTTTAGTTCTTCTTTTAACTGGACGGCACCTCTAGGCGATTTAGAATACAGTCGTAAAGCACAAATATATTTTGCCAACAAGAAGTTAATGCTATCTGCATCTGTTTCATGAGCATTAATTGGTTTAAAACAGTTAAGTATTGGCTCCCAGGCATTTTTTACTGCGCCGGCACCGACAATGATAGCTATTTTGTTTTGAGTTATTGACATAATATGTCAAATGTAGATTTTTAGCTTTGGAAACTGGGTAAAATTAGTCTTTATTATAAAGGCTTTGTAGCTAATTATTTTAAATCTTTTCTAGTTTAAATTGTCAAATTTTAGTAAATTAATGTTGATAATTTTACCTGATTGACTATATCTTTCTGTCGGTACATTATGGAAATGTTCCAATACAGTGCTTAGTATTCGATGATTTGTTATGTTAATCATCAGAATTGGAATCAATTCAAATTCTTGGTATATTCCTGTATCTTCAATTCTAACTGTATCATTAATCAGTTTTGAATAATGCTCTTTGATTTTGGAAATAATATTTTTTTGCTCAGTATTTTGCTTATACATTTTAGTTTCTACAATATAAACTTTATTGCCGCTTGTAAAAATACAATCAATTTCTATATCATTTAAGAACTTCTTGTTAGTTTCAAAATTTATATTCTGAGCACTTAATTTGTTGCATAGCGCATCAAGTATCAATCCGTCATGACTCTTAACTATTTCGTAAATATCATTGTGTAACTCATAAGGGACAAAATAAGTTAATTCCTTTGTACAGACAGGACATTTTAAATACTGTAATTTTTTTGGATTTAACCTCAATTGAAAGACACCTCTGTAAGTTAAAGAATCACAATTTGAACACTCTATAAAAGCATCATCTTTACTCGGGGTAATGATTTGTGAATCGTACAATTCTCCAAATAATTTAATTCTAGATTGAAAATTATCTTCACTATTTAGAGTGTTTATTAATACTTGATTTGTATTGTATAGATTTTTATACGAATGATTGACGTACAGCTCTTTAACAAATTTAATACCATCAAAGAAGGTGTGAATTGTTTTTTCATTTATTAATTCATTTTTTTTTGAAGGTATTAATGATTTACCAATACTAGCTTCTATCTCTTTAAAACTTTTTAAATGCTTACCAACAAAACCATATTCTTGTAAAAATTCTATTGTTTTGGGCTCTCTATTTTCCTCATCAAATACAATTTTTAGAATTCTTGCTAGAAATTTTAAAGGTTTATTTTCAATATCATGACCTAATTTTTCAATAGATTTTTTGAATTTTGAATCAAAGAATTGCTCAATTATTGGTTTCAGAGACTCAAATTTGTCGTTAAGCAAACTATCAATTTCCATATTGTATAATTCACTTCGAGTCTTAATCGTATCTATTAGTTCACTTTCATTGTCTTGCGCATTAGATACAATTATTCTATTGGTAGAAAATGAAAATGAAAACTCCTCATTTCCAAAATTTCTAGTTTCTAATAGTTCCTCTTTTGAAAGCAAAAATAAATTTTGACAAGATGGATTGTTCCAAAATAGATGATAGAACTTTCTCTTTATTATTGACATTTATTTTAAATGTTTATTATGTGACTTTAGATATTCAACATTTGGATGAAGCCTATTATCTTTTGGTAGATTTAATTTAATGTTATTTACAGCAGTTACTATAATTCTATCAGAATCAGTTTTTATTTTAGTCTTGTTATTAACCTGAATGATATATTGTTCGTTTACAAATATAATACCATTATCAAATAAGTAATGATGATTTGCGCAAAGTAATATCCCGTTTCGTACATCGAGGCGCTGTGCATGAGTCGACTTATTCCAAGAAACTATATGTGCAGCCTGTAAAGCAAATTCAAAACTTAAACCACACATAGCACATCTCGATTTGTACGCTTTTAAAAGTGCTTTCCTAAAAAGCGTTTGGGCAGTTCCTCTAACTTTCACCCTTGCGTAAACATCTTCAGAAGATTCGGGATTATTCAATAATGAAGTGACCACTTCATCTTCTGTTATACCGTCTAAAGCATATACAAATGGATTTTCCAGTAGTTTCCAATTATAATCATATACTTGATTTTTGCCATATTCCAGATTCAAAATATCCCATGCGATAAAACCAGTACCAGGCACGCCATCTTCATCGCCGACCAGAATTGTTATAGGGGGTAAATGATTTTCTAAACAATACTTTTGAATCACCGCCAAAACTATCCGGACTACTCTGTGATGTATTCCTATTTGATCGCCAAGTTCTTTATATTGAATGAATTTACGATTTTCAGCAATATCTATTAGGACATTCCATGCAAGGGCAGCCCTTTGAATTTGATTAACTTCCTCCATTTAGATTGATTTTAGAAATACTTCGATTTGTTTGGGACGGGTGAAAACCTGGTCCTCTAGATCACCAGATAGGCAGTACATTTTTCCTTGGTTTAATTGTGAATTGTATTCATAAATGCGGTATAGATGATAATTGTCGGCATGCCGTTTCATGAACTCCCATTCGTTGTCAGACATCATAAATGGTCGAATATCTAAACCTGAAGTAGTTTTTACTTCAATGTATTTCTTGTCGGCGTTTGGGTAAAATGAAAGAATATCGTATCCTTCACCGTCTTTTACTTTTCTAACCTTATTTGCAAGATCGAATAACTGTAGGTCCTCCAAGAATTTCTTTTCGTGTGCGATTACCAAAGCTTCTCCGGAATCACCAGTTTGCTTGTTTCGTTTCTGCTCTGCATCATAATCTATCGTAACTCCACGAAAAAGGTATTTTTTGGTTGGGAGTGAAGTGAAGGCATTTGCTGGAATAGCTGTAATGTCAAGAAATGGTCGTGTTTCAACGCTGGTTATTCCAGTTGCTTCACGTACTGCCTTTACCGCTTCATCATATAGGAATTCATAGCGTCCTAAAAAGTCTAATGAAAGTTCACGAAGTGATTCCCAATTGAGTTCTAGTAATTCGTCTTTTGAAATTTCATTCCATTGTGCGCGAGTTCCATTTACAATTCGTTCGAAAGCAACAACCTGTGCTGTGTTTAAGGCGTTTGACTTAGTGTATTGTTTCTTCTGGCAATCCAATTTATAAACCAATGCCTGTGGAGGAGCATCAACGCCAAATGTGAAATACACTTTTGCATTCTTGTCGTCCCGTTTGTAAATCCTTGCCCAGGAATAATTCTTGAACTTTCCGGAAATCTGCCAACGGTTATCATGTTCAACCACCCAGCCTTCGCCAATAAGATCAGCCCAAATATTGGTTTTTTTGAAGATTTTATTTCGTATAATATTTCCGGCTGTAACAGCGCCAGCATCTTCGCTGCGATAATCTGTACCAGCATGTTCGGCAAAATAATCTATATCCTTAGCGTCGAAAAAAGGAATATTACCCGGTACACGAAAAATAATCTTGTAATTGAATTTTTTAGAAACGGCATTTCTATAAAATTCATTGCTTTGGAATGTATCGTCAATATCAGTGTTGGTTGCCAATTTATATGCTAATTTGATAATTTCCTTAAATTGATATTCCTTACCATTATCTAGCTGTAACCAATAAAGCGAATAACGGTTAGTTTCATTCAAATCTAAATACTCAGCAGCGGCAAGGATATGATTCTTTGTAATAGGGTCTAATTTCATCTTTTATTGTTAGCTTATTAATTGTTTTTCTTTTAATAATACGATAAAAACATTAAACCTTTAAGGTGTTTTTTTATTTCCAGTTGTATGTGTAGTCCAAGAGAGGCTGACCCTTTCGAGGTTGTAATGAAAATAATTTTATGTGTTTAGCCGGAAGTGAACCAACCCTTAAAATAAGATTTAAACCATCTTTATTTTCGATATTTTTTTTATATTTTCCATCTATATAAAACAACTTTGAAATCAATTCAACGTCATTAAGGAGTACATTGAATAAATCTTTTTGATCATGATTTAGACCTGTATCACCATAGAGGTATTCATTTGCCTTTATAGCTCGGCCAAATTTTTCAAATGTAACATTTGGATTAATTTCATCGAAATACTTTTTTACATTGATTTCAAAAGTTTCTGTCATAATTGAAGAAACAAAGATTATTTGTTCACAATTTCGAATGTTATTTTGAAAGTTTGCAGATTCATTTATATCCCCATACAGAAAATACCTTTCATCCATGGGTGATTTTGAATCTCCAATTTTGTTTTTATTGAAATTGATTAAAGCATCATTGTCATTTTGTTCAGTCATATAATAATCAAATGCTTTTTTTGTTTGGGAGCCAGAGATTGCAACATCTGTAAGAACAATGATCTTTTTTACCGCAGATTTATCGGTACAAAGCGAGTAGAAATTTTTTTGCCAATCAAAATCACGATCCTCATAACCACATTTTTCCAATAATCTTTTAAGCCCATTGCCATCGTTTAAAGGGTTTTTTATTGGGATGACTACCGTATTCTTGGCGTAACTAACGGATTTCACTTTATCCCTGAAAGAATCAACATGCTCATTAGATATGTGTATGTGTTTACTCAAAACTTTTAGTATAGTATTATAGAGATAGGGCAGTTGAAGGCTTTCTTTGAGCATATATTTTTCCAGTTCGCTATCCTTAATACTGTCTTTGTTGAATATTGAGAACCAATTTGTTAATCTGTCTGAAATATCGAAACCGTTTTTGTAATGAAATCTTAGCTTGTCTTTTAATGTGGTTATTGAGTCAAAATTATTGATAATGTTTATTATAGCAGTATAGTTTTTATTTTCGGGAAAAAGACTTTTAAGTTGACTAATCCTGTTTGCATGTTCAGCAGTCTGATTGATATGGATTTCCTCATATAATTCTTTTCTCTTCGTTATCCTTTCAAGACATTTGACTAATTCCTTTTCGGGTGTGTAAATGAAAATACTCTTTTCTGTAGAAAAAGTATAATGAGTAGTGCTTTTCATTTTTTCTACAAGCCCAGACAAATCTTCAGATTCAAATCTTTTAGAACTATGATTGAATAGGTAGAATTTCTCAAAATAGTTTTTTTCAATTCCGTCAATGTAAAGTTTAAGCGAAGAGGTTTTTTGAATCGCATTAAACTCATCTTTAATGTCAATGTTCATTTTATTTAGCTTGTGTGAAGCGATTGTCTTACTGTCTTCGTCCTGATCATTGTATATGGTAAGGTCGGCTATTATGAAATCATTTAAAATTTCAACAAAATCAATATCTGATAATACCACTTGGTTTTGGAATATATTGACGGAATCCAAGATTGTTTTATAGAAATCAAATAGTGTATTGTCCTGAATCAGCAGGTTTTGATCAACTGAGAAAAATAAGTCAAATTCAGAATCTTTATCAATATAATTTTGAAAATGAATTTGAAGGTAGTTTGTAATGGTATTGAGCCCGTTGCTTAATTTCGCAGCTATTTTAAACATAGTTATACTCCATACATACTGGTATTGAAAAATATCGAATTGAGCTGTGTTGATATTAGCTGTGAATGCTTTTATGAAATCAATCCTTGATTCAATTGAAAATGGTATTGTACCTGATTTGGGATAAAATCTTTCCTCTAATTCACTAATGTCAAAGTTAAATGCAGAATTATCTGCTGTTAACTTAATGCTGTCCTTATGTTCTACCTTACTAATCAAATCATTTATTGTTTGCCAGTAACCAGAATCATTAATTTTTACAATATTTCCATAAGCATCAATGACTTCACTGTAAATTGAATAAAAAGGTATTATTGGAAACTGGTCAATACTATTGAAAGGATTATAAAAAACAGGATTTGCGACATTGTATTTTTTACTAAATTCTGAATGTCTTTCTAAAATTGTGCTAAGGTTTTTGATGAATTGATAAAAGTTATCTGAATTTAGTTGCAGGGATAAATTTTCTGCAGGAATTTCATATTCTATTTCTGCTTTTTGTGCATAGGAAGTATCAATCTTTAAATAATCAAATTTTTCAGTCTCTATATTGTCGTAGACGTTTTTCACAAATATTTTGTTGTTGTTTTTCAATACAATCAGTCCGTTTAAAGCAATGTTTTTAAGACAAATTTCATCTGATTCAGGGTATAGAATGGCATTTTTGTCTCCGATCCAAGTGAAAAACAAGGAATCTTGGGTATCTTGAATCAGTGATAATACATCAGCTTGAAAGTGCTTTAAATCATTGATTTTATCTTTATCGAATAAAAGGACTATCAGTAGGTTTCTGAATTGCTTCAAGAATTCATTTTTGCAATTGATTTCGCTGAGTATAGCTCCCGGTTTATTTGTAAGGATTATGGAATAACTGTTGTTTGAAAAGTCATCATACTTAAATTTATCTACTTTATCAATCCATAAAAACTGATGTTTTTTATTGGTGATTTCACCCAATTCTACGGATTTATCTAACAAGAGTTTCCAAGCTGCCGTTACGCTTAAGTTTGAATTTGAATTTTCGAAAAGAGTGAGGAATGACAAGATTTGATAATAGGTTCCTAAGATATCCTCATTGAGCAGAAAAGCGGTACTGTCGTTTTTCCATTCTGAGAAACGTATAAAGGCATAGTTGGCAAGTTCATTCAAAAAGGCTTTACTATGATTTTGACTGATTATGATTCTCTCTAATTCATTAAGTAATTCTGCTTTGTCTGTATCTCGTAATTTATTCTGAATTAGTTCCCAATGTTGAATTGTTAACTCCATATTTGGAGTTTGAATAGCAGAATAAATAATTTTTTTAGGATAATTAAGATTAATTGGATTATTGGTCATAAAGGCAAGAGAGGCAATTAATAGTTGATCAGCCTGAGAAAGATCATCACGCAAATGCACTTTATGGAGTAAGTTATCAATTTCCTTAAATTTGCTTTTATGCTTGTCATGGTATAAAAGAACTGTGTTGATATAATGAGAAAGCGATAATCCTTTAACGTTGTCTATTTCATTAACAAGATTCCAAAAGTCGTCAGGGAAATTTTCAAAAAGATTGGAATAAAACATATAATAGAGCGTACCTCTTCCGTCGTTAGTAAAAGGCAGCTTTTTTGAAAGTTTTTTTCTTATAGCATTAAGTCGTTTATCATTGTTAAACTGGCTGTAGAAAAATCGAAGATTGTCTTTTAAACCGAATTTGGAATCATAGGTTAGGGACTCTAATTTTGATATTGCCTCCTGGATTTCAGTCTCTGATAAAGTGGTTTTGTTTTTATTTGCAAAATTGATGTTGTATTTGACATTGTCTTTGAATTTGTTGTACTCGCCAGATTCAGCATACTCCTTAACGTTGACAATTTTTGTTTTTTCTTTGTTGAACTCCAAATTATTAATTGACAACCATTCTTTGATTTTAGCAAAAAGGTCTGTGGCCCTATCTTCAGACTCAACAAAAATGAAGACATCATCAACAAAGCGATTGTAAAATTCTCTTTTTTGGTCAGTAATAAATTTATCTTCAATTAATTTATCAAAGCCTAACAAATATAGCTCTGCTAAATATCTGGCATAGGCAGGTCCCTGAGGTAATCCTATGCTGTTATTACCTGTAGTTTGAACAGATAAATTTATTAAATAATCGATGATTTGTTTATACTTGTTGATGTCATCTTTGGAGAGTTCTTCCAATTTGCTTTTTATATTATAAGGCGTTTCCTCAAACAATTTGACTTTTAGCCTGTTGATATCGACTTTGTCATAGAAGCTTTTGATGTCAAGTTTAATCAAATAATAATCACCGTATTCCGGGCCAAATAATATGTCCTCAATTTTGCGAGTATATTTTGCCCAATTTACAAACCAGTTGTTGAAAATATTGTATTTGTAAAAACTGTTTGAAAACTCATAACCATAAGAGTTATTGGAGATTTCACTGAAATAAATAGTATTTAAAATGAATGTGAAATAAACAGAAATAAAATTATTTACAGGATCGATATTGAAGAGTTGCCTTGTTTTAGTTATTTCATTTCTTTCAAACTCGTATTTCTCCAAATTAAGATTATAGTTGCCATTATAGATATTGGTTATTTGCTTTTTTATTTCATGTATTTCAATACTATTAATGCCTTCTAATTGCGTGAATAAGGGAACCTCATCATTTTTATATGAATATTGGTAGAGCGCTTTTTTTATTTTGATAAAAAGATTTTCATCAATATTTTCAATAGCATATTTGGGTATACTTTCTAAAGTTAATCCTTCTATTAATTCGACAGGGGAATTTAGTGAGCAATCATTGCAGGCTGAGCATCTTCCGAGGTTTTTACAGGTTATTGGCTGAAAATACTTTAAAGTATCTATTTTTTTTAATGTGATTTCTTCGTTGTAGCCTTTTATCTTAGAAAACAATTGGATTAATAAATCCCTTCCTAAATTTTGATTGTCTTGCGTTTTTAACTGACCCAGTAAACCTACTAAGACACCACGCTCTTTGTTTCCTAAGCCTTTTTCGAAATCATCAAGCATATTATGCAAGTGGTCACATTTTTTTAACGAATTGAGGATGTTTTCTAATTTTATATCGTTGGACAAACCTGAAACAATTTTTTTATTCTTTAAAAAGTTATCAAAGATTTGATAAGATTTGGTTGAAGAGTACTCTTGAATAAAAGGTTCAACCTGGCCATAAGTTACAAGGTTTAATCCTGACAATATTTTAAATTGTTTAGAAAGAAAAGCAGTGGTGGGTTCTTCCAACCATTTGCTTTGGTCGAGCTCAAAATGGTCTTCTTTATTTATGAAAAAGGATAATTTACTGTTTACTTTGTTTTGCGACAGTGGTAGTTTGATTCCTAAGCCAATTCCTTTAGAATTTTTATTTACCATTGGTGTTTTTGGAAATTTGTCGGCCGCAATTATTTTATCGAAGCTGTCTTTGACGTTTGAAAATATATAGTTGACCAGATTATATCCATCCGCTTTTGAAATGAGCCTGTCGAATATTATCCAAATATGAAAACCCCTTCTACCGGAAAACTCTATTAAGTGTGGAATTTGTTTTGAGTCTAAAAAATCACTTATGGCAATAGCTGTTTTTTGAACAGATTTTAAATTATCATCGTTTACCTCATTATTGACAATTTCAGACTTGATGATATCTAAGTCGATACAAACCCATTTTATTAAAGCAGTATCAACCACGTGTAACTCCTGATATGTTAACAAACTTTTTTGGTTTTTGAGCATATCCTCAATAGTTACGGGCGTAATTTTTCCTTTTATTAGCTTATAACTACCATCATTCTGCTGCCTGCCATACTTTAGGTCGTCAACGTAAAAGGTTTCAAATAATTTATTTGATAATTGCCTGTATAAATTTTCAACATCCATGAAATTATTTTTTTTATTTATTTTGAAGTATTTTCTACTACTTAATTAATTCTTTTTTAACGGTGTAAGTAAAAATCATGTTTATAGTCAGTGCTAACGATATCTAAATTTACCGATTGCAGATTTATTACTTAACTTATCCACTTGCCAATCAAATTCTTTGGGAATCAAAGTTCGTACTCTTTTTTGCATTTGTTTCTGTGATTCATTAAAGCCATTACCAATATTTTTAGCTTCAATTATATAAAAGAAATGTTCTAAAATTGATTTTGTTGGGAAAAAAATTAACCCATCAAACTCAGCACTTTCATTGTTTTGATTAGCTGAAAATATCTTAGTTGCACCAAGATAAACAAAAGTTAGCCCGCTATATCCAAATTTATTAACCGCATCTCTTGTTTCTTGAAGTTCTAACTTCTGATCAGCATTTAATTTTCCACTTATTTCTGAAATATATTTATCAATAGCGTCTAAGGTTTTTTTCTTTCCGTTTTGCATAATGAAGGGATTGAAACGGTCATCATGTGGTTGGAGAATGAAACGTTTATCCCAACCAAAAATTGATTTTAGTAGTGCAGTGAAGATGACTTGTGAGTTTTCTATCTCAGCTGGATTCTTGTATTGTATACTAAAATTATTGATTAACTTAAAAACTTCGGTTGATATCTTTAGAGAGGTTTTTAATCTTGATTCTCTCGCTGTATCATTTATTGATAACGCTATTCTTAAGTCTGTCTTTTTTGGATTTACCAACATACCTATTCTAGTCTTAGTAGTTCCAATTTTCATCCTAAATTCTTCTTCTTGCTTTAAACTATTAACCAAAATATTACTGGGAATAAATCCACCGGCACGTTCAAATTTTAAAGTAATAGTTTGGTTAATATTCCAATCTGGTTCGTTATGGTTTTTCCATTTTGTTTCTAACTCAGAATCACATTTTACATATTTAAAAAGTTCTGTAATTGAGTTTATACGACCACTTATCGAGTTAATATGACTTGATATTTCTAATGAGGCTTTATTGGTATTAATTATTGAGTTAGTGTTTAAGTAAACTGAATTTTGAAGAACTTTTTCAAGTTCATCTAAAGCACTTTTATAACCTGAATTTTTTAAAAATATATCTTCAAAATACTGTTCAAAACCTAAAACAATAGAGGTTATCCTTAAAGAAAACGGGACAGGCGCATATAATGAATCTAATGTTAAAAATGATATTTTTCGAATACTTTGAAAAACATCCCAAATTTTAATTAAGTGTACATTACTTTGATCTTTCGTATAGTATTTTCGTAATATTTCTGAAGCAAATTCGACATGACCATCACTAGATCTTTTATAACGCTGAAGTAAAAATAATGCAAAAATTATCTGTGTGTTATAAAAATCAAAATCGTCTACAATTTTGTCAAAAATTTGTCTGTCTTGTCTATCTAATCCTGATTTAAATGAATTATAAATATTTCTATGGTTTTTAATATTGTTGAGCCAAGCGCGATTAGTAGCAAAAGTTCCGTCACAGTATCCAATATTTGTTAATAAAATAAGGCATTGTAAAATTTCAGCAGTACTGGGATACTTTTGAGATGAGTTAATTTTTCCAAAAAATTTTCTTTCACTTGAAAAACCAAAATTATTCCCTTTTTGTTTAGCCATTTCCGCAACTAAAGCCCATTGAAGGAATACATATTCATATCGATTGTGATGAGCACCAGGGAAAATATCTCTTAGTCGTCCTAGTTGATTAATATTTCTTAATCTTGTTATATGATTGTAATATTCTAGAAAATCAATTAATGAAGAAGTATGATTAAAAATTAATGCTGATATGTTACCACTTCCCGGTATGTTATAAGTTAAAGTTTTAGTCATTTTTTGTCTTAAAAATTGTGTTAGATTCTTTAGTATGCGAAAACTAACCACTAACGTTTCGCGGCTAGTGGATTTTGCGAAGCCAGCGAACTGCGTACTGTCTGCTAAAGATAAAGTTTTTACGCGAAAAAAGAAGTACAACTCAAGAAAAACCAGCCATAGCTGCTAACAGCTGTTAGCAGCAACACTTATTATTGTATTAACTCAATTATTCTCGCAATAAATTGTTGAGCGGCATCACCATGTTTGTAACTGTCAGCAATTGTAGTTAGGCTACTAACAGTACTCACACCGTTAAGTAGAATGCTGCCGATTGTTGAAAGCAAATTTTTACTTTTCTCTTTATTGCCGAGTTTGATTTCGTGTAATAATTCATTTAGTTTTTTCTCTAAATCATTTAAATCGGTATTATTTAAAGTTGAATTAATCAATTTAAGGCTTTCGGTTGTGATAACTTCTACATTTAAAAAATCTCCATTCAAATTAATGTCAAATTCATCTCCATACATATTGTTTTCAGGAAAATCATCGTCAGCTACTTTCTTCGTAACACATTTAAAACCAAACCTAACCCGATGATTTAGACTAAGTATAATAGCACAAATTTTTGCTACAGGATTGAATAAAATTTCAACGTAACCTGGAGGCGAAGAAACAACTTGTCCAAAAATGCCAACAGGGATAGCTGGCGCATCTTTAAAACTTATAATATCTGGAATATGATTTTCGGGCAATAAAATAGCAACTATAGTTTCTCCAGGAACATTATATTCATCTCGAAATGTTAGTACTCCATCTTTTATGGAACTTTTGTTTTCAGTTCCCGGAGATCTTTTGAATATTTCTACATTTCTATTCGAAATTGTAAATGGAAAAAGAGGCTTATCAATTCCTTGTACTTTAGTTCGTCGATTTTCAAACGACCACTGGAAATTTTTACCTGAAATATCAAAAACTTCAATTTTCCCTTGAGCACTAATTTTTTGAACAATCATGTAGTTTGTTATCATAGAAGGTGTTGTCATGTCCTAAAATACGTTGACCGTTTTAGGTTATTAATTGAATCAAATTTACAGAAATAATAGATATGTTTTAAGCTGCTTTTTTAGCATAGGATTTATAAGGTTGTTTATCATATTGTTTGTGCACTATTTGGGGTGTTTTTAAATCTAAACTCCAATGTAAACGTTCGTTGTTGTATATGTTTACAGCTTCGGCTATCATTTTTTGAGCGATTTCAATATTTCTAATGGTGTTTTTTAGCCCGAACTCATACTTCAAAATTCCGTTAATTCTCTCAGCTACTGCGTTTTCATACGGATCGTATTGTTGGGTTGTGGTGAGTATAAATCCTTTGTTTTGAGCAAATTCTGAGAAATCCGGGCAGCAATACTGAATTCCTCTGTCAGAGTGATGAATTATATTTTTATGATTATGAATACAGTTTTTATAAGCCATATCCAGGGCATCTTTGACAAGAGTCACTCTCATATTGTCGTCTAATTTCCAACCCATTATTTTCTTTGAGTAAGCATCTGTTACCAGTGCTAAATAAGCGTGGCCACTATCGACTTTGATATAGGTTATGTCGCTAACAAATACTTGTTCTGCGTGAGATAAAGTTAAATCTTTGAGTAGGTTAGGAGATTTAAAAAAGAAGTGCTTAGAATCGGTTGTAATGTGAAAACGTTTTGTTTTCTTGACTAATAATCCATAGCTTCTAAGTAAATCGAAAAGCGCATCTCTTCCCATTTTGATATTGTTTGTAATGAGTTCATTTTGGATGTGTTCCAGGAGTTTTCTGGTTCCAGTTTTAGGCATTTTGATTCTGATTTTGCGCACTAAATCGAGAACAACTTTGTGTTGTTGTTCTTTGATAAAATCGAATTTAATTCTTTGGTAATAAGCTTGTTTGCTTATTCCGAAGCATTGATAGAGCCACTTTCTTTTGAAAGGTTTAGTCGCTTTTTCTCTATCTCTTTTGCTAATGCTTCGGGCAAATACTTTTTTGAAAGATGTTCCCCGGTAATATGTTCGAAATCAGCAATAATATCTTGTTGGAAATCTTTGACGAACTCTAGTTCTTCGATGCGTTCACGTAATTTTTTAATCTCGTCGCTTTTGCTCATGGCTTTGGATTTTCCCTCAAAGTTAGACAATTTCTTGGTCCAATAGGCAAGCGTTGCTCTGGATATACCATACTTTTTAGAAGCATAATTGGCAGAGATTTGTCCGTTATTAATTTCGGCAATGATAGAAAGTTTGAGATCAAAGCTAACTTTTTGATACTCATTTTTTCGACATGTTGTCTTTTTTGGTGTTTTCATAGGATACTAAAAGAGTTTAATTTTTAGTCAACCTATTTTAGGACGAGAGGTGTTTTGGAGTTGCTGCTAACGTTTCGTGGCTTCGCTTCTGTTGAGATGCGGTGGACTGCGTATTGTCTTTTAATATAAACTTTTTACGCAAAAAATGAATTACAATTCAAGAAAAACCTGCCATAGCGGCTAACAACTGTTAGCGGTAGGTTGAAGTCCTATAATTGTTTACCCACTCTATGATATCATCTTTGTTTTTATAATCTAAGAGAAGAGGTGTTTCTTTCTGTTTCTTTATTGCTTCACTGCTAAAATAAGATGTAGTCACTATAATTCCTTTATTAGCTTGCTCTGTAGAAATAACTTCTTTGAAACTTCGAACTATTTCAACACCAACTTTTCTTGATGGATTAAATCTTTTACACTCAACAAGATATTTTACAGGACTAAAATCATCCATGTATTTTAATGCTAAGATGTCGTAACCATTATCTCTAGTTTGTTTTGTTAATTCAACCTCAAAGCCTTTAGAATATAAAAGTTCAGCAATTAATTTTTCGAATTCTCTAGGATGTAATTGAAAGAGTCTTTCGTTGTTCAGATATATCTGGAAAATCAAATCTTTAATTCTTGCAGTTTCTGAAAAAATTATTTCTTTAATTGATTCACTTTTGGTTTCTTCTAAATCTTCTTTTTCTGATTCTTCCTCAAAACCTTCAATTGCTTTACCAAAATCATAATTTATCGATTTAAATGTAGATTGTAAGTTTTCAATTGTTGGAGGCATCTTATAATTGAAGCTTTCAATTGCCTTTAAACTATTTAAGTACCTTTTACTTGAAAAAATTTTATTTATTTTTTCTGAAATATCTATAAAAGGAGTATCAAAATTCACTTGAACTTTGCTAATTTTTTCCATCCAATCAAGATTTACAGTTTTAAATTCGTTGAATTTATTAGCTGTTTCTAACCATTTAGGATAAAAATTACTATAGTCTGGAATATCTGGAATGTTCATTTTAATTGTGGTTTCTCTAAAACTTACGGCTAACGTTTCGCGACTAGTTGGATTTGCGAATCCAACGATCTGCGTACTGTCTGCTAAGATAAAAGTTTTTACGTGAAAATAGAAGTGCAACTCAAGAAGAACCAGCAAGTGCTACTAACCGCTGTTAGCCGTTCGTTTTTTTTTATTCTCTATACTCTTTCAGAAAATCTAAAAACAATTGATCAATTTTCTTTAAATGCTCTAGGTTTTCAAAATTGCCAAATACATTTTTTGGGCTAAAATCATTTAATTTCTTAATGAATGCTTCTCCATTGTCAAATTCGGAAAACATCAAGTTCATTTGAAATTTGATATCACTCAATAATTCACTTTGAGCGTAATATTAGGTGTTTTCGCCATCTATTCTCTCTTGGTATATATCTTTGGTGAATGAGAATTTGAATTCAACTATTTGAATTTCATTTAACTGTTTTAAAAAAGATTCAGCTTTGTCTTTGAAAAATTCTGTTGGTTTCATGTAATGTAGTTGTTAAATATTATTAGTTATTCTTATCTATAATTTAGAACGCTCTTGTTTATATAATTCTGAATCTCTTTTTAAATCGAAACTTGGCATTAGAAAAATTTTGTTATTTTCAGGAATTAATTTCTTCAACAATTCAGTTTCTGATTTAGCATAAACTTTCCAAAAATCTGCATGAAAGCCTTGAGTTTTGATTAGATAAAAAACAGGAAGATTAAAGACTAAATAAATTTCTTCAGATATTTTTTTATAAAACATTGGTTGTTTCAATGCAAAATTTCCGATGGTGTCAATAGTTTCTATGAATCCATCACTTTTCATAAAAATAATAAATTCACTATATTTTTCTTGAGCTTCTCTTTGAAACTTTTCCTTGTACTGCTTTAACATTTCTGCTTTAGTCATATTTTTTATTTTAGTCTTCGCTTGCTGATATTAATTTGCATTCAATCTCGTGATTCATAATTTCTATTAATAACGATGAAATTTCTTCACGTTGTAATTTTCTTGAAAAATTTTCTGCTTCATCATATTTTTTAAAAGGTTTTAATTTTTTCGAATTATTTTTTTCAAAGAAAACTACTATTGGAAATTCGAAAATGTCAAATTTATAATCGATAAAAATGTTATCACGAATTATTTGTCTTTCTCGGATATTTTTAGCTTGATTTTCTGTAAGATTTTTTAAAAAACTTTCAGGAGCTTCTCTTTGTTTATAGTCTTGACTAAAGAAATTTCTTTTAGGTGTATTTAGAAACTGATTTTGAATAAACATCATAAAATCTAAATCAGTATTCAAAGTTGATAAAATTTTATTTTTCATTTTTGTGATTTTTCGTTGTTTTTCTGCTGTTCGCCAAAACTGACGGCTAACAATTCGATAGTGGTTATGTTATACTTCTTATCAACCAGTCAGTTTGTTGTATAACCGCTATCAAATTATAGATTGATATATTTAAATATATTAAGAATTACTTTATAAATACAAATGATTATCTTTTATTTCTTACGATTCCTTCAACTGTCGTTATGAAAGATAGCAATTCTATATCCCTTTAATTTGATACCAAGGTAAACTTCAATTATGATAGCCGGAATTGCAATTACTATTTCATACCATCCCATAGATTTGATTTTAAAAAAAACTCAATGTAATGAGTAGTTTTTTAAAATTGTATTCAATTTACTAATAATCGTTATGCTAAAAAGGAGTTTTTAGACTTGTAATAAGGGGACTAATAAGGCAATAGGGTAGAAGAATATTGATGCGCGGAAGTAATTAAATAGTTAGCTAATGCCACACGAAAGGATTGACTACGTCGAATTACATTTCGTATTGTGGCGGGGCCATAGAAGTGTATGAGTGTTTAGAAATTGCTAATATGCTTAAAATACCACGCGAAAGGATTGAATGCGTTGAATTGAATTTCGTGCGTCGGCGGGGGGGTATCGGGGGTTGGTGTATTGTCAATTTGAGATGTTTGTAAAGTCAAAAATTAAATGATTTAATGTCCCAATGTCTAAATGGTTAGATTCATAAAAGGTTTTTATTAGCTTGTTTGATTTGAAAATTAAAGTTTCAGTATTTCTTTTGTCTTTTTCCAATAGGGAATTAATACCTTTTATTGTTTCATTTGTTTCGCCTTCAAGAAGATACCCTATGAGACTACCTTTTTCATATTTTTTGGAGACGAAGTTGTCAATTCCAGTATTAATGTATCTTCGTTTTAATACTGAATCGTTTTGTTTAAGATTTTTAGCTTCAAAAAAATACTCATATTCATAAGTTGATATAAATGAAGTCATTTTAAAATCTATTCTTGGAAATGTATCTGAAAAACCTTTGACCTTAGGAATCTCCTTAGGAATCTCTGCTTCTACATTGGTAGAAACTTTCCATTTTAGTCTTAACGGATTTTCTTTTATATGGCGGTACAATTCAGAAGAAATATCATTTTCGTTCCAGTTTAATTGTATCACCTGTTCTGTCAATGAAGTATTATATGCATCAACTATTAGCCGACAACATTTTTGCTCAAAAGCATTTCTGAATTTTTCGTAAACAATCGTATTCAATGCCATTATTAATTCCCGTTTAAGATTTCAAGAATTAACTCTGAAGCATCTTCCAAAGCCATTGATTTTGACCAAAATCTGCGTTGGTTCGGACGAATAATATAAATGTCATCTCCTCTTTTGTAATTCAGTTTTTTTCTAAAATAGATATTGCTGGCTTTTTCTTCCCATAAATGCTGGTCTATTTTTTTTAGTTCATCATCAACAAACTCTTTAGACATAACTATTTCATTTTGTTTCTTAGCAAAAGAAAGTTTTATCATCATCAGAGGTGAATTTCGATTGATACTTTGGAAAACAGTCACATTTGCAAACAAGTTTTGACCATCAAGAAAATCGTTAAGTTCGCAAGAGATTGTTTTTCCGTATTCTGTTATTTGTACTTGTAAAACAGGATATAAAGCAATTGATTTTTCTTGCTTGTGAAATAAATCCACATTGTAATCGATGCTATCATTTATTAGGTTAATTTCATTAATATCTAAATTTAAACTTTCATAAATTACACTGTCAATATATTTAGATATAAAAATTTCAAGTTCGTTATTTTCAATTGAATTATTCAAAAAGTTTTTTGCTTTCAGCTTTGATAAAACTTGCGTTGTAGCTTTTTTTATTTTTGAGCTTTGCTCTTCATTCAAATTAATAGGTATTGACAAGTATTCATTCTTCATGATTTGCTCTCTTTCAATTCCGTATGACGAGATAGTCATAAAAAGAAAATAAGTGCTTAGATTTGAATTAAAATAACTTAATAGCAAATGCAACTCTTCAATATTTTCTTTGGTGGTGTAAAAGCCATAAACTCCATCTCTAAATGAACACTCATTTTCAATGAAAGAAGCACAAATTCTGTTTTGTTCTAAACCTTTTTTCACTATGATATGTGGTTTAGTGAAAGCTTCAATATCTCCTAATCTTCTAAAGGCTGTTAGCTTTTCTAATTCATTAATATCACCAACTTTGTAATAATCTTTATAGAACTTGGTTGCTTTAGGAGTTTTGATAGACATTTTTATATCTTTCAATAATTTACCCGATGTGTAATATCTGGTTATAACATTAGCATCTAAGTATTTGAGCTTAGTTAAGGGTTCACTAAATTTCGGTTTATCTTTCTTTTGGGTGAGTAGTTGAAAGCCAACCCCAGATTCTATATTATTTTTTTTGATAAATTTATTTACGGAATTAAGTTTAGAATTGTCTAACCGCTGTATCAACTCCCAATCATTTATTCCTCCCCACATTGCAACTTTCCAAATTTTAGTATCGGGTTTCTGACATTCTTCTCTTGGAAGATACTTTAAATCGGTAAAGTCAATACTCAATCCATCTATCACATTGGTTTTGATGAATGTTTTTGGAGCGTAATAAGCAATTTTATCAGTTGTTTTTTTAGGATTAACCTTTTGATAAAATACAATGCTTATCGGACCAGTTGCATCACCAAATAATTTTCCTCCAAAATTTGTACCCTTATTGCGAAGAATAGAAAAATTAAAAACCTTTTCTATATAGCAATCATTGAACAACCATTTTCTGAAACTCTGATAAGTTCCGCCTGTATTAGTTAAAACTTTGGTGTTGAATATCAATGCTATTTCGCCATTAGGGGCAAATGTTGTTGCCTTGTGCAGAAATGGTAAAACCATTTCTTTGGCAAAACCATATTTGTCGCAATAACTACGTACAGATTCCAATAATTCATTAGTTCCGAATGGTGGATTTCCGACTACCAAATTAAACTCAATATTTTCAATTTCTACATTTTGAAGAATGGTATCTCTGCAAAATAGATTTTTACCCTGCTCTTTTAACGATTTATCATTAGGGTTATTTATAAGATTGGGTAAACGATGTATTTTCTTTTGCCATAAATTTTTCGGGTCTAATTTATCAACCAATGCCAAATACAAACTAAATGCCGCTACTTTTACGGCTTGCGGATTAATTTCAATTCCAAAAATATTTTCTTTTAGTAACTTAACCAGAGTGTCGAAATCTGGTTTATCTTTATGTTGTTTCTCGTAACGTTTTACTAATCGCTTAAAACTTTCTACCAAAAAAATACCTGAACCACAACTTGGGTCTAAAACTTTAACATTGTAGTTTTTTTCTGTTTTGTTGATTGGTAGTTTCTCATTCAAAATAAACTCTACTAGTGCAGGAGGCGTGTAATATGTTCCTGTTTTTTTCTTTAAGTCAGGGTCAGTTTTGAATAAGAAATTTTCATAAATTTCACTGAGTAACTCAATTTGTATAATACTAAAATCAAATAATCTCCAATCTTCAAATAATTTCACTTGTGGTGTATTGTCATTTCCACTGATAAAGCATTTTTTTATTAGTTGAAGTTGGTCGGCTGAAATTGCTTCGCCTACTTCTAAAGTAAAAACATTTCCATTAAAATCTTCTTCCAATCGTTCATACAATTGGTAAGTAGCATTGACATCATTTAATATGTCAAAATACGTTTTAGCACCTTCTTTATAAAGAGAATATAGTTTTTTGTCGGTAGCTCCTCTGTCTTCGAGATACAATAAAAATAAAGAACGAAGAATAATTTTATGAATAAAATTAATTTCAAGACCTTGTTGCTCCAGTTGTTGGGCTGTGTTTACTAAACTTTCTACCAAATATTTATCAACTCTACGTTGTAGGCTTATTTTATCTCTAATAAATTGAGCTTCTTCCAGCGTCCAAACAATTCCCGAATCAATTGCAATTCTTGAAAACAACTTGTTGAGTTCTTCCAATTGTTTTTTGTCTGAAAAAGTATAGTTTTTTATTTCAACACTTTGAAGTTCTTTTTGATAATCAAAATTCTCTTTGGTTTTAATGAGTGGTTTTTCAGAACAATTGTAGATACGAATTTCAGTTTCGGAATAAACGTATAAGAACAATACTTTTTTGTAATTCCAAATCTTTTTATGGGTATCGGCTATTGTCTCTAAGGTTTTTACATCAAAAGTTTTTACGCTTTTCAAAAACACGGCAGGAAAACTATTTCCGTTTTCATCAGTATTGAAATAAATCGAATCAACTCCAAATTCACGCACTTGGTCAAACACAATAGACTCGCTTTCCAAGAGATTTTTACCCTTAGAGTTTACGGATTTGGCTCTGTTTAAGCCAATTAATTCTATTACTTCTTGTCCTGTCATTGGTAAATTTTACTTTACAAACTTTTCGCCTAAAATACAAATTTTAGTTTGCAAAACTATCCAATTTCTGCGATATTTTAAGTATAATTTGAAGCCTAAATAGAGTTTGTTTTATCAATTTATTTAATTAATCATGCGTGAAAAAAACTTTTTTGGTTTTGCGAATTGTTGACCTGAGAGTTGTACAAAACTAGATTAATTAAATGCGGTTTGTATTTTATGTTAGTATTATGATCCGGTGTTGGTTTTCATAGTCTTGCAACTAAAAATTAGATAGTAGTTATAATATCAGCTAAAATCCATTGAGAGTACTAAAGTTGTTATTACATACTTTATATTATTGATTTTAGATATATCAAGAATTACTTTGTAATTATAAATTTATGCATTTTATTTCTTACGGTTTCTCCAACTATCATTATAAAATATAACCTTTTGAACTTGATACCAAGGTGAATTCCAATTACTACAACTGGAATCATAATTAAAATCTCATACCACTCCATATTTTAAATTTTAATGTGGTCAAAATATAAAATGCTATTTTAAAAAAATATGCAATAAAGGAATAGCGTTATGTATATTTGGGAATAAAAAAAGACACCTTGCGGTGTCTCTTAATGTGGTATAATGGGTGAAAATTAATTTAATCTTACTCGGTAAATATTTGAAATTTAAAAATCAAAAAACTCCTTAAGTGATATTCCAAGCATATTGCAGAATTTCTTTATTGTATAGATTGTAACTCCTCTTTTGTTAGTTGTACTTTCCCATCTATTGAGAATTTGTCTTTCAATTTCATGCTTATTGGCGAATTCAGTTTGGGTTAGACCTGTTTTATTTCTCAGATACTTAATCCTTTCAGCTATCTGATTCTTTAAAATTATATCGTCTTTCTCTAACTCTGCCATACCGCAATTTTGGTATAATTTTAAAATTTACTGTAATCCATTTGGATTACAAATTATATTGTGTATATTTGTGAATAATATTACATTTGCGATTCTTCATATAAATAATATTTGAAGCATTCGCTTTGAATCCCGACTTTGAAAACTGGTAATTTTTGCAACGGGAAGATAAGTGTCAATGCTCACGCTTCAGGGCGTGGGCTCACTTATTGTTGCAGGGTATACCAGTACCTCAAAGTCAATAAGCTGAGTTCCGCGCCTTTTTTTTTCGCGAAGCGAGAAAGGAGTATTAAGACTAAAACGGGTTCTCCGGCTTATCAGATTCATCAATTATTTTAGGGATAAGGGAAGAGGGAAAAGGTCCTTCGACAGGCTCAGGATGACAAAGGGACAAGTTTATCCAGTTATCAACTTATCTCTTTGTTTTTACAACTACTTATACAGCCTGCGTGTGAGTTATAGTTGAGTTTATTGAGTTGGGTTATTTGCTATACTCAGCGCAGGTTTTCTTATACGTTCTTCTTCTTTTAGCTCCGCTCCGTTCGGCTTTGCCTCGGGTGGCTTGACCCAAAAGAAGCAAAAGGTCAAGGCTCTGAATCTTCAGCGGTCAATTTCAATTTCAAAACCTAAAAGAAAAGAACTCACTACGTTCAGACAACTTTTCTTTTTACGGTTTTTTCAATTGATTGACACTCGCTTCCAGATTCTAAGGCCGTCATGTTACAACAACGATTAGCTATTAACAAAAACATTTTAAAGCCTATGGTATAACAAAGACAACTAAAAAGCACCTGAGACCATTCGATAGGCTCGGGGTGACAATGCACAAACAAACAAAAAAAGACTTCCTACCTCGTCGCCAAACTAGAATAGGAAGCCGAAGCTTAAACAAACTATTGTTCA
>Ga0208243_1000369_pt1 | contig 27274 bp, 31 predicted proteins | sample Subbio2Aug_QV12A_FD_184826 | JGI IMG/M metagenome (GOLD analysis project Ga0208243, IMG submission 184826) | Serpentinite rock and fluid subsurface biosphere microbial communities from McLaughlin Reserve, California, USA - CR12Aug_QV12A (SPAdes) | ecosystem: Environmental > Terrestrial > Deep... | reverse complement strand
CATCAGTATGGGGACAGCAGCCACTACCTTGTCAACGTTACTGGGTAATAGGGTTAATATTACCACTCCCAAGGTTACTGTTTTAAATGTTGAGGAATTAGCTAATAATTATCCAAGACCCTTTGTAGTGGTTGATGTTAAATACAAAGAGGGGTTAGAGGGACTAAACGTTTTGATCCTTAAAGAAGAGGACGTAAAAATTATTACTGATTTAATGATGGGTGGAACAGGTGTAGCTTCACAGGAGCCACTTTCTGAAATACACATGAGTGCCATTAGCGAAGCTATGAATCAAATGGTTGGTTCTGCTTCAACATCATTGTCTGAAATGTTTTCAAAGAAAATAGATATATATCCTCCAAGGGTGTACAACATAGCTTTGACAGCAGAAGAATTTATTGACTTATTCCCAGAGTTTACTATGAGCTTTGTGAGAATATCCTTTAAAATGGTAATTGGAGATTTAATAGATAGTGAGATAATGCAGCTAATACCTTTAGATTTTGGTAAGGAGATGGTGGATAAGCTGCTACACGGTATTTCATCACCTAATAATACTCCTCAGCCAGCACCTCAACAAAAACAGCCGGCTATGGAGATTAATCAAGTGAAGGAAGTAAGACAGCAACCGCAGCCACAATATGCTCAACCAGCACCTTCTGCTCATCAAGAGTATTATGCACCGCCACAGCAGCAAAGACAAATGAGTGCACCTGTTAATGTTCAACCAGCACAATTCCAATCCTTTGATGCAAGTACGAATAGAAGTATTCCTGAAAATATTGAGCTAATTCAAGATGTACCTCTTAATGTTACTGTTGAGCTAGGACGTACAGTAAAGCGGATTAGTGAAATATTGGAGTTTGGTCCCGGAACCATTATTGAGCTAGATAAGCTGGTAGGCGAATCCTTAGATATCCTTGTAAATGGTCAATGTGTTGCAAAGGGTGAGGTAGTAGTTATAGATGAAAATTATGGTATTAGGATTACCGATATTGTAAGTGCATCAAAACGCTTTGCAAAGCTCTAATTAGAATTGCATGTCGAAAGCTGCTAATTGCCGAAACAATGTATTAAATTATGTCGTAGCCTATTGAACATAGTAGAAGAATCGATATATAATACCATTAAGAAAAGAAATAATTATTATAAAAACACAGCTTTGAGGAGGAGTAAACTAATGTCAAAAGGAATTTTAGTTGTTGATGATGCAGCCTTCATGAGAATGATGGTTAAGGATGTACTAGTTAAAAATGGCTTTGAGGTAATTGGTGAAGCAGAAAACGGTGCTAGAGCCATTGAAAAATTTAAAGAATTAAACCCTGCCCTAACAATTATGGATATCACAATGCCAGAAATAGATGGTATACAAGCAGTAAAGGAAATAAAGAAAATAGATCCAAATGCAAAGGTAATTATGTGTTCCGCTATGGGACAACAAGCAATGGTAATTGAAGCAATACAGGCCGGAGCAAAGGACTTTATTGTTAAGCCCTTTCAGGCAGACCGTGTTATAGAGGCAGTTAAAAAAGTAATGGGTTAAAGGTGATACTATGGAGGAGATTTACTCAATAATTATGTTGTTATTTGCCATCGGGCTGGTAGTGATGATGGCATTTGTAACAACATACTTTGTCGGAAGGAAGTCTAATTCCTTTTTAAGAAATCCTAGTATACAAGTATTAGAGAGGGCTTCAATTGGTTTCCAAATCAGCATTTATGTTGTGCAGATCAACGGTAAAGTATATGTCCTATTAATACAAAACAAAAATACACAGGTATTGGATGTAATAGACGCTAAGGAATGGTTTGAGAAAAAACAGGAATATAGGCTGGAGGGCCTAACAAATAGTTCCCCCGATAATAAGTCCCTTGACTCATTATCAGAAGTTTTCAAAAAACATTTAAAAATACCCAATGGAAAAAAAGGTGATCAGAAATAATGAGGGCAACATTTATAAACCTATATAAATTTAATAGAGCCAAAGGGTATATAATATTGCTTTTAGTAGGATTATTATTTATCCTTAGTTTTCAACAGGTGAGTGCACAAACGCCATTACCGATCCCACGTATTGGATTAAATATAGAGGAAGCACAAACCCCTCAACAGGTTGCTACTTCGCTACAGCTATTATTTCTGTTAACAATACTTTCAATAGCTCCTGCAATACTAATTATGATGACGAGCTTTACTAGAATCATAATAGTATTGTCTTTTTTAAGAAATGCAATTGCAACACAACAAACACCACCAACTCAAATTATTATTGGTTTAGCTTTATTTCTAACCTTCTTTATAATGAGCCCAATAGCAGGTGAAATAAATCAAAATGCTATTAGACCCTATTTAGCAGAGGAAATAACTGAAGCAGAGGCCCTGAGTATTGGAATGAAGCCTCTACGTGAATTTATGTTTCGGCAAACAAGGGAAAAGGACCTAGCACTCTTCATAGAAATCTCAAATATAGAGGTGCCAAAGGAGTTAGAGGACATACCAACAACAACCTTGATTCCTGCCTTTATAATTAGTGAATTAAAAACGGCCTTCCAATTAGGATTTATTTTGTTTATACCTTTTATCGTTATAGACATGGTTGTTGCAAGTACCCTAATGTCTATGGGTATGATGATGCTTCCACCGGCGATGATATCTCTACCCTTTAAGCTATTACTATTTATTATGGTAGACGGCTGGAATATTTTAGTTCGTTCCTTAATTTTAGGATTTAAATAGGAGTGATTTTATGAATGAAGCTGTGGTAATAGAGCTTGGTCAACAGGCGATGTTTACAATTTTAATATTATCAGCACCAATGCTGGGTGTTGGGCTACTAGTTGGATTGGCTGTTAGTATATTTCAGGCTACAACACAAATTCAGGAGGCTACATTAGCCTTTATACCAAAAATAGTAGCAATTTTTGCTGCTGTAGTTGTGTTTGGTCCTTGGCTGCTATCCACGATAATTAACTTCACTACGAGGTTATTTGCAAATATGAGTAACTTTATTTATTAAGGCTCAGTATGGATAATTTATTAGACTTAGTCCTATTGAACTTCAATATCTTTATACTCATAGTTGTTAGGATAACGGGAATATTCGTAGCAGCGCCAGTCTTTGCACGTAATAATCTACCAGCATTGATGAAAATCGGATTATCAGTAACAATTGCTTTTATAATGCTGCCACTATTACAGAATAACAACTCTCTTGTAATAGGTTCCTTCATACAGCTGGCAGTGTACTCAATTACAGAGTTTTTAATAGGTATTTTAATAGGCTTTATTGCCTTCGTTTATTTTACTTCAATATATTTAGCAGGAACCATTATAGATACACAGATGGGTTTTGGAATGGTAAATGTATTTGATCCCCAGACGAACACTCAAATCCCTGTTATGGGTAATTTTTACAATAATATAATTTCCTTGTTGTTTATTGTAGTTAACGGGCATCATCTGTTAATTAAAGCTCTAGTCAATAGCTATAGGATTTTACCGATGGGCTTTAGTATAAACATAAATATTGAGTCAGTCAATCTAATGACAAGAATCTTTACTGAAATATTTATTCTGGCTGCAAAGTTCAGTGCTCCTGTATTATTAGCTGTCTTTCTTGCCAATGTTTTATTAGGAATTCTAGCAAGAACTATGCCTCAGATGAATGTATTTGTTGTGGGACTTCCATTAAAGATAATAGTTGGTATGATTACAGTCATTATTTCTCTTCGTTATCTCATACCCTTTTCAGAAAGGCTATTTGATAGAATGTTTATAATGATATATGAAATGCTTCAAATCCTATCAAAGGGATGATTAAAATGGAATTTAACAAATATATAATTGATTTACAGCTGTTTTCTGAAGAAAAGACTGAAAAGCCTACCCATAAAAAAATTAAAGACTCAAGGGAAAAGGGGCAGGTACTTCAAAGTAAAGAAGTAAATTCAGCATTTATGCTTTTAGGAGCCTTTATCTCTATCAATCTGCTGGGGGGATACATAGGTAATATAATTACCAGCCTTACAAAATTTGTCTATGAGGATTATCTAAGTATAAACTACCATTTTTCTATAACTAATATATATAAATTGATGATAACAAGTATATATTATATGCTAATGCTAGTTTTACCAGTTGCTGCGATATGTCTTATAATAGGCTTAGCTTGTAGCTATATGCAGGTAGGCTACTTATTTACAACAAAAACCCTAGAGGTGAAGCTTAGTAAATTAAATCCAATAGAGGGTTTCAAGCGAATGTTTTCTATGAAGTCCCTTTTCGAGCTAGTTAAATCCTTCATTAAAATAATTTTTGTTGGGTATGTTGTATTTAGGTATGCAGAAGGCCAGCTGGAGACAATCTTCAACACAATGGGTATGGAAACTATTGTAATCATAAAGACAATAGCTTCTCTGACAGTACAAATAGGAATAAGAGCAGGAATGGTTTTGGTGGCTTTAGCATTATTGGATTATATGTATCAGAAATATGAGTATGATAAAAATCTTAAAATGTCAAAGCAGGAAATTAAGGAAGAGTATAAACAGACAGAGGGTAATCCTCAGATCAAGTCTAAGATAAAGGAAAAGCAAAGACAAATATCTATGCGAAGGATGATGCAGGATGTTCCCAAAGCAGATGTTATTATCACAAACCCTACACACTTCGCAATTGCAATAAAATATGATCCGAATCTTTCTGACGCTCCAATGGTTGTTGCAAAGGGTGTGGACATAATAGCACAAAGAATTAAAGAAATAGCATCTGAGCATAATGTTCCAATGGTTGAAAACAAACCATTGGCCAGAAGCTTGTATGATGCAGTTCAGATAGGTCAAGCAATACCGCAGGAGATGTATCAGTCAGTGGCGGAGATATTGGCATACGTATATCAACTCAACAATAGGACTAAGGGGGCCAAGCTATGAAATTCAGTGACATATTAGTAGTACTTGCTGTAATCGCCATAGTTATTATAATAATTATACCTATTCCACTAGGTGCCCTTGATATTTTATTAAGCTTTAATATTTCATTAGCGCTATTAATAATGGTTATTGCAATGTATACACAGGAGGCATTGCAATTTTCAATATTCCCCTCTATTTTGCTCTTAACGACCCTCTTTAGGCTAGCCTTAAATATTACCACAACCAGATACATTCTTTCTACAGGTAATGCAGGTAGTTTAATAGATACCTTTGGTAATTTCGTTATGCAGGGTAATGCAGTAGTTGGGTTTATAGTATTTTTGATTATAATTATAGTTCAATTTATGGTTATTACGAAGGGTTCAGAGAGGGTTTCTGAAGTAGCTGCTCGTTTTACCCTAGATGCGATGCCGGGTAAGCAGATGGCAATTGATGCAGACTTGAATGCTGGCTTAATAGATGATCGTGAGGCAAGGGACAGACGTAAAAAGATTCAAAGAGAAGCTGATTTTTATGGAGCAATGGATGGTGCCAGCAAGTTTGTTAAAGGAGATGCAATTGCGGGTATTATTATAACAGTCATTAATATCATTGCAGGCTTTATAATTGGAATGGCAATGGGGGGCTTAGATTTCGCTACTGCCCTTCAAAAATATACACTTTTAACCGTTGGTGACGGATTAGCAAGTCAGATACCATCATTATTAATATCTACTGCTACAGGTATAGTAGTAACAAGAGCTGCATCAGAGGGTAATCTTGGTAATGATCTTATAAAGCAATTATTCAATCAGCCTAAGATAATGTTCATACTGGCGGGAGTAGTCTTTGCATTAGGTGCCTTTACTCCATTACCGGCAATACCCTTTATACTGATTTCCTTAGGCTTCCTCTTTACAGGCTTAACTCTGAGAAAGGAATTAGTAAAGGCTGAATTGGAGGCCATTGTAAATCCAGTAGAAGAAGCTGTTGAGGAGAAGCGCAATCCTGAAAATGTTATGCCATTACTTAACGTTGACCCAATAGAGCTGGAATTTGGTTATGGTATTATACCACTAGCAGATTCAAATCAAGGTGGAGATTTATTTGATCGTCTTGTTATGATCAGACGTCAATGTGCCCTAGAGCTGGGTATTATAGTTCCTATGATTCGCTTAAGAGACAATATTCAATTAGAGCCAAATCAATACATAATAAAGATTAAGGGAGTAGAAATCTCCTCAGGAGCTATTATGTTTGATCATTATCTTGCTATGAATCCAGGGATGGCAGGAGAAGAGCTGGAGGGAATAGATACTACTGAGCCGGCCTTTGGTTTACCTGCTAAATGGATTAATGAGCAAGAGAGAGAAAAAGCAGAAATATATGGTTATACAGTAGTCGACCCACCTTCTATTATCGCTACTCATTTGACGGAGATTATTAAGCGTAATGCCCATGAGCTATTAGGCCGTCAAGAGGTTAAGAAGCTTATAGATAACGTCAAGGAAAGCAGTCCTGCGTTGGTGGAGGAACTAATTCCAAATATGCTGAGCATAGGAGATATACAAAAGGTATTAAAGAATCTGCTGAAGGAAGGAGTTTCTATCCGAAATATGATAACTATATTGGAAACCTTAGCAGATTATTCTGGTATGACAAGGGATACCGACATGCTTACTGAGTATGTCAGACAGGGCTTAGCAAGAGTCATATCTAAGCAGTTTATTCAACAGCAACCAGCAAAGGTTATTACCCTAGATCAATATCTGGAGCAGAAAATAATGGAATCCATTCAACAAACCGAGAGGGGCAATTATATTTCTATAGATCCTGATATCGTACAAAGGGTAATGTCTAACCTTTCAAGACAAATACAGAAATTTGTATCACTTGGAGAGCAACCAATTGTTATTACTGCACCTATAGTTAGATTGTATTTTAAGCGCTTAACTGAGCAATTAACGTCAGACTTAATTGTATTATCATATAATGAGGTAGATCCTTCAGTAGAAATTGAGTCGATAGGGATGGTGAGTATTTAATGAAGGTTAAAAAATTTAGTGCAGCAGATAATCATGAAGCCATGATGAAGGTGAGGGCTGAGCTAGGTGTAAATGCAGTAATATTACATCAAAGAAAAGTGAAGCCAAAGGGTCTTTTTGGCTTTTTGAAGAAGCCCTTCATTGAAGTAGTGGCAGCTGTAGAGGATGTGGTCTCTCCTGTTAAACCAACTGAGGTATTTAAACCTATTCCACCAAAAACACCAGAGGAGCAATTAAGAAATAAGGTTAGCACAAAAATCACAAATGAGAAACCAGTTGATGCTGCGATAACAAAAGAGATTAGTGAGATTAAAAGCATGCTAGCCACAGTAGCAAAAAGGATGAATCATGATAGCCTTCCTGAGGCCTTAAGAAGTAACGATAGCCCTGAGCTTAAGCTACTATATGACTCTCTAAAGACACAAGAAATAGAGGAAGAGATAATTGAGTATATTTTAAACGATTTGACCGACTGTATTGATAGCCAAAGCATTCAGTTTAAGTTCAGAGATTTTATTAATAGAATTGTTCTGGAGAAATCAAAGAAAACCACCTCAAAGGTTATCTTTTTCGTTGGGCCTACTGGTGTTGGAAAGACAACTACTATTGCAAAGCTGGCAGCTAATTATTCCTTAAACGAAGGGAAACGCGTTGGATTAATAAGTGCCGATACCTATAGGATAGCTGCAGTAGAGCAGCTTAAGACCTATTGCGATATATTAAGCCTTCCTATAGAGGTTATTTATGATTCAAAGGAAATTCATAGAGCCATAGAGAACTTTAATGGTAAGGATTTAATTTTGGTGGACACTGCTGGAAGAAGTCATAAAAATCACCACCAGATAAAAGAGCTTCAGTACCTATTAAACGAGGTTGAGGATAAGGAAATATATCTTGTTGTCAGCTGTACATCTAAAAATAGTGATTTGAGAGAAATAATTAAAACATATGAGTTCTTACCGGATTACAAAATTATTTTAACTAAGTTAGATGAGGCAACCACTTATGGAACTATATTAAATACTGTAGTTCATACAAAAAAACCTTTATCCTATATTACTACCGGACAAAGCGTTCCAGATGATATTGAGATTATAAGTGTTGATAAAATAGTGAGCCTTTTACTAGAGGGGGCTTAATTGAATGCAGGATCAAGCAGCAAAGCTAAGAGAGCTTATGAGTCAGAAAAAGACTAAAAGTAATATTATTAAAGCATCAGCTTCAGAGCCACAGGCTAGAGTGATATGTGTAACTAGTGGTAAGGGTGGAGTAGGCAAGACGAATTTTACACTTAATCTTGCTATAGCCCTGAGCAAACAGAACCACAGAGTGATGATATTAGATGCTGACTTAGGTCTATCTAATGTAGATATAGTTTTAGGTATTGTGCCAAGGTATACATTATTGGATGTAATTAATGGCAGTAAGGAGCTAAAGGAAGTTATTACTACTGGACCCAATGGAGTGAAATTCATAGCAGGTGGTTCTGGAATTCTAGAGCTAATCGATATGCCAGAGGTGAAAATTCATAGTCTTATAGAGAAGCTTGAAGAGATTAACAAAATGGCAGATATTATTTTAATCGATACGGGGGCAGGATTGTCCAAATCAGTCATGTCCTTCGTAATGGCTGCAGATGAGGTTATAATTGTAGCTACCCCAGAGCCCACCTCAATTACTGATGCCTATGCTATGATTAAAACAATAGGTATTAAGGAAAAAGGAAAACGCTTGAAGCTCCTGATAAACCGAGTAGAAAACATCAATGAGGGAAGAATTACCTTTGAGAAGCTTAAAATGGCATCTGAGAAATTCCTGAATATTCATATTGAAAAGCTAGGCTTTCTAACAGAGGATATAAGTGTAAGCAGGTCAGTTAAGCTTCAAAATCCATTTATATTACAATATCCAAATTCTTCAGTAAGTAAAAATCTAGAGACAATAGCGTTAAAGCTGACAAATGAAAGCTATACTGAAGAGAAGCTAGTAACTCAGCATGGTTTTTTTAACAAAATTGTCAGCCTATTCAGATAAGGGGTGGAGTCGTTATGAATCTATTCTCTGAGCTTAAGATCGGAGAAAAACTAGAAATTGAACCATTAAGAGAAGATAGAAGATTGGTGACTAATAAAAACATCATAGTTAGCCAATTACTAGATATTAAAGAGGATAAGCTTTATATTTCTGGGCCCATCTTAAAGGGTGCACCATATCCGTTATATGAAGGAAATAAGATAAAAATAATATTTTTAAGAGAAGATAAAGGTATTTACAGTTTTTCTGCCGAAATAAAGAAGAAACTACAGGCGCGTTTGCCGATTTATGTTGTTAGTCCTATTAGTGAAGCAGAAAAAACTCAACGTAGGATTTTCTTTAGACTAGATATAACCAGAAGGGTTTCTATGAAGCTTAAAGGGGATGAGGAGCTGGTCATAGATGGAGCAACTAAGGATATAAGTGGTGGTGGATTAAAGGTGGTTACCAGAAAGCCCATAGCAGTCGGCAAAATCGTGGAGTGTACCCTTTACTTAAGTGATGATTACGTATTATCTATTCCTGGTAATGTAGTTCGATGTGCTGCTGATGGCACTACAGGAGATTATCAGCTGGGGATATCCTTTATAGAAGGAAATGATGGAGTTAGAAATAAAATAGTATCCTTTATATTTGAGAAGCAAAGAGAATTGAGAAAAAAAGGACTGATTTAAGTATGTCACAGGTTATTGAGGATCAAATTAAAGTTTTAATCGTAGACGACTCAGCATTTATGCGAAAAATATTGACAGACATTCTAAATAGTGATCCAAATATCAAAGTTATAGGCTATGCTAGAAATGGCAGAGAGGCAATAGATAAGGTGAAGCTTCTAAAGCCAGATATAGTCACAATGGACGTTGAGATGCCAATTATGAGTGGGATAGAGGCCTTAGGTGCAATAATGCAGAATAATCCTTTGCCAGTATTAATGCTTAGTAGCTTAACCTCTAATGGAGCTGATGAGACCTTAACAGCCTTAGAATTGGGTGCAGTAGATTTTATACAAAAGCCCTCCAGTATATATGCAATAAATCCCACTGATATTAAAACAGAGTTAATTAGCAAAATCAAAATAGCTGTTGCAGCTAAGGTTGAGAAAAAAAGCTACGCTGATGCTCCTATACAGGCAAACACAGTTACAATTATAAATAAATCAAGGAAATTATGCAACAGATCTATACCTAATATGGGGAAAAAGGTGATTATAGCAATAGGAATTTCTACAGGTGGCCCAAGAGCCTTGCAATCAGTAATTCCATTAATCCCAGAGAATATTAGTGCACCAATATTAATAGTACAGCATATGCCACCTGGCTTTACAAAATCCTTGGCTGAACGCCTCAACTCTATTTCAAAGGTAGTTGTAAAGGAGGCGGAGGATGGTGAAGGATTAAAGGATGGTTGGGTTTACATAGCACCAGGGGATTTTCATTTAGAAATAGTAGCCAACTCTTTAAATGAGTTGAGTATAAAGCTATCTAAGGGACCTGCAGTTTCAGGCCATAGACCGTCAGCAGATGTAATGTATAGTTCCATTGCAGCTCTTAGCAACATTGAAACAATAGCAGTGATAATGACAGGAATGGGCTCAGACGGTGCTAATGGCTTAATGGAGCTTAAGTCTAAGTCTAAGACTGAAGCTTATATTATTGCGCAGGACGAGGAGAGCTGTGTAGTGTATGGAATGCCTAAAAGCGCAGTAAAGCTTGGTGTCGTTGATGTGGTTTCACCCTTAAGTAGAATAACAAATACAATAATAAACCGGTTGGAGGTGTTGTAGATGGATATGAGTCAATATTTAGACATATTCATTGAAGAGTCAAAAGAGCATTTACAAAACATGAATCAAACTCTGCTTCAGCTGGAACAGGCCCCAGAAGAGCTGAGCCTACTAAATGAAATATTTAGGATAGCTCATACCTTAAAGGGAATGTCCAGTACAATGGGCTTTAATAATATTGCCCACTTAACCCACGAGATGGAAAATCAGCTGCATGCTATAAGAAGCGGTGAATTAAAGATTAACACTAAGATTATTGATTTATTGTTTACCTGCTTTGATCAGTTGGACAAGTACATAGGTCAGGTAGAAGTATCCGGTAGCGAGGGTGAAATGATTTCAAGAGATCTGATTAAACAGCTGGAAACACTTCAATCTACAGACAACACCACAACTACTGCAACTCCGACTAATGAAATTGTAATAAATGATTGCCTTAATATACAACTAAGTGAATATGTACATAATGTTCTTAAAAAGGCTGCTGCTGAGGAACTAAATACATATATGGTCAGAATAACCTTAGATTCCAAATGTATGCTAAAATCAGCAAGGTCTTACATTATAATTAATACCTTAGAGCGTCTAGCAGAAATAATTCATTCAAATCCTAGTATTGAGGATATAGAGGATGAGAAGTTTGACAATAAATTTGAGTTAGTCTTGGTGACTAAGTCAGATAAGAAGGTTTTAGAAAAAGAATTAAGCGAAATTTCGGAGATCGAAGCTATAGAGATAATCGATTTAAAAACAAATGATATAAAGATTGAAAAGAAGGAAGAAGAAGCATTAGCTCTCCCAGAGGCAGAGGAGGAGCATCAGCAGACCTCAACAAATACTAATGAATCCCGCAATAAAAAAGGTAAAACAGGTAAAACTGTTAGGGTTGATATCGATAGATTGGATAATCTGATGAACCTTGTAAGTGAGCTTATTATAATTAAGACTAGATTAGAGGATATTGACGGCTCAAATACAACACATAATAACATGCATGAGGCTATTGAGTATATGGAAAGAATTACAACTAGCCTGCATGATGCTGTTATGAAGGTTAGAATGGTTCCTATTGAGAGAGTATTTAACCGCTTCCCTAGAATGGTAAGGGATTTATCCAGGGATTTAGGCAAGGAAATTACACTATATATGTCTGGAGAGGAAACTGAGGTTGATAGAACCGTAATAGATGAAATTGGTGATCCCCTTATCCACTTAATTAGAAATTCTATTGACCATGGTATTGAAGATCCAGAGACCCGTACCAAGGCTAATAAGGCTAAAAATGGTACAGTAAAGCTGGTGGCTTATCCAGATGGCAATAGCGTAGTTATCGAGGTTGAAGATGATGGTAAAGGGATTGACATTGAACGTGTAAAGGCTAAGGGCATTGAAAGAGGAATTATAACTCTAGCACAAAGTCAATCAATGGATGATAACGAAATAATACAGCTTTTATTCCATCCAGGCTTCAGTACAGCAGAAAAAATCTCTGATATTTCTGGAAGAGGAGTAGGTTTAGATGTTGTAAAAACAAAAATTGAGTCCTTAGGTGGAGTCGTAGAAGTGGACTCTAAGCAGGGTAGAGGCAGTAAGTTCATAATTCGATTACCGCTTACCTTAGCTATAATACAAGCTTTACTAGTTAATGTCGGAGCAGAAAAATATGCAGTTCCATTGAACAATATTAAAGAGATTACTACTATCGCCTCCAGCACTATTAGAAAGGTTCAAAATAATGAAGTCGTATTATATAGGAATGCCACCTTACCAATTCTTAGACTTTCTAATTTACTTAATGTAGAAGTGGAAGCCAAAAATGAGGAGGAGGAATATATAGTAGTAATAGTTAAAAAGGGTGATAAGACAGCTGGCTTAATAGTTGACCACCTAATAGGACAACAGGAAATAGTAATAAAATCCTTAGGCAAATTCTTGTCTAATATTAAAGCAATAGCTGGAGCAACTATTCTTGGCAATGGTTCAGTAGCTTTAATTGTAGATACCAATTCATTTTTTTAAGGGGTGAACTCCATGAGTAATCATATAGAAAATAATAACCAGTTTGTAATCTTTAAATTAGACAATGAATATTATGGAATACCAATTAACTATGTTGAAACAATTGAGAAGGTCCATGAGATTACTAGGGTACCAAATACCCCTAGCTATGTTAAGGGTGTAATAAATCTCAGGGGTGTAGTAGTCCCTGTCGTGGATTTGAGACAAAGGTTCAGTCTTAGCCCAAAAGCTGTGTCAAATGAATCAAGAATTATAATTTTATCTATAGAAGAGGTAGTAGTGGGATTATTGGTGGACAACTCCTCAGAGGTTTTAACAATACCAGAGGATTCTATAGATAATACAAATAACCTAGTAAACTCCTTTGAGGATGACTATATCAAGGGCATAGGTAAGGTTGATGAAAGAATGATTATAATAATTGATATTCCTGTTATATTAGGAATAACTATTGAAAAATAATAGGGTGGTGTAAAATGACATTTTCATTAGAGGATTTAAATAATATTCATCTTGATGTTCTACGTGAGGTTGGTAATATCGGTGCTGGTAATGCAGCAACTGCTTTAGCAAAAATGGTTCAGAAGAGAATCGATATGGATGTGCCTATTGTACAAATCCTCTCTTTTGAGGATGTAGCAGCAATACTAGGAGGAGAAGAAATTGTCGTTGCGGGTATTTACTTTCAGGTGGAGGGAGATATCAATGGGAATATAATGTTTGTCTTAGATATCCCTTCATCTAAGGTATTGACCAGCATGCTAATGGGTCGTGAGGATTATAGCGGAGATCTGGATGAAATGGATTATTCTGCACTTCAAGAGATCGGCAATATTTTATCCGGCTCTTACATATCCTCATTGAATATGTTAACAGGACTTAATTTAAAGCTATCTGTCCCATCCCTATGCATAGATATGGCAGGAGCGATTTTAAGTGTACCAGCTATTCAATTCTCTCAAACTGGGGACAAGGTGGTACTAATTGAAACAATCCTTAAGGATGGAAACAGCTTAGTAAAGGGTAATTTTTTCCTAATCCCTGATGGAGATTCCTTTGAAATTCTATTAAAAAGTCTGGGAGTGTTTAAATAAGATGCAGAATGTTATAAAGGTTGGTATGGCGGACTTAAAGATAGTAACAGAGCCAGATGTTTTAACTACCCTGGGACTAGGCTCCTGTGTTGGTATAGCTCTTTATGACAAGGTGACTAAGGTTGCTGGCCTGGCACATATAATGCTTCCAGACAGCAGTCAGATAAAAAATAATCAGAATCTTGCTAAATTTGCAGATACAGCTATTGATATTTTGGTCAGCGAGATGATAAAAAAGGGTGCTAATGCAGGACGATTAACTGCTAAAATATCTGGAGGCTCTCAAATGTTCTCCTTTGGCTCAAATGGAAGTGACCTAATGAAAATTGGTCAAAGAAATGTTGTAGCTACTAAGGAAATGCTTGCTAAATTTAGAATACCTATTTTATCTGAGGATACCGGGGGGAACTATGGTAGAACAATTGAATTTTATTCCGACAATGGAAGTTTGCTAGTAAAGACTATTGGACACGGAGTAAAGATTATCTAGCCTAATTTATATTATACTTACCGGGGGGCTGTCTATGGAACACTTAAGCCTGTGGCAAAAATTTAAGAAATATAACGATTTAGAAGCCAAAAATAATTTAATTGAGAAGTATATAGAGGTGGTAAAAATAGTTGCTGGAAGGCTATATAACACCTATGGTTCTAATGTTGAATACGAGGATTTAGTAAGCTATGGGATTTTTGGATTAATAGATGCAATAGAAAAATTTGAGATAGATAAAAATGTGAAATTTGAAACCTATTCTCAAATTCGTATACGGGGAGCAATTATTGACCAGCTTCGTAATTTAGATTGGGTACCAAGATCAGTAAGACAGAAGGCTAAGGACGTGGAGGCTGCCTACCAAAGGCTTGAAAATACTTTAGGTAGAAGTGCTTCTGATCTTGAGGTTGCAACGGAGCTAAATGTATCACTGCAGGATTTTCAAAATATACTACAGCAAATAAATAATCTAAATGTTATATCCATAGAAGAGAAGCTCTATGATGGATATATCAATCAAGTGTCTGAACAAGATAACCTGTCGCCGGAGGATGTAGTTTGCAATCTTGAAATATTCAAAGCATTGAGAAATAGCATTGACCTACTTCCGGAAAGAGAAAGGGAAGTTATATCATTATATTATTATGATGAGCTTACCTATAAAGAAATAGGTATAGCTTTAGGTATTTCTGAATCAAGGGTATCACAGTTACATTCAAAAGCTATATCACGTCTAAAGTCGAAGCTTAATAATTAGCATAATGCTATTATGCATTAGCTATGATTGAAGTACCAATACTTTAAAAAGTATAGGAAGGGGAGTATCGGGATGGAGAGCACGGGGGTTAGTAATAGGTATATTATTTCTGTAGGAGAAACCTATCAGCAGGCTTTAGCCGAGGGACTAGATAAGCTTAAGCTTTCAGCAGAAGAGGTTGAAATTGAAGTATTGGAAGAAAGAAGGAGCTCTTTCTTTAAAAAGGGTGAAATTAAGCTGAAGCTAACTCCACTTAATGAATTAAATACAGACATAGCTACCAGTTTACAAACGGAAGAAGTGAATATCGTTGACGCTTTTGAAGCTGCAGACCAATTGGTTGAAAGGCTAAGTAAAAGTGCTTCAGCTTCAAATCCTTATTTAATAGAATACAAGGAGGATGGAGTGTATATTACTACTAGAAATATCGCCCAGCTCGACAACGTAAAACAAACTATTGAAGAGATAGTTGATGCTCTCAGAAGAAAATCTGTAAAGGATTTTGAGGTTTTACAGATTACTCAGGCCTTTAATCAGGAGGGGGTACCAGTAAGAATTGCACCACCACAGCAGGAAGTATTTATTGACAGTACTATACATTATGAGATATCTAAGGATAAGCTTGAGGCAAAGATTTTTTTAACTGCCCCAGAGGGCGGAAAAGTCTTTAGCTTTGATGATATAAAAAATGAGTTATTTAATAAGAAGATAATCTATGGCATACAAGAGGATGCTATAAGAAAAATAGTTGAAAACAAGATTTTTGAAACGTGGGTAACCATTGCAGAGGGTAAGTCACCTGTAAATGGAATTGACGGAAAAATAGCATATAACTTTGACATTAATCGCGAACTTAAACCGAAATATTTAGAGGATGGTAGCGTTGATTATAAACAGCTTAACTTAATTAATAATGTAAAGCAGGGAGATCTTTTGGCCCAGATATTCAGACCTACTAATGGAACTCCGGGTATGGATATATATGGGAATACAACTCCTGCTAAAAGAGGTAGAGAGGTGAATATTAGGCCAGGAAAAAATGTTGAGGTTGATAATGAGGGTTTGAAGTTTTCTGCAGCTAAGGATGGGCAGGTATATATTTCAGAAAACAAGCTTAACGTTAGTGAAGTATTTGAGGTTTCAGGAGATGTAGATACTTCTACCGGGAATATTAGCTTCAATGGAACAGTTGCAGTTAGAGGTAATGTAAAATCTGGCTTTACGGTAGAGGCTACTGGCGATATTCATATAAATGGTGTTGTTGAAGCAGCTACTTTAAAGTCAAAGGGAAATATAGTCTTAAGCAGAGGCATTCAGGGTAATAATCAGGCCTATATAGAGACAGATGGAAACCTAGTTGCTAAATATATTGAAAATGCACAGATTAAATGTGGTGGAGATATTCATGCCGACTGTATTCTTCATAGTGAGGTAGTTGCTAAGGGAAAAATTGTGCTGGCTGGCAAGAAATCCTTAGTTGTTGGTGGAGATATAAAGGTTGGAGAGGAGCTCAGAGCTCGTATTATTGGCTCCCATATGGGTACAAATACCAGAATAGAGGTAGGTATAGATCCCGATGATAAGGCTAGATACGATGAATTGAGAAATGAGCTTATGGAAATAGAAAGAAACTCTGAGAATCTGAAGAAGACTATAGATCTGCTGGGTAGAATGGCTAAAACCTCACAAATTCCAAAGAGTAAAGAGGAGATTTTGGTTAAGTCATTAAAAACCTACCAATTCTTAAAGGACAAGCATCAAAACCTAACTAACCAATTTCAACAGCTAGAGGCAAAAATTCAAAGTCTTTCAAATGGAAAGGTTCATGCAAGTGGAACTATTTACCCCGGGGTAAAGATTATTATTCTAAATAGCACAAGATTTATCAATGACGAGCTTGCCTTTTGCACCTTGTATAAAAAAGATGGTGATGTAGTTATAGGACCCCATGAAAAATAGGTGGTGATTGTATGTCTATAAGACCAATAGACTTTCATGTAACTTATGCCAACACGGTTAATGAATCTAAAGTTAAACAGAATGATTTTAATAGACATAAAGAGGTCAATAGCTTTGTAGAGCATCAGCAGGCAGTAGAATATGAAAAAAACAAGAAGAAGGTTGTAAACACTGAAGCAACTCAGGAAAAGAAGGTCAAGCCAGATGATAGGCAGAGGCAGCACTGGCAGCAGGGTAGTAAAAAGAAACGGGATGACAGAGAAAAGGATGAGTCCTTAAGCAAGAAGGGTGAAACAAAAGGCTTAAAAATAGACATCATGATTTAAAGAGGTGTAGAATGCTATACAATAATTTAATTATTATAATTGCAGGAATTTTGATGGTTATAGTGTCCCTTTACTTTATTATTAAGCAGGATAGATATGAGGAGGAGGAATTCTATTATAAGACTTCTCAGCTATTGATTAATAGTGAAGCAGATACAAGCAATAATCAACATCAGGAGCTAGTATACAATAAGCTAAATGAGGTTTTGATTGAGATGTCAGAATTAAAGCTAAAGCTTCAGCAGCTGGAGGAGCTACAGATAACTCATAATAGTCCTGAGGCTGCTACAGCAGCAACACAGGAGGATACGAAGCCCTTTAACCATGCCTTGAATTATCAGCTTTTCTTAAATAAAAATGAAGATATAATAAAGCTGCATTTAGAGGGCCTTACCCCAGAAGAAATAGCAAAGCAGCTAAACAAAAGCTTTAGGGAAGTAGAGATGATTATCAAACTTATTAAATAAATGAGGTGAAAATTTGAAAAAGGTTTGCATCCGTAGCTTAGTTTTAGGAATTGGGATTGGACTAATAGTAGTTGCTGCCTTCAATCTGTTCCTTCAAAGCAAATCAAATCCACTACTGGTCAATGCCGGACAAGAGCTTGAGGATTCTAATTTGGAAAAATCACTACAAAATATTAAAAATGATATAAATAATGGAAAGGTTTTACCTGAGGAAGGTATTACTGGCGAGGATGCTGGCAATAATATCAATATTCCTGTAGAAAAGGCTGAAGTAGAGCCTCTTCAAAAGGATAAGCCTCCCTTTGAAATTAAGATATCAAAAGGAATGACCAGTGAAACGATTGCTGAATTGTTAGTAAAAAACGGGGTAATAGATAATCGTCAGGATTTTATAGATTTAGCTATAGAGTTAAAGATGACTAAGCAGTTTAAGTATGGAATAAAGCAGGTGCCCTATGGCTCCTCAATGGTAGAAATAATTGAAATTTTAACGAAAATAGACTAATAAGATGTAGATTAACAATAAATTATAGATATTTGTAGGTTTTTTAAAAAATATTTATTGCTTGTGCTATTACAGTGTGTTAAAATACTAAAGGTGGTAAAAACACACATCTTATAATCTATCTGGTAGTGCTAATAAGTTCCAGAGGAAATGATTAAGATGGAGGAAAAACTAGAGGAGGTGTCGTAATGTCAGTAATTTCTATGAAACAATTATTAGAGGCAGGGGTTCACTTCGGACATCAGACAAGAAGATGGAATCCTAAGATGGCAGAGTATATCTTTACAGAAAGAAACGGAATCTACATTATCGATTTACAAAAAACTGTAAAGAAGGTTGAAGATGCTTATGCAGTAATGAGAGATATTGCAGCAGAAGGCAAAACGATCCTATTTGTTGGTACTAAGAAGCAAGCTCAAGAGGCTATCGAAGAGGAAGCAAAAAGATGTAATATGTACTTCGTTAACCAAAGATGGCTTGGTGGTATGTTAACTAACTTCAAAACTATCAAGAATAGAATCGACCGTTTACGTGAGCTAGAAAGAATGGAAGAGGACGGAACATTTTCAGTTCTACCTAAAAAAGAAGTTATCAAGCTTAGACATGAACAAGAAAAGCTAGAAAAGTTCTTGGGTGGAATTAAGGATATGCCTGAAATGCCAGAAGCGATTTTCGTTGTAGACCCAAGAAAAGAAAGAATCGCTATTAAAGAGGCTCATAAATTAGGTATACCAGTAATAGCAATTGTAGATACTAATTGTGACCCTGATGAAGTAGACTATGTAATACCGGGTAATGACGATGCAATTAGAGCTGTTAAATTACTTACTGCTACAATGGCAAATGCAGTCATTGAAGGAAGACAAGGTGTACAAACTCAAGAATAGAGATTAAATGAGGTAAGGGTTTAAAGGGATTTTCCCTACCCTTACCTTTAATAATATTTTAAGAGGAGGATTATCTATGAGTATAACTGCGGATATGGTAAAAGAACTAAGAGAAAAAACTGGTGCAGGTATGATGGACTGCAAAAAAGCCTTAACAGATGCTAATGGTAACATGGAAAAGGCTATCGAGGTATTAAGAGAAAAGGGTCTTGCAGCTGTGGCTAAAAAGGCTGGTAGAGTTGCTGCAGAAGGTTTAGTTGAAGCATACATACATGGTGGTAGAATCGGTGTTTTAGTTGAAGTTAACTCAGAAACAGATTTCGTTGCTAAGAACCAAGAATTTAAAGAGTTCGTCAGAGATGTTGCATTACAAATAGCTGCATCTAATCCTTTATATGTTAAAAAGGAAGAAGTACCTCAGGAAGAAATAGAAAAAGAGAAGGAAATACTTAGAAAGCAAGCCTTAAACGAAGGTAAGCCAGAAAAGATTGTTGATAAAATGGTTGAAGGTAGAATTGAGAAGTACTACAAAGAGGTTTGTTTATTAGAGCAACCATTTGTTAAGAACCCTGATATAACTATCGGCGCTTTATTATCTGAAAAAATTGCTAAAATCGGTGAAAACCTGACCGTTAGAAGATTCGTTCGTTTTGAAGTAGGCGAAGGTATTGAAAAGAAACAAGAGAACTTTGCTGAAGAGGTTGCTAAGACTATAGGTCAATAATAATATTGGAGAACACGTAAGTGTTCTCCTTTTAAAAAAAGAATAAAAATGAAAAGTACAAAGCTTCCTTTTGGATGAATTGTTATTATATATAATTAGAAAATAAAGGGTTTTTTTATGAGCTGTAGAAATATTAGAATGGAGGAGAAAACATGTCAGGTCCTCTTTACAAAAGAGTATTATTAAAATTAAGTGGTGAAGCCTTAGCCGGACCCCAGGGCTTTGGATTAGATGGTGACACCGTCAATCATATCGCCCATCAGATTAAAGAAATAATTGATATGGGTGTTCAGGTGGCCTTAGTAGTTGGAGGAGGTAACTTCTGGAGGGGCAGGACTGGTGAGGGAATGGACAGAACCACTGCTGACTATATGGGCATGATGGCTACGGTAATTAATGGTCTAGCAATGCAGGATGCTCTTGAGAATATAGGTGTATTAACTCGTGTACAAACAGCTATTGAAATGAGACAAATTGCTGAGCCATATATCAGAAGAAGAGCAGTCAGACATCTTGAAAAAAACAGAGTAGTAATATTTGCTGCAGGCACAGGAAATCCTTATTTTTCGACAGACACAACTGCAGCCCTAAGGGCAGCAGAAATAGAAGCAGAAGTAATCTTGCTGGCTAAGAAAGTCGATGGAGTATATGATATGGATCCGCATCTCTACCCAGAGGCTAAAAAGTTTGATACTCTATCTTATATTGATGTGTTAAAGCTAGGACTAAAGGTAATGGATTCAACTGCAACTTCACTTTGTATGGACAATAAGATTCCAATTAAGGTATTTGGTCTAGATGAACCAGAAAACATTATCAAGGTTGTACTAGGAGAAAATATAGGGACTTATATAAATAGTTAATTAAAGGGAGGGTATTTAATGTATTCAGAGGTACATATGCATTTAGAGGACAAAATGCAAAAGACAATTAACGTTATTAAGGATGACTTTAGTGCAATTCGTGCAGGTAGGGCTAATCCAGCATTATTAGACAGGCTTACCATCGAATATTACGGAACAACTACTCCTATAAAGCAGGTGGCAACAGTTTCAGCTCCTGAGGCCAGAATGATTGTTATTCAACCCTTTGACAGAAACGCAATGGTGGCTATCGAAAAGGCTATTCTACAGTCAGATTTAGGATTAAATCCTTCTAACGATGGTAAGATTATTAGACTAAATATTCCTCAATTAACTGAGGAGAGAAGACGTGATCTTATAAAGATAGTTAAGAAGACAGCTGAAGAGGGTAAAATTGCCCTGCGAAATGAAAGAAGAGAAGCAAACGAGCAGTTAAAGAAACAGCATAAGGATGGAGAGTTAACAGAAGACGATTTAAAAAAGGCTCAGGAGGAAGTTCAAAAAATAACTGACAAATACATTCAAATTATAGAAGATTTAACAGCAAAGAAGGAAAAGGAAGTAATGGAGGTTTAGTCATTGATTATTCCTGACGTATTAGGCTATTTAGTAGAGGAAGCAGTAGATATTTTAATTAATACCGGTTATACTCCTGTAATTCAAGAAAGCTATGGAAAAAGGATTATTGAAGCTGGCGTAAAAAGAGTTCTACGGCAAACAGTAAAGGACAATGGAGAAATTGAATTAGTGATATCATTATTTTAAGCCCCCGAATGGGGGCTTAAAAATGAATAGGGTGATAATATGATAAAACAACGAAAGAAACTAAAAACTGTTGATGCTGAAGCCCTTGGGCTGAAGAAGGAGAATCTGCCAAAGCATATAGCCATAATTATGGATGGAAACGGTCGTTGGGCTAAAAAGAGATTTATGCCAAGAACCCTTGGACACAGGGCAGGAGTAGAAGCCTTAAGAAGTGTTATAAGGACTGCCTCCGATATCGGCATCAAGGCTTTAACTTTATACGCCTTTTCAACAGAGAATTGGAATAGACCTGTAGAAGAGGTGTCTGCTCTTTTTCAGCTGATGGTAGAATACTTAAAAAATGAGGCTAGGGCTCTTCATGAAAATAATGTAAAAATTACTACTATTGGAGATTTATCTAAGCTTGATTCAAAGCTAGTTGAAGAGATAAAGGAAGCAACCAGCTTAACTGATAAAAACGATGGTCTTAATCTAAATATTGCACTGAATTATGGTGGAAGAGATGAGCTTACAAGAGCAATCAAAAAAATCTCTGAGGATGTAAAGAAGGGTAGCTTGGCTGTAGAGGAAATAAACACAAGCACCATAGATACCTATCTTGACACGGCAAATTTACCTGATCCAGAGTTATTAATCCGTACCAGTGGCGAATATAGATTTAGTAACTTCTTATTATGGCAAACTGCCTATACAGAATTTTATTTTACCGATACCCTATGGCCAGATTTTAACGGGGATTCGTTAGTGGAAGCTATAAAAGCCTATCAATCAAGAGAAAGAAGATTTGGTAGCCTTTAGAGGAGGATATTATGCTTAAACGTGTTATTAGCGGAATTATCGGTGTACCAATCTTAATAGGAATAGTACATTATGGCGGTATAGCTTTGTTTTTATCGGTATTAATCGTTTGCTTGATTGGCTTAAGGGAATTTTATAAGGCCGTAGCCGTTAAAGAAATTAAAACCCTTGATCTAGTGGGCTATATTACTGCAATAATGATTATAAGCTCCTTTTATTATGCTTACTCAATTAACTTTGTACTATTTTCCCTTGTATTAGCTGTTATGCTATTAAGTAGCATAATGATATTAAACACAAAATATACTGTTTTAGACGGTGCTATTACTTTTATAGGAATTATATATGTAGCTATTTTCTTAGGCCATGTAGTCTTAATTAGTAAGGAAGCAAATTCTATTGCTATATGGTTAGTGTTCATTACTGCCTTTGGAACCGATACCTTTGCTTATTTTTCAGGCTATTTTTTTGGTAAAAGAAAGCTATGCCCCACCATTAGCCCTAAGAAGACAGTTGAAGGGGCTATAGGCGGGGTTATTGGAACTATTATTCTAAGTTTAGGCTTTGGGTATTTATTTTTGAAGGAGCATTTATTTGCTGTTTTATTAATAGGCTTAATAGGAAGTATATTCTCAATGGCAGGAGATTTAACAGCCTCTTTAATTAAGCGTAAGGTAGGAATTAAGGATTTTGGTAATATTATGCCAGGACATGGTGGGGTACTTGACCGATTTGATAGTATTATTTTTACTGCACCTGTAGTATATTATTTACTGGTATTTATAATAAATAGAGCATAAGGATAAGCATGGCTATTGTTATGCTTATTTTGATTTTGAAAGGATATATTATATAATATAGCTATAGGTACATGTAACCCTGAATAAGTTAGCCTGTAAAAACGAAAATAATGGATAAAATCCTAATATAATTGAGGTGTAAGGATGAAGAAAAGAATCAGTCTTTTAGGCTCAACCGGCTCTATTGGGCAACAGGCAATTGAAGTAATTCGAGAGCATAGAGATATATTTGAAATAACTACCATAGCAGTAATGAAAAGTATAGATGCTTTAGAGGAGCAAATCAGAGAATTTAAGCCTAAGCTAGCTGTAGTCTATGATGAAGCCTCAGCAAAGCTTTTGAAGGAAAGAATAACTACTGGCACCAAGATTCTAAGCGGTATGGAAGGTTTAATTGAGGCAGCAACACACCCAGATGTTGATATTGTATTAAATTCAGTAGTAGGCAGTGTTGGACTGCAACCAACCCTAAGTGCAATCAAGTGTGGCAAGGATATTGCTTTGGCAAATAAGGAAACTCTAGTTGTAGCCGGCAGCTTGATTATGAAGGAGGTAGCAGGAAATAATGTAAAAATGATTCCTGTGGATAGTGAGCATTCTGCAATATTTCAATGCCTACAGGGGGAAGAAATAAATCAGCCCTCCAAAATCATTCTTACTGCTTCAGGCGGACCCTTCAGAGAATGGAAGAAAGAGGATATAGCTAAGGCTAACTATAGGGCTGCCCTTAAGCACCCTAATTGGAGTATGGGAAAGAAAATATCTATTGACTCTGCTACACTAATGAACAAAGGGCTTGAGGTTATAGAGGCAAAATGGTTATTTAATGTTGATGTGGATAAAATAGAAGTAGTGGTACATCCGCAAAGTATAATACACTCTATGGTGGAATTCCAGGATAATTCAATAATTGCTCAGCTGGGACTTCCGGATATGAAGCTACCGATTCAGTATGCTCTAACCTATCCAAAACGCCTAACTGGGGAGCTACCAAGATTAAGCTTCAGGGAAATACGAGAGCTAACCTTTCAACAGCCTGATATTGAAAAATTTCCATGCCTTCAGCTGGCCTTCGACGCAATAACAATTGGTGGAACAATGCCCTGCGTTGTGAATGGTGCAAATGAAGAATTGGTTCAGCTTTATCTGGAGGAACGTATTGGCTTTTATGATATACCAAAGTACATAGAAAAAGCAATGCATCGGCACAAGGCCTTCCAATATATAAATTTAGAAGAGCTTTTGGAGGTAGATGCGTGGGTTAGGGATTGGATTAAATCACATTTTAATTAGGTGGGTGAAGATATGTTAACAGCAATTGTGGCAATAATTGTTTTTGGTTTAGTAGTATTTGTCCATGAGCTTGGACATTTTGGTGTTGCTAAAGCCGTGGGAATTAAGGTACATGAATTTGCATTAGGCATGGGGCCAAAGCTTCTGGGCTTTGGTAAAGGAGAAACTCAATACACCTTAAGGGCGCTCCCTATTGGTGGCTTTGTCCGTATGGAGGGGGAGGATGAGGTATCCAGTGATGCCGGAAGCTTTAGCAATAAATCAGTAGCCGCAAGAATAGCCGTTATATTTGCGGGCCCCTTTATGAATTTTATTTTTGCATTAATTGTATTTACTATGCTTTTTTATAGTGTAGGAACTCCATCAACTACTTTACGAGAGGTAATACCGGGAACTCCGGCTGAAGCTGCCGGAGTACAAAGTGGAGATAGAGTCATATCCATAAATGGTGAAGAAATGAAGGATTGGACTCATGTAGTTCAAACAATTGGCAAATCGCAGGATACTCCGTTGCAGTTTATACTGGAAAGAGATAAAGCAGTTATAACTAAAACAATAACCCCTATAGTTGACTCTGAAACTAAGCAAATAATGGTGGGAATTATTCCACAGGTTAAGAAATCCTTATCGGTGGCTGTAAAGAATAGCTTTACAAATATGGCCTATGTAGTAAGAGAGATAGGAGATTTTTTAAGAAGACTTGTCTTCCGCCAGGTTCAATCAGGAGAGGTGGCAGGACCTGTAGGTATCATAAGTATGGTTGGTCAAGCGACTAGAGCAGGCTGGGAAAATGTATTGTTCCTAGCTGGACTAATAAGCATTAACCTTGGTCTAATGAATTTGCTTCCAATACCGGCACTGGATGGTAGCAGAATACTCTTTTTAATCTTCGAAGCTTTAAGAGGAAAACCCGTAAACCCTGATAGAGAAGGTATGATTCATATTGTTGGCTTTGCACTGTTAATTACCTTAATGCTCTTTGTAACCTATCAGGACATCGTCAGATTATTTAATTAGTATTTATAGATCCCTTTGGAAGGTGAATATATGAGAAGAATAACAAAAGCAATAGCCGTCGGCAATATTTATGTTGGAGGCGACCATCCAATTACTGTTCAATCAATGACGACAACAGACCCTCGTAATACAGAGGAATCAATAATGCAAATACATCGATTGGAGGAGGCAGGCTGCGATATAGTCAGAGTTGCTGTTCCGACAATGGAATCTGCCTTAAGCTTGGGTAGACTAAAGGAGGCCACCAGTATACCTCTGGTGGCTGATATACATTTTGATTATCGTATAGCTCTGGAGGCCATTAAGCAGGGTGTAGATGCCCTTAGGCTTAATCCCGGTAATATAGGAGAGAAGGCACGTGTTATAGAGGTGGTTAAGGCTGCAAAGGAAAGAAGGATTCCCATTAGAATAGGTGTTAATGCAGGCTCCCTAGAAAAGCCATTGCTGGAAAAATACGGCTTTCCAACAGCAGAGGCTATGGTGGAAAGTGCCTTTGGACACATAAGCATACTGGAGGAAATGAACTTTACGGATATAGTAGTGTCATTAAAGGCCAGTGATGTTGCAATGACAGTTGAGGCCTATAGGATGATGTCGGAGAGATGCGATTACCCTCTGCATCTTGGTATAACAGAGGCCGGGACAGTGTGGGCCGGCACAATAAAGTCCTCGGTTGGTATAGGAGCACTTCTACTACAGGGTATAGGAGATACCATAAGAGTATCCTTAACCGGTGACCCTGTTGAAGAAATACGAGTGGGTAGACAAATATTAAAATCCCTAGGGATTATACAAAACGAAATAACAATAGTATCCTGTCCAACCTGTGGCAGATGCCAAATAGATTTAATTAATTTGGCTAAAGAGGTGGAGGACAAGATAGGGACTCTTAAAAAGCCTATTAAGCTGGCTATCATGGGCTGTGCTGTTAACGGGCCCGGTGAGGCTCGGGAGGCAGATATTGGAATCGCGGGGGGGGTAGACTCTGCATTATTGTTTAAAAAGGGAGTTATTGTGGGAAAGATACCAGAAGATAAAATAGTTGAAACCTTAATACAGGAGATAGAAAAACTCTAATTGGGAGGATTTGTATGAAGATATCTGCTATAGTTCCAGCGTATAATGAAGAAGAGCGGATAGCGAAGGTAATTCAGCCCTTGAAGGCGACAGAGCTTATAGACGAAATAATAATAATTGATGATGGCTCAAAGGATAAGACCTCTGAGATAGTAAAGTCTTATAATGTAAGATTAATTCAGCTTGAAGGCAACAGGGGTAAAGCTGAGGCATTAAAAAGGGGAATCGCAGAATGTAATTCAGAAGTGCTATTGCTACTGGATGCAGACCTTATAGGCTTAACCCCTGAACACATAAAGGATTTGCTGACTCCTGTATTGCAGGAGACTGCTGATATGACTATTGGGATATTTGCTGAAGGAAGACTTATTACTGATTTAGCACAGAAAATTTCCCCAAATCTTTCAGGGCAAAGAGCCCTTAAGGCCTCTCTAGCAAAGCAGCTGGTTGATTTAGATACAAAGGGCTTTGGGATTGAATTAGCACTCACCGACCTGGCAAAAAGGGAGAATTTAAAAATTAAGAGAGTTATAATGAAGAATGCCACCCATGTTATGAAGGAAGAAAAGCTGGGATTAGTAAAGGGTACTTTATGGCGTTTTAAGATGTATAAGGATATAGTGAAATATTGGTTAAATTAGATAGGTGGGATAC
>Ga0208243_1000366_pt1 | contig 27387 bp, 23 predicted proteins | sample Subbio2Aug_QV12A_FD_184826 | JGI IMG/M metagenome (GOLD analysis project Ga0208243, IMG submission 184826) | Serpentinite rock and fluid subsurface biosphere microbial communities from McLaughlin Reserve, California, USA - CR12Aug_QV12A (SPAdes) | ecosystem: Environmental > Terrestrial > Deep... | reverse complement strand
CCTCGGCCAGCCGCGTGACCGTCGCGGCGCCGATGCCGCGGCCGCCGCCGGTCACCAGCGCCACCCGTCCGGTGAGATCGAAGGCCATCCTCTCAGGCCGCGCCATGCGCGACGACCAGGTCGGCGAAGCGGGCGAAGGCTTCGCCGTGACGGTCGACGTCGGCGTCTTCGGTGGCCGGGCACATCAGGAACATGGTATGGAACGGCGTCACGAGGATGCCCTCGTTCATGTAGAAGGCGTGAAGCAGGGTCTCGAGGTCGCCGCGGCGCGTCGCCGCCACCTCCGCGCCGTTCAGCGGCGGCGCGGGGATGAACATGATCTCCGCCCGCGCGCCGATCTGGGTGACGTGCCACGGCAGGCGGCGCTGCGCGATCACCGCGCGCGCCGCATCGGCCAGCCGGGCGGCCCGGGCGATCATGACGGCGTAGTTTTCGGGCGTCAGCACCTCCTCCAGCACCGCGCGCATGGTGGCCACCGTCAGCGCATTGCCGGCGAGCGTGCCGCCGATCCCGAAATGCGCCGACTGGCGCTGCCGCGGGTTGACGAAGGGCACGACCTGCCAGAGCCGCTGCGCAACCGCTTCCGAGACGCCGAAGATGCCGGCCGGAATGCCGCCGGCGATCGCCTTGCCCGCCACGAGGACGTCGGGCTCGAGACCGTGGAGGGCCGTATAGCCACCCGGCCCGCAGGACAGCGTGTGGGTCTCGTCGATGACCAGCACCGTTCCCGTGCGCCGCGTGAGGTCGCGAACCGCGTCGTGGAAACCCTCGGCGACGGGGATCATGCCGAAATTGGTCATCAGCGGCTCCATGACCACGCAGGCGACGTCGCCCGGAGCCAGCGCTTCCCCGAGCGCTTCGACGTCGTTGAACTGCACGACCTTGGAGACGCGGGAATGGTCGACGCCGTTCGGGTGGATCATGTTGCGCATACGCAGGCGCCCGTCATGCAGCTCGACATGCGCCTCCTCGATGCCGCCATGGTAGCAGCCCGAGAACACCAGCACCTTGTCGCGGCCGGTGATCATGCGGGCGATGCGGATGGCGCCGCGGTTGGCGTCGGTGGCGGAGGTCGTCAGCGTCCAGTAGGGCAGGCCGAAGCGGCGGGCGAGTTCCTCGCCGACCCACAGGCTGTCCTCCGTCGGCATCATGTGGGTGGTGCCCCGCTCAAGCTGCCGGACGGCCGCCCGCGTCACCGCCTCGGGCGCATGGCCGCACATGCCGCCGGTGTCGCCGAGGCAGAAGTCGACATAGTCGTGTCCGTCGATGTCGCGGACGTGGCAGCCGCGGGCTTCCTCGACATAGACCGGAAAACCGCCCGCCCAGCGCCGCATCCAGTGCGACGGGCCGCCGTAGAGGAAGTGCGCGCGCCCCTTCGCCCAGGCTTCGGCCGAGCGCGGATGCGTCTCGGCGAAGCGCGCCTGCTCGGCGTCGATGAGCCCGTCGATCGTTCCGGACATCGTGCGGGTGGCGGAGTTGGTCACAACGATATCCATGCGGTCTTGAGGTCGGTGAATTTGTCCATCGCGTGCAGCGACTTGTCGTGGCCGTTGCCGGACTGTCCGATGCCGCCGAGCGGCACGGTCAGATCGGCGCCGCCATAGGTGTTGACGTGCACGACGCCGGCCCGCACCGCCCGCACCATGCGGTGGGCGCGCGACAGGTTCGACGTCCAGACGGCCGAGGCGAGGCCGTAGGGCGTGGAGTTGGCCAGCGCCACGGCCTCGGCCTCGTCCCTGAAGGACATGACGCCCAGCACGGGACCGAAGACCTCCTCCTGTGCCAGATGCATCGAGGGTCGGATGCCGGCAAAGACCGTGGGCCGCATGTAGAAGCCGCCGGTCTCGGTCAGGATGCGGCCGCCGCCGGTCACCAGCCGGCCGCCTTCGGCCTCGGCGCGGCGGACGAAATCGAGGTTCTTCGACAGCTGGTCCTCGCTCGCCACCGCGCCCGCCTCGGTGGCGAGGTCGAGCGGGTCGCCGACCCGCATCGCTGCGGCGATCGCGGCCACCCGGGCGACGAAGTCGTCATGGATGGATTCTTCGACCAGCAGGCGCGAGCCGGCGACGCAGACCTGGCCCGAATTGCGGAAGATGCCGGTGGCGGAGACCTTCGCCGCCTGTTCGAGGTCGGGCGCATCGGCGAAGACGATGTTGGGCGATTTGCCGCCGAGCTCGAGATAGCAGCGCTTCAGGTTCGACCGGGCAGAGTATTCGAGCAGCCTGCGCCCGACCGGACCCGAGCCGGTGAAGGCCATGACGTCGACGTCCATGTGGAGGCCGAGCGCCTCGCCGCAGACGGAACCCTTGCCCGTGACGACGTTGAGCACGCCGTCCGGCAGGCCGGCCTCGGCGCAGAGTTCGGCCAGCCGCAGCAGCGACAGCGAGGCGATCTCGGCCGGCTTGAGCACCACGCAATTGCCGGCGGCGAGCGCCGGCGCGATCTTCCACGCCCCGATCATCATCGGGAAGTTCCACGGCACGATGGCCGCGACGACGCCGACCGGCTGTCGATGCACGAGGCCGAGGACGTTCGGCGCCGTCGGCGCGATCTCGCCATAGACCTTGTCGATCGCCTCGGCGTAGTAGCGGAAGGTGGCCGCGGCGCTGCCTGGCTCGGCCTTCAAGGCCATCGATATCTCGGTGCCGTTGTCGCGTACACCGAGCACCGCAAGCTCCAGCGCGTGCCGGTCGATCAGGTCGGCGATGCGCAGCATGACCTTCCTGCGCTCGGAGGGCGCCGCCCGGGACCATGTCCCGGCATCGAAGGCGCGCCGTGCGGCAGCGACCGCAAGATCGACGTCCTCGGGGCCGGCCTCGGCGATGGTCGTCAGGAGACGCCCGTCGATCGGCGAGATCACGTCGCGGCGTGCGCCGGCCGCGGCTTCGCGGAACCGCCCGTCGATGAACAGGCCCCGCGCGGCGACCTCGGCGAGCCGAAGCGTGTCGATGCGTGTCTGGTCAGACATGGCCGGCCGCCTTCCTGCGATCGCGCACCACGCTCATCACGTGCAGCACGATGGCGATGACGATCATCGAGAACAGCACGAAGGCGATGGGGCGGTTGATGAAGTCCCAGGGTGTCTCGACCCTCGCCATGGCGGTGCGGAGCTTGGCTTCCATCAGCCCGCCCAGCACCATTCCGAGGATGATCGGCGATGTCGGCCAGTTCAGGCGCTTGAGGATGAATCCGAAGACCCCGAACGCGGCGGCGATGGCGCAATCCTTCAGCGAGTTGCGCAGCGAGTAGACGCCGATCAGGCTGAAGGTGAGGATCATCATGCCGAGGAACCGGTTGGGGATCAGCATCACCTTCATCAGCGAATTGGTGGAGACCAGCAGGAAGAGCACGACGAGCACGTTGAGGACGAACAGCGCGATGTAGAGCGCGACCACGAAATCGAGCTGGTTCTGGAACAGCTGCGGCCCCGGGATGACGTTGTGGACGTAAAAGACGGCGAGCATCATCGCCGTCAGTTCCTCGCCGGGAATGCCGAGCGCCAGCAGCGGGATCATCGCGGCGGCCGGCACCGAATTGTTGGCGGCCTCGGAGGCCACGATGCCCTCCGGGTTGCCCTTGCCGAACAGGTCCGGCGTCTTCGACGTCTTCTGGGCGTAGCCGTAGGACATGAACTGCGACATGAATTCGCCGACGCCGGGGATCATGCCGCAGATCACACCGAAGCTGGAGGCGACCGTCGCGACGCGCTTGAACCGGAAGATCTCCGCCATCGACGAGAAGAAGCCGGATTTGGCAAGCGGCGGCAGTTCGTATTTCTGGTCCTTGTCCGACAGCAGGATGAAGGCCTGGCTGAGGGCGAAAAGGCCGAGCACGACGACGATCAGGTCGATTCCCGAGGCGAGCCAGGTCTGGCCGAAGGTGTAGCGCTGCGTATAGCCCGCCCCTTCGAGACCGACGGTCTTGAGGAAAATGCCGTAGCAGACAAGCATTCCGGCGGCGAGAACCTGGCCGCGATGCGTCACCACCACCAGGACAATGCCGAGGAGCGCCGCGAGGAAGATCTCGCGTGCCCCGAACATCGGCGCGATGCGGGCGAGGATCGGGGCCAGCAGGATCAGGCACAGGATCGAGAAGATGCCGCCGAAGAAGGACGCGGAATAGGCGAGGCCGAGGGCGCGCCGCGCCTCGCCCCGCCGGGTCATCGGGTAGCCGTCGTAGGTGGTGAGCGCGTTGACCGGCGTTCCCGGCGTGTTGATGAGGATCGCGGGAATGGCGCCCCCGAACATCGACGAGCCGTAGATGCCCAGCAGCGCGGTGAGCCCGACGATCGGCTCCAGCGAGAAGGTGGCGGGCAGCATGATGGCGATCGCCACCGCGGCGCCGACGCCCGGCATCGCGCCGACCATCACCCCGCCGATCGATCCGACCAGCAGGGCGGCGATCACGTCCCAGCGGGCGATGATTTCCAGTCCCGACAGGAAGACGTCCATGGAGCCCTCAGAAATAGCGGATCATGATGTAGCGGAGGGTGTCGGGCAGATACTCGTAGACCGCGCCGCCCGGGATCTTCACGTTGAACAGGGACTTGAACAGCAGCACGACGAAGAGCGCGAAGCCCGTCGCGGCGCCGAATGCGAGGCCCGAGCGATATCCGGCCCGCCAGGTCATGAAGAGGCAGAAGGCGAGCGTCGCGGCGAGATAGCCGATGGCCGGTATCGCTGCCACATAGAGCAGGTACCAGCCGACATATTCGAGCGAGCGCACCCAGACCACGACTTCCTGCCAGCGGCCCGGCGTCCGCGCCGAACGGCTCGTGGCCACAAGGTTGGCCAAGGCAAAGAGCGTCATGCCGGAGAGGCTGATCAGCGGCCATGTGCGCGGCTGCGCGGCAAAGCCCTTCCCCGGCAGCACGCTGGTCTGCCAGAAGATCATGGACAAGAGCGCGGCGGACGTCGCCAGAAACACCATCGAGTAAAACAGTTCGCCGGGCTTGCGCGCGTCAGGGAAGACGTGCGGCGTCGCGTTGTCGTGTTCCATTGCGGCCGGTTCCATCGAACGCGAGGGCCGGAAGCAGATCCCGGCCCTCCCGGTCCGTTCAGTTGCCGATCATCGCGTTGATCCTGGCGATCGTCGCCTTGTCGCTCTCGATCTGGCGCGCCGCCGCTTCGGCATCCTTCCAGTAGACGACGGCTCCGGTGTCTTCCGAAAGCTTCCTGACACGGTCGGAGGCCATGGTTTCCTTCGCCACCGCGACGATCTTCTCGCGGATATCCGCCGGCGTGTCCTTGTGCACGAACAGGCCGTTCCACAGCGAGACATTCAGTTCCGGCGCGATCGAGGCGAGCGTCGGGGCGTCCGGAACGACGCTGATCGGGCCGTCGGTGATGGTCGCCAGGATCTTCACCTGGTCGAGGCAGGGAAGGATCTGCTGGATGGTCGTGTTGATCACGTCGAAATCGCCGGAAGCCAGCGAATTGCAGTCAAGCGCGTCGTTCGAGGCCTCCGTGCCCCATTCGAAACCCAGCTGCTTTGCGGCGGCGAAGGTCGCCTGGGTGGGCAGGAGGAAGGAGCCGAAATGGCCGAGCGCGACCTTGTTGTCCTTGGCGTAACCGGCCAGTTCCTGCATCGTCGCGTAGGGCGCGTCCGCCGAGGTCGCGATCACGAAGGGATAGGTCAGGAAGATCCCGAGCGGCTCGAACGGATCCGGATTGAGCGCCGGAATGCCGACCTCGGGTCCGACCACCGGCACGTCGACGACGAAGGAGCCGATCGTGTAGCCGTCCGCCGGCGCGGCTGCCGCTTCCGCGGCGCCTGGGAACGGGCCGCCGTCGCTCGGCTTGTTGATGACGGCGGCAGCGACACCGTACTTCGTCTGGAAATCCTCCGCGATCATCCGCGTCAGAACGTCCTCGAGGTCGCCGGGCGGGAACGGAACGATGAAGCCCACCGGCTTCTCCGGATACTCGGCTTGCGCGACGCCGACGGACATCATGGCCATGACTGCGCCCGTCAAAAGGGCACCTCGCAATGCGCTCATCTGTTCTCTCCTCAATGGTGGGCCGGCCGCCCACGATCCCCTGATTGTCGGTTCATTATTTGAACCCTTATTTCAAATATAGACTTGCAAATCGCCGACCGTCCTGTCAACCTCTTTTCCGACGCGGCTGACGGACGGCGACGGAGGAGCCAGTTGAGTACGGTGGACAAGGCGATAACGCTGCTCGACCTGTTCAGCATCGACACGCCCGAACTCGGCCTGACGGACATCGCGCGGCGCGCAGGATACGACAAGGCGACGACGCGGCGGCTGCTGCTGTCGCTGTCGCGCCACGGTTTCGTCGAGCAGGACGCCGAGACCCGCCACTATCGGCTGGGCGCCGGCCTGACGCGTCTCGCCCGCATCCGCGAGGCGCGCCTTCCCCTGCTTCAGACCGCGCTGCCGTTTCTGCGCGACCTGGCGACCGCGACGTCCGAGACGGTGCATCTGTCCGAAGCCGGCAACGCATCCCTTCTGACGGTGCTGGTCGAGCACCCCGCCCGGGCGAACCGCGTCAACGTGAACGTCGGCGAATACCTTCCGCTGCACTCGACCGCATCGGGCCTCGCCTATCTCGCCCATGCACGCGCCGAAGCCGTGAAGGCCGCCCTCGGTGCGCCGCTCACCGCCTTCACCGCGCACACCGTGACCGAGCCGGAAGCCATCCTCAGGGAAGTCGAGGCCGCGCGGGCCCGTGGATACTCCGTCATGGACCAGGGATTCGAGGACGGCGTCTTCAGCGTCGCCGCCGCGATCCTCGGCTCCGGCGGCTACGCCATCGGCACGCTGGCGATCGCGGCGCCTGTCGTGCGCACGACAAAGGCACTGGCGGCCGAGCGCGGCCAGGCCGTAGCGGCCGCCGCGCGCGCGATCAGCGAACGCCTTAGCGGCGAAGGGTTCGGTGCCCTGAGGAAAAGGGCTTCCGCATGACGGGGGAGAGTGAAGGGATGCAGCCGAGGATCCTGATCATCGGAACCGGCGACACCAAGGCCGACGAGCTTGGATTCATGCGCGCGAAGATCGCCGAGGCCGGCGGCCTGCCGATGATGCTCGACGTCAGCGTGCTGGGCGATCCGCCCTACGCGCCCGATTTCGACAAGCACGCCGTGGCCGCCGCAGGCGGCTCGACCATCCCGGAAATCATCGCGATGGGCGACGAGAACGCCGCCATGACGGTGATGGCCGCCGGTGCCTCGGCCCTGACGAGACGGCTCCACGACGAGGGCCGCATCGACGGCGTCATCGCGCTCGGCGGCACCATGGGAACCGACCTCGCGCTCGACGTCGCCCTCGCGTTACCCCTGGGCGTTCCGAAGTTCGTCGTCTCGACCATCGCCTATTCGCATCTCATCCCGCCGGAGCGCATCGCGACCGACCTGATGATGATCCTCTGGGCGGGCGGCCTCTACGGACTGAACTCGACCTGCCGCGCCGTGCTGTCCCAGGCGTGCGGGGCCGTCGTCGGTGCCGCGCGCATCGCCGAGCGGCCCGACCTCCGGCGCCCGGTGGTCGCGATCAGCTCGCTCGGCAAGAGCTGCCTCACCTACATGGTCACGCTGAAGCCGGAACTCGAGAGGCGCGGCTACGAGGTGGTGATCTTCCATACCACGGGAATGGGCGGCCGCGCGCTGGAAGCGATCGCCGCACAGCGCGGCATCGCCGCCGTGCTCGACTTCAGCCTCCAGGAACTGGCCAACCATCTGTCGGGCTCGGTGGTCACCTCCGGGGCAGACCGGCTCGAGAATGCCGGGCGGGCGGGCGTCCCCCAGATCGTCGCCCCCGGCGCTATCGACATGGTCGACTTTCCGACCTGGCAGCCGGTGCCCCCGCGCTTCGACGGGCGCCCCTACCACGCGCATAACCGGCTACTTGCGTCGGTGACGAGCGACGCCGAGGGACGCCGCGCGATCGCCCGCGCCATCGGCGCCAAGCTCGCCGCGGCTGCCGGACCGACCGCCTTCATCCTGCCGGCCGGCGGCATCCAGCAGTGGGACCAGACGGGCGAGCCGCTGCATGAGCCGGCCGCGACGGCGGCCTTCGTCGACGAGATGCGCGGTTGCGTGCCCGGCAACGTCGTCTTTCGCGAGATTCCCGGACATATCAACGGCAGCGAGTTCGTCGCCGCGGCATTGGACATCTTCGACGGCTGGGTGGCCCAAGGCATCGTCGCCCCCGGGGTGCCGTCGTGAGCGCGCCGTCGGCTCTCGTGTTCGACTTCGGCGGCGTGATCACCCGAACGCTGTTCGAGACGCACCGGCAATCGGAGACGGCGCTCGGCCTGCCGCAGGGCAGCCTGACCTGGCGCGGCCCCTTCGCGCCGGAGACGGACACCCTCTGGCGGCGCATGCAGGCCGACGAGATCAGCGAGCGCGACTACTGGATGGAACGCACCCGGCAGGTGGGGCGGCTGGTGGGCGAGGAGTGGTCCGCCATGGAGACCTTCGTCCGGCGCGCCCGGGGCGCGGATCCGGAGGCGGTGGTGCGGCCGGAGGCGGACGCGGCGATCCGCCTCGCCCATGCCGCCGGCATCCGTCTCGCCATCCTGTCGAACGAGCTCGACCTGTTCTACGGCACCGACTTCCGGCAACGGCTACCGCTGCTGTCGCTGTTCGATCCGATCGTCGACGCGACCCATACGGGAATTCTCAAGCCCGACCCACGGGCCTACGCCGCGGTGGCGGATGCCCTCGGTGTTCCCGCCTCGTCCTGCGTCTTCGTCGACGACCAGGCGCGGAACGTCGCCGGCGCGGCACGCGCGGGAATGCGCGCCGTCCATTTCGAGGTGCGCGATCCGCACCGTTCCTTCAGCGAGGCGCTCGCTCCGTTCGGGCTTGCCCTCGACCTGCCCGAAAGCACCGCCGAGAGGACAGAAAATGCGTGACACGAACTTCCTCGCCGAGAACAATGCCCGGCAGATCTGGCACCCGATGGCGCATCCGGCGGAAATGCGCAGCCAGCCGCCGCGGGTCATCGTCAAGGGCGAAGGCGTCCATGTGACCGATCTCGAAGGGCGCACGATCCTCGATGCCGTGGGTGGCCTCTGGAACGTCAATCTCGGCTACAGCTGCGATCCGGTCAAACAGGCGATCGCCGCCCAACTCGACGCGCTGCCCTATTACTCCGGATTCCGCGGGACATCGACGGGTCCGTCGATCGAACTCGCCTGGGAACTGACGCAGTGGTTCGAGCCGGAGGGGATGGCGCGCGCGTTCTTCACGTCCGGCGGCTCGGACTCGGTCGAGACGGCGCTGCGCCTCGCGCGCCAGTACTGGAAGATCCGCGGTCAGGCGGACCGCACCAAGTTCATCGCGCTCAAGAAGGGGTATCACGGCACGCATTTCGGCGGCGCCTCCGTCAACGGCAACGCCAATTTCCGCCGCAACTACGAACCGCTGATGCCGGGCGTCTTCCACATCCCCGCACCTTACGCCTACCGCAATCCCTTCGACGAGTCGGATCCCGAGACGCTGGCCAGGCTGTGCATCCGGGCCCTGGAGGACGAGATCGCCTTCCAGGGCGGCGACACGATCGCCGCCTTCATCATGGAGCCGGTGCTCGGCGCCGGCGGCGTGATCGTGCCGCACGAGAGCTTCATGCCGCAGGTGCGCGAGGTCTGCGACCGTCACGAAATCCTGCTGATCGCCGACGAGGTCGTCACGGGGTTCGGCCGCACGGGCGCCTGGTCAGGATCGAGGCTCTACGGCGTCAAGCCCGACATGATGACCATCGCCAAGGCCATCACCTCCGGCTACTTCCCGCTGGGCGCCACGCTGATCGGCGGCAAGATCGCCGAAACGTTCGAGGCCGACAGGACAAGCTTCGGCGCCATCGGCCATGGCTATACCTATTCGGGCCATCCGGTCGGCTGCGCCGCGGGCATCGCCGCGCTCGCCGAGACGCGCCGGCTGAAGCTGGACGAGAACGCCGCGGCCCGCGGCCTCGAACTCGGCGCGGCGCTGGAGGATCTCAAGCGCCGGCACGCGGTCGTCGGCGACGTCCGCTATAAGGGCCTGATGGCCGCCCTGGAACTGGTGTCCGACCGCGCCTCCCGCAAGCCGGCCGACAAGGGCGTCATGAAGCGCGTGGCGGACGCCGCTTACGATGCGGGGGTCATGCTGCGCGTGTCCGGCTCCAACATCATCCTGTCGCCGCCGCTGGTCCTGACCTCGGCACAGGTGGGGACCATCGTCGCAGCGCTCGACGCCGGCCTCGCTGCCGCCTGAACCGCTAAGCCGACCGGCCTCCGCCCGTCGGCGCGTCTCCGTCACGGCCGTACTGACCAGGGGCACATCCGAAGGCCTTCCGGAACAGGCGGTTGAAGTAGGAGATGTCGCTGAAGCCACAGTCCATCGCGATGGCCGAGATCGGTAGGGCCGATCTGCGCGACCCGCGTGCCACGAGCAGCGAGCAGGCATGCTCCATGCGCTTCTGCAGCAGGTAGGCCGTGGGTGTCGTCCCGATGAGGGCAAAACTGCGCTGCAACTGCCGGAGCGAGACGCCGAGGTCGTCGGCGACCGAGGAAATGGCGAGATCCGGATCCGTGAAGCGGCTGTCCATGTAGGCAATGCCGCGCTTGAGAACCTGCGCGCCGGACAGATCGGCTTCGATGGCGGCAGGACGGTCGCCAGGCCCGCGTTCGTGCAGCATCGCCCCGATGAGACCGAACAGCGCCTCGCGCAGGAAGCCGCCCTGCGCATCGTCCACCCCGCGGGAAAAGACCTTGGAGAGGACGGCGCAGATCGCGACTGCCGTCTGGTCGGAACTCGGCAGGAAGAGACCGCCGGGAATCCCGTCGCCGAAGCGGGCGCGCATCTCGATCCGGGGCAGGTGCAGCGAAAGCTGACGGCTGTAGGCGCCGAAGAAGGTGAACTCCGAAGGCCGGGTGCTGTCGACCAGGATCATGTCGCCCGGCGAGATCATCCGCACCTGCTCGTTCTGCGCCATCAGCGCCCTGCCCTCCTCCTGGATGATCAGGAAGTAGTTTTCTCCCTCGTCGAGGCGGATGTTCTGGCGTGTGCGGACGATCTGCTGGACGTCGGTGGCGACATGCGCCATCTCGACACCGGCGTGGCTGCCTGTCTGCACCGCGCCGCGCGTCGTCGCGCGGCCTTCGCTTGGGCGCGCCTCGAACTGCCCGCAGACGCGCACGAGGTCGTTGCGGAACTGCTCGATCGGCAGCCTGGCCGAGGGCACATGAGTGAGCATGGTCCTTCAGGATGCATCAGATCGCGATCCGGCACAATCGATGGAATCGCAGCTGCTGTCGCCGGAGTCCAAGGTCCTCGTCGCAGGGCTTCAAGACAGACTGTGCCGGCTCGCGCATGTTGTTTCCGGGAGAAATTTAGGGAGGAGTTCCATGTCCGACTTCGGCATGACGATCGGTGGCGCGCGCGCCGCCGCAGCGGAGACGTTCGGCGTCTTCAATCCATCGACCGGCGAAGAAGTGGGCCGCGCACCGAATGCGACGCCTGCCGACCTCGACGCCGCGGTCGCCGCCGCGCGCGCGGCATTCGAGACCTGGTCCGTCAAGCCGGATGGCGAACTGCGCGCCGCGTGCGAGGCCGTCACCGCCAAGATCGGCGAACATGCCGAGGAACTGGCCGTCCTGCTGACGAAGGAGCAGGGCAAGCCGCTGGGCGGACTCGGCTCGCGGTGGGAGATCGGCGGGGCGCAGGCCTGGGCAGGCTATACGTCGGGGCTGTCGCTGCCGATGAAGGTGCTTCAGGACAACAACGAAGGCCGTGTGGAGATGCATCGCAATCCGCTCGGCGTCGTCGGCTCGATCACCCCGTGGAACTTCCCGGTGATGATCGCGGTGTGGCACATCCTGCCCGCACTGCGTACCGGCAATACGGTGGTCATCAAGCCGTCGCCCTACACGCCTCTCGCGACGCTGCGCCTCGTGGAACTGATGAACGAGGTGTTGCCGGCCGGCGTCGTCAACGCCGTCTCGTCGGACGACCGGCTGCACAACATCGGTGCGGCGATGTCATCTCATCCCGACATCGCCAAGATCGTCTTCACGGGTTCCTGCACGACCGGACGGAAGGTGATGATGTCGGCCGCCGAGACGATGAAGCGGCTGACGCTGGAACTCGGCGGCAACGATGCCGGCATCGTCCTGCCGGACGTCGACCCGAAGGCTATTGCAGAGGGCTTGTTCTGGGGCAGCTTCATCAACAACGGCCAGACCTGCGCCGCGATGAAGCGTCTCTATGTCCACGACGACGTCTACGACGCGGTCTGCGACGCCCTCGTGGCCTATGCCCGCAACGTTCCGGTGGGCGACGGCATGGATGCGGGGTCCGCTCTCGGGCCCGTCAACAACCGGATGCAGTTCGACAAGGTGTCGCGGCTCGTCGCGGACGCAGCGCGCAAGGGGCGGGTGCTGCTCGGCGGCGAACCCGGCGAGGGCCTGTTCTTTCCGCCCACCATCATCGCCGATCTCGCGCAGGACGATCCGCTCGTCGCCGAGGAACAGTTCGGACCGGCCTTGCCGATCATCCGCTATACCGATCTCGACGAGGCGATCGCTGCGGCCAACGACAGCCCGAACGGTCTCGGCGGATCGGTCTGGTCAAAGGACATCGAGAAGGCCAGGCAGGTGGCGAGGCGGATGCAGTGCGGCTCGGTCTGGATCAACAGGCACGGCGCGATACAGCCCAATGCCCCGTTCGGCGGCGTCAAGCAGTCCGGCCTCGGCGTCGAATTCGGCGAGGAGGGCCTGGCGGAGTACACCGACATCCAGGTCGTCTTCAGCTGAGGCGGTCGCGATGAAGAGGTTCGACTACATCATCGTCGGCGGCGGCTCCTCCGGCTGCGTCGTCGCCAACCGTCTGTCGCAGGATCCGGCCGCACGGGTTCTTCTCATCGAAAGCGGAAGGCGCGACATCGACCGCTGGATCCACATTCCCGCGACCTTCTTCAAGGTCATCGAGAAGGGCCGCGACGTCGTCGCCTATGTCGGCGAACCCTCGGAACGCCTGAACGGCCGCGCCTCCGTCGTGGTCCAGGGCCATGTCATCGGCGGCGGCTCCTCGGTGAACGCCATGCTCTACGTCCGCGGCCAGAGTCAGGACTATGACGGCTGGGCGCAGGACGGCAACCGCGGCTGGAGTTTTTCGGACGTGCTCCCGGTCTTCCGCGATCTCGAAAACAACATGGAGCTCGCCGGCGAGTATCACGGCACGTCCGGCGAGCTTCACGTCTCGGAGACGGGGTTCCACCATCCGCTGTCGCGCGCCTTCATCAGGGCCGCACAGGAGATCGGCATCCCCTACAATCCGGACTTCAACGGAGCCCTGCAGGAGGGCGTCGGCTTCTATCAGACGACCACCCATGACGGCCGCCGCTGGAGTGCCGCCCAGGCTTTCCTGCGGCCGGCCGAGAAGCGCGGCAATCTCACCGTCATGACGGAGACACGGGTGGCCCGGGTGACCTTCGACGGCAACCGAGCCACCGGCGTGCAGCTGGAGAACGGAACGAGCTACGAGGCGGGCCGCGAGGTCGTCCTGTGCGCCGGCGCGATCGAGACGCCCCGGCTTCTCCTGCTTTCGGGTGTAGGCGCGGCGGACCAGTTGCGAAAGCACGGGATCGCCGTGGTGTCCGATCTGCCGGGCGTCGGGCAGAATTACCAGGATCATCTCGAATCGACCGTTCAGGGCGAAACGATCGATCCGGTCTCGATCCTGGGACAGGACAAGGGCCTCGCCGCCGTCCGTCACATGCTGCAGTACATGACGACCCGCACGGGCCTGCTGGCATCGAACGTCGTGGAGTCGGGCGGCTTCGTCGACGTTTCCGATGCCGGACTTCCGGACATCCAGTTCCACGTCCTGCCCTTCATGGTCGGCTGGGTCGACCGGGCACCCGTTCCGCGGCATGGCATCGCCATCGGTCCCTGCTTCCTGCGTCCGAAATCGCGTGGCAGCGTGCAGCTGCGCTCGGCCAACCCGAAGGACCCCGCGCTCTTCGACGCGGGCTCCTTCTCCGATCCCGACGACCTCGAGGTGCTGGTTCGCGGCGTCAGGAAAGGCATGGAGATCCTGGAGGCACCGTCCCTCGCAAGGCTCGTCAGGCGCCGGGTCCTTCCAGAGCCGGGCGTGGAGGCGGACGATGAGCGCCTGCGCCACTATGTGCGCCAGACCGCCAAGACGGTCTTCCATCCGGCAGGGACGGCCAAGATGGGACCGGAGACCGATCGCATGTCGGTGGTGGACACGGAACTGCGCGTGCGGGGTACCCGTGGCCTTCGCGTATGCGACGCCTCGATCATGCCGCGGCTGGTCTCCGGAAACACCAATGCGCCGACGATGATGATCGCCGAGAGAGGCGCCCGCTTCATCGCCGGGACGGAGACGCTGTCGCGGTCGGCCGGATGAGCCAGGAGCCGCCGAGCCCGCCCGCAGGCTGACGCCGAGCTGCCCTCTCGGCAGCAGGCCCCGGCGCGACGGCATGGGCATCGCGCAAGCCGGCCGGCTCACTGACTGCGGTCCCGTCGATCCGGGACCGCCTCTTTTCCGAAAGGCGATGCGGGCCAGCCGCATTCGTCAGGGTTTCCCGTTGCATCGGCACTCGTGCGCGCCGGCCTCCATCCCGCCGCGCGGCAACCCTCCAGCCCCGGCTATGATGGCCTTTCCGACCGAGCCGAGCGGCGCCGCGCCGCGACGATCAGCAGGGTGAGGATGCCAAGCGGCACCGCCACCGCGATGTCGTCCAGCATGACGCCCAACCCTCCGTGGAATCCCTCGACCTGATCGAAGGGCCAGGGTTTCAGACGATCCAGGGCGAGGAACGCGGCCGCGAAGCAGCCGCCGGCCATCCACCCGGTCCGCCCGATCAAGAGCATCCCGATCAGAAACCCTGCGACCTCGTCCACCACGATGCGCCGGTCGTCCTTGATCAAGACCAGCGACTCCCACACCTGCGCAGCCCAGGTCCCCGCTCCGCCGACGAGGAGGGTGGCGACGATGAGCACCATCGGCGAGCGGCTGGAGAGAAGAACGGCGAGTGGCAGCACGCTGGCGACTGCAAGCCCCGCGCGCAGCGGCTCGACCAGGCCCGATCCGAACCAGCTGCCGACGAGAACGGCCGGATGAACCAGAGCGGCGGTTTCCGGCAGGTCGGCGACGTGGAGGATGGGAAACATGTCTGCCCGCAGCGGTGAGGAATGCAGCCCACCATATGGACATCGCACGTGGCGGCGCCAAGTCGCCGTCGGCCCGCTCCGCGCGGCCTGCCCATCGTTCGCCCGGACCGCGGTGAGGCAGGACCGACCGGATGGTCCCGGCGATCATGACCTGCAGCAGGAGCGGCACGATCCTCCACGCCGCGTTCGCGCGGACGCAGAACCCCCGGTACCGGCACGCCGCCCGGTTGACCGTAATCGACTTGTATCGTATATTGTAATTGTGTTTCTATATACGAAACAAACGGGAGGAATGCAACATGAATATTCGCAGCGGCCTTCTGGCTGCCCTGGTCCTGCTCGCGCCGGGCGCCGCCTTCGCGCAGGACGTCACGCTGAAGTTCGGGCACGCGGCATCGTCGAGCCACCTGTTCCAGGACGGGCTGGTCATGTTCGCCGACAAGGTCGCCGAAAAGACCGGCGGCAAGGTCAAGGTCGAGGTTTTCGGCGATCGGCAGCTCGGTGACGACAAGCAGCTTCTCGAGGGGATCCAGCTCGGAACCATCGACGGCGCGCTCGTCTCTGTGCCGACGATTCCGCTGACGCTCAACGCCCCCGCCTTCGACGCGCTGCAGCTGCCGTTCCTGGTGCCGAGCTACGACGAGATGGCGGAGGTGCTTTCGTCGGAGGTCGGCCAGCAGATGCTGGACTCGCTCGGGACCACCGGCATCAAGGGCCTCGGCTACATCGAGGCCGGCCAGCGGCACTTCCTGTCCCGGACCAAGGCCGTGCAGTCGGTCGCGGACTTCGCGGGGCTCAAGACCCGCATCGTTCCCACGCCGCTCCACAAGGCGATCTGGGAAGCCGTCGGCACGAACCCGATCGGCATGGCCTATGGCGAGGTCTTCTCGGCGCTGGAGACCGGCACCATCGATGCGGTGGAGATCAACCTCTCGTCCGCCTTCGCCGAAAGCTTCTACGAGGCCGCCAAGAACGCGACGCTGACCGGCCACTATTTCTGGCCCGGCGTATTGATGATGGGCGGACCCCGGTTCGACAGCCTGCCGGACGACGTGAAGGCCGCCCTCGTCGAGGCGGGGCACGAGGTCATTGCCGAGCACTATGCTCTGGCGAGGGACCAGGAAGCCGAAATCGCCAAAAAGCTGGAAGAGAAGGGCGTCACCATCTCGAAGCTCGGCGATCTCGACGAGATGCAGGCGCGGATGAAGCCGGTCTTCGATTCCTGGGTCGCCAGGGATCCGCTGATCCAGAGCTTCGTGGACGCGGTGCGTCAGTCGAACTGAGCGAAGGCGGGCGGCGCGCCGGAACAGCCGCCGCCCCTCTCCAGTCATCCATCAGGTGCGGGCGCCTTGCGACGGTCGTGTTGCCGTCTCGGTGAAGGCATGCCCGCGAGGAGGCCGATCGATGCTCGCATTGCGACGCGCTTTCGACGCGGTGGTGTCCAGGGTCGTCGTCTGGATGCTGATCGTCCTGCTCGTGGTGATGACCACGCAGGTCGTCCTTCGCTACGGCTTCTCCGCGTCGCTGATCTGGGCAGAGGAAACCTCGCGCTACCTCCTGATCTGGGTCACGTTCCTGTCGATCGTGCTGGCCTACGAGCGCGGCGAGATCGCCAGCGTCCCGATGCTGCGGGACGCGCTGCCGCGCAGGGCCGGGCTCGCGCTGGCGATGGTCGCCAATGTCTGCGGGATCGTCCTGCTGGCGGTTCTGGTCTGGTACGGCCTGGTCTATGCGAACCGTCTCGGCTCGGCACCGATCCCGGCCATGAAATTCCTTCTCGGCGATCTCTTCGGACCGTCGTTTCCGGTCCCGACCATGTACTGGGTCTATGTCGCCCTGCCGATCGGGCTCACCATCCTCGCCCTGCGGCTGGCCGTCGACGTGATCCTCTACGCGCGGATGATGGGAACGGGCGGGAGTGCTGCCGACCTGCGCGACGGCGGTGTGCCGGAGGGCCATCCATGATCCTTTATCTCGGCATCTTCTTCCTCGCATTGCTCATCGGCATGCCGGTCGCCCTCGGTCTCGGCGCGGCGTCCCTCGTCTATCTGCTGATCGAAGGCCACGGCCATCTGCTCGTCGCCTTCCCGCAGCGGATGATCGCCGGCATCGACAGCTTCCTGCTCCTGACGATTCCCTTCTTCATCCTGGCCGGCAATCTGATGGGCGCCGCCAACCTGACCGGCCACATCGTCCGCGCCGCGCAATTCGCAGTCGGCCGGATCAAGGGCGGCCTGGCCGTCGTCAACGTCCTGTCGAGCTTCCTCCTGTCGGGCTCGAGCGGTGCGGCGACGTCGGAGGCGGCCGCCGTCGGCGGCATCATGATCCCGCCGATGAAGCGGGAAGGCTATCCGCCGGCCTATGCGGCGGCGCTGACGGCGGTGGGCTCGCTGCTCGGACCGATGATCCCGCCGTCGCTGCCGCTGATCCTCTACGGCGTCCTCACCGGCACGTCGATCGGCGACCTTTTCCTGGCCGGCATCCTGCCCGGGGTCCTGCTCGGCTGTCTCCTGATGGCCTACGCCCTGTGGAAGGGGCGGCGCGAAAACCATCCCGTCGGCGTCCCGGTACCGCGCGAGGAACGCCGCGGGATCCTCGTCGCGGCGCTCCCGGCCGTGGTCCTCCCCGTCTTCATCGTGGTCGGCATCCGCAGTGGTATCTTCACCCCGACGGAGGCGGCCGGCGTCGCCTGCATCTACGCCCTGGCGATCGGCTTCCTCGTCTACCGCTCGCTGTCCTGGGAAAAGCTCAGGACCTGCTTCTACGACACCGCCACGATGTCGGCCGGCGTGATGCTCGTGGTGGCGATGGCCAGCATGACGGGCTTCGTGCTCGGCATCGAGAGCCTGCCGCAGAAGGTCGCCGCCGCGATCCTGGGGCTGACCGAGTCCCCGGCGATGCTCGTCGTCCTGCTCAACCTCATCCTGCTGGTGCTCGGCCTGTTCCTGGAACCCCTGGCGGCAATGGTCCTGATCATTCCCGTCCTGAACGCGCTGGCGCCGTCGATCGGGATGGACCCGGTGCAGATGGGCGTCATGGTGGTGCTGAACCTGATGATCGGCATGTGTACGCCGCCGGTCGGCCTCTGTCTCTTCATCGTCGGCTCGATCGCGCGGACGCCGATCCAGGCGGTGGCGCGGGCGGCCCTGCCGATGCTCGGTCTGTGCGTCATCGTGCTGGTGCTGGTCGCGACCGTGCCCGGCGTATCCCTGTCCATTCCGAATCTCTTCCGGTGATCCGCGCCATGAGCGTCGAACTCGACAAGTCGGTCAACCAGTCCACCCAGATGGCCTTCATGATCATCGAGGTGATGGCGGAGATCGGGCAGCCGGTGGGATTGTCCGACCTGGCGCGCCGGATCGAAGTGCCGAAGGTGCGTGTCTTCCGCTTCCTGAGAACGCTCCTGTCGCTGGGCTACGTCCTGCAGGATCCGGACACCGAGAAGTACCGGCTGTCCTACAAGCTCTACCATCTCGGCCAGGCGCTGGCCGATTCGACCGACATTCTGCGCGAGGCCAGGCCGGTGATGGTCGAGCTGCGCGACGCGACCGGCTTCACCGTGTCCTTCTCGCAGATGGAGGCGACGGGCATGCGCATCCTCGACATGGTGCGCACCGAACAGCCGGTCGCCATCGTGACCCGTCCCGGCGCGCTGCTCGACTTCCATGCGTCGGCGCAGGGCAAGATCGCGCTGGCTTTCGGCGGCGCGCGGCTGACCGAAACCGCGTTGCGGCAGTGGACCAGCGAGACGCCGACCGATCGCAGCCGCGTCGAGGACGAGGTCGAGGCCGTGAAGGCGCGGGGCTGGGCAGACGCGCCCAACCAGACGCTGCAGGGAGTGACCGCCGTCTCCGCGCCGATCTTCGACATGAAGGGCGGGTTCGTCGCGACGCTGACGATCGCCGGCCCCACCAACACCATCGGGACGCCGCCCGCCGGACGCTTCGTCGAGGCGCTGACCGGGGCGGCCCGCAAGATCTCCACCAATCTGGGAAATACGGACCAACGCGCATGACACGATACTCGCTGGCGGTCGACATCGGCGGCACCTTCACCGATGCCGTCCTCCTGGCCGACGATGGCCGCACCTTCGTCGACAAGACGCTGACGACGCATGGCAACCTGCTCGAAGGCTTCTTCCGCGGCGTCGATCTGGTGATGGGACGCGCGGGCATCGCGCCGGCGGACGTCAACGACGTCGTCGTCCATGCCACCACGGTGGTGACCAACGCCCTCATCGAGCGGAAGGGGCCGCCCGTCGGCCTGATCCTGACGAAGGGGTTCACCGACATCCTCTACATCCGCGACGAACACCGCTACGACATGTACGATCCCCAGATCGAGTTCGCCGAGCCGCTGATCCCGCGCGAGCGGACATGGCCGCTCGACGAGCGCGTCCTGGCGGACGGCACGGTGGAGAAGGGCGCGAGCGAGGCCGAGATCGCGGCCATCGCGCGCGAATGCCGGTCGCGCGGCATCCGGTCCGTCGCCGTCAGCCTCATCAACGCCTATCGCAACGGGGAGAACGAAGCGCTGGTGGCGGAGGTCTTCGCCCGCGAGGCGCCCGAGATCTTCGTGTCGCTGTCCTCGGTCATCGCACCGCAGATGCGCGAATACCTGCGCACCTCCACGGTCGCCATCAACGCCTATACCGTGCCGATCACCCGCCCCTATCTCGAGGCGCTGATCGCGGAACTCGACCGTCGCGGCTTCTCGCAGCAGCCGCTGATCATGCTGTCCAACGGCGGCGTGATCGGCGCCGCGCGGGCGGGAACCCTCCCCGTCCGGATGATCGAGAGCGGCCCGGCGGCCGGGGCCCTGGTCGCCTGCTACTTCTCGCGCATGTTCGGCCTGCCGGACCTGATCTCCTTCGACATGGGCGGGACCACGGCCAAGGCCTGCATGATCCAGAACCACGAGCCGCTGGTGACGAGCACCTTCGAGGTGGACCGCCGCTACCGGTTCAAGCCGGGGTCGGGAATGCCGATCACCGTGCCGTCGATCGACATGATCGAGATCGGCGCGGGTGGCGGCTCCATCGCCTGGGTGGACGATCTCGGCCTGCTGCGGACGGGCCCCGAAAGCGCCGGGTCCATTCCCGGCCCGGTCTGCTATGGCCGCGGCGGAACGGAGCCCTGCGTGACCGATGCCGACGTAGTTCTCGGCATCCTCGATCCGGATCGCTTTCTGGGCGGCGACATGACGCTTGACGCGACCGCTGCGCGGGCGGCCATCGCCGCGCTCGGCGACAGGATCGGGCTCACCGCCGAACAGACCGCCTGGGGGATCTACGAGGTCGTGTGCGAGCAGATGGCCGCCGCCGCCCGCACCCACGCCACCGATCGCGGCGTCGACTATCGCGGCCTGCCGATGCTGGCCTTCGGCGGCGCCGGCCCGGTGCATGCCTGCCTGGTGGCCGACCTGATCGAATCGACGCAGGTCATCTATCCGCCGCTGGCTTCGGTCCTCTCGGCCTTCGGAACGCTGGTGACGCCGGCGCAGATCGATCTCGTCCGCAGCCAGCTCGGGCTGATCGACCGCTTCGATCCGGTGACCGCCCGCGACTTCGTCGGCCAGATGACGCAGGAGGGAACCGCGGCGCTGACGGAGGCGGGGCTCGCGCCAGCCGACATCGGCTTCGTCTTCGGCGCGGACCTGCGTTACTTCGGCCAGCAGTCCGAACTGCGGATCGAACTCCCCTTCGATCCGCGCGAAAGCCTCGACACCCCGGCGATGCGCGACATCTTCGACCGGGAATACGTCGCCCAGTACGGGCTGAAGCTCGACATGCCGATCGAACTGGTCAACTGGCACGTCACCGCGCGCGGCAGCCTGCCCGATCGCGCCGCCGCTCACGTGGCGAAGGGAAACAGCCGGCCGGCGCCGCGCAGCCGCATCGTCCACATCCGCGGCAAGGCGGTCGACACGGCGGTCTATTCGCGCACCGAACTGATGGAGGACGATCCCATCGCCGGCCCGGTGATCGTGGAGGAGCGCGAAACGACGATCTTCGTCCTGCCCGGCTGGACGATTCGCCTGCACCCGAACGGCAGCCTGGTTGCCGACAAGACGACGGAGAAGTGACCATGGACGGCGTCGAACTCCAGATTCTCTGGTCGAACGTGATCGGGATCGTTTCCGAACAGGCCCGCGCGCTGCAGCGCATCGCCTTCTCGCCCATCGTGCGGGAGGCGGGCGACCTCGCCAACGGCATCTTCGACGCCCGCGCCCGCATGGTGGCGCAGGCGGTGACGGGCACGCCCGGCCACATCAACTCGCTGGCGGCTGCCGCCGCCAACCTGCTCCGGCATGTCGATGCCGACGCGCTGAAGCCTGGCGACGTTCTGATCACCAACGATCCCTGGATGTCGGCCGGCCACTTCTTCGACATCACGGTGCTGTCGCCCATCTTCCGGGGCGGCAGGATCATCGGCTACGCCGGCTCGACGATCCACCACACCGACATCGGCGGCTACGGCATCGGCTCCGGCGCGCGCGACATCCATGAGGAAGGCCTGTGGATCCCCGTCCTCAAGCTCTACGAGGCCGGCGTCCGCAACGAGACCCTGTTCTCCATCATCACCCGCAACGTCCGCACCCCGGACGCGCTGCTGGGCGACCTCGGCGCGCAGGTGTCCTCCGGCATGATCGCCTCACAGCGCCTCAACGCGCTCTGCGACCGCTACGGCCTGGACGACATCGAGACGCTGGCCGACGAGATCATCGCGCGTTCCGAGAAGGCGACGCGCGAGTCGATCCGGGCGCTTCGGGGCGGGACCTTCCATGGCGAATCGACCTTCGACGTTCCCGGCGGCGACCGGATCACGCTGAAGACGGCCGTGACAATCGACGCCGAGGCCGGCGAGATCACCGTCGACTTCGCCGGATCGTCCGGCCGCAGCCCGCGCGGCATCAACGTCGTGCCCGCTTATACGCAGGCCTACGCGACCTTCGCGATCCGCTCGACGCTCAATCCGGACCTGCCGAACAATGCGGGCTCGCTGGCGCCGATCCGGATGAAGCTGCCGGACGACTGCATCGTCAACGCCACCTATCCCTCTCCGGTGAACGCCCGGCACGTGGTGGGCATGTACGTGCCCTTCCCGATCCTGAACGCCCTGGCGCAGGTGGTGCCCGACAAGGTCGTCGCCGAGGGGTCGGGTGCCGTCTGGACCGTGCAGATCCAGGGCCAGGACAGCGAGGGCCGGGCCTTCACCTCGTCGATGTTCAACTATTCCGGCGGCATGGGCGCGCGCGCGGGCAAGCCGGGCATCTCGGCCGTCTGCTATCCGACCGGCGTGTCCGCCGTTCCGGTCGAGGTGCTCGAGGCCGCCTATCCGATCGTCTTCACCTGCAAGGAGCTGGAGCACGGCTCGGGCGGTAGCGGCCTGCAGCCGGGGGGCGACGGCCAGCGGATCGGCTTCCGGATGCGCACGACGCAGCCCTGGCTGCTGAACACCGTCCCCAGCCGCCTGCTCGAGGCGCCGCAGGGGCTCTCCGGCGGCGGACCCGGACGGGCCGGACAGTTCCTCGTCAACGGCAAGGCGACCGTGCTGTCCGGCAAGACGGACATGAAGGCGGGCGACGAAGTCATGATGATCACGCCGGGCGGCGGCGGCTTCGGCGCGCCGGCGGCGGCCAGGGCCGATGGCTGACCGAAGAAGGAGAGACGGATGAGCGAGCTTCAGCCCTTTCGCATGCCGGTCAAATGGGAGGACCTGCCGCGCTTCGCCGTGCGCGAGCACGTCAGCCGGGCCGGCTTCCGCGGCGAGGACGTGCTTCTGGTCATGAACTGGCTGGAGCCGGGCATGACCATCGGCATGCACAAGCATCCCTTCGAGCAGATCGCCGTCATCCTGACCGGCCGGATGCGCTGGACAGTCGGCGAGGAGACCTTTGAGGTCGGCGCGGGAGAGGTGCTGCGCGTGCCGCCGGACGTGATGCATGGCGGCATTCCGATCTCGGACGAGGTGGTGATGAACCTCGACATCTTCTGCCCGATCCGGAAGGACTATCTCGAGATCGTCGAGCACCAGGCCGCGGATTTTCCGGCCGCGGGCGACCGAGATGCATCCTGAGCCGTCTGCCGGCTGCCTTGCCATGCGCTCCCCGGGCGGGCAGATTTCCAGCTCGTGGACGAGGTCCGCGAGACGGGAGGCAGTCATGGGCGCCGCATCGGTACGGTCCTGCACGACAGGGGAGATCGCGACGTGAACCCCGCACGCTGGCTGGAGCGGGCGGCCCTGCTCTGGCCGCGGCGCCCGGCACTGTTTCGGGGCACCGAACAGGTCGCCGACTATGCCGGCTTCAATGCCCGCGCCGGCGCGCTGGCCGCCGGATTGAAGGCTGCCGGTATCGGGCCGGGCGACAGGGTCGCGCTCTTTCTCGCCAACCGCACGGATTATCTGGTCGCGATGCAGGCGATCTGGCGGATCGGCGCGGTGGCCGTGCCGATCAACGCCAAGCTGCACGAGAAGGAAGCGGCCTACATCCTCGGCCATTCCGGCACGCGGCTCGCCTTCACCGATTCCGCGCATGCGGGCGCACTGGCCGCGCTCGCGCCTGAGACCCGCATCATCGACATGGACGGGCCGGATTTCGACGCGCTCCTGGCGGGTCCGCCGCCGCCGCTCCATCCGACCCGGCAGGACGATCTGGTCTGGCTGTTCTACACTTCCGGCACCACCGGGCGCCCGAAAGGGGCGATGCTCACGCCGGCGAACCTCCAGGCCATGGCGATGAGCTATCTCGCCGACGTCGACGCGGCGGAAGCCGCCGACGCCAAGGTCTACGCGGCTCCGATCTCGCACGGTGCGGGGCTCTACCAGTTCATCTACATGATCGTCGGCGCACGTCACGTGGTGCCCGCGTCGGGCGCCTTCGACAGCGACGAGATCCTCGACCTGGCGGAAACGATGGATCGGCTGTGCTTCTTCGCTGCCCCCACGATGATCCGGCGCCTGATCGCCGCCGCGCGGGCGCGGGGCAGCCATGGGGAGGGTATCCGCACCATCGTCTATGGCGGCGGTCCCATGTATCTCGCCGACATCCGTGACGCGATGGACCAGTTCGGCACCCGCTTCGTCCAGATCTACGGCCAGGGCGAGACGCCGATGACGATCACCGCCCTGCACCGCCGGACCCACGCCGAAGCGCTTGCGGCGGGCGCGGGCGATCCGGTGCAGTCGCATCGGCTGGCCTCGGTCGGCGTCGCGCAGGCGGCCTGCGAGGTGGCGGTCCTGGGCGCGGACGACCAGCCCCTGCCCCAAGGCGAGATCGGTGAAGTCGCCGTCCGCGGCCCGTCGGTGATGAAGGGCTACTGGAACGATCCGGCGGCCACGGACGCGGCGATCCGCGGCGGCTGGCTTCACACCGGCGACATGGGTGCGCTGGACGAGGCGGGCTTTCTCACCCTCCACGACCGGTCGAAGGACGTCATCATCTCCGGCGGCACCAACATCTATCCGCGCGAGGTCGAGGAGGTGCTGCTCGACCATCCGGCGGTGGCGGAGGTTTCCGTGATCGGACGACCCGATCCGGAATGGGGAGAGATCGTGGTCGCATGCCTGGTGCGGGAGCCCGGCGCGACGGTCGACGAGGCGGCGCTCGACGCCCATTGCACGGCCCGGATCGCCCGGTTCAAGCGGCCGAAGGCCTATGTGTGGCTGGCGGATCTGCCCAAGAACGCCTACGGCAAGGTGCTCAAGACCGAGCTGCGCAGGCTGCCCGCGTCGGACCGGCCGGTACAGCGGTAAGCCGACCGCTCCGATCGCTGCTCCGGCACCATCGTCCCGACCGGTCGTTGGACCAGGCGGACCGAAAAGATCGCCCGGCGACGATTTTCCGATCGTCCCGTCTGGACTTTGCCGATCGGACCGGTTTTGCCTCGCCCGGAACGGACAGGGCGCGCCCGAACGGTTCGGCGGCGTGCGGATCGCTCGGCGGAGCTGCCCGCACGGTTGCGGCCCCGGCCGACCCAAAACAGGAGGACGAGCCATGCAGGCGGATATCATCGGCATCATCGGCGTCGGCCTGATGGGCCACGGGATCGCGTCGAGCATCCAGCGCGCCGGGCGCCGGATCGCCTTCGTGGAGCATCCCGGCAACCAGCCGACTCAGGATCTCCTTGCCGCCGGTGCCGAAGCGGTCTCCACGCCGGCGGACCTCGCCGGGCGCTGCGACACGATCGTGCTCTGCGTCACCGGCTCGCCGCAGGTCGAAGCCGTCCTGACGGGTCCGGTCGGGGTGATCGAAGGCCTTCGTCCAGGCGCGGTGGTCATCGACTGTTCGACGGCGCTCCCCGATTCGACGCGCCGCATGGCGGCCCTGGTGCACGAGGCCGGCGGACGCATGCTCGACGCCCCGATGACGCGGACGCCGAAGGAGGCCGCGGAAGGGCGGCTCAATCTTCTCGTCGGAGGCGACGAGGCGCTCTTTGCGGAATGCCTCCCGCTCCTGCGCTGCTTCGCCGAGAACGTCACCCATGCGGGACCGGTCGGCTCCGGCCATGTGATGAAGCTCGTGCACAACTACGTGTCGCTCGGCTTCTCGGCGGTGCTCTGCGAGGCGGCAGCCGCAGCCGCCAGGGCCGGCATCGAGCCGGCGACCCTGCAGACCGTTCTGGCGCAGGGCGGCGGCAAGGGCGTCGTCCTCGACCGGTTGACGCCGTTCATCCTCGACGGCGACACGGGCAGTTTCCGTTTCTCGATCGCGAATGCGGCGAAGGACATCGGCTACTATGCCGCGATGGCGGAAGCGCTGGGCGCCAACGGTTCCATCGCTGCCGCGGTCGCCGGCGCCTATGCGGATCAGGTGGAGGCGGGACAGGGCGACCGCTTCGTCCCGGAGATGATCGCGCTCCTGTCCTGATCGCCGACCTGCCGGGCCGGGGGTGAAGCAGGCGCCCTTCGAACCGTGGCCGAGCGCGCGCTCAGAAGTCGGTGGCGACGCCCTTCACCTCCCAGTCGCCGTAGCGGCCGGGTTCCTTGCCGCCGCGCCCGCCGAGTTCCCTGGGAAGCGCCGCGACCTGTGCCTCGTAGGCGGCGCGGCGGGCTTCGGCTTCCTCCAGCGCGCGTCGCGCCGCGGCACTCATCGCCTTCGGCGCCGGGCGGTCGGAATCCGCGGGAGATCCTGCAGACCCGGCGTCCTGCTGCACCGCCGTTGGCGCGTTCTTCCGGTTTTCGCCCTCGTCGCCCATCATCCTCGACCCGTTGCAGATTATTGAAGTGGCACCCTGCGCATACCATCATATAGAGCGGTTTGGACACCCTGCGAGCCCTCGCTCGCCGGCAGCACGGAGCCTCCGTCGATGAACATGATACGCACCGCGATGCTGCTTGCCGCCATGACGGCGCTCTTCATGGGCGTCGGCTACCTGATCGGCGGCTCGGGCGGCATGATGATCGCCTTCGTCATCGCCGCCGCGATGAACCTCTTCGGCTACTGGAACGCCGACAAGATGGTGCTGCGGATGCACCATGCGGTGGAAGTCGACGAGCGCAATGCGCCGGAGTACTACGAGATCGTGCGCGGCCTGGTGCAGAATGCCGGCATGCCGATGCCGAAGGTCTATCTGATCCAGAACGACCAGCCGAACGCCTTCGCCACCGGCCGCAATCCGCAGAACGCCGCCGTGGCCGCCACCACGGGCCTCCTGGAGCGCCTCTCCTACGAGGAGGTTGCGGGCGTCATGGCGCACGAACTCGCCCACATCCAGAACCGCGACACGCTGACCATGACGATCACGGCGACGCTCGCCGGCGCGATCTCCATGCTCGGCAACTTCGCCTTCTTCTTCGGCGGCAACCGCGACAACAACAACCCGCTCGGCGTCGTCGGCGTGCTGGTGGCGATGATCGTCGCGCCGCTTGCCGCGATGCTGGTGCAGATGGCGATCAGCCGTACCCGCGAGTATTCGGCCGACCGGCTGGGCGCCGAGATCTGCGGCAATCCGCTCTGGCTGGCATCGGCGCTCGACAAGATCGCGAACGCGGCCAGGCGCATCCGCAATCCGGATGCCGAGCACAATCCGGCCACCGCGCACATGTTCATCATCAACCCGCTGTCGGGCGAGAAGATGGACAACCTCTTCTCCACGCACCCGAACACCGACAACCGCATCGCGGCACTGGAGGACATGGCGCGCAACGGCCTCGGAGGCGGTTCCCGGCGCGACAGGCCCGCCGCCGGGGACGGCAGCCCCTGGGGGCGCGGCGGCGCCGACCGGACGGAGCCGACGCGC
>Ga0208243_1000365_pt1 | contig 27403 bp, 25 predicted proteins | sample Subbio2Aug_QV12A_FD_184826 | JGI IMG/M metagenome (GOLD analysis project Ga0208243, IMG submission 184826) | Serpentinite rock and fluid subsurface biosphere microbial communities from McLaughlin Reserve, California, USA - CR12Aug_QV12A (SPAdes) | ecosystem: Environmental > Terrestrial > Deep... | reverse complement strand
GATCGAGGCACCGGCGCCTGCGTTCACGCCGCCCGATCCGCCCACCGAGGCGGCCGCGCCCGCGTCCACCCCGCCGCTGCCGATCCCCAGGCCGGCGCCGACCCCGATTCCACCGACGCCGACCCCGACGCCCGCTCCGACGCCTTGCGCCTGGGCCGGCGCGGTGGCCAGCGCCGCCGCGAGGGCCATGGCCGAGAAGGTTGAAGTCATTGCTGCAAACCGGATCATCTCATGCTCCTCCGTTGCCAATATTTTACAACCGACGGTGTCATCCCGTCGCGAGAGCAATCGAAGTCGCGCAGTTTGGTTCCAGTCGGCGGAGACGAACGTTAACGTTTCGTGAGGCGGATACTTCGAAGGCGGGAAGTGGGACGGCGAACCACTTCAGGCGAACTGCCGGCCTTCCTCCGTACGCTGGAAGTAGATCATGTCGAGCGAGGGAGGTTCCTTCCCGAGCAGCGACAGGATCGTGTGGGCCTGCCCCCGATGGTGCGTCTGGTGGTTGAAGAAATGCGTCAGCGCCGGCGCCAGCCGCTGGCTCACCCGGCGCATGTCGGTAACCGTGATGTAGGTGAAGCGCCCAGCCAGCGCGGCCTCGTCGAGCGCCTCGATCCATCCCGATATCCGTTGATCCTCGGCGTCGCGCGCGAGCCGCAGCGGCCCGAGGTTCGGGTGCACGATCGCATCGAGCGCCCGCGGCGCTTCCCCCTCGGCGGTGAACCGCTTGAGCCAGATGCGGTCGGCGACCAGAATGTGGTTCAGCGTTCCGGTCATGGACCTGAAGAACGCCCCGACGTCACGGGCGAACTCCTCGTCGGTGAGGTTGCCGGCGGCGTCGTAGAGCTGGCCGTTGGCCCAACGGTTATAGGCTGCGAGCATCCGGAAATGGGGCTTCATCATCTTTTCTTTTTCGGCGAAACAGGCTCAATTCCGGCCCTGATACCATTCGCGGAGGACGCGTTCCAATGGCGATTTTGCTCTACGACCTGGTCGGCGCGGACGCCGGCCGTCCCTTCAGCCCGCACTGCTGGAAGGTGGCGATGGCGCTGGCGCACAAGGGCCTCCCGTTCAAGTCCATGCCCGCGCCCTTCACCCGCATCCCGACGATCGAGGGAGGTGCGACGAAGATCGTGCCGCTGATCCGCGACGGCGACACGCTCGTGTCGGACTCCTTCGACATCGCGCTCTATCTCGAGGACACCTATCCCGACCGTCCGACGCTGTTCGGCGGGGAGGGCGGCAAGGCGATGGCACGCTTCGTGGAACGCTGGTCGCAGCTGACCATCCATTCCTATCTCGGCGCTGCGATCCTGATGGACATCCACGATTGCCTGGCGCCGGAGGACCAGGCGCATTTCCGCCGGACCCGGGAGCCGCGCTTCGGCAAGCCGATCGAGGAGGTGCCGCTCGACCGCGATGCGCGTCTGGCAGGCTTCCGCGCCTCGCTCGAGCCGCTGCGCAGCATGCTGTCCTACCAGCCCTTCATCGGCGGCGCCTCACCGCTCTTTGCCGACTACATCGTCTTCGGGGCGTTCCAGTTCGCCCGGGTCGTCTCGTCCTACCAGCCGCTCGCGGCGGACGACCCCATCCGCGACTGGTTCGAGCGCTGTCTCGTCCTCCACGGCGGTCTCGGCGCCAGGGTCCCTGCCGCGGCCTGACGATCGCCCAGACCGCCCTGGCGTTCCCTGTGCGCGCCCTTGGCATTCGCCGGGGCGGGCGGTATAGAGCCGCCACTTCCCGACTGCACAGATGAAGGAACTGACGATGGCGATCGAACGCACCTTTTCGATGATCAAGCCCGACGCGACGCGGCGCAACCTGACCGGCGCAATCACCAAGATGCTCGAGGACGCCGGCCTGCGCGTCGTCGCCTCCAAGCGGGTGTGGATGAGCCTTCGCGAGGCCGAAGGCTTCTACGCCGTCCACAAGGAACGCCCCTTCTTCCAGGAACTGACCGAGTTCATGTCGTCGGGACCGACGATCGTGCAGGTGCTCGAGGGCGAGAACGCCATCGCGAAGAACCGCGAAGTGATGGGCGCCACCAATCCGGCCAACGCCGCCGAGGGCACCATCCGCAAGGTGCACGCCCTGTCGATCGGCGAGAACTCCGTGCACGGATCCGATGCACCGGAGACGGCCGCGCAGGAGATCAAGTACTGGTTCGCCGACATCGAGATCGTCGGCTGATCCTCGCCGCGGCCTGCGCCGGCGATCGACCGAACGTCCACAAGCCGCCCGCGGGCGGCTTGTTGCGTTTCCGCATCCGCCGGCTCAGGCCGAAAGGCGCTTCGGCTCTGCTCGAGCGGGCATCTGCCTCCCGGCATTGGCCCTGACGAAGCGCTCGAACTCCGCGGCGGGCATCGCCGGCGCATAGAGGAACCCCTGGAAGCGGTCGCAGCCGGCGGCGAGCAGGAAGTCCTGCTGGCTCGTCGTCTCGACGTGCTCGGCCACGACTTCGAGCTTCAGCGTATCCGCGATCGCCAGGATCGTCCGGACGAGGTCCCGATCCTCCTCGGACTTGTCGATGTCCGCCACGAAGCTGCCGTCGATCTTGACCTCGTCGAAGGGCAGCCCCTTCAGCCGCGACAGCGACGAATAGCCCGTGCCGAAGTCGTCGAGCGAAAAGCGGACGCCGAGCGCCTTCAGCTTCGACATCTTGCGCCCCATCGCGACCGCGTCGCCGGCCGTCACGTGCTCGGTGAACTCGAGCGTCAGCAGCGAGCCGTCGATGCGGTGCTTGTCGATCAGCTCGATCAGGCCGTCGACCGCCGGACTGCTGGCGAAGGACTGGACGCTGACGTTGACCGACAGCCTCAGTCCCGCGGTCGCCGGATCGGAAGCCCACCTCGCCAGTTGCAGGACGGCCTCGCCGAGCACCAGCCGGCAGATCGAATGGATCAGGCCCGACTGTTCGGCGAGCGGGATGAAGCGATCGGGGGCGATCGGACCGAGCGTCGGATGGGTCCAGCGCAGCAGGCCTTCCGCGCCGGTCACGCGCAGCCCCCGGTCCATCTGCGGCTGGTAGCGCAGCGAAAGCGTCTCCTCGGCGAGGGCCCTGCGCAGCTCGGCGAGAAGCGTGAACCGCTCCGCCTCACCGTCCAGCCATTCCGCCTCGAACAGCGCCAGCGCGTCCCGCCCCGCGGCCTTGGCGCGATACATGGCGATGTCGGCGCGCTTGAGCAGGTCGTCGGGGATCGCGGCCTCGCCGCCGAAGACGAGCACGCCGATGCTGGCCGAGGAATTGTGGCGGATCTCGCCATGGTCGAACGGCCGCCGGAGCGCGTCCAGGATCCTGTTGCCCGTCTCGATCGCCAGGGCGGAGGCGGCCTGCTCCTCCGTCGACGCCGTCTCGATCGCCACGACGAATTCGTCGCCGCCCATGCGTGCGACGACGGCGTCCGGCTCGACCCCGGCTTTCAGGCGCCGCGCCACGTCCACCAGATAGGCGTCGCCGACGTCGTGGCCCTGGGTGTCGTTGAGCGACTTGAAGTTGTCGAGGTCGATGAAGAGCAGGACGCCCCTGGTGCCGCTCCTGCGGCATCGGCCGATCGTCTCCGTCATCCGGTCGACGAACATGCGGCGGTTCGGCAGGTCCGTCAGCGGATCGAAATAGGCGAGCTTTTCGATCGCCAGCGCCTGGCGCTTGCGCAGCGAGACGTCGGAGATGTAGCCGTACCAGGCTCCCCCTTCTCCATCCGGGCCGGGCTCGCGCTGGGCCGTCATGCGCAGCCACTTCTCCGTGCCCCGCGGCGTGACGATGCGGAACTCGTGGTCCAGCAGCGTCGCGCCGTCGACGGCCCTGCGAAAACCGTCGATGTATCCCTCGACATCCTCGGGATGGACGAGCCTGAACAGGAGGAAGTCGGCCGCATCGCATTCGGCCTGCGTCATCTCGACGATGTCCAGATAGCCGACGCTGACATAGTCGACGGTCACGTGCCGGCCGCAGTCCCGCGTCCGGAACTGGAACAGGGCACCGGGCAGATGGCTCGTCAGTTTCCGGAACGTCGTCTCGAGCTTGCGGCGCGCGACGGTTTCCGAGATCTCGCGGACGGAACCCTCATAGTACAGGGGCCGGCCTGTCGTCTGGCAGCGGACGAGACGGGCGGATTCGCTGACCCAGATCCGTTCCCGCGTCTTGTACCGGTAGATTTCCGACGGGACGTCCTCGATCCGGCCGTCGCGTTCCAGCAGTGCGCGGAGCTCCTCGCGCCGACCCGGTTCGACGTACCATTCGCGGCCGATGTCGCTGACGTTCGCCAGCATCTCTTCCTGGCTGGCATATCCGTTCAGCCGCACCAGGGCGCGGTTTGCCCGGAGCAGCCGCCCATCCAGCGACGAGCGGTAGACGCCCTCGGACAGATTGTTGAGGAGCCCCCGCATGTGGGCGTGCTCCTGAAGCGCGCTCAGGTATTGCGCCCGGTAGGCGCAAGCCACCGCGCCAAGGAAGACGGCCAGGGCGCAGGATACGACGAGCGAGATACCGAGGAATCCGAAACCCGCATCTTCGACCAAGAGCCGAACCCCGTCACTGCATTGACACGCGATCGAGGCTAGGGACGGCAGCTTGCGATTGTTCTAACCGACGGGTGCCGCCTCGGGGGATGGTTAACGAATCGTCCTCGCAGGCGTCACCAGCGGCGCGCCGCGCGGTCGTCGGCATCCTTGGCGTCCACCCATTGTCCCTCGGTACCGTCGGTCCGGTGCTCCTTCTTCCAGAAGGGGGCGCGGGTCTTGAGGAAGTCCATCAGGAAGGATGCACCCTCGAAGGCCGCCTGACGGTGCGCGGAGGCGGCCACCACCAGCACGATGTTCCCGCCCGGTTCGATCTTGCCATGGCGGTGGATCGCCACGAGACCGGAGAGCGGCCAGCGCTCGGCGGCCTGCCGTGCGATCCTGAGGATCTCGGCCTCGGCCATGCCGGGATAATGCTCGAGTTCCAGCGCCGCCAGCGTGCCGGCCTCGTCGCGGCACAGGCCCGAGAAGGTCACGACCGCACCGACGTCGCCGCGTCCCGCCGTGAGCTTCGCGACCTCCGCGGCGAGGTCGAAATCCTCCGCCTGGATCCGCACCACGGGCTCCATGGTCAGCCTCCGGTCATCGGCGGGAACAGGGCGATCTCGGAGGCACCGGCCAGCCGCTCGTCATGATCGACGTGTTCGCGGTCGATCGCCACCCGGATCACGTCCTGGTGCCGAAGCGCAGCCTCGTATTCCGCGCCGCGCCCGCGCAGCCAGGCGAGCAGATCCCGCACGGTCGCCACCTCGGGCGGAAGCACGATCTCCTCCTCCGAGCGGCCGATGCGCTCGCGCACCCAGGCGAAATAGACGAGCTTCACGGCGGTCTCCGTCATTCGTCGGCGATGTGCTTCATGCCGGCGCGGAAATAGTCCCAGCCGGTGTACAGCGTCACCAGCGCCGACAGCCACAACAGGGTGATCCCGAACTCCATGGTCCACGGGAACACCACTTCGCCGGCCGGGCCGGCCAGCAGGAAGCCGATCGCCACCAGCTGCATCGTCGTCTTCCACTTCGCCAGCCGTGTCACGGGCACGCTCACCTTGAGGTCGGCCAGATACTCGCGCAGACCCGAGACGAGCACCTCGCGGCACAGGATGATGATCGCCGCCCAGAGCGACCATTTGTCGATCGTCCGGTCGAAGGCGAGCAGCAGCAGCGCGGCCGCCACCAAGAGCTTGTCGGCGATCGGATCGAGCATCTTGCCGATGTTCGACGTCTGCGACCAGATCCGCGCGATGTAGCCGTCGAAATAGTCGGTGATGCTCGCTGCCACGAAGATCCAGAAGGCCGCCCAGCGCCAGAACTCGGTCGGCCGCGTCCGCCCCTCGAGATAGAAGCAGACGAGGATCAGCGGCACGGCGAGGATGCGCGCATAGGTCAGGAGGTTCGGCAGATTGTACGCGCGCTTGGCCATGTCGTTCCAGCTTGGTCCGTGCCGGCTAGTCAAACCAGATGGAGAGGCCGGGGGTCAACCGCAAGTCGGACCCGAACGATGGACCAGGACGCGAATCACCCGTGGTCGTGAAAATGCTCGTAGATCTGCTTCGCCATCGCGGCCGAAATCCCCTCGACCGACATCAGGTCCTCGATCGCCGCCCGTCCGACCGCCTTGGCTGTCCCGAAATGGTGGAGCAGCGCGCGCTTGCGGGCCGGCCCGATGCCGCCGATCTCGTCGAGCGGGCTGCGCACCATCTCCTTCTTGCGCTTGGCGCGGTGGGAGCCGATCGCGAAGCGGTGCGCCTCGTCGCGCAGCCGCTGGATGAAGTAGAGCACCGGGTCGCGCGGCGGCAGCATGAACGGCTCCCGGCCGGTGACGAAGAACCGCTCGCGCCCGGCATCGCGGTCGACGCCCTTGGCGACGCCGATCGCGGTCACCTTGTCCTCGATGCCGAGGTCGCCGAGGATCTTGCGCACCGCCGACATCTGTCCGGCGCCGCCGTCGATCAGGATCAGGTCGGGCCAGGCCGGGAAGGCGGCGGTCTCGTCCGGTTCCTCCGCCGTCTCGGCGGAAGACGCACCTGCGGCCGGCGCGTGCTCCTTCAGGAGCCGCGAGAAGCGCCGCTCCATCACCTCGCGCATCATGCCGAAGTCGTCGCCGGGCGTGATGTCGGTCGAGCGGATGTTGAACTTGCGGTACTGGTTCTTCACGAACCCCTCGACGCCGGCCACGATCATCGCGCCGACGGCGTTCGTGCCCATGATGTGGGAGTTGTCGTAGACCTCGACGCGCCGCGGCGGCGCGGCCAGCCCGAAGGTCTCGGCGATCCCGGCGAGCAGCCGCGCCTGCGACGAGGTCTCGGCGAGCCGGCGCCCCAGCGCCTCGCGCGCGTTCTGCGCCACGTGGTCGACGAGGCCCTTCTTCTCGCCGCGCAGCGGCACGCCGAGCGCCACCTTGTGCCCCGCGCGGGTGGCCAGCGCCTGCGCCAGCAGGGCCTGCTCCTCGACGGGGTGCGACAAAAGGATGGTGCGCGGGCAGGGCTTGTCGTCGTAGAACTGGGCGAGGAAGGCGCCCAGCACCTCGGCCGGCTCGAGCGCCGGGTCGGCCTTGGGGAAGTAGGCGCGGTTGCCCCAGTTCTGGCCGGTGCGGAAGAAGAACACCTCGATGCAGTTCTGGCCGCCCTCCTGATGGATGGCGAAGACGTCGGCCTCCTCGACCGACTGCGGATTGATGCCCTGGTGGCTCTGCACGTGGCTGAGCGCGGCGAGACGGTCGCGGAACACCGCCGCGCGCTCGAAGTCGAGCGCCTGCGACGCCTCCTGCATGGCGCCGGCGATCTCCGACTTCACCTTCTGGCTCCGCCCCGACAGGAAGTCCTTCGCCTCCTTCACCAGTTCGGCATAGTCGGCGGAACCGATCTCGCCGGTGCAGGGGCCGGAGCAGCGCTTGATCTGGTAGAGCAGGCACGGCCGGGTGCGGCCGTCATAGACCGAATCCGTGCAGCTCCGGAGCAGGAAGGCGCGCTGCAGCGCGTTGATGGTGCGGCCCACCGCGCCGGCCGAGGCGAACGGCCCGAAATAGTCGCCCTTCCGCGAACGCGCGCCGCGATGCTTGAAGATGCCGGGCGCGGCATGGTCGCCGGTGAGCAGGATGTAGGGAAACGACTTGTCGTCGCGCAGCAGCACGTTGTAGCGCGGCCGCAGCCGCTTGATCAGGTTCGCCTCGAGCAGCAGCGCCTCGATCTCGGTGCGGGTGACGACGAATTCCATCGTCGTCGTCTCGCGCACCATCCGGCCGATGCGCTGGGTGTGGAACCGGCCCTGCGCATAGTTGGTGACGCGCTTCTTCAGGCTGCGCGCCTTGCCGACATAGAGCACGTCGCCCGCACCGTTCATCATCCGGTAGACGCCCGGCGCGTTGGGCAGCCGCTTGACGAAATGGGCGATGACGTCCGCGCCGGACTTGCCTTCGGCATCGGCCGACGCCGTGTCCCAGGTGTAGCCGCCGAGGTCCGGCTCGACCGGCTCCGCCTCGATCTCTGCGACGTCGTCCTCGTCTTCCGCCAGATCGTCGGGCAGCAGGCCGGCGACTTCGTCGCTCTCCGTCTGCGGATCGGCCTTGCGCCCGGCGGGCAGCCGGCGGGTCTGCACTTTCGATGGGTTCATTCACGCATGCCTGTCACATCCGGGGTCTGCCAGGCAAGATGCTGGCCGCCGTCGAGCGCGATCATCTGGCCGGTGATCGACGGCGTTTCCCACAGATAGCGTATCGTGCTGCCGAATTCCGTCAGCAGCGGACCTTTTTGCAGCAGCAGTGCCTCTTCCTGGGCGGCGAGGTCGCCGGGCTGCTGACGGTCGTTGGGAAGCGTCGGGCCGGGGCCGATGGCGTTGACGCGCACCAGGGGCGCGAAGGCCTGGGCCATGGTCTGCGTGGCGGTCCACAGCGCCGCCTTCGACAGGGTGTAGGAGAAGAACTGCGGCGTCAGCTTCCAGACCCGCTGGTCGACGACGTTGACGATGAGCCCGCTCTGGCCGGCGGGCAGGCGGCGCACCATCTCGCCGGCCAGTTGCACCGGCGCCTTCAGATGCAGCGCGAAGTGCTTCTCCCACAGGTCCCAGTCAGGGTCCTGCGCCGAATCGGGTTCGAAGACCGAGGCGTTGTTGACGAGGAGGCGCACGGGGCCGAGCGTCTCGTGCACACCGGCGGCGAGGCCGGCGACGTTGCCCTGATCGGCGAGTTCAGCCTGGAAGACCTGCGCCGTGCCGCCGGCGCGGCTGATTCGGCCCGCAATCTCGTCGGCATCGCGCGTGGAGCGGTTGCAGTGGACGGCGACGGCGAAGCCTGCCTGCGCCAGATCGGCGGCGATGGCCGCGCCGATCCGCCTGGCGCCGCCCGTCACCAGCGCAACCCCCTTGTGCCCGTCCATCACGTCGCCCCCGTTTACCCTCCAGTCATATATGCGGCGGAATCGAGAAGGAAAGGCGCACCTGCCGCAGCGTCCGCCGCAGCGCCACGCCTCCGGGAGCCGGATGCCGGCGACTGCCAGGTCGTTAGAATTTTAAGCGAATACAGGGCGTTGGCAGCGCCGGCCCGGGTCGCCCGGCTGCTCCGCAGCCGGCGGTGTTGCATGAACGACACGTCATGTTTCGGCCATATCGCTGCCGGCGGATGACCGTTTTTGCTCTGCGGTTCGGCCGCATTTGGGCACGACATTGCAGACACTTGGGGTCGCCACCCGTTCCTCCCTGGCGATCCGAGGCGAGAAGGGGGGCAATAACCCTTCCAGATTGTGCAAGGAGTAACCTATGTCCATCCGTTCCAATATCGGCCGCTCGGCCGCAGCAGCCCTCGGCATCGCCGCGCTGCTTTCCACCACCTCCGTGTTCGCCGCCGACGTCATCGGCATGGAGCCGCCGGCTCCGCAGCCTCTCCCGATGGAGGAGGTTCCGGTCGCTTCCTGGGCCGGTGCCTATGCCGGTATCCAGGGCGCCTACAGCACGGGCGACACGGACATCAATTCGGGCGTGAACAATTCCATCGACACCGACGGCTTCAACGGCAGCCTGTTCGGCGGCTGGAATGGCCAGTCGGGCATGTTCGTCTACGGTCTCGAGGGCGACGTCGGCTATGACTGGGCGGACGGCACCAATGCCGGCGCGTCGACCGACCGCGGCTTCAACGGCTCGCTGCGTGCCCGCATGGGCGTGGCCGCGACCGACAACATCCTGGTCTACGCGACCGGCGGTGGCGCGGCGGCCAAGGTCGAGGTCAACGACGGTCTCGGCTTCTCCGATTCCAACACGATGTTCGGCTGGACCGCCGGCGTCGGCGCCGACGTCAAGCTGACCGAGAAGGTCTTCGCCCGCGGCGAGTACCGCTACACCGACTACGGCTCGGACGACTTCTCCCTGTCGGGCGGCGCGACCGAGGTCGACGCCAAGTCGAACAACTTCCTGCTCGGCATCGGCATGAAGTTCTGATCATCCGGCGCGGCGCCCCGGGCGCCGCGCGGACATCCATCGAAAAAGGCCGGGACCCGCGGGGTTCCGGCCTTTTTCATGGCCGCCGGGCCTGCTCAGTGCGGCAGGTAGGGGCCGAGATCGGGAAACAGCGCGTCGAAGCGCTTCACCCATCGCTTCAGCTTCGGCCGGCCGCGCTCCCAGCCGCTGCCGAACCGCAGCGTTTTGTAGGCCAGCATGCAGCGCAGCGCGATGTGGCCGACATGCGCCTTCTTTCCGAGACGAGGCGCATTCTCGTTCAGGTGGTCGAGGCCCCGTGCCACCTTCGCGGCCTGCCGGTCGATCCACGGCTGGTGCAGCTTCTCCTCGGGCCGGAACCGCTTCTCGTAGACCTGCGCCAGCAGGCAGTCGGCAATGCCGTCGGCCAGCGCCTCGAGTTTCTCCGCCTCACGCCGCTTGCCGGCCTGGCGCGGAAACAGCTGGTTGCCCGACATCCGGTTCAGCTCCTGCGTGATGGCGCGGCTGTCGTAGACCGAAGTCCCGTCGTCGAGGACGAGAACCGGGATCTTGCCGAGCGGATTGGCCTCGATCAGCACCGCCGGATCGGCATTGGTGTCGACCGCCACCGCCTCGAACGGGATCTTGGCATGGGCCGCCGCCGCCATCACCTTGTTGGCGAAGGGGGAAGCGCTGGACATCAGGATTTTCGTCATGGACCGACCGCCCGGGCGCGACTGCGTGAACCGGCGCCCGGCGCTGCGCCCGCGGCCGGGCGGGGCGTGTTACTGCGCGACGCGGCAGCGCCCGTTGTAGACGTTCCACCGGTCGAAGCCCGACACGCAGGCCTCGACATTGTGGCCGACGCCGGCAAAGCCCATGCCTTCCTCGATGAAGAACCAGATCGTGCGGTCATGGCCGTCCGACAGGCGCACGGTGCCCTCGCAATAGGTCCGCGCCACCGGCCACAATTCGCGCTGCGGATGGTGACGGGTGAGATGCAGCCCGTAGAAGTCGACGATCTCGACCTGAGGCAACCCCGGAACGTTCCTCACCTGGTGCCGGAACGTGCTGCTGATTCGGTTGAGCACCCAGCCTTCGCTGCAGACGCTGTCGTCATAGGCGGGCGCCGCCCCGTAGTCGGCGGCCGTGGCGGCACCGGAAAGCCCGGCGACGCTGCAGAGGCCGAGCGCTGCGGAAAGGGCGAGGGAGGCGAGGCGGGACATGGCGGGCCTGTCGTCTTGGGTTGGTCGAAATCAATCCGGCGGCACTGTGCGGAGGTTGGCCGGCCCGGTCAAGCCTGCGCCGCCTCGCCGGCGAGTTCTTCGGTGTGCCAGGCGGCGCCCGGTCCGTCGGCGAGCAGCCGCGCCAGTTCGGGAAGAAGCGTCCGCAGTTCGCCGGCGAGCGGGAAGGGCGGGTTGACCAGCAGCATGCCCGTCCCGTCGAGCCGCGGCACCGCTCCCGGCGCCCGGATCGTCAGCGAGACGTCGAGCACCCTCGGAATGTCGCCGGCCCGAAATCCGTCGCGGAACCGCTCCGCCGCCTGCCGGTCCTTGACCGGATACCAGACCGCGTAGACCCCGCCCGGCCAGCGCCGGTGCGCCCTGGCGAGCCTGGCTGCGATTCGCTCGAACTCGCCGGTCTCCTCGAAGGGCGGGTCGATCAGCACCAGCCCGCGCTTCTCCTTCGGCGGCAGCTGCGCGCCGAGTGCCAGCCAGCCGTCGAGCGCGATCACGCGCGTCTGGAAATCGCCGGCGAAATGCTGCTTCAGCACCTCCGCATCGGCCGGGTGCAGCTCCACCGCCGTCAGCCGGTCCTGCGGCCGCAGGAGCTGCCGCACGAGGCGCGGCGAGCCCGGATAGAACCGCACGCCACCGCCCGGATTGAGCGCCCGCACCGCGTCGAGATAGGGCGACAAGAGCGCAGCCGCCTGCGGCGCGATCGGCGCGTCGATCACCCGGCCGATGCCGCCCTGCCATTCGCCGGTCTTCTGCGCCGCCTCCGAGGTGAGGTCGTAGAGCCCGGTCCCGGCATGGGTGTCGATCACCCGGAACGCCTTGTCCTTGCGCTTCAGGTAGTCGACGATCCGCACCAGGATGGCGTGCTTGACCACGTCGGCGAAGTTTCCGGCGTGGTAGACGTGACGGTAGTTCATGGCCTGTCTCTGCCCGTTCGCCGCATCCATCATCACGGCGCGCGCGATGGATCAAATCATTTTGCGCCCGCCGCCCTGTATGCCGCGCCGGATTCCCGCTAGAAAAGCCGCATGAACCAGCACGCCCCCATCCGCATCGGCCATTCGGCCTGCCCGCACGACTGCCCCTCCACCTGCGCGCTCGACGTCGAGATCCTCGGCCCCGGCCGCATCGGCCGCGTCCACGGGTCGAAGGACAACAGCTACACGGCCGGCGTCATCTGCGCCAAGGTGGCGCGCTATTCCGAGCGGGTGCACCACCCCGACCGGCTGCTGAAGCCGCTGGTGCGGGCCGGCGCCAAGGGGGAGGGGCGCTGGAAGGAAGCCTCCTGGGAGGCGGCCCTCGACCTGGTGGCGGAGAACCTCCTGAAGGCCGAGGAGAAGCACGGCTCCGAGACGGTCTGGCCCTACTACTATGCCGGCACCATGGGCCTGGTGCAGCGCGATTCCATCAACCGGCTGCGCCACGCGAAGCGCTATTCCGGTTTCTTCGACACGATCTGCACCAACCTCGCCTGGACCGGCTACGTCATGGGCACCGGGCGGCTGGCCGGCGTCGATCCGCGCGAGATCGCCAAGTCCGACTGCGTCGTCATCTGGGGCACCAACGCCGTCGTCACACAGGTCAACGTCATGACCCACGCCGTGCGCGCCCGCAAGGAGCGCGGCGCGAAGATCGTCGTCATCGACGTCTATGACAACGCCACCATGAAGCAGGCCGACATGGGCCTGATCCTGCGCCCCGGCACCGACGGCGCGCTCGCCTGCGCGGTCATGCACGTGCTGTTCCGCGACGGTCTCGCCGACCGGGACTACATGGCGCGGTATGCCGACGACCCGGCCGGGCTGGAGGCGCATCTCGCCACCCGCACGCCGCAATGGGCCGCGGCCATCACCGGCCTTTCGGTCGACGAGATCGAGGCCTTCGCGCGGCTGGTCGGCACCACGCCGCGCAGCTTCTTCCGCCTCGGCTACGGCTTCGCCCGCCAGCGCAACGGCGCGGTCGCCATGCATGCGGCGCTGTCGATCCCCACCGTCGCCGGCCACTGGCGCCACGAGGGCGGCGGCGCCTTCCATTCCAACAGCGGCATCTACCGCTTCGACACGACGCTGCTCGAAGGCGAGCGCCTGCGCGACCCGACGATCCGCCATCTCGACCAGTCGCAGATCGGCCGCGTCTTGACCGGCGATGCCGAGGCGCTGCGCGGCGGCCCGCCGGTGACCGCGCTGCTGATCCAGAACACCAACCCCGTCAACGTCTGCCCCGAGCAGCGGCTGGTGAAGCAGGGCTTCCTGCGCGACGACCTGTTCACCTGCGTCCACGAGCAGTTCATGACCGACACCGCCGCGCTCGCCGACGTCGTGCTGCCGGCCACCATGTTCGTCGAGCACGACGACATCTACAAGGGCGGCGGCAACCAGCACGTCACGCTCGGCCCGAAGCTGATCGACCCGCCGGAGGGCCCGCGCACCAATCTCTTCGTGATAGAGGAACTGGCCAGGCGCCTCGGCGTCGCCGACCGGCCGGGCTTCGGCCTGACCGAGCGCCAGCACATCGACCTGATGCTTTCCAAGCGCGGGCTCGGCTCCTTCGAGACCTTCGAGGAACGGCGCTGGGCCGACCTGCAGCCCGATTTCGAGACCGCGCATTATCTCAAGGGCTTCGGCCACCCCGACGGAAAATTCCGCTTCCGGCCGCAGTGGCAGGGCGGTGCCGCCCCCAACAAGCCGCCGAAGTCGCTCGGCCTGCTCGGCCCGCACGAGCGCCTGCCCGCCTTCCCCGACCATGTCGACCTGATCGAGGAGGCCGACGAAGCCCACCCCTTCCGCCTCGCCACCTCGCCCGCCCGCAACTTTTTGAATTCGAGCTTCACCGAGACCCCCACCTCGAAGGCCCGCGAAGCCCGCCCCGAACTCATGATCCACCCGGAAGACGCCGAAAGCCTCGGCATCACCGACGCCGCCCGCGTCGAACTCGGCAACGCCCGCGGCGAGGTGGTGCTGCATGCGAAGCTCTTCGACGGCGTCCAGCGCGGCGTCGTCATCGCCGAAGGCATCTGGCCGAATTCGGCGCATGAGCGGGGCGAGGGGATCAACGTGCTGACGAGCGCGGATGCGGCTGCGCCGTATGGCGGGGCGGCGTTTCACGACAACCGTGTTTGGGTGCGGGGGGCGGGGTAGGGCGAGGAGACCGGGCGCAGGGGGAACAGAGGGTGCGCGTTGAAGCGTGACGCGATCTTTCAGATTCGCTCTGTACGCTTCAGGACAACCAGGTCAGCACCTTCTTTAAGCTCCGACGCCTGCCGCTGAACGCGGAAACCCCGCCGCGCCTCCGATCGACGCCGCCAAGGCTTGATCGCCCGCGTCTCCCTTCCGTCGCTCTGTCTGCCGAGGCGAACGCGGTGACGATCGGCGAGGCCGGATGCACCGCTCCTCCGCCGTCATCCTCGGGCCTGTCCCGAGGATCTGCCAGCGTTGCCGCGCTTGCAGCATTCAGGTTGCCGGCCGACGGCCGAATCGGCGCATCTGGCAACCTCAGGTAGATCATCGGGACAAGCCCGAGGATGACGGCCACCGGCGCGGCCGTGACGTCCGTGCGCCGGGTTCCTAGCGCTCTTCCTGAAAGCTGCCGTTGGTGCGTGGGGCCGGAATGAGACGCCGCAAATGGCCGCCTGGGCTTATGCCCGCATCGTGCCGTCTGGCGGACTGGAGCGAGGCGTCCGACCAGCCACATCAGTTGTCCGCGCAGCTGCCTGCCAGCACGCAGCGTACGCCGGTCGCCTCGTACAGGATCGTCGCGTCTCCGCGGATCGCTTGGGCCATCGCCTGCTCGATCAGTTTGCTGCCGAAGCCTTTCCGAGACGGGGACGCGACTCTAGGGCCGCCCGTTTCCGCCCATTCGAAGCGGAAGCCTCCGGTCCTCGCTTGATCGACTTGCCAAGTGATCCCCACCTTCCCGCCATCCATCGAAAGCGCGCCGTACTTGAGTGCATTCGTCGCAAGTTCGTGCAGCGCCATGGACATGAACACGCCGATGCGGCCGACCAGTCGGATATCGGGTCCGACTGCGGTGAACCTGTCCATGCCAATTCCGACAGTCGACAGCGTTCTCGTCACGATCTCAGCGATCCCTATCTCTCGCCACTGTTCGCGTACGAGCAGATCATGGGCGCCTGCGAGCGCCTGCAGGCGCGAGGTGAAGCTGGCGCGGGCCAGTGCCGCATCGCTGTCAGGCCGAAAGGTCTGGCTGGCAATGGCCTGGACGAGGGCAAGTGTGTTCTTGACCCGATGACCCAGTTCCTCGACGAGGATCTGTCGGTCGCGTTCCGCGCGCTTGAGATCGTCGATGTCCGTTGCCGTGCCGTACCAGACGAAGTCCGCCGTCTCGTCGTCGAGCGGCAGCGCCCGGCTCAAGTGCCAGCGGAAGCTGCCGTCCGACATCTTCAGCCGATGGTCGCAGGCATATTCCGTTCGCTATCCACCCCGCCGCTGCCATTCGATCCTTGGCCAGCCACGAGCCGCTTTAGGGGGAGCCTCAAGCAACTCAGGCGTCTACGATGGGCGCGACCCCGCCGTCGCCCCCAGCCTCCTCACTCCAGCACCACCCGCGGAAAATAGAACGATACCACCCAGTTCGGCTGATCCACGATCTCGCCCTGCGCGGCGTGCATGTCGCCACCGCATCCTTCACGATCGCCGCCAGTTCGGGCGACAACGTCACTCTGGCTGTCTCCCCTGATGACATCGCACGTCCCCTCGCTCGGAGTGACCTGAAGCACATGTCCGACCGCGGCGGGCTGATGGCCATCGGGCGCATGGCGTTCAACCCGACACGCAAAGGCGGGAAGACGGGCCGGCTGCCGCTCGTCTGGCTCTGGCGTTTCGAGGCGGAAACCGGGCAGCCTTGCCCTGAGCGGTCGGGCTGGGAAGGCGCCCGGTGCGGCAACGACATCCGTGGACCGGCTTCATCCCGCACGCGCGGGCGCCTCGTTGCGCATGATGGCTCCGTCCTCGAGGGTGACGATCCTGTCGGCGAGTTCGAGAATGCGCGGATCGTGGGTGACCATGACCGTGGTCGTGCCGCGAAACCGGCCGAGATCCTTGAGCAGAGTCACCGCGGCATGGCCGCTCGCCTTGTCCAGCGCGGCGGTGGGTTCGTCGGCGAAGACCACCTCCGGATTGGAGACGAGCGCGCGCGCGATGGCGACTCGCTGCTTCTGCCCGCCCGAAAGATTAGCGGGCAGGTAGTCCATGCGCTTGCCCAGCCCGAGCGCTTCGAGAAGATGGCTGACCGATCGCCGGTGATGTTCGGGCGCGCCGCGACCATGCACCTGCAGCCCCATCAGCACGTTCTGCCGGGCCGTCAGGCTGTCGTGCAGATTGTGCGCCTGGAAGACGAAGCCGAGCCGGCGACGCAGCGAAATCTGCATCTCCTCGTCGGCACCGTTCAGTTCGGTGCCCAGCAACCGCACGCTTCCCGACTGAACGTCGCGAAGACAGCCCATCAGGGTGAGAAGCGTCGTCTTCCCCGACCCGGACGGGCCCATGAGCACGGTCAGCGAGCCACGCTCCACCTGGAGGTCGATCCCGAACAGCACCTGCTTTCCGGCTTCGCCTTCCCCGAACGTGTGATCGAGGCCGGATATGGCGATCGGAGCGTCATCCATGAGCGGCCCCTAGAAGAGATCGGCGGGATCGGCGGCCCTGAGCTTGCGGATCGCCATCAGGCCGGAAAGGGAGCAGGCCACGACGGTCCCGACGAAGACGGCGACGGCCCGCTCGGTGGTCATGAAGATCGGAATGTTCGTCAGGTGCGCGAGCGTCACGTAGAACAGCTGCGAGAAGAGGAGGCCGGGCCAGAAGCCGATCGCGGCGAGGATCAGCGCCTCCTCGAGAATGACCCCGACGAAGAAGCGCATCCGGTAGCCCATGGCCTTGAACGTGGCGTATTCGCGGATGTGGTCGGCGACGTCGGTTGCCAGCACCTGGTAGGCGATGACGATGCCGACGAGGAGACCGATCCCGACGCCGAAGGCGAAGATCAGGCCCGTCGGCCTCTCGGTCATCTGGTAGCGCTGTTCCTCCGCCAGCGCGGCGGCGAGCGGACGAACGCGCACGGAATCGCCTGGATAGAGCTGGGCGAGCTCCGCGGCGACCCTGTCGCCGTTCGCGCCCGGGCGAAGTTCCAGCAGGATGTGGTTGGGCGCGGCAGAGCTTCGCTGCGGGAAGAGGCGAAAGAATGTCTGGTCGGACACCAGGAACACGCCGTCGCCGCCGAAGCCGCCCCCGATCGAGACCGATCCGATCGCCCGAAGCTGGCGGTTCTGCATTTCGAACGTGAGGGGAGCGTCCGCGCTGGCGCTTTCGAAGATCCGCATGTCGATGAACCGCGTCCGCAGATCCACCAGGGCCGTGTCTTCCAGTGCAAGGCTGATCAGCGGCCCCGCCAGGTCCTCCCGGACGAAGCCGGTGTCCTCCGGGCTCAGCGCGATGAACTGGATGGACGAGGAGGTCTGCTGGCCCGACAGCCATTTCGCCTGTCCGAGGTGGATCGCCGTGCCTCCCGTCACGTCCGGGTGCGCCAGGGCACGGATCATCCACTGGCGAGGGATTTTCGAGGCGTCCGACAGCGTCTCCGCGCCGCTTGCCGAGATCATGAGGAGATCGGGACGGAAGAGCTTGTAGGGTGTGGCGACGGATTCGAGCATCGAACCGGCAAGGCCAAGCTGCACGAAGACCAGCACGTTCGCGAAGGCGACGCCGGCGAGCGCCGCCATCAGCCGCCCCGGATTGTGCGTCAGCTGCAGGAAACCGATCGGCAGCCGGCCGAGAAGCGTCGTGAGAACGGACGTCACTCGCCATCCCCGCCATTGGTGCCGGCCCCGGAAACGGCGATGCGGGCGACGACTTCCAGGCCGGCGAGGCGCGCGGTACGGGCGCTGGAGGGTTCGTCGAGCTCGACGATCACGCGGACCACCCGCGCATCCGTGTTCGCCGCCGGGTCGTCGTCCGTGACGCTCTGCCGGCCGACGATCGTGCCGATCCTCGCGACATGGCCGAGGAGCGGCGCGTCACCCGTCACGTCGGAGACGATGGAAACGGGCTGCCCGATCTCGACGCGGGGAACGTTCGACTGGAACACTTCGAGTTCGGCTTCCATCCGCCCGATGTCACCCATCCGTAACAGTCCCGATTGCGGCAGCCGCTCCCCCTCGCGCACCGCCACGTCGACGATCACCCCGTTGCGGGGGGCGTGGATGCGGGCGCGGTCGAGATCGCGACGGGCACGTTCCAGCGCCGCTTCGGCGGAGGACAGGTCGGCTTCAGCGACGCCGACATCCACCGGCACGCCGTCCGGTCCGGGCCGGTAGCGCATCAGCGAGGCCTCGAGCCGCGTCACGTCGGCTCGCGCGGCATCGGCGCGCGATTGGGCCTCGTCCCGGGACGCTTCCGACGCGGTGCCCCGCCCAAGAAGGCTGTTGACGCGCGCCAGCGCGGAGTCGGCGAGGGCGAGTGAGGCACGTGCGCTCTCCAGGCTCGCGCGGGTCTCGGCCTCCGCCGAAGCGACCTGCACCTTCTTCTGGGCCAGGATCGCACGGGCGGAGTTCGCGTTGTTTTCCGCCGTCATCACCGCCGCCTCGAACTGGATGATGCTGTCGAGGACGGCCAGCAGGTCGCCTGCCTTGACCGTGTCGCCTTCCGAGACCCGGAGCTGTTTGACGCGCGCGTCGCCGGAGCCGAACGGGGCTCCGACGATGACGATCCCGCCGCGTGGCCGCAACTCGCCGAGCGCCAGAACGTCGCCGCTCTCGATCCGGGCGACCCGCTCGGGCGACGGCGTCCGGTCGACCGGCTCCGCGATCGGCTGCCGGGCGCCTGCCCCGGGTTCGAGCGCAGTCAGGTCGAAGAAGGCCCGGACCCACGGGCCCTGGAAATAGAGGCCTGCCACCGCGCCCGTGAGGACGAGCGCGAGCGCGAACGCGAGGCGGAAGAGGAGAGCGGAGGAACGCGCGCGCCCGCCCGCTCCCGTCCCCTTTCCGTTCTCGAGCAGCGGAAGCGTCGCCGTCTCCGGCTGTCCGGCGGCTGGTTGCGTTGATGTCGTCATCGCTTCTGCTCTTCCCGCGCATGGCAGAATGCCGTGCAGCACCCACGCACCGACAACCTGTCTCCGGCGGCGCGCCTGTCACGTTCCGTCGTTCGCGCGTGCCTGCCGGATCTCAATTGCCAATTTCCGACATCTCGGCCCGTGTCACGGCCCCGTCGCCGTTCGCGTCCGCGCGGGAGAATGCGGTGTCGTAACGGCGGTTCTTCCTGATGAGTTCGGCGCGACCCAGTTTGGCCGCCGCGTTCAGATCGATGAAGGTCGTGAACTCGCTCTTGCTCAGTGCATCGTCCGAGTTCGCGTCGGCGAGCTGGAAATTCGCGGCTGCCTTTTCCTGATCGGTCTCCGCGGCATGCGAATGATGCGTCGCCGTCGCGACGGCCAGTCCCACGGAGAGGGACAAGGCCACTTTGCGGAATGCAGAATTCTTCGACATCTGATGGTCCTCTTTCGATCCGTTCCGTGGGTCGACGTCCCGTCTCCCAGCCGGATGCACCATGTGCGCCCGATGTTTCAGCGCCATTGCCGAAACGGCCCGGTTGATGTCGTCCTGTGTCGAAAGGCTCGAATTGTAGCAGTTTGATACAAATTCGCTTGCCCGGCCGCCGATGTTCCATGCGACTTTGCCCGGCATGAAAGACAGATCGAGCCGAATCGTCGTCGTGGACGACGACCCGGAACTGCGGGCGCTGCTGCGCCGCTACCTTTCTGCGCATGGATACGACGCGCGGGAAGCCGATGGCGGCCGCGCCCTCGACCGGGAACTGTCGCGCGCGCCCGCAGACGCGATCGTTCTGGATCTGATGATGCCGGGCGAGGACGGCCTTGCCATTTGCCGCCGGCTGAGGGCGGCGGGCGACCTGACCCCGATTATCATGCTCACGGCGCGCGGCGATCCGATCGACCGGATCATCGGGCTCGAAACGGGCGCGGACGATTATCTGCCCAAGCCGTTCGAGCCGCGGGAACTGGTCGCGCGGTTGGCCGCCGTGCTGCGGCGGATGCGAGGGGGCGGGACGGCCGGCTCGACCGACACTGTTCGGGCCGGACCTCTCGCAATTGACCTGTCCGCCATGTCCGTGACGCGCGACGGGCTGGCGTTGAAACTGACGAGCCGCGAGTTTGCGCTGCTGGCGGCTCTCGCGCGCGCCGGCGGCCGCCCGCTCAGCCGCGTGCAGCTCATCGAGAGGGCCTTCGGCCGGGATGCGGACGTCAACGACCGGGCAATCGACGTCCAGATCGCGCGGCTGCGCAAAGCCATCGGCGATCCCGGCGACAGTCCGGAGTTGATCAAAACCATTTGGGGCGTGGGCTATGTCCTGGCGGTCCGTCATGATTAAGACGTTCCACATGCAGACCCTGGCGGTCATGCTGGGGACCAGCATCGCCGCGCTGCTGCTTTCGCTCGTGCTGGTCAGCGCCATCGTCATCCGCCCGGCCGCCGAGTTCGGCGCCAGCATCACCGCGGATGTCGTCAACGCGCTTGCTCGCTCGCTCGACCGCCTGGACACCGCCGAGCAGGTGATGGTCCTGCAGATCCTCGACGAGCAGGAGCAGTTGAGCGTCAAGGTCGCCAGCGCTCCGCCCGAGGACGTGGATGTCGCGCCCAGCCTGTTCGGCCGCTTTTTCCTGCGGGCCTTGCAGCGACAGCCTGGCGACTTCGTCGTCCCGGAATGGCGGCTGGACGATCAGGATCGGTTCTGGATGCGGTTGCCCACCGGCGATCCTCCGGTCTGGGTCTCAATCCGCACGCGCCGCATCGCCGATCCGGTTCGCGGCCTCCTTGGGGTGTTCGGGATCGCGCTGCTGGCGAGTTTCGTGGGCGGCATAGCGCTGCAGCGCCGTGTTGCAAGGCCGTTGACCCTCCTGGAGCAGCAGGTCGATCGGATGGAGACGGTCGAGAGCCTCCCGGTCCTCGAAGAGACAGGACCGCGGGAAATCGCCGCCGTGTCTCGCGCGCTGAACAGGATGGTGGAGCGCATCCGCCAGGCGCAAGCCGATCGGGCGATCATGCTCGCGGGTGTCAGCCACGACCTGCGTACTCCCCTGACCAAGCTTCGCCTGTCGCTGGCGCTCCTGGACGACGTCGATCCGGAACTGGTCGGGGGCGCGCGGCGGCAGGTCGACCGGATCGAGACCATGCTCCAGCAGTTCTTCGATCACGCGCGCGGCTTCGAGCACGAGCCGGAGCGGCTCGTGCCGATCGGAGAGATCCTGAAGTCCGCCTTGGACATGGCCGGCGCTGCGGGCCCCGTGGAAACGTCGTTCAGCGAAGATCTGGCGGTCACCATCAAGAAGGATGCGATGGTCCGGGCGATCGGCAATCTCCTGGGCAACGCCCTCGTTCACGGCGCTTTGCCGGTCCGTGTGTCCGCGCGGATCGATGGTGGCGACGTCATCTTCGCGGTGAGCGACAGCGGGCCGGGTATGGATCCTGCGGATGCCGATGCGCTGGTGCGGCCTTTCGCGCGGGGGAACTCCGCCCGCACCGGAGACGGCGCCGGCCTCGGCCTCGCCATTGCCGATCAGGTGGCGAAGGCGCACGGCGGCTCGTTGCGTTTCACCCGCTCGCCGGGCGGCTTCACGGCCACCATTCGCATTCCCCGGCCGATGGCGTCACACCAAACGTGAGCTGGACGTTCACGAGTGTCGGTTCCGGGCGTTCTTCGGTCGCGGGGGCGAGGTCCAGACTGCGGCGCAAACCAGCCGCCGCCCCATGCCCCTCTACTCCAGCACCATCCTCGGAAAATAAAACCCCACCACCCAGTTCGGCTGATCCACGATCTCGCTGATGCGCAGGTCGCCGGCGACGCTGCAGAGCATGTAGGCGTCGACGGCGGCCATGCCGGTGCGGCGCGACAGAAGGTCGACCATCTGCGAGACGGCTTCGCGGGCGGCGGTCATCAGGTCGGGGCCGATGCCCATGGTGGCGTCGTAGCCCTTGGCGTCGAGGTGGCGGGTGACCGGGCCGGGGGTGCGGAAGCGGGGGTATTTCAGGTTGGCGCGCTTTTCGAGGTCGAACGAGATCGCCACCGACATCGGGCTTTCGATCGCCGTGCCGCAGATCTCGCCGTCGCCCTGCGCGGCATGCATGTCGCCGACCGAGAACAGCCCGCCCGCCACCTCCACCGGCAGCCACAGTTCCACGCCCTCGGAAATGTCGCGCACGTCGAGATTGCCGCCCACCCGGCGCGGCGGCACGATGGAATGCGTGCCATGCGCGGCGGGCGCGAGCCCGATCGTGCCCGGGAACGGCTTCAACGGCACCCGCCCGCCCGGCCCGAAGGCGGCGGGCCCCATGGAAGTCGTGGCATAGCTCCACAGATGCAGCGCCGGATCGGGAAACTGGTCGGCGAGCAGGCCGAAGCCCGGGATGTTGGCCGTCCAGCCCCAGCCGCTCGGCTTGAAGCCGAGGATCTTGACCCGGATCGCGTCGCCCGGCTCGGCGCCGTCGATGTAGACCGGTCCGGTCACCGGGTTCACCAGGGCGAAGTCGAGCCTGCGCACCGCCTCCACCCCCGACACCGGCGAGATCTGGCCGCCGGACGCGTCGATCGTGTCGAACTCCACCGTCTGCCCCGGCGCGATGCGGATCGCCGGCGGGTTGGCGTTGTTCCAGCCATGGTGGTGGATCGTCCTGTGCAGCGTGTGATCGCAGCGATGCGCCATGTCGTCTGTTCCCATGCCATCCCCGGCGGTGGCCGGGGCAGTGTGGGTCGAAACCGGCCGGGGGATCAAGCCCCGCCACGGCTGCGCGACGCGATCAGGAGGCCAGCACCCAGATCGAGGTCAGCGCGATCATCGCCGCCGAGATCCGGCTGAACCGGCTGGAGGCGGCAGGCGATGCGAAGAGCCGGTCGACCTGGCGCGCCAGCACGATCGTCCCGAAGAAGACGGCGCCGACGGAGACGAGCGTCACGAGGACGAGCAGGGCCAGCTGCGGCACGTCGCCGATGCCGGCCGGCGCGACCGTCGGCAGGAGCAGGATGTAGATCAGCAGCGTCGACGGGTTGCCGAGGCAGAGCGCGACGCCGGCGCAGCCCGACGCCAGCCAGCCCTTCCGCCGCTCCCCGGCGGCGGCGAGGCCGGACGCGTCGTTCCACATCCGGACCGACAGCCAGATCAGGTAGGCGACGCCGAGATATTTCGCCGCCGAGAACAGGTCCGGGCGCCCCTCGGCCCACACGCCGACGCCGAGCGCCACGATGCAGACGGCCAGCACGTCGCCGAGGCAGAGCCCGGCGGCAAAGGCTGCCGCACCCCTCGAATCGCGCCCGAGCGAGCGGGCGACGAGCACCGCCACCACAGGTCCGGGCGCAGCCGTCAGGGCCGCGAGAGCGCCGGAATAGGCGATGAGGGCAGTGGGATCCATGGTTTCCTCCCTGGAAAGACGATGATCGAAGCTGGCCGCGCCGTCCGCCGACCGCGCCGCCCTCCCGGGTTCCTCCCCAGGGCGCATCGGCCGGATCGTTCGGGCGGATGCCTGCGGGCGGGGCTGGTCCGGCGTCCCGCGGCTCGCGAGAGGCGGGAGAGCGGGCCGGCCCGTCAGGGTGTGTGAATCAATCGAGGCTGCAAAAGAATGCCCACTGAAATCCTTGGGATTTTCGGCCTATGCTGCGCGGAAAGGGCATTCTTTCACATCCTCTCAGGCGCAGGCGGAGGCCGCCCGGGCGGGGAGGACATCCTTCGTCGCCGAAGCCGACGCGGGACGGCTCCTGCTGCGATGCGGGGCGTTCGTCGCCGCAGCGGGCGCGTGGCCGGAGATGGCACTGACGGGCCGGTTCCTCGCCCGGGGATGCGCGGCGCCGTCGACGGTCGAGCCGACGGTCTGCATGGCATAGGCAGGCCGGACCTTGGCGCGGACGGGCTCGACCTCGCCGGCCGGCTGTGCCGCCGCGGCAGACAGGCAGTCCTGCGCTGTCGGACGGGCAAGCCCCAAGGCGCCCGCGAGCAGCGCCAGGGTGACGACGCCCGCGGCGAGCGTCCCGCGGTTCACGATAGTTCCCACCATGTCCATCTCCACCGATCCCTGTTTCCGCATCGGCCCGGAGCGGGCCTTGCGCCGCGTCGAAGCAACCGTTCGACAGGGGCCAGTTCAGCGGAAAGCGCGGCGTCGGCCCATCAGGCGATCACCTGAATTGACGCAGCGGAAGGCGGATGACGGCTGACACCAGCCGTCTTTTCGATTGACCCTCGGCGCTGACCTCATCCTGAGGTGCGAGCCTGCACGCCCGCCGCCAGCGGAGCACGATCCTGCGCGGGCGAGCCTCGAAGGACGCACGCCTCTGCAACCGCCCCCTCACTCCGTCGCGCCGCTGGCCCCGCCCTCCGCGCCGTTATCGACTCTGCTTCATCCGAGCGACTGCAGGCTGGCAACGAAGGTCAGCCGCGCGTCCTCCCTCATCGGCGTCGTTCCGGGGCCGCGCAGCGGAACCCGGAATCCAGAGCGCAGGCGCCTCGAGGCTGGGACACGAGCGCCGCGCACGTCCGCCTCGGTCACCACTCTGGATTCCGGGTTCCGCTGCGCGGCCCCGGAATGACGTGGCGCACGGGGTGGCCGCAGGGAGACGCAGGCTGAGGCCTGAGAGGATGTGAAAGAATGCCCGTTTCCGCGCAGCTTGAGCCAGAGATCTCAAGGATCTCAGTGCGCATTCTTTCGCATCCTCGATTGATTCACACGCTCTGAGGGCCGGAGGCAAGCGCCCCGGCGAACCTCGACCCTGTAGAGGCGCTGGCCTTCCCCGGCTTGAACGCCGCGCTCGACGGCGACACGCTGGCGCTCGAAGGCCTCGACGGCTTCTGCGGCCCGGGGAAATGCGGGGACAGTTTACTGAATTCGAACCCGCACCGCCGGGAAGGGCCGCCGGATCCGTGCGAGTTAAGTAAACTGTCCCCGTATTTCCGACGGGGAGAAGGTGCCGGCAGGCGGACGAGGGCTGCGCGATGGTCGAAGGCAAAGGCCGGTCGTATGAGCCGCGGGTCCGAGTCAGCGGATGCTGGCGGGGTCGAGAAGGCCGGCGCGCACGGCGGAGAGCAGGAGCGAGGCGGTGGAGTTGACCGCGAATTTCCGCATCAGGCTCGTGCGGTGGCTGTCGATCGTCTTCGGACTGACGCCGAGGGCCTCCGCTGCGCTGGCGTTTGTGTGGCCGCGCGCGATCGCCTGCAGGACGGCGAGCTCGCGATCGGTGACCGGCAGGGTCTGCCCCGGCGCCTCGATCAGGCGCCGGGCGCTGGCGCCGATCGCGGTCCGGCCGGCGAGGACCTGGCGGACGATGTCGACGATGTCGGTCTCCGAGCCGTCCTTGAGCGACACGCCGTGGATCCCGGCCTCGACGAGCTTGACGATCGTCGGGGCGAAGACCGAGCCGGTGAGCAGGACGAAGCGGGTCTGCGGAGACCAGCGCTTGCACTCCAGGAAGACTTCCAGTCCGTTCGCGCCCGGCATATTGTAGTCGAGGATCGCGCAATCCGGCTTCTTCTTGCGGATGTCGACGATCGCGTCGATCCCGTTTGTAACCGAGCCGACAATATCCACGTCATCGAGAGCCGAGAGGGCTTTGGCGAGCCCCCAGGAGACGAACGCATGGTCGTCTGCAATGAGGACGTTCTTCTTCACCGGAGCGTTCCAGACCCGGCCGGGTCGGGCTTGTTGCGCCGGCTGTTCCCGCTTGTCCTGTCGATGCTCATGACGCTCCTTGCCGCGCCGGCCGATGCCGACGATCGGGGGCCGCTCATCTTATCAGGTCCTGCGGACATTGATATGCTGGCGCGCCATTTCGAATATGTGCTCGATCGTGACTGGACGCTCGGGGCCGACGACTTCGCCGAACCTTCGCCCATCGCCATGCAGCCGCTGCCCGGACCCGTCCCCGATTTCGGATACACCCCGGCGCGGATCTGGCTGCGTCTGGACGTGTCGAACGGCACCGCCGGCGCGAACGACTGGCTGTTCTTCGTCCACGCCAATTTCACGCAGCGGATCGCCATCTACCGGATCGGCGCCGGTGGCGGCGTCGCCACGCTGCTCGATCTCGACACGCAGAGCCCGTTCGGCGCGCGTCCGGTCGACTATCCCCAGATGGTCGCCCCCTTCGCGCTCGCGCCCGGCGAGGCGGCGACGCTTCTCGTGGCCTATTACTCGCAGGGGGCGTCGCGGCTCTCCATGTCGGTGGAGACGCCGGAGAGCTTCGCCGTTCAGGCCCGGCTGAACGCCGCCAAGAACTATGTCTTCTACGGCATGATCGGCATCCTCATCGCGGCGGCCCTGCTCGCGCTGGTGATGTTCCGGCAGATGGTCTTCGCCGCCTACGCAGCCTATCTGCTCTCGGTCTTCCTCTATGTCGCGCATGCCGACGGCATCGCCTTCCAGTACCTCTGGCCGCACTGGCCCGCCTTCAACTCCATGGCCTCCGTCGTGGTCGGATCGGGGGTCATGGTCTTCGGCGGCCTGTTCGCGATCGCCATCCTGCAGACGGCGGTCCACCATCCGATCATGCACCGCGTCCTGCAGACCGTGATCGGGTCGGTTCTCGTCCTCGACGTCGTGCTCTGGGCCATCGACCCGCAACTGCTGAAGCGATTGCTGGTCATCATGATCTCGATCACCACGATGACGCTGCTCGTCGCGGGTCTGGTCGCGGCGCGGACGCGCTTCCGCGAGGTGCGCTTCTACGTCCTCGGCTGGCTGGCGACGGTCATTCCCTCCGGCCTCTTCACGGCGCGGCACACCTTCGGCATCGAGACCGAGCGGTTCAACCTGTACGACGCGGTACGCATCGCGCTCGTCTTCGAGGCCATGATGATGGGCCTCGCGATCGTCGACCGGTTCAACCAGCTGCGCCATTCGCGGCGGCTGGCGCTGGAGGAGAGCCTCGCGCAGGCCCGGCGCAACCTGGCCCTCGGCGAGCGTCTGGCCTTGCTGGAGGAGCGTTATGCCCAGGCGCGGGCAATGGAACAGCGGCGGGCCGAGAGTGCCATGGACACCGCCCACGATCTTCGCCAGCCGATGCATGCCCTGCGGCTTTCCGTCCGGCAGATGTTCACGGATCGGGCCGCGAAGGAGGCGGATGCCGCGCAGATCGAATCGGCTCTCGACTACATGGAACGGCTGGTCGCCGAGCGTCTGGTGGACGATGGCGATGCGGACGATCGCCCGTCCCGGCTCGGCGGGGAGGCCGGACCGGCTGCGCCGGC
>Ga0208243_1000364_pt1 | contig 27501 bp, 30 predicted proteins | sample Subbio2Aug_QV12A_FD_184826 | JGI IMG/M metagenome (GOLD analysis project Ga0208243, IMG submission 184826) | Serpentinite rock and fluid subsurface biosphere microbial communities from McLaughlin Reserve, California, USA - CR12Aug_QV12A (SPAdes) | ecosystem: Environmental > Terrestrial > Deep... | reverse complement strand
CATAGTCCGGGGAATGGGACCAGGCGGGATTGTGCGGCATCCAGAGCGATCCGGTCTCTGGCTCGATCAGCGCAGAGGGGATGGAATCGGTCAGCCAGTGACCGAAGTACTGCCAGGCAACCCCGCGGTGGCAGTAGCGCAAGACGGGCACGGGCGTGATCGGGCCAAGAAGTTCAGCGGCAGCGATCCCGGTCCCGTAGCGTTCGCGCTTGCGCCAGGTCGTGAACCCCGAGCGGCGGACCAATGCCCGGCGCCAGGTCCGGCGCAGAACCGCATCATGGGTTACGCTTGTCTCAAGTGCGGCACCCAGGTGAAAATCAAGTGTCGAATGCTCGTCGGTGCCGGTCACGCGGTCCAGCATTCCCGGGAGAGCGGCGGGGCGCTGGACGGCCTGGACTTCGGGGGGCTGGAGAACCTCGGTCTCTGGCTGACCCGGGCCGATCAGGCGCTGGACGAAGGGTGCCCAGACAGGGGCGAAACGCAACGGAACCACGACGCTAACCCCACAGTGAACTCAATATGCAAAGACACATATGCACTTATCTTGAAACTTTCCAAGGGGTGCGCGCTTCAGGACCTCCGCGGCGCCTGCGCCAAGGCGTAGTCCCCGGGATAGGCGAGAGTGCCGTGGTGGGTGATCTTCGCGGTCTGGTGGCACCAGATCTCGCCGCCGCAGCCCTCGATCCAGCGACGGCAGAAGGATGTGTCCTCGCCGTGCATGATCTCGCCCCCGCGACCGCGGAGGTGGCTGAAGAAGTCGTGGAAATCCGCGCCGGGGTAGCCGGGGCCGTTGAAGCCGGGGACGGGGAGCGCTGTGCCGGTTTCCACCAAGCGTTCGGGCACGGCGCGGCGCAGGAGAAGGAAGCCCGTGCCGACGCCGGGGACCTTGCGGAAGTTGCCCTTGACCTCGACCGGCCAGGGGGTGCCGGCGTCATAGACCTCGGCCACGTTGTAGCGCAGTGACCGGGCGAGAAGGTCGGCGGTGGAGGCGCGCTCGGCCTCGGGCTTCGCGGCTTCGGCCTCGATGAGGCTGCGGAACGCCTGCCAGCGCATCTGGCGCTGCGGATAGGGCGCGCAGGTGAAGTCGGCGTCGAAGTCGAGGAGATTGAAGAAAAGCTCGGCCGGATAGCTCATGTCGCTGTCCAGCATGAGCGCGTGGGTGAACTGCTTTTGCGCCAGGAAGTAGGACATCAGGTAGTTGCGCGAGATGACAAGGTCGGACCATTCCCAGGTCCGCATCGCGAAGGCGACGCGCCGACGCGCCATCGCCTGGGTCAGCCCGATCAGGCTGAGCATCGCAGGCGTGTGCACCTGGCCGCCCGTGGGCATGAGGATCAGGACGGTGGCCATGGACCTGTCACCTTGTCGGATATCGGCAGCAACGTGCCAAAGCCGGCCCCGGATTTCAAAGGAAAACCATAGGGGGGAACCGGGGTGGCCGCGGGCCTGTTGGTTTCGTGACGGCACCAACGGGTGCCCTTGGATCAAGGAGGCAAAGATGTTCGATGGTGGAATCGTGCCGTTCCTCGCGCTTTTCACCCTGCTCGGGGTGGGGGTTCTGGCGCTGATCTCGAAGGAGAGGACCAGGGACCGGATGCGCGATCCGAATGCGCCGGTCTCGACACTGGCGAAGGATGGCAAGTTCGGGGGCGTAGCGTTCCTGCTGCCGCCTGACCAGTTGCAGCCCAACCTGCGCCTGGCGCTGGCCCGGGCTGACCGCGGGGAAACCCGGTTCCCGGCACGGGCTGCGCAGGAGTAAGAAAAGGGGGCGCCATCGGCGCCCCCTTTCGGGATCAGTTGCGGGACTTGTCGACCATCTTGCCCTTGGAAATCCAGGGCATCATCGCGCGGAGCTTTTCGCCGACCTGTTCGATCTGGTGCTCGTCGTTGATGCGGCGGGTCGCCTTGAAGAAGGGCTGGCCGACGGCGTTTTCCTGCATGAAGTCGCGGACGAACTTGCCGGTCTGGATGTCGCGCAGGACCGCCTTCATCCGGGCCTTGGTCTCGTCGTAGGGCAGGATCCGCGGGCCGGAGACGTATTCGCCGTACTCGGCGGTGTTCGAGATCGAGTAGTTCATGTTGGCGATGCCGCCTTCGTAGATCAGGTCGACGATCAGCTTTACTTCGTGCAGGCACTCGAAATAGGCCATTTCCGGTTCGTAGCCAGCTTCCACCAGGGTTTCGAAGCCCATGCGGATGAGTTCCACGAGACCGCCGCAGAGGACCGCCTGTTCGCCGAAGAGGTCGGTTTCGCATTCCTGGCGGAAGTTGGTCTCGATGATGCCGGACCGGCCGCCGCCGATGGCCGAGCAGTAGGAGAGGCCGATTTCCATCGCCTTGCCGGTCGCGTCCTGGTGGACGGCGACGAGGCAGGGGACGCCGCCGCCCTTGGTGTATTCGCCGCGGACGGTGTGGCCGGGGCCTTTCGGGGCCATCATGATGACGTCGACGCCCTTCTTCGGCTCGATCAGGCCGAAGTGGACGTTCAGGCCGTGGGCGAAGGCGATCGCGGCGCCTTCGCGCAGGTTGTCGTGGACGTATTGCTTGTAGGTCGCGGCCTGCAGTTCATCGGGCATGGTGAACATGATCAGGTCGCACCAGGCTGCGGCGGCGGCGATGTCCATGACCTTGAGGCCCTCGGCTTCGCACTTCTTGGCCGAGGCCGAGCCGGGGCGGAGCGCCACGACGACGTTCTTGGCGCCGCTGTCGCGCAGGTTCAGCGCATGGGCGTGGCCTTGGCTACCGTAGCCGAGGATGGCGACCTTCTTGTCCTTGATCAGGTTCACATCGCAGTCGCGGTCGTAGTAAACGCGCATGGCGTCCTCCATTTGGGTAAGATGGGGGGACAATAGGGGTTTCTGGCGTTGGGCCCGTGCAATCTTTGACGACGGACGAGTTTTCTGCGAAAAATCATTCGCTACATCGAAAGATCATGGAAGTTTCATGCAGATTGACGATACCGACCGCCGCATCCTTCGCCATTGGCTCTCTGAGCCGGGTCTGGAACGGGCTGTGCTGGCGGAACGGGCCGGAGTGACGCCTGCGACGCTCTGGCGGCGGCTGGACCGGCTTCGCGAGGGCGATGTGATCCGGTCGGAAGGTGCGGCCATCGATTGGCGGGCGCTGGGGTATGAGGTTGAGGTCTCGCTCCGCTTCACGCTGGACAAGACCAACCCGCGCGCCTTCGACGAGTTCATCGCGGCCGCAAGGGACGTGCCGGAAGTGATCGGGATCGAGACCTTCCTTGGCCGCGTCGACGTGCGCCTGAACGTCATCGCGCGGGACATGGGGCATTGGACGGGGATCTATCGCGACCGGATTCTGACCTTGCCGCATATCGCGGAGGTGGAAGCGCTGATGCTGGTCTCCACGATAAAGGAAACCGTGGGGCTGCCGCTGTGATTGATCTGGACGACACTGACCGGGCGATCCTGCGGGAGTTGGTGGCGGACGGGACGCTGTCGGCGGGGGAGTTGGGGCGGCGGTTGGGGCTCTCGCAACCGGCGGCGTGGCGGCGGGTGCGGCGGCTGGAGGAAGCGGGGGTGCTCAATGGCCTTGCGGTGGAGGTGGACCGCGAGAAGCTTGGCTTCGGGGTCACGGTGTTCCTGGGGGTGAAGCTCGCGACCAAGGGGCGGGTCAGCCTGGAGGACTTCGAACGGGCGGTGCAGGCGATCCCCGAGGTGCAAGTGGTGCAGCATGTGCTGGGGCTTTTCGACTATCGCCTGCGGGTCGTGGCCCGCGACATCGCGGATTTTGAACGCGTGTTGCGGCGGCGGATCATGACGCTGCCGGGAGTGGGGAACGTCGAGGCCAACGTGCTTCTGACCGAAGAACGTCGCCCGGGGCCCTTGGGCGTGGCGGAAACGGTCGGGAAGGCGTGATCTTTGGCGGCTAGGGTCGGGGTCGCTCCTCGTCGCATTTCATGCGCTCGTCGCTGGCGAGGAGACGACGAAGTCGCACGACGAGCCAACCCGGGGAGAGGCCATGAAGATCGCCAAGCTGGAGACCTTCGACACTGAATTCGTCTGCTTTGTGAAGGTGACAGCGGATACCGGCGACGTGGGCTGGGGCCAGACCTCGACCTATTACGCGGATTTCACCGCCGACGTGTTCCACCGCCAGGTCGCGCCGCACGCCTTGGGGACCCGGGTTGAAGATCTGGAGGACACGCTGCGCCGGAACTACGAGCGCGAGCACAAATATCCCGGCAGCTATCTTCGCCGGGCGCAGGCGGGGCTGGATACGGCGGTCTGGGATTTGCGGGGGAAGGTGGCGGGCAAGCCGGTGGCTTCTCTGCTGGGGGGCTCGCCCGGACGCGTCCGCGCCTATGCCAGTTCGATGAAGCGCGACATCACGCCGGAGGATGAGGCGGCGCGGTTTGTGAAGCTGCGCGACACCTATGGCTTCGACGCCTTCAAGTGGCGCGTGGGGGCGGAATGCGGCCGCGACCAGGACGAATGGCCGGGGCGGACGGAGGCGGTTATTCCGATTGTTTCCAAGGCTCTCGGAGACAAAGTTGAGAAACTGGTTGATGGGAATTCCTGCTATTCGCCGAAGCGGGCAATCGAAGTTGGGAGGATGCTGGAGGACAATGGCATCGGCCATTTCGAGGAGCCGTGCCCCTATTGGGAGGTCGACCAGACGGCCGAGGTTCGGGCTGCGCTGAACATCGACGTGGCAGGCGGCGAGCAGGATTGCGAGTTCACCGCCTGGCAGTTGGCCATCGAGCACAAGGCGGTGGACATCCTGCAGCCGGACATCATGTACATGGGCGGCATTTGCCGGACGCTGGAGGTCTGCCGGATGGGCGCGCGCGCCGGGCTGCCGATCACGCCCCATGCGGCGAACCTGGGGCTGGTGACGCTCTGCACCATGCACCTTCTGCGGGCGATCCCGAATGCCGGGAAATATCTGGAATTTTCCATCGAAGGCCCAGATTACTATCCGTGGCAGCAGGGCCTTTTCCTGAACGATCCCTACCGGATCGAGGACGGCCATGCCACAGTGACGGATGCCCCCGGCTGGGGCGTCGAGATCAACCCTGACTGGCTGGCCCGCGCCCGCCATCGCGTATCGGAGAGGACCTGAGATGCCCGGACTGCACGCCCACATCGACCCCGAGGGGCTTGAGGAATTCTCGGTCGTCTTCACCGACCGCTCGCTGAACCACATGTCGGCGCGATTCCAGGGGGTGATGCGCGACGTCTCGGCGATGCTGAAGGAGGTCTACAAGGGCAGCGCCGTGGCGCTGATCCCCGGTGGCGGGTCCTACGCGATGGAGGCGGTGGCGCGACAGTTTGGCAAGGGCCGGGTGCTGATCGTGCGGAACGGCTGGTTCAGCTATCGCTGGACGCAGATCTTCGAGGCCGGGGGTTTCGCGCAAGAGACGACCGTGGTGATGGCGCGGCAGACCGGGAACGATGCCCGCGCGCCTTACGCCCCGCCGCCGATTGACGAGGTGGTGGCGAAGATACGTGAGGTTCGCCCGGAGGCGGTGTTTGCGCCGCATGTAGAGACGTCAGCGGGCATCATTCTGCCGGACGATTACATCACCAAGATGGCCGCGGCGGCGCATGAGGTGGGCGCGCTTATGGTGCTGGACTGCATCGCCTCGGGCTGCGTCTGGGTGGATATGGCCGCGACCGGGGTCGATGTGCTGATCTCGGCCCCGCAGAAGGGCTGGTCGGCCTCGCCTTCGGCAGGCGTCGTGGTGCTGTCGCCGGCAGGGGAGGCGCGGCTGGCAGAGACCACGTCGAACAGCTTCGCTCTGGACCTGAAGAAGTGGCGCGCGATCATGGAGGCCTATGAGAAGGGCGGCCATGCCTATCACGCCACGATGCCGACCGATGCGATTGTCGGCTTCCGGGATGCGATGGTCGAGACGAAGGCGATGGGCTTCGAGGCTGCCAAGGCCGCGCAATGGGCGCTGGGGCGGGCGGTCAGGGGCATGCTGTCGGCGAAGGGCGTGCCGTCCGTGGCCGCCGAGGGCTTCCAGGCGCCGGGCGTGGTGGTGAGCTATACCAGTGACCCGGATGTGCAGAATGGCGCGAAGTTCCGGGGGGAAGGCTTGCAGATCGCGGCAGGGGTGCCGTTGCAGGTGGGCGAGGGGCCGGAGTTCAAGACCTTCCGGCTCGGGCTCTTTGGGCTGGACAAGCTGAAGGACGTGGACGCGACGGTCGAACGGTTGCGGCGCGCGGTCGACGCGGTTCTCTAGAAGAAACACAGGCCGGAGGGGAGCTCTCCGGCCTGTGCGTTTCTGACGTCAGTGCGTCAGCCAGCGGTTTCACTGGGCGTTCAGGATGACCTTGATTTGGCCAGCCGGGTCTTCGCCGGCGCGCAGGTTCTCGGACTTGGAGAACAGCGTGACGATGCGGGCGTACTGCGAGGTGCTCAGGTTCGACAGGTCGGCGTCCGGAACCCAGGAGAGGATCTGCGACTGGATCGCCGAGGACAGTGCGACCGGAGCAGCTTCCTGCGCAGCAGCCGAGAAGGCCGAAGCAGCAACGAGAGCGGTAGCGAGAATGAAGCTTTTCATGTTGTAATCCTTTACCTTCTTGCGTCCTGCCCCACCATGGGGCGGTGAGGGAGATTTGGGGTGACACGGGGAAAAAGGGAAATCACGGCTTGGTCGCGGGGCGTCGCCGGAATGTGAACTCACGTGCACCTTGCGGGCAGCCGAGTGGCGAAATGCCAAGGAAATTTGGCTCGGCCGGTCTGTCACCAGTCACATGTTTCAAGCTAGGCAGCCCGTACCGTGAGCTTGAGACGAACCTGTGCATTCGTGCACAAAACTTCAGTCGGTTGCCGCCGTAGCCCTTTTTCTGGCGACACCCAGCCCGGCCCGCATCAGAGTCTGACGGACCGGGCGGGCAGAATAAAGTGCATCAAGGGCCTTGGCGCGGAGATCGCGCAGTACGGGGGTCTCGGCCATTGACGCGCGGTTCAGCAGGTCGATGCCGGTGACCCGGGCCTGCACTTCCAGGTGCCGGGCGCGGTGGAAGGCCTCGGTCACCTCTGAGACGCCGGGGTCGGTGCGGTGCTTTTCCGCAAGGGCGAGGACGGCCGCGAGGTCCGCGAGGCTCATGTTCAGGCCCTGCGCCCCGATCGGCGGGACGACATGGGCCGCCTCGGCCATCAGCACCGTGCGTGGACCGGAGAGATGGTCGGCGATCTGGCTGATGATCGGCCAGACCGAGCGCCGGCTGGCCAGCGTCAGCGGGCCAAGGATGCCCGAGGACCGCGCGGTCATGTCGGCCTCGAAGTCCGGGACGGGCAGGTCGGCGAGGCGCATGATCTCGGGCCCGCTTTCCATCCAGACCACCGCCGAGGCCGGGCGGCCGTCGCGGTCGGGCAGGGGCACGAGAGTGAACGGCCCGCCGGAGCGGTGCACCTCGGTCGAGACGTTGTTGTGGGGCACGTCGTGGGTGACGGCAAACGCCAGCGCCTTCTGTCCATAGCGGGTGGTCCTTGCGGCGATCCCCAGCGCCTCGCGGACAGGGGAACAGCGACCGTCGGCGCCGATCACCAGCTTGGCCGCGACCTGGGTGCCGTCGCTGAGACTGACCAGCGCTTCGGCGTCGCGGACGAGCATGCGGGTGAACCCCACGCCGGGACGGAAGCTGACGGTCGGCAGTTCGGCCAGGCGCGCCACCATCTCGCGGCGAAGAAGCCAGTTGGGCAGGTTCCAGCCGAAGGGGGCGTCCGAGATGTCGGCGGCGTCGAAGTCCTTGACGAGCCGCGCCTCGGGCGTCTCGCCACCCGCGTCGATGATCCGCATGACCTGAAGGGCCGCCGCGTGAGGCTTCAGCCGGGTCCAGAGACCGGCGGCCTCCAGAACCTGGATCGAGGGTTGCAGGAAGGCCGTGGTCCGCAAGTCGGCGCCGTCGGCGTCAGATGCGGTGACCGGAGGCGCGGGGTCGACGCAGATCACGCGGAACCCGGCTGAGCCGAACGCACAGGCTGCGGTCAGACCGGCGACACCGCCGCCGGAGATCAGGATATCGGTGGTTTCGCGCATTCGGGCCCTCCGCCCGTGAGCATAGGGCGCTGGGGCGCGGCGGACCAGAGGACAGGACGCCTCAGGGCCGCGCGATGAAGACCAGAAGCACGAACATCACCGGCACCAGCGCCAGCGCGGTGAGGACAAGGGCTGGAAGTCCCCAGGTCTGCACTGCCAGGACCACGGCGGTCACGAAGATGACCAGCAGGTAGAAGATGCTGTTCGTGTCGCGTTCGATGTCGCGGATCACCTGACCCACGACGGGAATGGCGCGGGCAACGCGGCCGAGTGGGCTTGGCGCATTGGTGGTGGCAAGGGTCATGGCGGGTCCTCGTGACGGGCGGTTGCCGGTCATTTAGAGCCGTGGCGGGCGGGCGCGATGTGGCGCAGTGTCACTCCACCAGCCGCGCAAGGAAATGTGCGAGGTCCTCGGTATGGTGGTGGATGTGGTCGGCCGGTTCTGGCGCGGGCGCGACATGGACGGTGCGCATCCCAAGCGCATGGGGGACGGCGAGGTTGCGGGCGTCATCCTCGAACATCGCGCCTTTCGCGGGGTCGAGGCCGTCCATTCCGAAGACCGTCGCGAAGGCGCGGGCGTCGGGTTTGGGGTGGAACTCGGCATGCTCGACGCCGTAGATGCCGTCGAAGAGGCCGGCAAGTCCGCGCGCGGCAAGGACTTTCTCGGCATAGGGCGCGCAGGCGTTGGTGTAGACGATCTTGCGGCCCGGAAGTGCTGCGATGCTTCTGGCAAGGCCGGGATCGGGCGAGAGGACCGAGAAGTCGATGTCATGGACGTCGGTAAGGTAGGGGCCGGGGTCAACGCCATGTTCGCTCATCAGGCCCGCAAGCGTGGTGCCATAAGTCGCCCAGTAATGCGCGCGCAGGTGGTCGGCCCGCGCCCGGTCCACCTTCAGCGCCTGCATCACCCAGTCGGTCATCCGGACCTCGATCTGGTCGAAGAGCCGCATGTGCGGGGGATAAAGCGTATTGTCCAGGTCGAAGACCCAGGTGCTGACGTGAGTGAAATCCTGTTTCGGCATGGGCAAGGGTTTAGTGCGCGGATGCGGCGTTGGGAAGGCTTGATCGCGACGCGGCCCGCGCGCTAGGGTCCGCGCCGTGAACGAGGGACGAAAGACGTGCAGAAAGACGCGTATACGCTGATCATGGAGGCGATCGAGGCCGGGGTCTACAAGCCCGGCGACCGGTTGGTGGAAAGCGAACTGGCGGAACGGCTGGGCGTCAGCCGGACCCCTGTGCGCGAGGCGCTGCAGCGGCTTGAGACCCAGGCCATGCTGACCAGGGATGGCCGGAGCCTGATCGTGGCCAGCCTCGACCACAACCAGCTGGCCGAACTCTACGCGGTCCGGACCGAACTGGAGGGACTCGCGGCCCGGCTAGCGGCACGTCATGCGACGCCCGAGGAAGTACGGGTCCTGAAAAGCATGGTGGCCGAGGACCGGGCGCTGCTGGGGGGCGATCCGCGCGCCTTGTCCCGGGCAAACAAGCGGTTTCACAAGCAGATCCATCTGGCCAGCCACAACCGGTTTCTGGTGCAGCAGCTGGACCTTGTGCACCGCAGCATGGCGCTGATGGCCAATACCTCCTTTGCGGCCGAGGGCCGGGACGAGGTGGCGCTGGACGAACATGCGCAGATCGTCGCGGCGATCGAGGCCGGGGACGGTGATGCGGCCTATCAGGCGCTGAAGTCGCACATCAGCCAGGCCTTCGAGACCCGGCTGCGGGTCGACGCGGGCGAGTTGCGGATGCGCTAGCGCATCGGATCGCACATCGTCGGGCGGCGCCCGCGCGTCGCGGGTCAGTCCCTGGCTTCGGCCTGGTCGAAAAGACCGTGCGTGGTCTTGTCCCAGTAGAAGGGGCGCGTGGCCAGCTCCAGCAGGCCCTTGTAGGCCGCAAGCGATGCCAGCGGATAATAGAGCTTCAGCGTCAGGACCCACAGAAGGCTGAGACCGTGTCGCGTGCGACCAAGGCCGATCGCCCCGATCAGGATGTTCGTTACCTCGGACAAGAAGAAGATCCCGGCAATGGTCAGAATGGCGGCCACCGGCAGCGCGGCGTAAAGCGGGTGGTCGAAGCCGAAGGGCAAGAGCAGGAAGGACCACAAGAGCGGCGCGAGCAGGAATTGCGCGATGGTGCCAAGGAACAGGACCTGAAAGCCCAGGAAGCCTTTCGGGCCAAGCTGGCGCCAGAGTAGCCGCGGCTGACGCATGTGGACGGCCCAGGTCATCATGTAACCCTTGATCCACCGCGACCGCTGCTTGATCCACGGCAGCGCGCGGCAGTTCGCCTCTTCCTGGGTGATCGTGTCGATCAGTTCGGTCCGGTAGCCGTGGCGGGCAAGGCGGATGCCGAGGTCGGCGTCCTCGGTCACGTTATGGGCATCCCATGCGCCAAGGCTGTCCAGCACCTGGCGGCGGAAGAAAAGCGTGGTGCCGCCAAGGGGGACGACCAGGCCCAGTCGGGCGAGGCCGGGCAGGACCAGCCGGAACCAGCCGGCGTATTCGATGGTGAAACAGCGGCTTAGCCAGTTCGTCCGCGGGTTGTAGTAGTCGAGCACCCCCTGCAGGCAGGCGACTTCGGGGCCCGAGCGCTGGAAGCGTTCGACGACACGGCGAAGCTGGTCAGGCTCGGGCGCATCTTCTGCGTCGTAGACCCCGACGATGGCACCGCGCGCATAGTCGAGCGCGTGGTTCAATGCGCGCGGCTTGGTCTGGACCTGTCCCTTGGGCACGATGACGACGCGGATCCAGGGCGGCAGTTCGGCGGCGGCCAGCGCGTCGACGGTGACCTGATCCTCGGCCTCGACGGCGAGGATGACATCCAGAAGCTCGACCGGGTAATCGAGCCGCGCGAGGCGGCGCACGAGCCGCGGGGCGATATCTTCTTCCCGGCAAAGGGCGACGATGATCGTGACGACGGGGGGGATGAGGTCGGTGGCGGGCGTGGGGCCGGGCAGGGGCGCGCGAAGTGCAGCGATGGTGGCGGCGATCTTCAGAGCGGCAAGACAGGCCAGCGAGAAGACGGCAAAGGCGAGGGCGGCAAGTCCGGTGGCGACCGGCGCAATGATCACGGCCAGAAGCGTGACGGAAAGGACGGCGATGGCGCGGGGCGACTGGTGAAGACGCGGCCAAGCGCGGCAGCTTTCCTCAAGCGCCACCCGCGCTTCTGCGGCCTGCGCCAAAAGATCCCCACGGCGCGCATGGATCGCGGCCAGGATCGCACGGGACGAGGCGATACCGGCGGCGACGGGGCCAAGGCGGGCTTCAAGCATCGGGCGAAGGCGGCGAAACTCCTCGGGCCGCGAGGTCGCGACGATGGTGACATCCCCGACCTTCTGCCAGGGGACAAGGCCGTGGCGCAGGCAGTCCTGGGCACCCACCGCATCGATCAGGCGGGGGTCAGGCAGGGTGGTGTCCAGATCGACGACCCGAAGGCCCCAGTTCCGGGCATCGACGCCAAGCAGGTCCCGTTCCACCACCAGGCCGCGCGCCCGCAGGACATCGGGCAGCCGGCCCGCTTCACGCCCCTGGTGGGCGAGGGCGGTCAGCATCTCATCCGCAGGAACGACCCCTTCGCGCAGGAGCGAGGCACCCACCGCGAAGGTGCGGCGTGGCGCGCTGGCAGCCGCACCGGGCAGTTCGACTGTGCTGATCCGTTCTGCGGCACCCATGCCCGTCCCCCACGTTCCGCGCACAAGCTTGCGCGCGGCAGGTTAACAGGCCGTTAACACCCGTCAGGCGCGGCGGGCCTGCATCGCGGCGGCAAAGCGTTCGAACAGGTAGAAGCTGTCCTGCGGGCCAGGCGAAGCTTCGGGGTGGTACTGGACGGAATAGACGGGCCGGCCGTCGACCGCGATGCCGCAGTTGGTGCCGTCAAAGAGGGAGACGTGGGTCTCGGACACGCCCTTGGGCAGGGTGTCTGCATCGACGGTAAAGCCGTGGTTCATCGAGGTGATCTCGACCTTGCCGGTGGTCAGGTCCTTCACGGGGTGGTTCGCGCCGTGGTGGCCGTGGTTCATCTTGCGGGTCCTGGCACCAAGGGCCAGGGCCAGCATCTGGTGGCCAAGGCAGATGCCGAAGAGCGGCAGGTCCTGCTTGAGGACGCCCTGGATCATCGGCACGGCATAGGCGCCGGTCGCGGCCGGATCGCCAGGGCCGTTGGAGAGGAACACGCCTTCGGGATTGTGGGCGAGGACTTCGTCAGCGGTGGCATTGGCCGGAAGAACGGTCACTTCGCAGCCCACGGATGCCAGGCAGCGCAGGATGTTGCGTTTCGCGCCGTAGTCGATGGCGACGACCTTGAAACCCGCTCCTTCGCGGCGGGTATAGCCCTCGGGCCAGGCCCAGCGTTTCTCGTCCCAGCGGTAGCTTTGCGCGCAGGTGACGTCCTTGGCGAGGTCGAGGCCGACGAGGCCCTTCCAGGCACGGGCCTTGGCGACGAGTTTCTCGATGTCGAAGCGGCCCTCGGGGTCATGTGCCAGCGTTACATGTGGCGCACCCTGCTGGCGGATCGCCCGGGTCAGCCGCCGGGTGTCGATCCCGCCGATGCCGATCCGGCCGATCTTCGTCAGCCAGTCCGTCAGCTCACCCGTCGCACGCCAGTTCGAGGGCTCGGTCGGGTCCCATTTCACCACCATGCCGGCAGCCGCGGGGGTACCGGTCTCATCATCCTCGGCGGTGACGCCGGTGTTGCCGATGTGGGGGAAGGTGAAGGTCACGACCTGGCCCGCGTAGGAGGGGTCGGTCATGATCTCCTGGTAGCCGGTCATCGCAGTGTTGAACACCAGTTCGGCGACCGTCTCGCCCGTGGCGCCGAAGCCCTGGCCGTAGAAGAGGGTGCCGTCGGCAAGTGCGAGGCAGGCGGTAGGCTTCTGCGGCGCAGGCATGGGCGACTCTCCTGTAGGCTAAATTGCGCGGAAACTAAGGGGGCGGGGCCGCAGGGTCAAGGGCGGATGCGAAAAGGATTTTCAAATCAGATCAATGACTTGACCAAAATGGCCGGCATTGCGGTCAAGGGCGGTTCGGGGTAGACTGCCAGTCTGGGGAAACTATCGGAAAGACCAACCATGCTTTTGCGCGACCGTCTGCAGACGGCCCTCAAGGAGGCCATGAAGGCCAAGGAGGCCGACCGCCTGTCCACGCTGCGCCTGATCAACGCCGCCATCAAGGACCGCGAGATCGCGGTGCGGGGCGAAGGTGATGCGGGCGAGGTGGGCGAGGCCGAGATTCTGCAGATCATGGGCAAGATGGTGAAGCAGCGCCAGGAATCGGCCCGCGCCTACGAGGAAGGCGGGCGGCTGGAGCTGGCCGAGAAGGAACTGGCCGAAATCGGGGTGATCCAGGAGTTCCTGCCACGCCAGATGGACCAGGCGGAGATCGCGGCGGCGGTGGATGCCGCAGTTGCCGAGACTGGGGCGGCGTCGATCCGCGACGTGGGCAAGGTGATGGCCGCGCTCAAGGCTCGCTACACGGGCCAGATGGATTTCGGTGCGGTGGGCGCGCTGGTAAAGGCGCGGCTCGGCTAGATGCTGGCCGCCGCGGCAGCACTGGCCTTCGACATGTCCTCGGTCCTGGCACTGATGTATCCGGGACGCGAGCGGGTGGAAATCACCGGTTCGGACGACACCACGTATGTCTATGCCTGCAGGCCGGGCTCGGCGGGAGAAACCCCGGAAGCGCAAGCCCAAAAGGCCCATGCGGCGTTCGAGGAGAACACCAGGAAGTTCGCCGAGATGTTCGTCGGTCGGTTGATGCAGGACGCCGAGGCGGGTGAGCCGAACGTGAACGGCGCCCTGACGCTGTCCTTGCAGACCAACTCCTGGGCGGGGGCGATCACCACCCACCTGGAAAAAGAGTATGGTTGCGCCTTGCTGGGCTGACCGTCAGGCCGGATATGCCCGGCGGCCAAGGGCCCAGGCGATGACGAGCCAGAATGTGGCGCGGAAGGGCAGCGCGATGGCGGTCCGAAGCTCGACGGCGGCGCCGGTGAGCGCGGTCGCGGCGAAGCCAGCCAGCACGATCAGGGTGGCAACCCCGATGGCAAGGGCCAGGGGCCGCGCCGTGGGGTGATGGCGCCACAGGGCCAACGCCCCGGCAAGATAGGCGAATCCCGCAGCGGTGTTGAAGATCACGACGAAGGGGACAGCGTCTCCGGCGGCGCGTTGGGCGGCCTCGGGGCCGAAGAGCACGCTGCCACCGCTGAAGATGGTCAGTCCACCGAAAAGGGCCGCAACAATCGCGGTCGGGCGGGTCCAGCGGGGGGCGGGGTGGGACATGGCAGGCCTCCAGGCAAGGCGATGCCTGCAACATGCACCTCCGGCGGGCAGCCGTCCTTGACCGGGATCAAGTCAGCGCAGGGACCGCAGGCGGGACTGCAACTCACCCCTCAGCGCGATGCGCTCGTCCTCGGACAGGAAGGCGCCAAGCTCGACCTCGCGGCCGTCGCCCTTGAGCGTCAGGTAGTTCGGCACCGGGCCGCCGGTTTCGTGCAGCGTGACACGGACCCAGTAGGGGTTCGCTTCCCAGTCCTGGCGGCGGCCCTTGGGGCCGTGGCGGACCAGCGTGATGCGCTTGGACGAAAGCCGCAGGTCCTCGACGATGTCGCGGTCGCGGCCGTTCTTCCGCAGCGCGAACCAGATGGCCCAGATCGTGCCCAGTAGGAAGGGCAGGAGCGCCCAAAGGACCGGACTGCCGAGGATGCCGACCAGCGGCACGGCGATCAGGGCGGCGGTGGCGCCGATGAACCAGACGAAGCCGCGCTGGGTGAGCGACCGGTGCGGCCAGAGCTGCAGGCGGTCCTCGCCGCCTTCGGGGGGAAGCCATTCGTAGGGCATGGGCCCTTTCTAATTTCCCCGCCCCGAAAGGAAAGACCCTGCGGCGGCTTGTCAGGTTGGCTGGCTTTTGTGATCCTGTCTCAGGGATGCCCGGGAGGCTGCAATGGCGGGTTCGGGTCGGGTCATGGCGTTGGGACCGGCGCATGTGGCAAAGGTTGCGCGTGTGGTGGAACGCGTGCCGCGGACCACGGGACTGACGCCCCTCTCTGACGCGGATTTCGAAGCCCTTGCCGCCCGGCTTGTGGCTGATCTCGCGGGCGGACCATTCTGGATCTTCGCGATCAGTTCGCTCATCTGGAAGCCGGCTTTCGAATATGTAGAGGCGCGCCGGGGCATCGTCCACGGTTGGCGGCGGTCCTACTGCCTGGAGATCACGGATTGGCGCGCGACGCCCGAGTCGCCGGGGCTCATGCTTGCTCTTGATCGGGGCGGATCCTGTACCGGTGTGGCCTACCAGATGCCCGAGGATGAGGCGCATGGCCGGATGCTGCGGCTCTTGCGCCGGGAGATCGGCTCACACGAAGGAATTCCCTGGTTGCGCTGGGTGACGGTGCGCAGCCCGGAAGGGCCGGTGCGGGCGCTGGCGTTCTACTGTACGCCGCAGAATGATCCCGATGTCGTCCGGCTGCCGGTCGAAGAGCAGGCACGGCGTCTGGCGCGCGCGGTCGGTCATGTCGGAAGCTGTGCCGAGTATCTTTACAACACCGTCAGCCACCTGGAAGCGCTTGGGATCCGCGATCGGTACCTTTGGGAGCTGCAGGCGCGCGTCGCGGCCGAGATCGACCGGATCTAACCGCTCACCTGCGCCAGGAAGTCCTGGAACGCGGTCCGGTAGGCGGTGGGGTCCTCGGCATGGGAGCCGAGATGGTCGGCCCCGGTCCAAATCGTGACGGTGGGCGCCGTGCGCGCTTCGGCCAGCGCCTGCGAAGGACCGATGGGCACGATGCGGTCGGCGGTGCCGTGCGCAATGAACAAGGGACCTGGAAAGGCTGCGTAGGTCGCGGCGACCTCGGCCTCGGTCACGGGGACGGGGGCCTTGAACGGAATGATCTGTTTCGCCGTCCAGCCCACAACACCCGGCAGGGGCTTGCCGCCCTGGGCTGCAAGGTGGTCGATCACCGCGCCGAAGCTGATCGCGGGGCTGTCCAGGGCCACGGCCTGCACCCGGGGGGCCAGCGGGCTTTGCCGCAGGAACTGGCCGAGGATCGCGCCGCCCATCGATTCGGCGACGACGACGACGCGGTCGCTCTCGGCGGGGGCCATACGGGCCACGGCGGCCTCGAGGTCGGGCCATTCGGTCAGACCGAAGCCGTAGGTGCCTTCGGGCGCGGAGGGAGCAGCTTCATCGTTGCGGTAGGTGATCAGAAGCACCGACCATCCCGCCTCGTGCAGGAGCGAGAGCGCCCGGTAGCCGTCCTCGCGCGCCCCCGCAATGCCGTGGACATAGATCGCCCGTCCGACCTCGGTTCCCGTGGCGGGGACCAGCCAGGCTTCGGCGGGCCCGAGGGGGGTCTCGATCATCTCGGTCCGGAAGGGGAGGGACAGCGCCGCCATCGGGTCGCCCCGGTAGCCAAGGGCCAGAGGGTCGGTCGGCCGCTCGGCCGTGGCGAGAGCGGTCGAGATCGCCCCGACGTTCAACAGCCCCGCCGTGGCATGGGCCAGGAAATATCCGGTGATGCCCACGTAGCCAAGGAGGGCGACGGCAACCAGCACGACCAGGAAAAGGACGACGCGCATCGGGAAATGGCCTTTCGGGAAAGGAAAGGGCCCCGGGTGCAGTTGCAGCCCGGGGCCCTTGTTCAGTTCGGACGCTTAGTGCGCGTGGCTCTTGTCCCAGTCGGACTGCTTCGGCAGCTGCTCGAACGTATGTTCAGGCGGCGGCGAGGGCAGGGTCCATTCCAGGGTGTCGGCGTATTCGTTCCAGTAGTTGTTCTCGGTCACGCGACGGCCCCACATCAGGGTGTAGAACACGATCCCGATGAAGAAGACGAAGGAGGCGAACGAGATGAACGCACCGACCGAGGAGAACCAGTTCCAGTAGGCGAAGGCCTCCGGATAGTCGATGTAGCGGCGGGGCATCCCCTGGCGGCCGAGGAAGTGCTGCGGGAAGAAGGTCAGGTTGGACCCGATGAACATCATCCAGAAGTGCAGCTTGCCCGCCCATTCCGGATACTGCCGGCCCGACATCTTGCCGATCCAGAAGTAGACCCCGGCGAAGATCCCGAAGACGGCACCGAGCGACATCACGTAGTGGAAGTGCGCGACCACGTAGTAGGTGTCGTGGTAGGCGCGGTCCACCGGAGCCTGCGAGAGGACGATCCCGGTCACGCCGCCGACGGTGAAGAGGAAGAGGAAGCCGAAGGCCCAGAGCATCGGGGTCTTGAACTCTACCGACCCGCCCCAGATCGTCGCGATCCACGAGAAGATCTTCACCCCCGTCGGCACCGCGATGACCATCGTCGCCAGCATGAAGTAGGACTGCTGGGTCAGCGACATGCCGGCGGTGTACATGTGGTGCGCCCAGACGACGAAGCCGAGAACACCGATCGCCACCATCGCGTAGACCATCGGCAGGTAGCCGAAGATGGGCTTGCGGGAGAAGGTCGCGATGACCTGGGAGATGATCCCGAAGGCCGGGATGATGATGATGTAGACTTCCGGGTGGCCGAAGAACCACAGGATGTGCTGGTAGAGGACCGGGTCACCGCCGCCCGAGGGCGTGAAGAAGGTGGTGCCGAAGTTGCGGTCCGTGAGCAGCATGGTGATGGCGCCGGCCAGCACGGGCAGGGCCAGCAGGATCAGCCAGGCGGTCACGAAGATCGACCAGCCGAAGAGCGGCACCTTGTGCAGCGTCATGCCAGGAGCGCGCATGTTCAGGAAGGTCGTGATCATGTTGATCGCGCCCAGGATCGAGGAGGCACCCGAGAGGTGGACGGCGAAGATCGCCAGGTCCATCGCGTAGCCGCCTTCCGCCGTGGTCGAGAGCGGCGGGTAAAGCACCCAGCCACCGCCGAAACCGGTCCCGAGGTCGCCACCGCCGCCCGGCGCCAGCATCGAGGCCACGCCCAGCGAGGTCCCGGCGACGTAGAGCCAGAACGAGAGGTTGTTCATCCGCGGGAAGGCCATGTCCGGCGCGCCGATCTGCAGCGGCATGAAGTAGTTGCCGAAACCGCCGAAGAGCGCCGGGATGACGACGAAGAACATCATCAGGACGCCGTGATAGGTGATCATCACGTTCCAGAGGTGCCCGTTCGGCGTACAGGTCGCCGCCGCGTCCGCGATGAAGCGCGCGCCTTCCTGGCACATGTACTGCACGCCCGGATGCATCAGCTCCAGCCGCATGTACACGGTGAAGATCACCGCGATCAGGCCGACGAGGCCGCCGACAAAGAGATACAGGATCCCGATGTCCTTGTGGTTGGTCGACATGAACCAGCGGGTGAAGAACCCGGGTCGGTGATGTTCGTCATGGCCGTGAATGGCTGCGTCCGCCATAGGCGTCCTCCGCTTTCGTCGTTCTTTACATGCCCGTTCACGAGCTTGTCAGCCCGCCCGGTTCCCTTGTGTTCCCGTCTTTAGCCCCGCGAGGCCCGCCTCGCAATGCATGACTTTGCCGCAGGGGGCAGAAATCTTTCGCGAAAAGCAAAGGGCGCGGCCCCGCGAAGGGTCGCGCCCGGAGAACCTCGTGGAAGGCGGGTGGCTTACTGGGCGACCGAAGCCAGGTAGGCCGCCACATCCTCGCCGCCCGAGGCAAGCTTGAAGGACATCTTGGATTTGGCCGCGGGATCACCCAGCGCGGTCTTCAGGTATTCGGCCGGGTTCGCGGAATAGGCCGCAAGGCTCGCCTCGTCCCAGACCGCACCGGTCGCGCCAAGGGCCGCGAGCGAGTCGCCATAGGAGAAGTCGGGGTCCGACGCCACGCCCTTGCCGATGATGCCGTAGAGGTTCGGGCCGGTGCGGCCGCCTTTCTGGATCTCGGTTCCGTCGGGAGCGACGATGGAGTGGCAGGCCTTGCACTTCTTGAACGTGTCCTCGCCGGCCGCCGGGTCACCCGCGAAGGCGGGGGCGGAAAGGGCGGCGACGGTCAGGCCAAGAAGGATGAACTTCGTCATGGTGTCCTCATGTGTCACGGAGCGCCGCAACCGGGCGTCTCCACGAGCGGAAGATGGGGTCTGGTGCGACTGATATGCAATAGCATCGCGCGGTTATGCGACATTACGCGGCGCAACTGCCCTGAAAACGCCGGGGAAAGGTGGCCATGAGCGCCTCGTCGAGGTCGGCCATGCTGACCGGCAGGCCAAGGTCGACGAGGCTGGTCACGCCATGCTCGCGGATCCCGCAGGGGATGATTCCGTCGAAGTGGCTCAGGTCGGGTTCCACGTTGATCGAGATGCCGTGGAAGCTGACCCAGCGGCGGAGCTTGATTCCGATGGCGGCGATCTTGTCCTCGCGCAGGGTGCCGTCCGGGTTCGGGGCCTTGTCGGGGCGCGTGACCCAGACCCCGACGCGGCCGGGACGGATCTCTCCCTTCACGTTGAATTCGGCGAGGGTGTCGATGACCCACTTCTCCAGCTCGCGGACGAAGCAGCGCACATCCTGGCCCCGCGCCTTGACGTCGAGCATGGTGTAGATCACCCGCTGGCCGGGTCCGTGATAGGTGTATTGCCCGCCGCGACCCACCGGGTAGACGGGGAAGCGGTCCGGCTCCACAAGGTCAGCGGGCTTTGCAGAGGTGCCGGCCGTGTAGAGCGGCGGATGCTCCACAAGCCAGATGAGTTCATCGGCCTGCCCAGCGGCAATCGCCTCGGCCCGCGCCTCCATCTGCGCCACGGCAGACAGATAGTCGGTCAGACCGTCCGAGGTGATCCACTCTGGCATCTCAATCCCCTGTCCGGAGCGGTAGAAGCCCCGCCTGTCGCAATGCCGGAACGAAGCGGCGGCTGACCGGCACGTCACGACCCGTTTCCAGCGTCACCACCGCGCCATCCCCAAGGCGCCGTACGGCCCGGACCGCGTCCCGCGCGACCCAGTGCGAGCGGTGGACCTGCAGGCCCGGCACATCGCCTGTCTCGCCCATCGCATCGCCAAGCCGGATCAGAACCAGCGTTTCGCCTGAGGTGGTGATCACGCGGACATAATGATCTTCAGCCGAAAGGGCAAGCAAGGCACCGCGGCGGTCGACCGGCAGCCGAGCCAGGATCGCGGGGCGGCGGCTGCCTGCGGCTTTGAGCGAAGCAGCAACCGGCTGTCGGGCGGCCGTAAGCTCTTGCGGGATCAGGACCGCGGCCGAGATCACCGAAGCCAGCGCCACCAGCCCGGCGAGTGAGGCCAGGTCGGGCGGAGGGTCCTGCCCAATTCCGAAGTCCAGCGCCATCAGCAACACCGCCACCGCAAGGCCCATGACCGGGCTTGCCGCGGCGACACGCAACACCGGATGCAGCTTGTCGAACCGGGGCCACCGGTAGAGCAGGGTGAAGACGACGGTGCCGATCGCGTAGGTGCCGAAGACGACCGTCACCCAGTAGGCGGCCCGAGGCACCGGCGCGAGAAGATCAAGCGTTCGGAACGGTCCCGACAACACCAGAATCACCGAGGTCCCGGCCAGGGCCGCAACGACGACCGGGCTGGACAGATGCGCCCGTATCTCGCGCAGCGCGGATGACAGCGGGGTGTTGGTCACGAAGCCTTTGTCTCCATTCACGCAGCCGGTGTTTTCGAAGTGGCATGCGCACGACATGGGGCGCGGCGCCGAATGTAACGCCGCCCGGTGCCGTCGCAAGGCCGGGCCAGTCCAAGGAGTCCAACTTGAACCTTGTCCCGCTTCTGACCTCGCCGCCGATCATTCAGGTGCATGTCGTTCTGGCCCTCGCCGCCGTCCTCCTTGGCCCTGCAGCGCTATTGCGGCGCAGCCGGGACGTCTGGCACCGACGTCTTGGCCAGGCCTGGGTCGCGGCGATGGCGGGGACGGCGCTGAGTTCGTTCTTCATCAACGAGATAGGCAGCTTCGGTCCCTTCTCGATCATCCATGTCCTGTCGATTCTGACCCTTCTTGGGTTGTGGGAGGGGATTGCCCATGCGCGGGCGCAGCGCATCGCCAAGCATCGGCGCACCATGCTGGTGGTCTTCTCCGGCGCCGTCGGGGTCGCAGGACTGTTCACCCTTCTGCCCGGGCGGAGGATGAGCGAATCCCTGTTTCCTGCCGCCCCCTGGACCGGATTTCTGGGGACAGCCGTGCTGGTGTCCGTAGGGCTGGCGCTGGCCTGGAAGGGCACGACAATCCGCCCTCAAGAAAGCAGCAAACTGTGAATGAAGCCCCCTTGGCAGTCGCGGGGGGCTGGTCTATAGAGGCCCCGTTCTGACGACCCTGCATGCGGATGTGGCGGAATTGGTAGACGCGCAGCGTTGAGGTCGCTGTTCCTTAACCGGAGTGAAAGTTCGAGTCTTTTCATCCGCACCAGGGTCGGTCTGGACAAAGCCAGAGGGCGCGAGGGAAACCTTCGCGCCCTTTGCTTTTGGCACTGGACGCTGCCGGAACGCCTCCTTTTCTTGCCGGGCAGACGGGCAGAAAGACTGGTTTCGGCGCGAATTCTGAACGTTTTTCCCGTCTGGGCGCAAAGGTCGCCATTGTGGTCGCTTAAGTCCGCTTTCCGGAGGAAAAAGTGCGTTGCAATGGGGGGCACGTTTCGCTTTAGTCGAATCAACAGAAGGCGCTAAGCGCCCAGGCCATCAGGGAGACACGGGTGACGCTTGAGCCCCGCAACGACGCCTTCGTCGCGTTTGAGCACGTCCAGAAAAGCTATGATGGCGTCAGCCTGGTCGTGAAGGACCTGAACCTGACCATCGCCAAGGGCGAGTTCCTGACCATGCTCGGGCCTTCCGGGTCCGGAAAGACCACCTGTCTGATGATGCTTGCCGGATTCGAGACGGCGACGCACGGCGAGATCCGGCTGGACGGGACCCCCATCAACCAGGTGCCGCCGCATAAGCGCGGGATCGGGATGGTCTTCCAGAACTACGCGCTGTTCCCCCACATGACGGTGGGCGAGAACCTCTCGTTCCCGCTGGAAGTCCGGGGCATGGGCAAGTCCGACCGCGACGCGAAGATCAAGCGCGCCTTGGACATGGTGCAGATGGGCGCTTTCGCGAACCGCCGCCCCGCGCAGCTTTCGGGCGGCCAGCAGCAGCGCATCGCTCTGGCCCGCGCGCTGGTGTTCGATCCGAAGCTTGTCCTGATGGACGAACCCCTGGGCGCCCTGGACAAGCAGCTGCGCGAGCACATGCAGTTCGAGATCAAGCACCTGCACGAAAACCTTGGGATCACGGTGGTTTACGTCACCCATGACCAGGGCGAGGCGCTGACCATGTCGGACCGCGTCGCCGTGTTCAACGATGGCAAGATCCAGCAGCTTGCGCCGCCCGCCGACCTTTACGAGCGCCCCGACAACAGCTTCGTCGCCCAGTTCATCGGCGAGAACAACAAGCTGCCCGGCACGCTGGAAGAGCTGAACGGTGACCGGGCGCTTGTCCGGCTGTCCACGGGCGAGCTGATCGATGCGACGGCCGTGAACGTCAAGCAGAAGGGCCAGAAGACCCTGGTCTCGATCCGCCCCGAACGGGTGGAGTTCAAGCCCGAGATGATGCCCGCGGGCATTCACACGCTGGAAGCCGAAGTGGTCGAGATGATCTACATGGGCGACATCCTGCGTGCGGTCCTGAAGGTCGCGGGTTCGGATGATTTCGTGATGAAGATGCGCAACACGCTGGGGCAGACCAAGCTGACCCCCGGCCAGAAGATCAAGGTGGGCTGGCATCCCCAGGATGCCCGCGCGCTGGACCCTTGATGCCCGGCCGGGGGGCCCGGCCAACGTCAATAACCAACGAAACAGGGAGACTTGAATGAAGAAGACCCTCATCCTCTCCACCGCTCTCGTGGGCTTCGCCGCTGCGGCGCAGGCCGACGTGACGGTGATGTCCTGGGGCGGTTCCTACGGCGCGGCCCAGACCGAAGGCCACCTGAAGCCGTTCACCGCCGCGACCGGCATCCCGACCATGATGGTCGACAGCGAGAACCCCGCCACGCCGATCAAGGCGATGGTCGAAGCCGGCAACGTCACCGTCGACGTGGCCAGCCTTGAATACGCCGACGCGATCCGTCTGTGCGACGAAGGCGTCCTCGAGACCATCGACGTCGCCTCGCTGCCCGCTGGCGCGGACGGCACCCCGGCGGCCGAGGACTTCCTGCCCGGCGCCGTGACCGACTGCGGCGTGTCGACCGACATCTGGGCTACGGTCTTCGCCTATGACACGACCAAGTTCCCGGAAGGACCGACCACGGCGGCCGACTTCTTCGACCTGGAGAAGTTCCCCGGCAAGCGCGGCCTGCGCAAGGGCGCCAAGGCCGTGCTCGAGTTCGCGCTGATGGCTGACGGCGTGGCCCCGGCCGACGTCTACGCGACCCTCGGCACCCCGGAAGGCATCGACCGCGCCTTCGCCAAGCTCGACACCATCAAGTCGGAAGTCGTGTGGTGGGAAGCCGGTGCCCAGGCACCGCAGATCCTGGCTGACGGCGAGGTCGTGATGACCACCGCCTACAACGGCCGGATCTTCAGTGCCCAGATCGCGGAAGGCAAACCCTTCCAGATCGTCTGGGACGGCCAGATCTACGAGAACGAAATGTACGTGATTCCGAAGGGCGCTCCGAACAAGGACCAGGCGCTGGAGTTCATCAAGTACGCCACCTCGACCGAAGGTCTGCGCCAGCAGGCGCAGTGGATCAGCTACGGCCCGGCCCGCAAGTCCGCGCTGATCGAACCGCTGATCTTCAACGACGGCAAGACCGAGATGGCGACGCACCTGCCGACCCATCCGGACAACATGAAGAACTCGCTGGAATCCAACTGGGAGTTCTGGGTTGACCGGGACGCCGAGCTGAACGAGCGCTTCAACGCCTGGCTTGCTGCCGGCTGATGACATGGGCGCGGGGGGCAGACCCCCGCGCCACCCTACCTGACCGAGTTGAACATGGCCGAACTCCTGACCACCGCCGATGGACGCCCGCTGGCCGAGGCGCTTGCCCAGGCCCAGTCCAAGGCGCGCCGGAGGGCTTTCCTTCTTGTGGTGCCGCTGCTGCTGTTCGTGCTCTTGAGCTTCGTGCTGCCGATCGGGCAGATGCTCCACCGGTCGATCTACCATGACGGATTTTCGGCCAATGCACCCGCCATCGCCGCCTGGTTCGACGCGAACCCCGCGGGCACCGAGCCCGACGAGGCCGCCTTCGCCGCACTGGCCGAGGATTTCAAGGCCATGCAGGCCAACCGCACCGCGGGCGAGGCCGGGACCCGGGTGAACTACGTCCTGCCCGAGACACGCTCGCTGTTCACCAAGACGGCGCGGAACGCGGATGAACTTGTGCCGCCGTATCGCGACGCTTTCCTGACCGTTGACGCGCGCTGGGGCGAGGCGGACGTCTGGGGCGCCATGCGCGGTGCAGCCAGCCCCTACACCACCGACTTCTATATGGCCGCAACCGATTACGAGCGTGGCCCCGACGGCAACCTGGTCCGGGTGGACGAGAACCGGCAGATCTACGTCTACCTCTTCATCAAGACCTTCCTGCTGTCCGGTCTCATCACGCTGATCTGCCTGCTTATCGGCTTCCCGGTCGCGCATCTTCTGGCGACGTTGCCGATGGCCAAGGCGAACCTGCTGATGATCCTGGTCCTGCTGCCGTTCTGGACCTCGCTTCTGGTGCGGACGACCAGCTGGATGGCGCTTCTGCAGGGGGAAGGGGTGGTCAACGACCTTCTCGTCTGGTTCGGCGCCCTTTCCGAAGACGGGCGGCTGCGGATGATCAACAACCAGACCGGCACGATCATCGTGATGACGCATATCCTGCTGCCGTTCATGATCCTGCCGCTCTATTCGGTGATGCGGGTGATCCCGCCCAGCTATGCCCGCGCGGCGCGGTCGCTGGGTGCGACCTCATGGACCACGTTCCGCCGCATCTACCTGCCGCAGACCCTGCCCGGGATTGGCGCGGGCTCGCTTCTCGTCTTCATCCTGGCCGTGGGCTACTACATCACCCCGGCGCTGGTCGGCGGGGCGGACGGGCAACTCTTCTCGAACATGATCGCCTTCCACATGGAGAACTCGAACTGGTCGATGGCCGCCGCGCTGTCCGCCATGCTTCTGGTTGGCGTCCTGATCCTCTACTGGCTTTATGACCGGCTGGTCGGCATCGACCGCCTGAAACTCGGGTGACCTGATGGCCTTGCCTTCCTACGCCGATCCCCTGGAACGCGCCTGGCACCGGACCTATCAGGTGATCTGCGCGCTGGTCTTCCTGTTCCTGATCGCGCCGATCCTGATCGTCATCCCGCTGTCGTTCAACGTCGAGCCCTATTTCAGCTTCACCGAGAAGATGGTCGCGCTGGACCCCGACGGCTATTCCTTGCGCTGGTACGACACGCTTCTCACCTTCGGGATGCAGGCGCCCGAGGCCCCGCGCGACGGGGCCTGGTTTGCCGACATGTGGGAGAATTCGACCTGGGTGAACGCCGCGAAGAATTCGGTCATCGTGGGGTTCTGGGCGACGATCCTGGCCACGGTCCTGGGGACGCTGGCGGCGCTTGGCCTGTCGCGGCCCGAGATGCCCTACCGCCGCACGATCATGGCGATCCTGATCAGCCCGATGATTGTGCCGATCATCATCATCGCCACGGGGATGTTCTTCTTCTACTCGAACCCGTGCGGGATCATCGGGTTGGAGTGCGGGCGGCTGACCTCGACCTACCTGGGCGTGATCCTGGCGCACACGATCCTGGGGATTCCCTTCGTGATCATCACCGTGACGGCAACGCTGTCGGGCTTTGACCAGTCGCTGATCCGGGCGGCGCAGTCCTTGGGGGCAAATCCGCGGACGACCTTCTTCAAGGTGATCATGCCGCTGATCCTGCCCGGCGTGATTTCGGGCGCGCTCTTTGCCTTCGTGACCTCGTTCGACGAGGTCGTGGCGGTGCTCTTCATCGCCGGTCCCGATCAGCAGACCATCCCGCGCCAGATGTGGAACGGCATCCGCGAGGCGATCAGCCCGGCGATCCTGGCGGTGGCGACGATTCTGGTGGTGATCTCCATCGCGCTTCTGACCACGGTGGAGCTGTTGCGTCGGCGGTCTGACCGGCTGCGGGGCGTGACGGGGCGCTGAGGGGCGGCTCCTGCGTCGCGCCTTCTGCTTCTCGTCGCGGAAGGCGGGAGATACCGTCAGCGACGAGTGAGGAAGTCACCCGAGAGCGGTCAGGGCAGGATCTGCAGCCAGACCCAGACGCTGAGGATCGACAGTCCGGTCGCAACCAGTACGGTTGAGGCGGCGACCCGTTTGGCAACTCCATACAGGTTCGCAAACACATAGGCGTTGACCCCGGGGGCCATGGCGGCGGTCAGGACTGCCGAACGCAGGGCGGCGTCGTTCAGGGCAAAGACCTGGGTGCCCAAGGTCCAGGTGATCGCGGGGTGCAGGACCAGCGATACGGCCGACAGGACCGCAATGGCGCGGGCGTCGCCTTCCGGCCGGTACCGGTAGAGGACGCCCCCCAGGCCGAACAGCGCGGTCGGCAGGGCGGCCGCGATGACCATGTCGATTGCCGACCAGGCGATGTCCGGCAGGGCGACGCCGGACAGGTTGACCACAAAGCCGCAAAGGATGCCGATGACCAGCGGCTGGCTGAAGATCGCCCGCCCCACCTGCCGCGCGAGCGCGGTGGCGGAGAGGCCCAGCCCATGCGAGCGCGCCAGCTCCATCAGCGTGATCCCGAAGGCGTAGAACACGGGGGCGTGGATCGAGATGATGGCGAAGTTCCCCTCCAGCGCCCCCGGCCCGTACGCGCGTTCGGTGATCGGCACGCCCAGGAGGAGGGAGTTGGAGAAAAGCCCGCAGAAGCCGAAGGCGATGCTGTCGGTCATCGGGCGGCCGAAGAGGTAACGACCGGCAAGGAAGGCGGCGGTGAAACCGGTGAACGCCCCGACATAGAAGCTGACCATCAGCCCCGCGTCATAGGCCCGTCCAAGGTCAAGCCGGGCGATCGACGCGAAGAGCAGAAGTGGCAGCGCGAAGCCTTGGGCGAAGTGCATCACCCCGTCGACGGAAGCCTCCTTGAACCCCAGCCAGCGCGCGGCGACGTAGCCGAAGCCGATGACAAGGAAGACCGGCAGGATGACGTCGAGAAGCAGGCTCACGGCTGGTTGTCGTAGGCGATGGCCATGCCGTCGAAGGCGGGGGTGATGTGGGCCGGCAACTCGGCGCGAAGGGTCTCGTAGTCGAGGTCGATGTGCATGTTGGTGATCACTGCGCGGTTGGGCTTGGCGCGGGCGATCCAGGACAGCGTCAGGTCCAGATGCGCATGCGTCGGATGCGGCTTGCGGCGCAGCGCGTCGACGATCCAGCAGTCGAGGCCCTCGAGGACGCCCCAGCTTTCGGCGGGGATGTCGACGGCATCGGGGAGATAGGCGAGCGCGCCGATGCGGAAGCCGAGCACGTCCATGCTGCCGTGGTCGGCCCGGAATGGCGTGAGCATCACGGGGCCGCCCGCACCCGCGACGGTGACCGGGCCGTGGATGGTGTGCAGGTCAAGGATCGGCGGGTAGGGCGAGCCTTCGG
>Ga0208243_1000362_pt1 | contig 27641 bp, 27 predicted proteins | sample Subbio2Aug_QV12A_FD_184826 | JGI IMG/M metagenome (GOLD analysis project Ga0208243, IMG submission 184826) | Serpentinite rock and fluid subsurface biosphere microbial communities from McLaughlin Reserve, California, USA - CR12Aug_QV12A (SPAdes) | ecosystem: Environmental > Terrestrial > Deep... | reverse complement strand
GCCATCCGCACCGCCTACAGGCCCGATCAGGCGGTGGACCTCGCGGTCCGCCGCGGCGAGATCCTCGGCCTCGCCGGCCTCGTCGGCTCCGGCCGCACCGAACTCGCCTGCACCGCCTTCGGGCTTCGGGCGCCGCTCTCCGGCACGGTCCGCGTCGACGGCCGGCCTCTGCCGCCCGCCTCCCCGAAGAGCGCCATCGCCGCCGGGCTCTACCTCGTCCCGGAGGACCGCAAGCGCTGCGGCCTCGTGCTCGACTTCCCGATCCGCGCCAACGTCACGCTGGCGAGCCTGCGCACCTATGCCCGCCACGGCCTCGTCGACCGCGCCGCCGAGGATCGGGAGGCCGTGGCGCAATGCGCGCGCCTCGACGTCCGGACACCCGGCGTTCAGGTCCAGGCGGGGTCGCTGTCGGGCGGCAACCAGCAGAAGGTCGTGCTCGCCCGATGGCTGTCGATGCGGCCGGTCGTCCTGATCTTCGACGAGCCGACGCGCGGCATCGACGTCGGTGCCAAGAGCGAGGTCTACCGCCTCATGCGCCGGCTCTCCGACGAGGGGGTCGGCATCCTGATGATCTCGTCCGACATGGAAGAGATCATCGGCGTCAGCGACCGCGTCGCCGTGATGCACGAAGGCCGCATCGCCGGCCTTATCGAACGCGACGGCCTGAGCGAGGCGGCGATCCTGTCGCTGGCCGTCGGCCGCCGCACGGCGCAGGACCACTGAGAGGATGCGAAAGAATGCCCGCTTCCGCACAGCTCGAGCCAGAAATCCCAGTGATTTCAGGGGGCATTCTTTCGCATTCTCGATTGATTCACACGCTCTGAGGAGCCCCCGCCCATGATCAGCCGCAAGGACCTCGGCCTCCTCGCCCTCATCCTCGTGGTCGGCGCCGTCGTCGCGGCCATCAACCCGCGCTTCCTGTCGCCGATCAACCTCGCCAACACCGCCAACCTGATCGGCCTGTTCGGCATCTTCGCGGTGGCGCAGGCCTTCGTCATCATCTCCGGCGGCATCGAGCTGTCGGTGGGCTCGATCATCGCGCTGCTCGGCGTGATCTTCGTCAACCTCGTCGCCGGCGGCGCCCTCCCCCCGGGCATGGCCGTGATCATCGTGCTCGCGCTCGGCTGCCTGATGGGCCTCGTCCATGGCCTGCTGATCACGAAGATGGGCCTCCAGCCCTTCGTGGTCACGCTCTGCGGCCTCCTGATCTACCGCGGCGCCGCCCGCTACCTCACCGAGGACGCGACCGCCGGCTTTCCCTTCGGCGCCTCGTTTCCGGTGCTCGAATGGCTGACGACCGGCCGCCTCTTCGGCGTGCCGCACAGCCTCATCGCCTTCCTTGCCATCACGGCCGTCATGGGCATCGTGCTGCACCGCTCGGTCTACGGCCGCCATCTCTTCGCGGTCGGCAGGAACGAGGAAGCCGCGCGCTACAGCGGCATCGACGCCGACCGCGTCGTCATCGCCGCCTATGTCATCTGCTGCGGCCTCACCGCCGTCTCCGCCATCTTCGTCGCCATGTACACCCGCTCGATCTCGCCCTCCTCGCACGGCAGTTTCTACGAACTCTACGCCATCGCCGCCGCTGTCCTCGGCGGCTGCTCGCTGCGCGGCGGCGAAGGCTCCATCCTCGGCGTCGTGCTGGGCACCGTCCTGCTCCAGATCCTCCAGAACCTCGTCAACCTCCTCGGCATCCCCAGTTCCCTCAACTTCGCGGTGATGGGCTCGGTGATCCTGCTCGGCGTCATCGCCGACCGGGAGTTTGGGAGGCGGAGCGGGGGGCAAAGGTAATGGGGAGGTTTGCGGTTGGTGCTGCGAGCGCGGCAGGTGGCGCTTTGCGGCTCGCCGCTCGGTGAGCTCTTTTTGGTTTTCGAGGAGAAATTCGCGCTTGAAGGCCCGCCACCTCAGGCGAAGAGGCGAGCGACCTCGGTCATCGGGATGAACAGACGACGGCCGGCGTTGTCCAGGGGAAGGAAGTCATAGGCGCGGTAGAAGGCGGCGGCGGCTTCGTCCTTCGCGTCGACCAGGATGGCGAATGTGGCGATCTCGCTGCGCAGCGCTCGCGCGAAAGCATCCAGGGTCTGAGAATCGGGTATGGCCATCATCGCTCTCCCAACGCCGCCGCCACGCCACGGAACCGTTCGAGGGCCGTCTCAAGGCTCTCGACGATCTCGGCGGCGACCTCGTCGGGCGGCGGCAACAGGTCGGGATCGTCCAACGCGTCGTCCTTCAGCCAGAAGATATCGAGATTGACCCTGTCGCGGGCGAGCAGCGCATCCAGCGGAAAGCGCCTGAACGTCTCGCTTTCTTCGCGCTCGAAGCGCCGGCCGGAGCGATAGCAGGCGATGAAGTCATCGAGGTCGGCCCGCACCATCGGCCGCTCCTTCAGCGTGAAGCGCCGATTGGTGCGCAGGTCGTAAATCCAGAGGTCCTTCGTCGCGGCTTCGTCGGACGGCGGTTTCTTGTCGAAGAACAGCACGTTCGCCTTCACGCCCTGCTTGTAGAAGATGCCGGTCGGCAGCCGCAGCAGCGTGTGGAAGTCGAAATTGCGCAGCAGCCGGCGCCGGATCGTCTCGCCCGCGCCGCCCTCGAACAGAACGTTGTCGGGCAGCACCACCGCCGCCTCGCCGTTCGGGGCCAGCACGGTCATGATGTGTTGCAGGAAGTTGAGCTGCTTGTTCGAGGTGGTGACGAAGAAGTCCTGCCGGTCGTAGTCCTCGCGCTCCGAGTCGATCTCGCCATCGTCGCGGACGATGCGATAGCTCTGCTTCTTGCCGAAGGGCGGGTTGGTGAGGATGACGTCATAGCTCTTGCCGCCGGCGCCCAGCAGCGCATCCTTGGCCTCGACGATCGACTCCACCCCGGTGATGCCGTGCAGATAGAGGTTCATGGCGGCGAGCCGCACGACCTCCGGCACGATGTCGACGCCCGAGAACTTGTTCTTCAGCGCGGAATAGACGGCGCGGTCGCGCGCCTTCGGGTGCCGCTTCATGTGCTCCCAGGCGGCGAGCAGGAAGCCAGCCGTGCCGCAGGCGGGATCATGCACGGTCTGGTGCGGCTCGGGATCGACCACCTGAACCATGGCTTCGATCACCGGGCGCGGCGTGAAGTATTGCCTGCGCCGCTCTTCACGTCCTCGGCGTTGCGGGCGAGCAGGCCCTCATAGATGTCACCTTTCACGTCCGCGGGCAGGCCGAGCCAGGTCTCGCCGTCGATCAGGCCGACCAGCCGCTTGAGCTTCGCCGGGTCCTGGATCTCGTTCTGCGCCTTCTGGAAGATCGCGCCGATGATGCCGCCCTGCTTCGAGAGCGTATCGAGCAGCTTGACGTATCGGGCGTTGAGCGCCTCGCCGGAGAGATCCTTGATGTCACCCCACCGCGAGCCGTCCGGCAGCATCGAGGCTTCGCCGATCTGGGTGACGTGCTCCTCGTCCATCTTGAGGAAGAGGGGGATAGGAAATCTGGCTGATATAGGCCTGATAGCTGGCGCCCTGATCGCGCAGCACATGCGCAAAATTCCAGACCTTGGCGACGAGGGTCTGCGCGTTCATTCGGTGCTTCCGAGAAAGGGATTGCGGATCGTCAGGCCGCCGATGATGCGGCCATGCTGCATGTCCTCGGTCCAGAGCGTGTCGCAGCCGGCCTCGATGGCGCTGGCGACGATCAGCGCGTCGTAGAAGGAAAGTCCGTGGTCGCGGGCGAGCGACAGTGCGGCGGCGTGGGTTTCGGCGGTCAGTGGAACGACGTCCGGCATGCGCTCGCGGATCAGGATGACCGCTGCTTCGATCTCCGGCCACTCCCGTTGCCGCTTGTTGCGCGCCACGTTGGTGAATTCGTTGAGCACCTGCGCGCTGATCGCGCCCCCGCGCGCGAGCGTTTCAATCGCTTGCGGGCGTTTTTCGGGATCGAGAAAGGCGTAGACGAGAACGTTGGTGTCGAAAAAGGCCGTCACCGCTCGTTGGCCTCGTCACGATTGAACTTGTAGCCTTCGGGCAGGGTCCAGTCGAACTGTTTCATCCCCTCGATGAAGCGCCGGCGGCGTTCTTCATCGTCAACCTTCGTGATCTCCAGGGTCCGCTTGTCGACAGCCCTGACATCGACCTCGTCACCCTCGACCAGGCCAGCCTCCTCGACCAGCTTCTTCGGCAGCCGCACGGCGAGGCTGTTGCCCCATTTGGAAACCATCATGATATCCTCCATGATATACGGAGCGGGAGGGATATCATTCCAGGATATCATCCTCAAGACCGACGCCCGCGCCCGCGTCTTGCGGTTCCGCTGGCAGACTGGGTCGCCTTGAGCCGCGCGAGCGTGGCGCTGGCGGGTTCGTCGGCGGGGTCCTGGGGCACGAGGCGGCCTTCGAAGGCGGCCTTGAGGATGGATTGCTTCAGCCGTGCGGCATCGGCGGCTTCCGCGTCCAGCATCGCGAGGGTGTCGGCGCAGGCAGAGAGCGCCTGCGCGACGCGGCGGAGGATTTCGGCGGCTTCGGCGGGTGGCGGGATGGGTGGCGGAATCATCGATTTGGCGAGTGAGCATATGTTGGATCAAGCTACCCGTGTTCATTTCATCAACAAATGACCTGAAAGTGAGGACTTTAAAGCCAACAGCCTGTATTCGGCGGTAACTCCAATGGGCGTAAGCCGCGCCGGTCGCTGATTTAATGAACAAAGCTCTCCCTGGCTAGTAAGGCACGCGCGGCCAAGAAACTCGTCTTTCAGCGATTGGGCTGTGAGGTTTATCACCAGTTCGCCAGCGCCAACAATTAGGTCGGCATTTTCGTCAGCGAAACTGTGTGGGAGACATCGGGTATCACGCTCGTTCCACTTCGCTTGACCATCAGCGAAGAGGTTGCCCGTCTGAGAAGACGCTCGTAGGGATATTGCGCCACGAGGTTCCTGCCGAAGAAGCCGAGCCTATGCAGCGAGGGCGTGGCAGTGAGGCCGACCGTGAAGGCGTAGAAACACTCCAGCGCCTGCCGCCAGGTGCCGTAGATCGAGCGGTGGCATTCGTCGGTGATGACGAGGTCGAAGCTCTCGATGGGGATCGACGGATTGTAGGCGACGCGCCGCTCGGTATCGGCGCTCGCGGCCTCGAAGCTGGATACTTCCTCATCCTCCTCCGCCAGGTCCTTGCCCGACAGCACGGAAGAGACGCGCACGAATATGACGCAAATCCGTCCACACGGCCTAACGTGAATCAGAGGCAACTGCGCACGATGATGTCCTGACGATGGAGGACGGCCAGCCCCGCGTCGCTCACAGGCCGCGTTGCGGAACCTCTTCGATGGGGCCGGCTGAGACCTGACATGGCTTCAGACTGCGGGGCGGCTATCAACAGGAGAAAGCGGAGTCGACCTGCGGCCTGCCCCTAGCGCCTACCCTCACCCGCCCTCACCCCAACCCCGCCCCACCCCCCGCCATCTCCCGCCACAGCGGGTCCATCGCCTCCGTCCACCGGCTCCAGATCGCATACCGCCGGTCGTAATGCGCCCGCATCGCCGGGTCGGGCACGAAGGTGCGGGCCGGGCGGGTCATCGCGGCCACTGCGGCGGCCTCGTCTTGATGCAGCCCTGCCCCGATCGAGGCGGCGATGGCGGCGCCCAGTGCGCCGGTTTCGCGCGCTTCGGCCACCGTCACCGGGACGCCGAGGCCGTCGGCGAACATCTGCGGCCAGTGCGCGGAGCGGGCGCCGCCGCCCGACAGCGCGGCGGTGGCGAAGGTGACGCCCGCCTGCGCCAGCACCGCGACATGCCGCCGGTGCTCGAACATCACCCCTTCGAAGATCGCCCGCAGCAGGTGCCCCTCCCCGTGCCAGCCGGCCAGGCCGAGGAAGCCGCCGCGCTGGTGGGCGCCGCGCCGTCCGCCGTAGAGGAACGGATGGAACAGCGGATCGTCCGGCGCAGGCTCGACCGCCCCGACGGCGCGGTTGACGAAGCCGAACGGGTCGTCATCGTGGCCGCCGCGCTCGACCAGCGTGCGCACGTACCATTCGAGGTTCGCGGCCGAGGTCGCGCTGTTTTCCATGTTGAGGAAGCCGCCGGGGCGCCAGGCCGCCACCATGAACACCCGCTCGTCGCGCACCGGGGCGTCCGAGAACACCTGGTTGATCGACCAGCTGCCCGCGACGATCGAGGCGGCCCCCGCGCCGGCCGCGCCCGAGCCGAGCGCGGAGGCGACGACGTCGAAATAGCCCGCCACCACCGGCGTGCCGGCCGCCAGCCCCGTCGCCGCCGCCGCCTCGGGCGTGACGGCGCCGGCCACGCTTGAAGGCTGGTGCAGTGGCGGCAGCAGGGCCTGCGCATCCTCGAGGCCATAGAGCGCCATGAGCCCGCTGTCATAGGCCGCCTCCGGCAGTCGCAGCAGCCCGGCGCCCGACATGTCGGAGATGTCGCTCACGCGCTCGCCCGTCAGGTGAAAGGTCACCACGTCCTTGGCGAACAGCAGTGTGCCCGCCCGGGCATAGAGCTCCGGCCGCTCCCGCTTCAGCCAGGCGAGCAGGACCGGCGTCTGCGCCGGCCACGGCCGCTGCAGGGCGATGGCGTGAAGCTCGGCGCCCGTCTCCCGGTCGAGCTCGGCAGCCAGTGCGGCGGCGCGCGTGTCGAGCGACTGGATGCCGGTCAGGGCCTGGCCGTCGCGGTCGAGCAGATAGAGCCCGTTGCCGTGCCCGGCGGTCCCGATCGCCGCGATGGCGCGGGCATCGATGCCGGCGGAAGCGATGCAGCCGGCAATGGCGGCCCTGGCGTTCTGCCAGAGCTCCGGCACCGACCGCTCGACCATGCCGGGCGCCGGCTTGTGCGTCGCGCCGTCGATGCCATGCTGGGCGATCTGCCGGCCGGCCGCGTCGAACAGCACCGCCTTGATGACCGTGTTGCCGGCGTCGAGCCCCAGCAGGAAGGTCTCCTCAGCCACGGGCGTAGACCTCGAAGGCGCCGTCGCCGTCCGCACCCTCATGAATGATCGCCATCAGCGCGGCCACCACCGCCTTCGGATTTTCGTGCTGGTAGACGTTGCGGCCATAGACCATGCCCTTCGCGCCCTGGCGCATCAGCACGGCCGATTTCGCCAGCACCGCCTTCAGGTCCTCCCGGCCGCCGCCGCGCACCAGCACGGGCACGCGCGCCGCCTCCACCACCTTGTGGAAGTCTTCCGGATCGTCGGTCGGATCGGCCTTGATGATGTCGGCGCCCATCTCGGCGGCGAGCCGCACCAGCGTGACGATCTTCCTGGTGTCGCCGTCCACCTGATAGCCGCCGCGCACCGCGTTCGGCAGCATCACCAGCGGCTCGATCATCAGCGGCATGCCGTAGCGGTGGCAGTCGGCGCGCACGCGGGCGATGTTCTCCACGCACTGGCGGAAGAGTTCCGGCTCGTCGGGCAGCATGAACAGGTTCACCACCACGCAGGCAGCATCCATCTCCAGCGCGCCGACGAGCGGCTCGCCCTGGTTCTGCAGCATCGACCACATCACGCGGTGGCGCTCGGCATTGTAGGGATTGCCCATGTCGATGCGCATCACCAGCGCCGGCTTGTCCTTCTCGGGCCGGCCCTGCAGCAGGTCGGCCTGGCCGTAGGCCATCTGGATCGCGTCGGGCCTGGCGCGCACCAGCGTGTCGACCACGCCCGGCATGTCCTCCAGCCCCGCGAGGAAGCCCGGCTCGTTGCAGACGCCGTGGTCGACGGCGACGTCGAGGCAGCCCCCCTTCGTGAACAGCCGGTTCATCCGCGCCTTGGTGCTCAGCTTCATCCCTGTCTCCCGTCCCCGTCCCGTCGTTGCAGCATCTCGCGCGAGACGCCGTGATAGTCCGCGAGGTCGCGGACGAAATCGTCGATCTCGGCTGCCCGGCGTTCGTCGTCCCAGCCGAGTTCGCCGGCCATGGCGGCGGCGGCGGCCGCGATGATCGCCATCGACACGTCGCCGCGGATCGACAGCGGCGTGCGCCGCAACAGCATGTCCTCCAGCCCCACCACCCGTTCGGTGCGCGTCAGGAAGACGATCTCGGCCGCCGTGATGACGCCGCCCGGAGCGAGCGGCACATCGTCGCTTCGGCCGAGGCAGAAGTCGAGCACGGCGCGGGCGCGCGTGCCGTAGGCGTCGGCGAGCCAGGCGGCGCGCTGCCAGGCAATGCCGCGGCCGGCCAGCTCGGCCACGAGGTCGGCTGGGTTCTTCGGGAACCCGGCGCCGCCGCCGATCGGCAGCCCGATCGTGTCGGTGAGCCGGGGCCGGCCGAGTTCGTTGAGCACCACGTCGGCGGTCTGTTCGGCGAAGGCCCGGAAGGTCGTCCACTTGCCGCCGATCATGCAGAACTGCGGGATCCGGCCGCCGACGGGCCGGACGAAATGGCCGCGCGAGATGCGGCCGGTGAAGGCCTGGTCGCTGCGCGGCAGCGGCCGGATGCCGCTGTAGCTGTAGACGACGTCGCCGGCCGAGACCGCGATGTCCGGAAACACCTCCCGCACCGCCTCCAGGATGTAGTCGCGCTCCTCCGGCTCGCAGCGCACCCGGTCGGCCCTGTCCACGCGGATGTCGGTCGATCCGGCGAGCACCTTGCCGAGATAGGGAAACAGGATGCACACCCGGCCGTCGTCGTTCTCGAAGAAGATCATGTGGCCGTGCAGGGCATGGTGCAGCGGCGGGCAGTCGAGGATCAGGTGCGAGCCCTTGGTGCCGGAGATGAAGGGCTCGGCCGCCTCCCCCTGGTCGGAAAGGCTCGCCAGCGCCTCGTCGAGCCACGCGCCGGTGGCGTTGACGATCACGCGCGCCGTCACCGGCAGGACGGCGCCCGTCGGCCGGTCGGTGACGGTGAAGCCGTCGCCCGCCCGCGCGATCCCGGCATGGTTCAGCGCCAGGCTTCCCGGCGCCAGCCGCGCCGTGTCGAGCACCAGCTCGACGCCCAGCCGCTCCGGATAGCTGATCCAAGCGTCGTGATAGGTCGCCGAAAACCGCAGCCGCGGCGACAGCGCCGGCCACAGCCGCATCGTCTCGGCAGCACCGCGGAAGCGGTGCCTGGGCATCAGGCGGCGGTGTCTGGTCGTCCAGTCGTAGAGCATCAGCCCGATCTTGATCGGCAGCGCGCCGCGGCTCGCCGGACGGCTGGACAGCCCGAGGAACCCGGCGGCCCCGTTCATCAGCCCGGAGAACACCCGGCTGATCGGGATCGTCGTCGGCAGCGGCCGCACCATGTGCGGCGCGTTGACGAGCAGCGCGTCGCGCTCGCGCAGCGATTCCCAGACGAGGTCGAACTCGCCGTTCTCGAGATAGCGCAGCCCGCCATGGATCATCCGCGAGGGGGCGGCGCTGCAGCCCGAGCAGAAGTCGTTGCGCTCGACCAGCAGCACCCTGAGCCCCTGCAGCGAAAGCTCCCGGTAGACGCCGATGCCGTTGATGCCGCCGCCCACGACGACGACGTCGAAGGCGCCGTCGCGGCGCAGCTGGTCGAGAGTGTCGTCTCTGCTTCTGGACATGGTCTGTCGTTCGCCGTCGCGAGACGGCGCTGAACCTTCCTGGTTGATGTCAATCGGTCAGGCGTCGAGGTCGGTCAGATGGCGCGTGGCTGCCTCGCTTATCGTCGTGATGTCGGTGTCCGACAGGCGGATGCGCCCGGCCCGCGCGTTCTCGCGCGCCTGGCCGGGGTTGCGCGCGCCGCAGAGCGAGAACGTGATCCCGGGCTGCCGGATCGTCCAGGCGATGACGATCTGGGCGGGCGTCGCGTCATGCGCGGCGGCGATCGGCGCGATCTCGGCCATCAGCCGCGCCACCTTCCCGCGGTTGGCGATCGAGAAGCGCGGATTGTCCCGGCGCAGGTCGTCGCCGGAGAACACCCGGTCGGGGCCGACGTGCCCCGACAAGAGGCCGAGCGCCAGCGACGAGTAGGACAGCACCGAAATGCCCTCGCGCAGGCAGACCGGCAGCAGCGTCCCTTCGATGCCGCGCTTCACCATGCTGTATTCCTCCTGGATTGCGTCCAGGCCGCCCGCCGCGACATAGGCCTCGAGCTCGCCGACGGAGAGATTGCTGGCGCCGATCGCCCGGATCTTGCCCTGCCGCTTCAGGTCCTGCAGCGCCGCCATCGTCTCCTCCACCGGCGTCGTCGGGTCCTGCCAGTGGGTGATGTAGAGGTCGATGCGGTCGGTGCCGAGCCGCCGCAGGCTCTGGTCAACCTCGTGGACGATCGACTCCCGCCCGAGATGGCGGTGCACCGGCCGGCCGTCATAGTCGAAGAAGTGGTTGCCCTTCCGCGTGTGCCACACCAGCCCGCATTTGGTGGCGAGCACCACCGCGTCGCGCCGGCCGCGGATCGCTTTGCCGACGATCTCCTCGGAAAGCCCCTGCCCGTAGGCCGGCGCGGTGTCGATCAGGCTGATCCCCTCGTCGATCGAGGCCTGGATGGCGGCGATCGAGGCGGCCTCGTCGGTCCCGCCCCACATCCAGCCGCCGATCGCCCAGGTGCCGAGGCCGATGGCGGAGGCCGCGATGCCGGAACGGCCGATCTCCCGCGTGATCATCTCATGCGACATTCTGCAGGGGCTCCAGGGTTTCGAGTACGGAGGCGGCGGTCTCCTCGTCGACGACCAGCGTGTCGAGGAAGCGGCCGTTGAGCGCGGCGCGGATCGGCAGCACCTTCGCCGGGCCGGCCGCGACGCCGATCCGGCGCGGGCAGGCGGCGAGTTCGGCCGGATCGAGCGCCACGAGGCGCGAGTTGAACGGATGGTCGGCGACCGTGCCGTCCTCGCGGATCAGATGCGCCAGGAACTCGCCGCGCACGCCGCTGCGGATCAGGTTCTCGCGGTCGAGGTCGGGCAGCGGATGCAGGTCGTAATAGCTCGAGCCCGGCGTGACGATCGAGCCGATGCCCACCAGCGCGATCGCGGCTTTGCGGGCGAGGTCGAACACCTCCCTGATCGAGGCCATCTCCATCAGCATGTCGCGCTGCTCGCGGCTCTCGGCGAACAGCGGCGCGTGCACCAGCATGGTGCGGCCGCCGAGGCGCTCGGCCAGCCGCGAGGCCAGGTGGTTGACGTCGGTGTAGAACTTGCCCTGCACGCCGCCGGTCAGCGGCACCACGGTCACGTCGAAGGCGCGCTCCGGCTGCATGTTCTCCACCACCGCGCTCACCGCACGGCCGCCGGTGATGGCGATCACGTCGCCGTCGCGCAGCGTCTCCAGCACCTGGTTCGCCGCCGCCCGTCCCACCTGCTGCAGCGTCGTGTCGGGGCTTCCCGCGACGGCCGGCGTGACGATGCTCGACACGCCCCGCGCCGCGGTCAGCCGCCGCTCCAGCTCGACCAGCCGCTGGAACGGGCTCTCGATGGCGATCTTCACCATGCCGAGCTTGCGGCCCTGCGCGATCAGCCGGTTCACCTTCGAGGCCGACAGGTTCATCGCCTGGGCGATGTCCGACTGCTTCATTCCGTCCATGAAATGCAGCATCAGCACCGTGTAGATCTGCCGGATCGCTTCGAAATCGTCCTTGTTGTCCGCCATGTCAGCCGCGCCGCCTGTTGATGTAGTGGTCGATCGTCACCGCGGCGAGCAGGATCGATCCGCGGATGATGTCCTGCCAGTAGACCGAGACGTCGAGCAGCGCGAGCGAACTCGACACCACCGAAAGCAGGATCGTGCCGAGGATGGCGCCGAGGATCGTGCCGGTGCCGCCCGACAGGCTCGCCCCGCCGATCACCGCGGCGGCGATGACGTTGAGCTCCATGCCGACGCCGAAGGTCGGCTGGGCGGAGCCGAAGCGGGCCATGTAGATGATGGCGGCCACGCCGCAGAGCGCCGAGCACAGCGTCGTCGTCAGGAACACCACCTTCTTGGTGCGGATGCCCGAATAGGCCGCCGCCTTCTCATTGCTGCCGGTGTAGAACACCTTGCGGAACATCGTCGTGCGCCGCAGCAGGAAGTCGAAGGCCACCACCACCACGACGAACAGGATGATCACCACCGGGATGACGCCGATCGAGCCCTGGCCGATGAACTTGAACTCCGGCGGCAGCGTGTAGAGGCCGATCGGCCGCCCGCCGGTGCCGAGCAGACAGAGGCCGCGGGCGATCACCATCACCGCCAGCGACACGATGAAGTGGTGCAGCCCCACCCGGGTGACGAAGAAGCCCATGGTGGCGCCGATCGCCGTGCAGGCGGCAATCGCTATTCCCGAGGCCACCCACGGGTCGATGCCCGCGAGGAACAGCAGGCCGGCGATCACCATGGCCAGCGCCGTCACCGAGCCCACCGACAGGTCGATGCCGCCCGAGATCAGCAGGATCGTCATGCCGACGACGACGATGCCCTCCACCGCGAAGGCCATCGCCATGGCGCGCATGTTGTTCCAGGTCAGGAAATAGGGCGAGGCGAAGGACATCGCCACGAACAGCACGAGGATGATCAGGATCAGCCCCGTCTCGCGCATCCGCAGCAGGCGCCGCAGGGTCGCGGCCAGGCCGCCGGCCGGGCCGGCGCCCCTGTCGGCGCCCATCTCGGCGCCCATCTCGGCGCCCTTTTCGGCGGGGGTCGTCGCCATCGTCATCGTCTCCTCCGCCTTCATGACGCCAGCCGCCGCCCGTCGCCCACCGAGGCGAGATACAGGATGCGGTCCTCCGTCATCGCCTCGCCCGTCACCTCCCCGGCGAGCCGCCCCTCCCGCACCACCAGCACCCGGTCGCAGACGCCGATCAGCTCGGGAAGCTCGGACGATATCACGACGATGCCGACGCCGCTCCGCGCGAGGTCGCGCAGGATGCGGTGGATCTCCGCCTTGGCGCCGACGTCGACGCCCCGCGTCGGCTCGTCGAGGAAGATCACCTTCGGATCGACCGACAGCATCTTGGCGATCGCCACCTTCTGCTGGTTGCCGCCCGACAGCGACGCCAGCGCCTGGCCGACATGGCCGTATCGCAGGTTCAGCCTCGCCCCCAGCCGCTCGGCCTGCGCCGCCTCGGCCCGCTCGTCGATGATGCCCGCGCGGCCCGCCACCTGGTCGAGCTTCAGCGCCGACACGTTCGAAGCGATCGACATGTCGAGGAACAGCCCGTCGCCCTTGCGGTCCTCCGACAGGTAGACCAGGCCCGCCGCGATGCTGTCGGCATAATGCGCCAGCCGCAGCGGCCGGCCGTGCAGCCGGATTTCGCCCGTCACCTCCCCTTCGAGCCGGCAGATCCCTTTGACGATCTCGCTGCGCCCGGCCCCGATCAGCCCGGCGAGCCCGAGGATCTCGCCCTTGCGCAGTTCGAACGACACGTCGGCGAAGCGGCGGCGCTCGGTGAGGCCCCGCACCTCGAGCACGACCTCGTCCGATCGCTCCGCATCGGCGAGCTTGGCCGGATAAAGGCTGTCGATCACCCGGCCCACCATGGCGCTCACCACTTCGCCCGGCGTGGTCTCGGCGACGTTCAGCGTGGTGATGTACTGGCCGTCGCGCAGCACCGTCACCCGGTGGCAGTTGTCGAAGATCTCCACCATGCGGTGCGAGATGTAGATGATCGAGATGCCCTGCGCGGCGAGCTTGCGCATGATGTCGAACAGCACCTGCGCCTCGCGTTCCGTCAGCGCCGCGGTCGGCTCGTCGAGGATCAGCACGCGGCAGTCGAGCGTCAGCGCCTTGGCGATCTCGACCAGCTGCTGCTGCGAGATCGACAGCGTGCCGACCAGCGCGGCGGGATCGATGTCGCCCAGCCGGTGCAGGATCGCGGCGGCGCGCCGCTCCAGCGTCCGGTAGTCCATCAGCAGCGAACGGCTGGTGTTGGTCGCGGCCATGAAGATGTTCTCCGCCACCGTGACGTCCGGGCAGAGCGCGATCTCCTGGTGCACGAAGCCGATGCCGAGCCGCTGCGCCATCGCCGGCGAATGGATCGTCACCGGCACGCCGTCGAGCCGGATCTCGCCGCCGTCGGGCTTCAGGATGCCGTCGACGATGTTCATCAGCGTCGACTTGCCGGCGCCGTTCTCGCCGGCCAGCGCATGGATCTCGCCGCGCCGGAGCTCGAAATCCACCCCGCGCAGCGCCTTGATCGGGCCGAACGCCTTGGTCAGGCCGGTGATCTTCAGGATCGGGTCGTCGCGATCGGCGCTCGCCATGCCGCTGGTCCTCGCATGCGCAGTGGGAACCGGCATCCGCGCGGGCGGCGCGGATGCCGTCTCGTCGGGCTGAGATCCTCAGCTCGGATCGCGGCCCTTCATGTAGGCGTTGAGGTCGAAGGAATCGGCGTTCTCCTTGGTGATCACGGCGAAGCCGTTGTCGACGAAGGGGATCTGCATCGGGTTGTAGCCCGACACCTTGTAGTCGTTGAACGGGTCGAACATCTCCGGCCGCGTCGCGAGGAACGTCGCGATGAAGCCCATGAAGCCCTGCACGCCCTGGTTGGGGTTGAGCGACATGTGGATGTTGCCCGCCTTGATGTGCTCCAGCGTCGTGGGCGTCACGTCGGCATGCATGATCAGCACCTTCGCCTTGGCCTCCAGCACCGCCGCCACGGCGCCCTCGGCGGAGCCCGCCTCGGGAATCCACATCGCCGCGAGATTGGGATTGGCCTGCAGGATCGAGGCCGTCGCCCGGTAGGCGGCGTTGGAATCCTGGTTGGTGGCCTGGCGCCCGACCAGCTTCATCTTGGGATAGTTCTTCTCCAGATAGGCGATCAGCGCGGTGACGCGCAGGTCGTGGTTGCTCTGGCCTGGATTCTCCAGCACCGCATATTCGGCGCTGTCGCCCACCTGCTTGACGATCTCCTCGGCCGCGAACTTCGCCTCGGCCAGATTGTCGGAGGTGATGTAGGCGGTCCGCTTCGACTTCGGCGAGTCGGCCGCAAAGGTCGCCACGGAGACGCCGCCGTCGATCGCCCGGTTGATCGGCTCGATGAACGGGTCGGACTGCATCGGATGCAGCAGGATGCCGGACGGGTTCTTCACCAGGTCCTGCTCGAACGAGGCGATCTGCTTGGTGATGTCGTAGTCGGGCGTGCCCGAGAACACGGTCTCGCAGCCCATGGCTTCGGCGGCCTGCTTGAAGCCCTGGTAGACCGGCACCCAGTAGGGATGCGCCGACACCATGACGTTCATGACGAAGGTCTCGCCCGGCTCGCACTGGAACTTGCTCTGCGCGAACGTCCCCGCGGTCGAGGCGAGGACGGCCGTCATCGTTGCCGCCGCCAGGGGCGCGGCCAGTCCGAATGTCTTCATTGTCTCCTCCACTGTGCTCCTGCCACCGCCCGGATGCTGCCAGCACGGCGCGATGATTGCAAGAAATTTCACCACGCGAATGTTATCGCGGCGTCGCGGATACAATCAGCGGTCACAGAACCTGTCAAGCGAGTCGACATAAAATTCCATTATTGAAATTTCTTTCATCCCCGAGTGCGAGTGGCCGCATCGCCTCCAGGAAATACGGGGACAGTTTACTTAATTCGGGATCGCAGCCTGTAGGTCTGCGCTGCGGGATCACCCGAATTAAGTAAACTGTCCCCGCATTTCCTACGCCCGCCAGCACCCGCATTCCCCGCCCCCACCGCCTCCCGCCCCAACGAAATCAACCCCTTGACGAAATTCTGTCCACGCTTTCTCCGCTGCGCCGATACTGCGCCTGCGAAAAACGGAGGCGTGATCATGGGCTGGAAGGAGGAGGTGCTGGAGGAGATCCTGGCGCTGCTCGTCCTGCTCGCCGGGCTTGCCGATCGCGTCGCCGGCCGCCCGCTCGCCATCGCCCTGCCCGTGCTCGCGGGTCTCGCGCATGCCGAGGCGCTGGCACGGACCTATCTCATCGCTCTGCCGAACGGAGCTGCGGCAGGCGTCGCGACCTCGCGCGCGACCGACCGCGCAGCGCGTCTCGCCGCCGATTTCCGCATGCTGGCGCGGCTTCTGCGCGCCTGTCTCGCGCAGGCGCGGCGCCGGGAGCGCCCCTGCGTCCGCAACGCGGCTGCGCAGACCGGCGCCTCGACCGCCCCGCAGGTCCTCGCATGCGCCCGCCGTCCCTGCGCAGCGGCGCCGGTCGCGCCCGACACGTCCTGACAGCCCCTGTCGACACGACAACCGATCGCCTCCGCGCGTCCGGCCCTCGCCGCCACCGCCCCGCCTGCCTCCCCGCAAGACCCGCGGCCGGAGGGCGCTGCCGCAGGCAATACGGGGCAGTTCACTTCATTCGACAATAACCCTCTCCGCCTCAAGGTCATCCTCAAGTCGAATGAAGTAAACTGTCCCCGTATTTCCTGCCGCGCATCTCCTCGATCCCGCCCGTCAGGTGCCGGTCTCCACCCCCGCCAGGAGCCGCAAAACCCGCGGCCGGCGGCGCAGCCGTTGCCGGATCGGCAACGGGCGGTCCGAATCATTCTACTTTATTCGAACGTCCACCGGCCGCATCATCTCCCCCGACCTCAGAGCTCAGCCGGCGCACGGGAACGCGCCAGGGTCCACCAACGGGAGATCGACCATGCCTGAATTCCGCTCCACGCGCCGCCAGTTCCTCCAGACCGCCGCCACCGTCGGCGGCCTCGTCGCCAGCCACAGCCTGCTCAATGTCACCCGGGCCTCCGCGCAGTCGCCGGCCAAGGTCAACATGCAGCTCGGCTGGCTCGCCTCCAACGGCATCCTCGGCGAAGTGGTCGCCATCAGGAAGGGCTTCTATGCCGAGCAGGGCGTCGAGCTCCAGATCACGCCCGGCGGCCCGAACGTCGACGGCGTCGCCAGCGTCGCCTCCGGCCAGGCGATGATCGGCCAGACCTCGTCCAGCCCCTCCGTCATGCTCGCCCGCTCGGCCGGCATCCCGATCAAGGCGATCGCCGGCGGCTACCAGAAGCACCCCTTCACCTATTTCTCGCTCGCCAAGGATCCGATCCGCGAGCCGAAGGACATGATCGGCAAGACCATCGCCACCCAGCCGACCGCCTACATCCTCGCCCGCGCGCTGCTCGCCAAGAACGGCATCGCCGAGGACCAGGTGACGCTTGTCAACATGGGCGCCGACATGAACCAGCTGCTCACCGGCCAGGCGCAGGCCGCCACCGGCTGGCTCACCAACACCAACGCCCTGAAGATTCTCGGCGACGACCGCGTCGACATGATGCTCTGGGACACCGGCATCCAGCTCTACGCCAACGTCTACTTCGCCACCGACAAGGCCATCGCCGAGACGCCGGACGTGCTGGCGAAGTTCATCTCCGGCTCCGCCATGGGCTGGGGCTACGCCAAGGACAATCCGGAAGAGGCCGTCGAGATCCTCGTCGAGGCCTACCCGAACCTCGACAAGGCGAGCGAGCTCGAGGCGGTCAAGCCGGTGCTCGAGTTCAGCTTCGGCGAGACCACCAGGGCCGAGGGCTGGGGGGCGATGAACCGGGCGAACTGGGAAGCCCAGCTCAAGACCTATGCCGATCTCGACCAGTTCAAGGGCACGGTGCCGACGGTCGACGACATCATGACGCTGTCGATCCTCGAGGCGACCGCCGACATCCGCAAGAAGGTCGGCTGAGGTCATGGGCGCGAGCGCGCTGGTCCGGTCGGCCGCCATGCCCGCGGCATCCGCAGCGAAGGCCGACGTCGCCGTTTCGGTCCGCGACGTCGACGTGGTCTTCGGCGAGCGGGAGAGCGCCGTCACCGCGCTGTCGGGCGTGTCGGTCGACATTCCCGCCGGGTCCCTGGTCACCATGCTCGGACCTTCGGGCTGCGGCAAGTCGACCCTGCTTCGGGCCATTGCCGATCTCGTGCCGCTCGGCGCGGGCGAGATCACGGTGCTCGGCCGGTCGCCGGAGCAGGCGCGGCGCGAGCGCAACTTCTCCTTCGTCTTCCAGGACGCGACGCTGCTGCCCTGGCGCAGCGCCATCGACAACGTCCGCCTGCCGCTCGAGGTCGGCGGCGGCGGCTCGGCCCACGCCGAGCCCGCCGAGCTGCTCGAACTCGTCGGCCTCAAGGGCCGCGAGAAGGCGCTGCCGTCCGAACTCTCCGGCGGCATGCGCCAGCGCGTGGCGATCGCCCGGGCGCTGGTCTCGCGGCCGAAGATCCTGCTGATGGACGAGCCCTTCGGCGCGCTCGACGAGATCACCCGCGACAAGCTCAACGAGGAGCTGCTGCGCATCTGGCGCGAGACCGGCACGACGATCATGTTCGTCACCCACTCCATTCCCGAAGCCGCCTTCCTCGGCCAGCACGTGCTCGTGCTCGCCTCCCATCCCGGCCGCGTGAAGGAGTTCGTGACGGTCGACCTGCCCGCCGAGCGGCGGCTGGCCATGCGCGACACGCTCGAATTCGTGCAGATCACGGCGCATCTGCGCCGCCTTCTGGAGGAATGCTGATGGCCGACGTCGCGCATCGCTCCCCTGCCCTGACCCAGACGGCCGCCTTCGGCTTCGCCGACCGGTTCCGCGACAGGCTTCCCGCCCTGCTCGCCGTGGTCGGGCTCGTCGCCGGCTGGCAGCTCGTCGTCTGGGCCTTTTCGGTGCCGACCTACATGGCGCCCGGCCCGCTCGACGTGCTCGCCTCCTTCCGCGACGACGGCTGGACGCTGTGGAACAATTTCTGGCCGACCTTCTTCGAATCCGTGCTCGGCTTCGTCTTCGGCAATCTCGTCGCGATCCTGCTCGCGATCTGGTTCGTCCATTCGCGGACGGCCGAGAAGGCCTTCTATCCGATCGCCGTCTTCATCAACACGATCCCGATCATCGCGGTGGCGCCGATCCTGGTGCTGATCTTCGGCAGCGGCTACCTGCCCAAGGTCATCATCGCCGCGCTGATCTGCTTCTTCCCGACGCTGGTCAACATGGTGCGCGGCCTGAAGGCGGTCACTCCGGCGACCCTCGACCTGATGCGCGTCCTGTCCGCCTCGAAGTCCGAGATCTTCTGGAAGGTGCGCATCCAGAGCTCGCTGCCCTTCCTCTTCGCCGCGCTGAAGATCGCCAGCACCACCTGCGTCATCGGCGCGATCGTCGCCGAATGGATCGGCTCCAACTACGGCCTCGGCGCGCTCATCATCGAGGCGACCTACAATTTCCGCTCGCCGCTGCTCTACGCGACGGTCTTCACGGCGGCGCTGCTCGCCGTCCTGCTCTTCACCCTCGTCTCGATCGCCGAGACCCGCCTCATCCGGTGGAAGACGTCCGACGTCCACTGAGACCGCACCGTCTGCCGGCAAAGAAATCGGAGGAACACCATGGCACCCGTGACCATTCGTGAAGCTGCGCGCGAGGCGAAGGTGGCCGACCGCTCCGACGTCGTCGTCGTCGGCGGCGGCCCGGCCGGCATCTCGGCCGCCGTCTCGGCCGCCCGCAACGGCGCCAGCGTCACCCTGCTCGAGCGCTATCCCTATCTCGGCGGCCTCGCCTCCGGCGGCATGGTGCTGGTGCTGGACGACATGCACAATGGCGAGGAGATCACCGTGCGGGGCATCTGCATGGAAATGATCGACCGGATGCGCGCCTGGGGCCTCTGCGTCACCCCGCCGGAGGAGGACCTGCGGCCCGGCATCCGCGAGACCGAGGCGATGTGGCGCAAATGGGCGCGCTGGGGCCTGTTCGACTTCCACACCCAGACCATGCCGCACCCGGCCTGCTTCGCCGCCGCCTTCGATCCCGACGCCTTCAAGCGCGCCTCCTACGCCGTCATCGGCGATGCCGGCGTCAAGCTGCGCGCCCATTCCTGGTTCTCGTCGGCGATCGTCGAGGACGGCGCCATCAAGGGCGTGATCTGCGAGACCAAGGAAGGCCGCCAGGCGATCCTCGGCGACGTGGTGATCGACGCCACCGGCGATCTCGACGTGGCGGCCTCGGCCGGCGCGAAGTCGCAGGAGAGTTCCTTCATCCTCACCACCGTCTCGCGCTGGGGCGGCGTCGACACCGACCGCGCCGAGGCCTTCCAGTTCGAACGGCCGGAGGAGTTCGCGAGGCTCGACCACGAGGCCAAGCGCATCATCGGCGGCTGCTGGAATTTCTGGTGGCTGAAGACGCCGCTGCCCGGCGTCGTCTGGCTCAACTGCCCGCACGTGCCCAAGCTGCACGGGCTGAAGGTCGCCGACCTCACCGCCGTGGAACTCGAGGGCCGCGCCCGCATGGAGCGACTGATGACCTTCGCCCGCGAGAACTTTCCGGGCTTCGAGAAGGCCTATGTCGTCGACTTCGCGCCGCAGACCGGCGTGCGCCAGACGCGCATGCTGGAGGGCGAGTATGTCGTCACCAAGGACGACGTGATGCAGCGCCGCCACTTCGCCGACACCGTCTGCCGCGGCCGCGACTACTACACCCCCTACCGCGCCATGCTGCCGCGCGAGGTCGACCAGCTGATCGTCGCCGGCCGGCACTATTCGGCGACGCCGCAGGCGCAGAAGTCGAGCCGCGAGATCCCGCCCTGCATGGCCATGGGCGAGGCGGCCGGCATCGCCGCCACCGTGGCGCTCAACGCCGGCGTCAAGGTCCGCCATGCCGACGTCGCCGCCATCCAGCGCCAGATGCGCGCGCAGGGCGCCGATCCGGGCGACGTCCCGTCGCAGAACGCCATGCTCCTGGAGGCCGCCGAATGACCCCTCTCCCGCTCGACGGCGTCCGGGTGATCGACTTCACCCAGGTGATGATGGGGCCGTGCTGCACCCAGATGCTCGCCGATTACGGCGCCGAGGTCATCAAGATCGAGAAGGACAGGATCGGCGATCTGTCGCGCTGGTCGCTCGGCTCCGATCCGGACGGTCTGAACAACCCGGTCTTCTCCTCGCTCAACCGCAACAAGAAGAGCGTCGCGCTCGACCTGAAGTCGGACGCGGCGAAGGCGCAGGTGCTGGCCCTGATCGACGGCGCCGACGTCGTGGTCAGCAACTTCCGCCCCGGCGTGATGGAGCGGATGGGCTTCGGCTACGAGGAGCTTCGGGCACGCAACCCCGGCATCGTCTTCGCCATCGGCTCCGGCTTCGGGCTCGAAGGCCCCAACGTCCACAAGGGCGGTCAGGACGTGCTGGCCCAGGCGATGACCGGCGTCATGGCCCGCAAGGCCGACGCCACCCAGCCCACGTCGATCTACTCGACCGCGCTGTGCGACTACTCCGCCGGCATGCATCTGGTGCAGGGCGTGCTGCTCGCTTTGCTGCAGCGCCAGAAGACCGGCCTCGGCCAGATCGTCTCGGTGTCGCTCTACAACTCCATGCTCGCCATGCAGATGCAGGAGGGTGCGGCCCACATGATGCGCGGCAAGGACCTGAACTGGGCGGCCTTTCCGCTGACGGGCGTCTTCGAGACCACCGACCGGCCGATCGTCATGGTCGGCGCCTTCAAGCAGAACCCGCTGCGCGACATCTGCGAGGCGCTGGAGATCGAGGACCTGTCAACGGAGGCGCGCTTCGCCGATCTCGACCGGCAGATGGAGCACAAGGCCGAGCTGCAGGCCGTCTTCCGCGCCCGCTTCGCCGAAAGGGGCTGCGACCACTGGCTGGCGCGGCTGGAGAAGGTCGACATCCTCTGCGCGCCGGTCCGCACGCTGGCAGAGGCGCTGGAGGACGAGCAGACGCTGGTCAACCGCATGATCCTCGACGCCGGACGGTCGCCGAACGGCCCGATCCGCCTCATCGGCAGCCCGATCGACATGTCGGCGGCACCGGTCGTCGTCAGGCAGGCGCCGCCGCGTCTCGGCGAGCACAATGACGAGATCCTCGGCCGAGCGGCCGACGAGCGACGCCGGGGGGCCGCATGACCGTCCGCCTCGACATCGCCGACCGCGTCGCGCGCGTCGTCATCGACCGCGCCGACCGGCTGAACGCCGTCGACGCGGCGCACGAGGCCGAGCTCGAGGCCGCCTGGCAGGAGATCGAGCGCCGCTCCGACGTCTCCTGCGTGGTGCTGACCGGCGCCGGCGAAAAGGCCTTCTGCGTCGGCGCCGACATGAAGGACGTCGGCAAGTCCGGCCTCGAATACTGGGCCGACGCGCGACCGCACGGCTTCGGCGGCATCGCCTACCGGCGCACGCTCGACGTGCCGGTGATCGCCCGCGTCAACGGCTACGCGCTCGGCGGCGGTTTCGAGATGGTGCTCGGCTGCGACATCGTCGTGGCCTCCGAGACGGCGCAGTTCGGCCTGCCCGAGGGCCGCGTCGGCCGCATGCCGCTCGACGGCGGCATGGTGCTCCTGCAACGCAAGATCCCCCACAACCTCGCCATGGGGGTGATGCTGACCGGCCGCCGCTTCACGGCCGCCGAGATGGCCGGCTTCGGCATCGTCAACGAGGTGGCGCCGGCCGACCGGCTGGACGCGGCCGTCGACCGCTGGGTGGCCGACATCGTCGCCAACGCGCCGCTGTCGCTGCGCGCCATCAAGCAGACGGTCAACCGCACGGGCCACCTCTCGCCGGCGGAGGCGCAGTCGCTGCGGACCCCGGCCCTCGTCGCCGCGCTCGCCAGCGAGGACGCCGCTGAGGGCGTGCGTGCCTTCAACGAAAAGCGTGCGCCGGTGTGGAAGGGACGGTAGGGTCGTCCGACCATCCATCGCGGAGGAGCGACCCGTCACCATGCATGCCGCCGTCCTGCGCTACTTCGTCGCCGTGGCGCGCGCGGGCTCGATCCGCAAGGCCTCGGAGGAACTGCACGTCGCCAGTTCCGCCGTCAGCCGCCAGATCCAGAAGATCGAGGACGAGCTCGGCACGCCGCTGTTCGAGCGGCTGCCGAACGGCCTGCGGCTGACGCGGGCCGGCGAGATCGCGCTGCGCCACGCGCGCGACACGCTGCACCAGTTCGACATCATGCGCGGCGAACTCGGCGACCTGAAGGGCAAGAAGACCGGCCGCGTCCACGTCGCCTGCCTCGACAGCCTCTCGGTGCAGTTCCTGCCCGAGCGGGTGATGACCTTCCACCGCCTGCATCCGGCGATCGACCTCAGGATCCGCAACGACAACTACAGCCAGATCTTCGGCTTCGTCGCCGACGGTGACGTCGACGTCGGCATCACCTTCGACCTCGCCCGCCCGGAGGACATCCGCCGCGTCGCGGGCGTGCCGATGCCGCTGATGGCCATGGTGGCGCGCGGCCACCCGCTCGCGCGGCAGAAGTCCGTCACCCTGCAGGAATGCGCCCAGTTCAACCTCCTGCTGCAGCTCGACAACGAGGTGATGAGCTCGATGATCTCGATCGAGCTCGCCGCGCTCGACCGCACCGGCCGCACGCTGGTGGCCACCAACAACCAGATGATGCTGAAACCCTTGATCCTGGCCGGCGTCGGCGTCGCCTTCTTCACGCCCATCGGGCTGCTGAACGAGTTGCGCGAGGGCAGCGTCGTCGCCATTCCAATCGCAGGGTCCCGGCTCCAGGAACTGGAGATCTCCGTCATGGTGCCCCGCAACCGTCCCCTGACCGGCGCCACGCAGGCTTTCGTCGACTTCATCGCCGCCGAACTGGTCGCCTACAGCAAGGACATCCACGAGGTGCTGAACCGATGAGCGTTTCGATCGCGGTCGAGCGTTACCTGCCCTCGCCGGGGCACGCGGCGGCCATGCGCGACGTCGTCGTGACCGCCGGCGCGGATGGGCCGGTGGTGGCCGCGAACGGCGCGAACGGCACGGCCGGCACGGGCCTGCTCGCGCTGCCGGCGCCGGTCAATGCGCACGACCACGGCTACGGCATCCGCCCCTATGATTTCGGCGCCCTCGACGACGCGCTCGAAGCCTGGATCCCCTTCATGCGGCTGAGGCCGCCGTCGGATCCCTATCTCGAAGCCCTCGTGGCCTTCGGCCGCATCGCCGCGTCCGGCTGCGGCGCGACGATGCACTGCCACAACTCGCTCAACCTGGCGACGCTGGTCGACGAGGCCGGCGGGGTGGTGCGGGCCGCGCGCGACGTCGGCATCCGGCTCGGCCTCTCCTGCCCTCTGCTCGACGCGTCGCCCTTCGTCTATGGCGGCCTGCCGGGACTGCTGCCCGGCCTGTCCGCCGAAGACCGCGCCCGCGTCGAGGCGCTGGCGCCAACCTACGCGCCGATCGACGAGCAGCTCGCCGCCGTCGACGCCATCGCCTCCGCCCACGGCTCAGCCGTGGTCGACGTCCAGTACGGCCCGATCGGGCCGCAATGGGCGAGCGACGCGCTGCTCGAAGCCGTCGCCGAGGCCTCGGCGCGGACGGGCCGGCGCATCCACATGCACCTGCTGGAAAGCCCGCGCCAGCGCGCCTGGCTCGACCGTCGCTTCCCGCAGGGCGTGGTGAAGTTCCTCGACGGGATCGGCTTCCTGTCGCCGCGGCTGGCCGTCGCCCACGGCGTCCAGCTCAGGCCGGACGAATGCGAGCTCCTGGCCGAGCGCGGCGTCGTCCTCGCCAGCAATCCGTCGGCGAACCTGCGGCTGCGGTCGGGCGTCGCGCCCGTCGCGTCGGTTCGCGCGGCCGGGCTTTCCTGTGCGATCGGCCTCGACGGCACCGGCCTCGACGACGACCAGGACATCTGGCGCGAGATGCGGCTGTTCCGCCTCCTGCACGGCGGCCGGGGGCTTCAGCCCGCCATCCCGACGGCGGAGATCTTCGACGCCGCGATCCGGAGCGGCGCGGCCGTGGTCAACCAGCCGCCGGCGGCCGACCTCGTCGTGGTCGACTACGCCGCCCTCCTCGAGGACGCCATGTTCGACGATCTCGACGAGGCGGAGCTGCTGCTCGGCCGCATGACCGCCCGCCACGTCCGCGGGCTCGTCGTCGGCGGCCGCCCGGTGGTGCAGGATGGCCGTCTGGTGACGGTCGACTTCGACGCCGCGCGGCGCGAACTGGTGGCGCAGGCGCGGGCTTCGGCGCTGAAATCCGGCGGGCGGCGCGACGATGCGCGGTTCCTGGCGGACATGGTCCGGCGCCACTATGCGGGCGACGCCGGCTGATCCTTCCCCCGCTGCGGCCAGCCGGCGACCAGCGGATGATCGAGTTCGGTCCTGCGGGTCATGTCCCAGCCGCCCGGCGCGTGCCATCCCGTCACCGCGTCGCCGAAGAAGTCGCGGTTGACGGCCTCGAACGGCAGGTGCTGCGGCTTCATCTCGCCGTCCCAGACGATCGCGTCGACGGGGCAGATCGACAGGCAGAGCCCGCAATTGATGCACTCGTCGGGATGGATGTAGAACATCCGTCCGCCCTCGTAGATGCAGTCGACGGGACAGGCGGCGGTGCAGGCGCCGTCCTTCACGTCGATGCAGGGCTCGGTGATGATGTAGGCCATCGCGCCGTCGGGTCTCCTCGATGCGGGAGTGTCGCAGCCACGGCCGTTGCAAACAATCATCGATTGTCGCCCTCCGCGTTGCCGAACGGGCAACGCGGCAGGCGCCGCGGTCACTCATCCCCGTAGCCGGTCATCTCCAGATAGCCCCGTCCGTCGTGGCTGCCGCTGACGGTGACAGGTCCTTCCCAGTAAGGAACCGTCAGTCCCATCCAGGCCTGGGCGTTGAGGGCGTCGACCGTCACGTCGAGACCCTTGTCCGCAAGCGTCACCCGCCAGCGCGTCGGCACGCGGCGGCCTGCCACCGGGCTCTCCGCGAGCCGCGTCGCCACCAGCGCGCCGTCGGCATAGGGCGTCGTCGTGCCGTCGGCCTCGATCCACGTCGCGGAGGTAAAGTCGCCGCCGCCGGTGTCGCGCAGCCGGAAGCCCATCAGCTTCTCGCCGCTGGCGAAGGAGAGCGAGAACCAGTCCCAGCCGGACTGCGTCTCCGCCAGCGGCTGCGACGACCATTCCCGGTCGAGCCAGGCCGTTCCCCGCACCGGGATCTCGCCTTCCGGCAGCACGAGCCTGCCCTCGACCTCGAAGAAGGGCTGCGAGTAGTAGTGGCTGGCCTGCCCCTCCGCCGACTTGACCGAGAAACCGTCCTGGCCGTGGAAGACCAGCGGCCCCGCGGCGCGCAGCGTTACGTCATAGGCGAAATCGGTCCCGGTCGCCGACAGCTGCGCCGTGCCCAGGAGATCCCCCGCCATCCGCCAGTCGTCGATCCACGCCTCGAAGGGCGCCGCGGTCACCCCGGCCTGTCCCGTCCCGCCGCGCCCGAAGCGCTCGGCCGCCCTGTGCATGGTCGCGCTCGTCACCGCCGCGTGGCCGAACCACACCTGCGGGCTCTCCCACCCCTCCGCCTCCCCCGGCTTCAGGGCGGAGCGGAACAGCGTCCACTGCAGGCCGTAGGGCGCGCCGTCGGGGCCGGAGAGGTTCGCGGTCACGTACCACCACTCGATCCTGTAGTCGGGATGAGCGCCGTGATCCTGCGGGAACGAGAAGGCGCGCCCGGGCTGCGGCAGGGCGAAGCCTTCGGCCTCCGTCCCGAGCCCGGCGAACCCCTGCGCCAGCGCCGGGGCGCAGCCGAACAGCCAGACGATGACGGCGAGCGACCGGATGCTATCGTTCATGGGCGAAGATCCTGAGCAGGCCCGCCGGCGCCATGCGCGAGAGCCGCCAGGCCGGCCACGCGGCCGCGGCGAGCGCGGCCGCCAGCGTCAGCAGGACCAGCCGGGCATACTCCAGCGGGAAGAGATACATCGGCAGGCGCCAGCCGAAGGCCTCGACGTTGACGACGGCGAGCAGCACCCAGGCGAGCAGCAGGCCGAGCGGGATGGCGAGCAGCGCCGTCAGGAGCGCCAGGAGCACGGTTCGAAGCACTTCCAGCGCCGCCAGCCGCCGCTGCGTCACGCCCATCGCCCAGACCGGCGCGAGCTGCGGCAGCCGCATCGCCGCGAGCGTCAAGAGGCTCATCAGGATGGAGAAGGCGGCGACCGCCAGCGTCAGCACGTTGAGCGCCCCGGTCACCGAGAAGGTGCGCTCGAACACCGAGAGAGAGAACCGCTTGATCGCGGCCTGGTCGATGATCGACGCCGGCGGCAGGCCGAACGTGTCGACGAGCGCGCGCCGCAGCGTTTCGGCATCGTCCGTCCGCACGCCGAAACGCGCCGCCGCGACGGCCGGATAGGCCTGGCGGAACAGGTCTTCGGCCATGATCGCCTGGCCGATCGGGTTGCCGTAGTCGCCGACGATGCCGGCAATCGGCAGGGTCAGGCCCGGCGCCGCCGCGATGCGGTCGCCGAGCCCGAGGCCGGCCCGGCGCGACAGCTGCTCGTTGACGATCAGCGCCTGCCCGGCCGCCACCCGGTCCCAGACATCGGCCTCGGCGGCGAGGAAGCGCCAGTTCTCGCGGTAGGTCCGCCCGACGCGCGCGCCGTAGAGCTCCGCCGGCAGCCCGGCGAGCTCGGTCTCGACCGAGAGGATCGGCAGGATCTCGTCGGCGCGCACCTCGAGGAAGCGTTCCAGCGCCGCGCGATCCTGAACGCCCGCCGCGTCGACGTAGAGTTCGGCCGACAGGCGCTGGTCGAGGAAGCCGGTGAAGGTCAGCCGGAAGCTCGACACCATGGTGGAGACGCCGACATTGGCCGCCATGGCGAGCAGCAGCGCCATCAGCGCCAGGCTGAGGCCGGGCAATTGCTGCCGGCTGTCTGCCCAGAACCATTGCGCCAGGACGCCCGCCGACCGGTCCTGTCCCGTCTTCAGGATCACCGCGAGGCAGAGCGGCAGGGCGAGCGCCCCGCCGAGGAACAGGCAGGCAAGGATGGCGAACCCCGCCACCAGCCCCGTGCCCACGAGGACGAGACCGCCCGCCGCCGCAAGGAGGAACAGGGCGGTCGCGGCCTGGACGAGCCGCCCGCGCCCCGAGGCGACCGCCCACGCCCGCCCTCCGGCGCTCGCCAGGATCGGCATGCGCGCGATCCGCCACA
>Ga0208243_1000361_pt1 | contig 27641 bp, 18 predicted proteins | sample Subbio2Aug_QV12A_FD_184826 | JGI IMG/M metagenome (GOLD analysis project Ga0208243, IMG submission 184826) | Serpentinite rock and fluid subsurface biosphere microbial communities from McLaughlin Reserve, California, USA - CR12Aug_QV12A (SPAdes) | ecosystem: Environmental > Terrestrial > Deep... | reverse complement strand
CCTGACCTGCGACGCCGACCGGCTGGCGGCCACGGTGGGGCTTCTGAAGCCGATGCACGCGGCCGAGGTGTTGGAAGAGTGGCTGGCTTTGGCAGCTTCCGGCCAGCATGTGGCCTTGGCCGACAGCCTGATGGAGCGGCATTATGACCCGCGCTATGGCAAGCACCGGGCGCGGATGGCCGTGCCGTTTCAGGAGGTTGCGGCCCCCGACCTGCGGCCCGACGCGCTGCCGGGTATCGCGGAAGCCGTGGCCCAGGCGGTGAAGCGGCTGGCTTGACCGGGCCGGATATGGCAGAATGTTCTGCCTTTGTTCTGTCCCCGAGTCGCTGCCATGCCCTTCGTCGAGCTTTCGGCGCTGACGAATTTCACCTTCCTCACCGGGGCCTCGCACCCCGAGGAAATGGTGCTGCGCGCCGCCGAGATGGGGATGGATGGCATCGCGGTGGCCGATGTGAACTCGGTCGCGGGGATCGTGCGGGCGCATACCAAGTCGCGTGAGCTGGCGCGGGACGGGGGGCCGAAGGTGCGGCTGATCCCGGCGGCGCGGGTGGTCTTGACGGATGGGTTCCAGGTGACGTGTCTCCCGCGCGACCGGGCGGGTTGGGGGCGGCTGTGTCGGCTTCTGAGCCTCGGCCGGCTGCGCGCGGTGAAGGGGGAGTGCCGGCTGGAGCTGCCGGATCTTCTGGACTGGGGCGAGGGGATGGAGCTTCTGGTCCTGCCGCCGGACCAGCGGTTGACGCTGGCGGCGGTAGGCGAGGTCATGGAGGGGCGGCTGTGGAAGGCGCATGTCCAGAAGCTGGTGGCGCGGTTTCCCGGACAGGTCAGCCTGGGGATGGCACCCCGCTATGACGGGCAGGATGCGGCGCGGTTCCAGCGGCTGGCGAAGGCGGCTGGAGCGCTGGGCGTGCCCACGGTGGCGACCGCGCTGCCGTTCCTGCATCACGGCAAGCGGCGGCGCTTGGCCGATGTGCTGACGGCGATCCGGCTGGGGGTGCCGGTCGACAAGCTGGGGCGGAAGGCGCTGCCGAACAACGAGGGGCGGCTGCGGAGCGAGGGGGAGATGCTGCGGCTCTTCGCCGGGCACGAGGCGGCGGTGGCGCGGGCAGGGGAGGTGGCGGCGCGGGCGGCCTTTTCGCTGGACGAGTTGCAGTATGAATATCCGTCGGAGGTGACGGGCGGGGAGACGGCGTCGGAAAGGCTGGCGCGGCTGGCCGAGGCGGGGCTCCACTGGCGCTATCCCGAGGGCGTGCCGGACCGGGTGCGGGCGCAGATGGCGCATGAGTTGGCGCTGATCGGGAAGCTGCGGTACGAGCCCTATTTCCTGACCGTCCACGACATCGTCTACTTTGCCCGCAAGCGCGGGATCCTCTGCCAGGGGCGGGGGTCGGCGGCGAATTCAGTGGTCTGCTATGCGCTGGGGGTGACCTCGGTTTCTCCGGAGATCGGGACGATGGTCTTCGAACGCTTCATCAGTGAGGCGCGGAACGAGCCGCCGGACATCGACGTCGATTTCGAGCATGAGCGGCGGGAAGAGGTGATCCAGCACATCTACGAGAAATACGGGCGCCACCGGGCGGGCCTGTGCGCGACGGTGATCCACTATCGCGGCAAACGGGCTGTGAGGGAGGTGGGGCGCGCGATGGGCCTTAGCGAGGATACGCTGGCCGCCATGTCCAGCCAGATCTGGGGCTGGGGCGGGCCGGGGGCGGTGACCGAGACGCGGCTGAAGGAGATCGGGCTGGACCCGACGGACCACCGGCTGACCCAGACCATGCAGCTCATTGACGAGATCCAGGGGTTTCCGCGGCACCTTTCCCAGCACGTCGGCGGGTTCATCATCACGGAAGGGCGGCTGGATGAGCTCTGCCCGGTGGAGAACGCCACGATGGAGGACCGGACGGTCATCCCCTGGGACAAGGACGACATCGACACGCTGAAGATCCTGAAAGTGGATATCCTGGCGCTGGGGATGCTGTCCTGCATCCGCAAGGCGTTTGATCTGCTGGAAAAGCACCACCACCAGCGCTTCACGCTGGCGACGCTGCCGCCCGAAGATGCCGAGACCTACCGGATGCTCTGCCGGGCGGACTCGCTTGGCGTCTTCCAGGTGGAAAGCCGGGCGCAGATGAACTTCCTGCCGCGGATGAAGCCGAAGTGCTTCTACGACCTGGTGATCCAGGTGGCGATCATCCGGCCGGGGCCGATCCAGGGGGACATGGTGCACCCTTTCCTGCGGCGGCGGAACGGGCAGGAGCAGGTGAGTTTCCCCTCGGACGAGCTGGGCCGGGTGCTGGGCAAGACGCTGGGGGTGCCGCTCTTTCAGGAACAGGCGATGCAGATCGCCATCGTGGGGGCGGGGTTCACTCCGGACGAAGCGGACCGGTTGCGGCGGTCGCTGGCGACGTTCAAGAAGCACGGGAACGTCAGCGAGTTCCATGACCGCTTCATCGGGGGGATGCTGGCGCGGGGGTATGACGAGGACTTTGCCCGCCGCTGCTTTGCGCAGATCGAGGGGTTCGGGAGTTACGGCTTCCCCGAAAGCCATGCGGCGAGCTTCGCTCTCCTCGTCTACGCCTCGGCCTGGGTCAAGCGGCACCATCCCGGCATCTTCGCCTGTGCTCTCCTCAACTCTCAGCCGATGGGCTTCTACGCCCCCGCGCAGATCGTCCGCGACGCGCGGGAGCATGGCGTCACCGTCCTGCCGCCCTGCATCCAGGCCAGCCATTGGGACAACCGGATGGAATGGCTGGACCGGGCGGGGCGGTCGCCGGAACTGGCGTTGCGGCTGGGGTTCCGGCAGATCAAGGGCATCGCCGAGGAAGAGGCGCGCTGGATCACCGGGGCGCGGGGGAACGGGTATCAGACCGTGGAAGACGTCTGGCGCCGCGCCGGGGTTGGCCCCGCGACGCTGAGCCGCCTGGCCGAGGCCGACGCCTTCGCCGCGCTGGGCCTGTCGCGCCGCGATGCGCTTTGGGCCGCGGCGGCGCTGGTGAAGGATGAACCGCTGCCCTTGTTCGCCACCGACATGGAGGGTGAGGGGATCGTGGAACCCGCCGTCCGCTTCCGCGAAATGACGCTCGGCGAGGCGGTGGTCGAGGATTACGTCGCGATGCGCCTGACGCTAAGGGCCCATCCGATGGCGCTTCTCCGCCCTGTGCTGGACGCTGCCTGAATCGGGGAAGCCGTCGTCGGGGCCATCGAGACCCCGCCAACGGCGCATCCGCGGGACAGATGGACACCGCAACATCTTGGGGATAACGGGGCGGGGATCGGCCATATGCGGGGCCTTCGGGTTGACTCCTGTGCCCCCCGGCGGGAACATCACCTACCCGACTCGGATGTGACCCCTTGCGCCTGACCCGCCTGCGCCTCAACGGCTTCAAAAGCTTCGTCGACCCCACGGATCTGGTGATCCACGAGGGGCTGACCGGCGTTGTCGGCCCCAATGGCTGCGGCAAGTCCAACCTTCTGGAAGCGCTGCGCTGGGTCATGGGAGAAAACCGTCCCTCGGCCATGCGCGGCGGCGGGATGGAGGACGTGATCTTCAACGGCGCGGCCACGCGGGGTGCGAGGCACTTTGCCGAGGTCGCGCTGGTGATCGACAACCAGGACCGGCTGGCCCCCAGTGGCTTCAATGATGCCGACCAGATCGAAATCGTCCGCCGCATCACCCGAGACGCGGGCAGCGCCTATCGCTGCAACTCCAAGGATGTCCGCGCCCGCGACGTGCAGATGCTGTTCGCCGATGCCTCCACGGGGTCCCATTCTCCGGCGCTGGTGCGGCAGGGGCAGATCTCGGAACTGATCAACGCCAAGCCCAAGGCCCGCCGGCGGGTGCTGGAAGAGGCCGCCGGGATCAGCGGGCTTTATGCGCGGCGGCACGAGGCGGAACTGAAGCTCTCCGGGGCGGAACAGAACCTGACGCGTGTCGACGACGTGCTGGAGCAGCTGGCCCAGCAACTGTCAGTCCTGACCCGCCAGGCCAAGCAGGCCGCGCGGTATCGCGAGATTTCCGAGGAATTGCGGAAGTCGGAAGGCATGCTCCTCTGGCGGCGCTGGCGCGAGGCGGACGAAGCGCGGAACCAGGCGGAAGGTGCCTTGCGCGAACGTCTGATCGCCCAGCACCAGGCCGAAGCCGCCGCCCGCGCCTCGGGCAAGGCCCGCGAGACGGCCGAAGACGCATTGCCGCCGAAGCGCGAGGAAGAAGCGATCGCGGCGGCCATCCTGCAGCGTCTTGTCCTGCAACGCGACGCCCTTGGCGACCAGGAGGCGCGCGCGCTGGCGCAGATCGACGCGCTCAAGGGCCGGATCGAGCAGCTGACCCGTGACATGGAGCGTGAGGCTGGCCTGAACCGCGACGCGGGCGAGGTGATCGAGCGGCTGGAGTGGGAGATCGAACAGCTGGCCCGCGCCCATGATGGGCATGAGGAAAAGCTGGCCGAAGCCGTCGAGGCCGCGCGTGAGGCTGCTGCGGTTCTGGGCGAGCGCGAGGCGTCGCTGTCCGAACTGACCGAGGACGCCGCGCGGCTGGCGGCCCGGCACCAGTCGACGCAGCGGATGCTGGCGGATACCCGGTCGATGCTGGAGCGGGCGGAGGAACAGTCCGCTTCCGCTCGGGAGGCCGTGGCCTCGGCTGCGGGCGCGTTGGAGGCGGCGGGCGAGGCCTTCGAGGCCGCCGAGGAGGCGCAGGAAGCTGCGCTGGCCGAGGGCGAGGCCACCGAGGCTGCGCTGGAAGCCGCCGAGGCCGCGCGGGCCGAGACACAAGGCCGCGAAGCCGAGGCGCGGGCGGCCCGATCCTCGGCCGAGGGCGAGGCATCGGCCCTGCGCGCCGAGGTGGCGGCACTGGCCCGTCTGGTCGAGCGCGAGGCGCAGGCGGGGCACCAGCTTCTCGACCGGCTGGAAGTGGAGCCGGGTTACGAGAAGGCCCTGGGCGCGGCGCTGGCAGATGACCTTCGCGCACCGGAGGTGGCAGCGGACGCGCGGTCGGGCTGGGCGGTCCTTGCCCCCTACAGTGAGGCACAGCCCTTGCCTGCCGGGACCGAGCCGCTTTCGGCCCGCGTGAAGGCCCCTGCGGTGCTGGCGCGGCGGCTGTCGCAGATCGGGCTCGTGTCTCGTGAAAAGGGTTTTCAGCTGCAGGCGGCGCTGCGCCCTGGCCAGCGGCTGGTCAGCGTCGAGGGCGACCTCTGGCGCTGGGACGGCTTCCGCGCCGGGGCCGAGGATGCCCCCTCCGCCGCCGCCCTGCGTCTCCAGCAACTCAACCGCCTCGTCCAGTTGAAGCGCGACCTTGAAGACGTGGCCGCCCGCGCAGACGGTGCCCGGCAGGCCCACGAATCCCTTCAGTCCCGCCTCTCCGAACTTGCCACCGCCGACCAACGCGCCCGCGACGCCCGCCGCGCTGCCGATGCGCGGCTGGCCGAAGCGAACCGCGCCTTGGCTCGGGCCGAGGCAGACCGGTCGATTGCGGGCGGCAAGCTTGAGGCCGCAAAGCTGGCGGTTTCGCGGTTTGAGGACGAGGCGATGGCCGCCCGCGCCCGACTGAAAGAGGCCGAGGCGGCGGTGGCGGACCTTGGCGACCTCGACGCCGCGCGGGGGGCGGTGGAGGCTGCGAAGATCACCGTCGAGGCGGCTCGGATCACCATGATGACCCGCCGCTCTGCCCAGGACGAGGTCCGGCGTGAGGGCGAGGCGCGGGTGCGGCGGCGGCAGGAGGCGACGAAGGAGCTTTCCGGCTGGAAGCACCGGCTGGAAACCGCCTCGCGCCGGACCGAGGAACTGACCGAACGCCGGGCCGAGACCGAGGAGGAACTGGCCGAGGCGATGCTTGCGCCAGAGGAGATCGCGGCGAAGCGGGACGAGCTGGTGGAAGCCATCGCCGAGGCGGAGGAGCGCCGCCGCAAGGCCGCCGATGCGCTGGCCGAGGCGGAAGGTGCGCTGCGCGACGCTGCGATGGCCGAACGCGAGGCGGAACGGCAGGCCGGTGAGGCCCGGGAAGCGCGGGCGCGGGCAGAGGCCCGGCTGGATGCGGCGCGGGAAGGCGTGGCGCTCGCTGCCGAGCGGATCGCCGAGGAGGATGACCGGACGCCGGACGAGCTCCTGACCAGCCTGCGCACCGACCCCGACAAGATGCCCGACGCCGAAACGCTCGACCACGACGTCGGCCGCCTGAAACGCCAGCGCGAGGCGCTTGGGGCGGTGAACCTCCGCGCCGAAGAGGACGCCCGGGCGGTCGAGGCGGAGTATGACGCGCTGGCGACCGAAAAGGCCGACCTGGAAGAAGCGATCAAGAAGCTTCGCGCCGGGATTGCCGGCCTGAACAAGGAGGGACGGGAGCGTCTGCTGACGGCCTTCGAACAGGTGAACGCCAATTTCTCCACCCTCTTCACCCACCTTTTCGGCGGGGGCGAGGCGCGACTGGTGCTGGTCGAAAGCGACGACCCGCTGGAGGCAGGGCTTGAGATCCTTTGCCAGCCGCCCGGGAAGAAGCTGGCGACCCTCTCCCTCCTCTCCGGCGGTGAACAGACCCTCACCGCGCTTGCTCTGATCTTTGGCGTCTTTCTTGCCAACCCCGCGCCGATCTGCGTCCTCGACGAGGTGGATGCGCCGCTTGACGACGCCAACGTCACCCGCTTCTGCGACCTCCTCGACGAGATGACCCGCCGCACCGAGACGCGGTTCCTGATCATCACCCACCATGCGGTAACGATGGCGCGGATGGACCGCCTGTTCGGCGTTACGATGCAGGAGCAGGGGGTCAGTCAGCTGGTGTCGGTCGACCTGAAGAAGGCCGAGGCGCTGGTCGCCTGACCCGGCCGCATGGTTAACTAAGCAGAAAGCAGAATCAGGCAGAACGGTACGTGAACAAACCGTACCCGAGGCCTGAACATGCAGATGCTCCTCTCCGCCACAACGATCCTCGTCCTCTTTGCCTGGGCTCAGGAGGAAGTCTCGAAGCTTCCCCCGGCCTGGTCGCCCTTTGCCAAGATCGAGGCCGCCGTCCAGCCCTGACCTGTCGCTCCTGCGCCGTGGCGAAAACGGCGGCGGGCGTGGCGGAAACCGATGGCTTCCTGCGCCGGATCGGGCCTAGAACAGGCCCTGAAGCAGGAGGACCGCCGTGCGCTATTCCGGATTTCGGGTCATTGCCGAGGCACTCACCGGCCACAAGGGCTGGAAACCCGTCTGGCGCGATCCAGAGCCCCAAGCCGAATATGACTACATCATCATCGGCGGCGGCGGCCACGGGCTGGCGACGGCCTACTATCTGGCCAGGGAATTCAAGCAGTCGCGGATCGCGGTGCTGGAGAAGGGCTACCTCGGCGGCGGCAACGTCGGCCGGAACACCACGATCATCCGGTCGAACTACCTCCTCGACGGGAACGAGCCGTTCTACGAATTCTCGCTGAAGCTCTGGGAAGGGCTGGAGCAGGACTTCAACTACAACGCGATGGTCAGCCAGCGTGGGATCATCAACCTGATCCACACCGACGCGCAACGCGACGCCGCCACCCGGCGCGGCAATGCGATGATCATGCACGGCGCGGATGCGCGGCTGCTGAGCCGTGACGAAGTCCGCCAGATGTATCCCTGGCTCAACTTCGACAACGCCCGCTTCCCGATCAAGGGCGCTCTGATGCAGCCGCGCGGCGGCACGGTTCGGCACGACGCGGTGGCCTGGGGCTATGCGCGCGGTGCCGACATGCGCGGCGTGGACCTGATCCAGAACTGCGAAGTCACCGGCATGCGGATCGAGAATGGCCGCATCAAGGGGGTCGAGACCACCCGCGGCTACATCGGCGCGAAGAAGGTCGGCGTGGCGGTGGCCGGGTCGTCCTCCAAGGTCATGACCCATGCCGGCATGCGCTTGCCCATCGAATCCCACGTGCTGCAAGCCTTTGTCTCCGAAGGCCTCAAGCCCCTGATCGACGGCGTGATGACCTTCGGTGCAGGCCACTTCTACGTCAGTCAGTCCGACAAGGGCGGCCTCGTCTTCGGCGGCGACATCGACGGCTACAACTCCTACGCCCAACGCGGCAACCTGCCCGTCATCGAGGACGTGGCCGAAGGCGGCATGGCCCTGATGCCCGCCATCGGGCGGGTGCGGCTTCTGCGCACTTGGGGCGGGATCATGGACATGTCGATGGACGGCTCGCCGATCATCGACCGGACCCATGTCGAGGGCCTCTACTTCAACGGTGGCTGGTGCTACGGCGGCTTCAAGGCCACTCCGGCATCCGGCTGGTGCTTCGCGCATCTGTTGGCGAAGGATGAGCCCCATTCCACCGCCAAGGCCTACCGTTTCGACCGGTTCCTGAAGGGGCTGATGATCGACGAAAAGGGCCAGGGCGCCCAGCCGAACCTGCATTGACGGAATAATCGAATGATCATTCACCATCCGATCCTCGGCCCCTGCGACGCGCAGGAATTCGTCTATCTTGGCGATGCTTCCCTCATCGACCGGCCCGACGGCATGACCGCGGGCGTCGAGGCATTCCACGAATACCTCTACCATCGGACCAACCCTGCCGGGGAACATCAGGAGCTTTGGTACCACGAACAGGGCGACCGTTCCTGGCTGGTCGTCACCCGCAACACCGTCACGCATGAGATCACCAAGGTCGAACTCGCCCGCGACGTGGCGCGCAGCCGGGGGCGCAGCAAATGACCCAGTCGCACCGCATTGCAGGCGGCCAGATCGACCGCAGTAAGACGCTCCGCTTCACCTTCGACGGCCTGCCCTACCAGGGCCATCCCGGCGACACGCTGGCCTCGGCGCTGTTGGCCAACGGCGTCCGCCTGATGGGCCGCAGCTTCAAGTACCACCGCCCCCGCGGGCCGATCTCCGCGGGTTCCGAGGAGCCGAACGCCATTGTCGAACTTCGCACCGGCGGGCGGCAGGAACCAAACACCCGCGCCACGGTGGCCGAGCTCTTCGACGGCCTCACGGCGAACAGCCAGAACCGCTGGCCCAGCTTGCGCTTCGACGCGATGGGGATCAACGACAAGCTGTCGACCTTCTTCGCGGCCGGGTTCTACTACAAGACCTTCATGTGGCCCAAGTCCTTCTGGGAAAAGCTTTATGAACCGATCATCCGCCGCGCTGCGGGCCTTGGCTCGGTCACGCGCGAGGAGGACCCGGACGACTACGACAAGGGCTTCCTGCATTGTGACCTCCTTATAATCGGGGCCGGTCCCACGGGCCTGATGGCCGCCCTGACCGCGGGCCGGGCAGGCAAGCGGGTGATCCTCGCCGACGAGGATTTCCGCATGGGCGGGCGTCTCAACGCCGAGACCTATGCCATCGGCAACACCCCCGGCGCGGACTGGGCGGCGGCCACGGTGGCCGAGCTGTCCTCCATGCCCAGCGTCCGCCTGATGACCCGCACCACGGTCATCGGCGCCTTCGACCACGGCATCTACGGCGCGGTCGAGCGGGTTTCCGACCACCTTCCCACCCCTGCCAAGGGCAAGCCCCGCCAGGTCCTCTGGCGCATCTACACGGGCCGCGCGATCCTGGCGGGCGGAGCCACCGAACGCCCCATCGCGTTCGAGAACAACGACCGTCCCGGCATCATGATGGCGGGCGCGCTCCGTGCCTACGCCAACCGCTGGGGCGTCAAGGTCGGGGAGCGGGTTGCGGTCTTCACCAACAACGACGACGGCATCCGCAGCGCGCTGGACCTGAGGGCCAAGGGCGTTGACGTGGTCGCCGTGATCGACAGCCGTCAGGGCGGCGACCTCCTCCCCGGCATCCGCCACCTGCAGGGCGCGGAAGTCATCGACACTTCCGGCAAGCTTGGCCTCACGTCCATCACTGTGCGCCAGGCGAACGGTCGTTCGGAAACCATCGCCGTCGACGCGCTGGGCGTGTCGGGGGGCTGGAACCCGAATGTGAACATCCACTCACATCACCGCTCCCGCCCTGTCTACGACGCTGCCATCGCGGCCTTCGTCCCTGGCCCGGAAGGCCCCCCCGGCCTTCTCGTCGCCGGAGCCGCGGCCGGGCAGATGTCCACCCACGCCGCGCTCAAGACCGGCCGCGATGCCGCCCTCGCCGCGCTGGACCTCGGCGCCGCCCCGGACCTGCCGCAGGCCGAGGACGCGCCGGTCCGCATCTCGCCTCTTTGGTATGTCCACCACGGCAAGGGCCGTGCCTGGGTCGACCAGCAGAACGACGTCACCGTCAAGGACGTGAAGCTGGCGAAGCAGGAGAACTTCACGAGCGTGGAGCACCTCAAGCGCTACACCACGCTGGGCATGGCGACCGACCAGGGCAAGACCTCGAACGTCATCGGTCTTGCCATCATGGCCGAACTGACCGGCCGATCCATCCCCGAAACCGGCACCACGATCTACCGCCCGCCCTACACGCCGGTCGCCATGGGCGTGCTGGCAGGCCGCTCGCGGGGCAAGGAATTCAAACCCTTCCGCCTGACCCCCAGCCACCACTGGGCCAAGGAACAGGGCGCGGTCTTTGTCGAGGTCGGCAACTGGCTGCGCACCCAATGGGTCCCGAAGGCGGGCGAAACCGAATGGCGGCAGTCGGTCGACCGTGAGGTCCTAGCGACCCGCAAATCCGTCGGCATCTGTGACGTGACAACGCTCGGCAAGATCGACATCCAGGGCACCGACGCTGGCGCCTTCCTCGACAAGGTCTACGCCAACACCTTCTCCACCCTCGCGGTCGGCAAGTGCCGTTACGGGTTGATGCTGAGGGAAGACGGGATCGTCTTCGACGACGGCACCACCGCGCGGATGGGCGAGAACGAATATGTCATGACCACCACCACGGCCAACGCCGTGACGGTCTTCCGGCACCTCGAATTCTGCCGCCAGTGCCTCTGGCCCGAGATGGACGTCCAACTCATCTCCACCACCGAGGCCTGGGCGCAGTTCTCGGTCGCGGGTCCCAACGCACGGAAACTTCTGGAAAAAGTCGTCGACCAGGACATCTCGGACGCCGCCTTCCCCTACATGGGCGCGGGCAACATCACCGTCTGCGGCGGCCTTCGGGCACGCCTCTTCCGGATCAGCTTCTCGGGCGAACTGGCCTATGAGATCGCCGTCCCCACCCGCTACGGCGACGCGCTTCTGCGCGAGATGCTGGCCCGGGGGGCGGAGTTCGACCCCATCGTCTACGGCACCGAAGCCCTGGGCGTCATGCGGATCGAAAAGGGCCACGTCGCGGGGGGCGAGTTGAACGGCCAGTCCACCGCGCTGAACATGGGACTTGGCAAGATGGTGTCGAAGAAGAAGGACTCCATCGGCATGGTCCTGTCGCAGCGCGAAGGGATGACCGCCGAGAACGGCTACCGTCTGGTGGGCGTCAAACCCGTCGATCCGAACGGCAAACTGACCGCCGGCTCCCACTTCCTGGAAAAGGGCGCGGCCGCCGTGGCGGCGAACGATGGCGGCTGGCTAACGTCTAAGGTCTACTCGCCCCATCTGGGGTCGGACATCGCGCTGGGTTACCTCAAGGGCGGCGACAAGAAGATCGGTCAGCGGATGCGGATCGTGAACCTTCTCGCGGGCCTCGATACCGAGGTCGAGATCATCTCGCCCCACATGTTCGATCCGGAAGGAGAACGTCTCCGTGGCTAGTCTCATGGCACTTTCCGCGCTGGGCAAGCGCGAGGCGGCCAGCGTCACCATCGGGCCGCTGACCATCCGGGAACGGATGGACGTCGCCTTGGCCTCGGTCGCCGACCGAAAGGGCCGCGCGGCCGACCTGTCTGCCGCCGCACAGACGGCCGGGCTGCGGCTCCCCGGCCCCGCCACCCACCAGCAGGGCACCCCTTACGCCGCCTTCTGGGTCGCGCCCGAGATGTGGTTCGTCGAAGCGCCCTTCGACAGCCACGAGTTGATCGCCGACATGCTGAAGTCCGCGCTCGGCGACGCCGCAAGCGTGACCGAACAGACCGACGCCTGGGTCGCCTTCGACCTTGCGGCCACCGACCTGTCCCCGCTTCTGGAGCGGCTGTGCAACGTGGATTACGCAACCGTTCCGGACGGTTACGCCACCCGCACGGTGATGGAACACCTGGGCGTCTACCTCATCAAGCACGACCCCGGCGCGGCCCGTGTCTATGGGCCAAGGTCCAGCGCCGAGAGCCTTCTGCACGCGCTTGAAACGGCGGCACATTCGCTCTGGTAGCGGTCACGCTTGCCTGACGGCGTGTTTCCCGGTAGTGAAATCATGAGGATTGGTTTCACTGCGGGGTCATTTCATGTCTGACGGCTCAGCCAACCCAGCCCTTCCGCGCGGCAAACCTGCCTTTGACCAGGATCCGCACCGCGTCCGCGAGATCACCGAACGCAACCTTGAAGCCGCCATCGGGCGCGAGGTCCGCAACTTCCGCCGCCAGCAGGGCATGACCGTGGCCGACCTCGCCAACGTCACCGGCCTCTCCATCGGGATGCTGTCGAAGATCGAAAACGGCAACACCTCGCCGTCCCTCACCACGCTGCAGGTCCTCAGCCACGCCTTCTCGGTGCCCGTCACCGCCTTCTTCCGCAGCTACGAGGAACGGCGCGAGGCGCAGCACGTGAAGGCGGGTGAGCATGTGGAGATCGAACGCCGCGGCACCCGGGCAGGGCACCAGTACAACCTTCTGGGCCACATCGGGTCCAACAACTCGGGCGTCGTGGTTGAGCCCTACATCATCACGCTGACGACCGAGAGCGACACCTTCCCCGCTTTCCAGCACGAGGGGCTGGAACTGCTCTACATGCTCGAGGGCGAGGTGGACTATCGCCACGGCGACACCGTCTATCCGCTGAAAGCCGGGGACAGCCTGTTCTTCGACGCGGACGCGCCGCATGGGCCCGAGGGGCTGGTCAAGCTTCCGGCGCGTTACCTCTCCGTGATCGCCTATCCGCAGGGCTAGGATGCTGGGACGAGACCTCGCCGCCGCCGTCGGGGCCGCCAATGTCCTGACCGGGTCGGACATGGCCCGCTATGCGCGCGACTGGATGGGACGGTATCAGGGCGAGCCCGTCGCCGTGGTCCGCCCCGGCTCGACCGCCGAGGTCGCGGCCTGCGTGAAGATCGCTGCGCAGCATGGCGTGCCCGTGGTCCCGATTTCCGGCAACACCGGCCTTGTCGGTGGCACGATGACGCGAGGCGGGCTGCTTCTGGCGCTCGACCGCATGAACCGCATCCGCGAGGTCAAGCGCGATGCCCGTCTGGTGAATGCCGAAGCGGGCGTGATCCTTACCCGCCTCCACGATGCCGCCGAGGCACAGGGTCTCTACTTCCCGCTCTGGTTCGGCGCGCGCGGCTCGGCCATGCTGGGCGGAGTGCTTTCCACCAACGCGGGCGGTTCGAACGTTCTGCGGTATGGATCGACGCGCGGACTTTGCCTTGGTCTGGAGGTGGTTCTGGGCGACGGACGCGTCCTGAACCTGATGTCCGAGCTTCACAAGGACAACTCCGGCTATGATCTGAAAGACCTTTTCATCGGCGCAGAGGGCACGCTTGGCATAATCACCGCCGCGGTGATGAAGCTGGTCCCCGCCCCGAAAGCCCACGCCACCGCCACGGTCGCCGCCCGATCGCTTCCCGATGCTCTGGCGCTTCTGAACCGGATGCAGGAGGCGACCGGCAACCGGGTCGAAGCGTTCGAGTTCATGCCGCGCACCTATTCCGAGCGGTTGCGCGAGGCGCGGCCCGATCTTGGTCTGCCCTTTGACCACATCCCCGACGTGACGATCCTGATCGAAGCGGCCACCACCGTCCCGTCGGAGGCCATACCCGACGCCACGGGCGACATCCCCCTGGTCACCACGCTGGAGACCATCCTCGCCGAGATGATGGAAGCCGGCCTGATCACCGACGCGATCCTCGCCCGCAGCGAACAGCAGCGCCGGGCGATGTGGGCGCGGCGCGAAGCGGCGGCCGAGATCGGAGTGGGCCTTTACCCCGAGGTGGATACCGACGTCTGTCTGCCGCTGGACAAGGTGGAGGCCTTTCTCACCCGGGCCATCCAGCGCGTGGAAGCGCTTGACCCCGGCGCGCGGACGATCACGGTCGCGCATCTGGGTGACGGCAACCTCCACTTCACCGCCTATCCGACCCGCGACGACAAGGCGCTGAAAGACCGTGTGCTGGAAGCGGTCGAGGACGTGGTGGCGGATCTTGGCGGCAGCTTCTCGGCCGAACACGGCGTCGGGCTTTCCAAGCTGCCGTCGATGCAGCGTCGCAAGGACCTGGTGGCGCTGGAGGTGATGCGCAGCCTGAAGCAGGCGCTCGACCCGCAGAACATCCTCAATCCTGGCAAGGTGATCCCCGGCTGACCTTGCGGCCCCCCGCGCCAGGGGATAGCCATTGCCGGCCATGTCAGCCATCCGCCTTTGTCTTTCCGACCCAGCCCTGCGCGCGGCGGGCCTTGTCATGGCCCTGCAGGGCGCTGTGGTCTGTTCCTTCGGCCCCTACTTCTCGACGCTTGCCGTAAACAGCTTCGGCTTCGGCGACCGCGGCTACGCGATGCTTCTGGTCCTGTCGTCGCTTGTCTCCGTCCTGGCGTCGGTGATCGGCGGGATCCGCGCCGACCAGACCGCGAACCGGCGCAAGGTGACGCTGGTCGCGGTGCTGGCTCTGGTGCTCGGCACGCTTCTGATGACCGCCACCCCGGGGCCGTGGGTCTTTGCGCTGGCCGCGGCCCTTCTTATCCCGATCAGCAGCATCACCTTCGGCCAGGTCTTCGCGCTGGCCCGGCTGGCCGCCACCCGCCATCCGCCCGAGGTCCGCGACGGCATCATGGCGGTGATCCGGGCGCTGTTTGCCGCTCCCTTCGTCGTGGTCCTGCCGCTGTGGTCCGTTGCCTTCGCTGCAGGGGCATCGGTGACCCTGATCTTTCCCGTGGGCCTTCTCCTGTCGGCGGCAATGCTTCTTGCGGTGCTGCGGCTTTGGCCCGCGGACGGCACGGGGCTTTGGGACGACCGGCCAAGCGGCCTCAGCTTCCGCACCGCGCTGGCCGAGATGGGCCGCCTGCCCATCGCCGCCCGGGTCGTCGCGCTGGGCGCAGTGACCGGGGCATCCACTGTCTACATGGCCATCGTCTCCCTGGTGATGACCGCCGAGGTCGGACGCGGGACCGAGGATGTGGCGCTTTACGTGGGCCTCGTCGCGGGGCTGGAGGTGCCGTTCATGCTGCTGTTGCCGAACCTCACCCGGGGTATCCCGCGCACCCGTCTGATCTTCGCGGGCGCCGGTCTCTATGGCATCCACGTGGCGCTTCTGCCGGTGATGGCCGGGTCGCCGCTCGTCTGGCTTCTGGTCGTGCCGGCGGCGGTGGGTGGGGCGGTGACGCTGACCGTTCCGATCGCCTACCTGCAGGATCTGCTGGCCGACCGACCTGGCGCAGGAGCTTCGCTGATGGCAGTGCAGCGCCTGGCCGGGGATGTGATCGCGGCAAGCTGCTTTGCGCTGGGGACCTTCGTGGCAAGCTACGGGATGGTGGCAGTTCTGGGGGTCGCGGCCTCGCTCGTCGGTGCCGCTGCGCTTTGGGTGGCCGACCGGCGCTAGGGTTTCGCTGCGCAGCGAACGCCGCAGAATGCTGCGGAAATGCTGCGCAGCAATCCATTTGGATCAATCACTTGCAGGTTCATTCCTCGGCGACGGTCCGAAGCTCCAGCGAAAGGATCGCAGGCCCTGGCCCGGCGGTGTCCTCTGCTGCGTCAGTCAACGCCACGGCGCCACGGGTCGTCTCGCCGAAGCCGGCCTCGGCCAGCGCCGCGCCGAAGGCCGAGCCGCCGAGCGACCGCGTGCTATCCAGCGCGTCCTGGGCCAGGTAGCTCAGGTCCTCGACCGGGCTTTGTGGCTTGGCGGGTGTTACCACGACCAGCATCCGCTCCTGTCCAAGGACATCAGCGCTGATCTTGAAGAGGCCCTTCTTCAACTCGTCCCCCGGCTGCAACCGGCCCGAGAACCAGTGACTGATCGACCAGTCGGCGGCGATGTAGAGGACGTTCACGTCCACCGGCCCGTCGCCGTTGTTCCGTGCCAGAACATGCACCTCGTCATCCGGCACGAGTGTCGGGACCGGCGCGAAGGGCAGGGGGCGCAGGGTCCGGTCCTCGGGCGTGCGGGTCAGAAGCTCCACCTCGACGTCCGGGGTCTGCGACCCCACCGCGCCAGCAAGCTTCAGAAGGTTCTGCGCCCGCGCCATCGTGACCAACGTGTCGGCGAGCGTCGCAGCCAGCTCCGCCCCATCCTTGTCGCCCGCGGAAACGGAGGGCGTTGCGCCCAGATCCTCCGCCAGCCCGGTTCCGGGCAGCACCCAGATCGCATCCGGCCGCGGGCTTTCGGGCAGCACCACCAACAGCAAATCCGCCTCCTGATCCGGCGCGACGAAAGCCAGCCGAGGCCCTGCCGCCCCCTGCAGCTCATCCAACGCCGCCAGCAAGGCATCTGCCGGTGCCGAGCCTTCAGGCGGAAGCGCCACCGTCAGCGTGAAATCCAGTGCGGCGTCAAGCTTCCGCAGGGTTACGCCCTTCGGAATATCAACGGGCAGGACCTTGCCGTCCTTCTCCACCGCCCGTCCGGTGGCCGAGAAGGTCTCGACCGCGGTGAGTTCCACGAACCCCAGCGCCGCCTCGTCCGGGTCCGCAGCCGACCCCATCACCGCAAGCACCGCACCCTCGGTCAGCCCGTGCAGTTCGCCCGCCGGGATGACAAACCCCGCTTCCGTCACCTCGGCCTGCCATTGCGCGACCCGCGCGCCGCCCTCGCCGCCAAAGACCACCTGATCCAGGTCGCCCTCGAACAGGGGCGTGGATTTCGCCAGGTTCTTCACCACATAGCGCCGCAGCACCTCTTGCCCGATCTGGCCGTAGGTCGCGTTGGGATATTCCGCCAGCGTCTCCATCAGCGTCCAGGTGAACACGCCCTGCGGTTTCCGGCCCGGCTTGCCCTTGGGCAGGTTCTTCTCCGGCGTCACCTCGTTGGTCTGGGCGGCGAAGAAGGCCACGAACGACCCCTCGCCCGCCCCGCTGTCGAACGGAGCCTCCACCTTTCTGGGATCCACCGAGCGACTGACCTCCACCCCGTCCATGTCGATCCCCAGCGCGTCGGGCGGCAGTTGTCGCACCCGCACGTCATCCGCCTCGACCGCCCGCGTGGCCGTCCCCGAATGGCAGCTGTCGAACACCGCCCAGACATGCGCCCCCTTGGCACGGAGCCCGTCGATCATCGTCCCGATCTCGTCATCGACCAGGCTGTTCTCCACCGCGCCGACCTGGTCCGACCAGGGGCCGATGTCCACCGGCAGGAACAGCTCGTCCAGCCCGTCCAGTTCCGTCGCCGGGTCCAGCGCCGGTGCCTGGGTGCCGTGTCCCGAGAAGTGCAGGTAGACGAAATCCCCCGGCTCGACCTCCGCCGTCAGCTCGGCAAAAGCGGCACGGATCGCCCCCAGCGTCGGGGCCGTGGATCCAGCCAAGCCATCCGAAAGCACCGTGACATTCTCGACCGCAAAGGGCACCGGGGCCCGGGTCGTCAGATAGTCTGCCACCAGCAGCACGTCATTCGCCGGACCCTTGAGCCACCAGCGTTCCTCAAGGTTCTGGTACTGGTTCGCCCCGATCAGAAGCGCGTGGTTCTCACGCGCAATCGCGGGCAGGGCGGTCAGGCAGAGCGCAAGGGTAAAGGCGGTCTTCATCAGTTCGTCATCAGCGCGTAATCGGCCCCGACCGGGCCCTTGTTGTCGACCTTCAGCGTGAAGGTCCCGGGTTGGGCCGGGGTCCAGCCGCAATAGGCGATGTGGCTGATGTCGGTGTCCGAACAGACGAGCCGCCCCCGGTCGTCAAAGATCGCGAGGTTCAGGTTCGTGGCCCCCTTCGCCTCGACATAGACCTCGGCATACTCTCCGCCCCGGAACTCGATCGGCGGGTAGGTGTCGCGCTTGCCGTTCCCGAGCGAGCCGATGTTGTAGACCGGGCCGGAGGCCACGCCCTTCGTCGTCTCGACCCGCGCGTCGTCGATCAGCCCAAGAACGGTCTCATCCCCGGCCGCCAGCCCTGCCGCGGCGTCCAGCATCTCTTCCCAGCCTAGCGGGGCGCCCTCGCCAACCGTCCCGTCCATCGCCGCCCGATCCCCTGCCACCGGGGCCAGTCCCTTGCGCAGTTTCCCCGCCGACAGGACCAGAAGCGGATCACCCGCCTCGATCCCGGCCGCGTAAAGCCGTGCGGAAAGTTCGGCGATCTTCACCGGGGATGGCCCTTCGGCCAGGGCAGGCAGGGCAAGGGACGCGATGGAAAGGGCAAGCAGGAAAGGGCGCATGGGAAAACTCGTGCGGTTTCTTTGCCCGAAGATGCGGTGCGGCAACCCGGCTGTAAATGCAGGAATTCCAGATGACAGCCTTTGTCACGTGCCCTGCGAGAACCCGCCCGCTAGCAAGACCGCATCGAGGCAGAACAAGGGTTTCCCCATGCAGGCCAACCGGCAAAAGCGGCAAAGACCGCTTCACTTCATCGAGGCGCTGGCGGCGCTGATGGTCCTGGCGCTGGTCGCCATCCTGAGCCCGGCCAGCGCCTCGCCCCTGGATGCCGCGATGGACAGGGTCTTCACCGTCCGCTCTGCCGATGCCGAGGATCGCTTTCTCGGATCGGCCTTCGTCTGGACGGGCGGCGAGGTCGCCGTCACCAACGCCCATGTGGTTGGCGACGCCGAAGAGGTCCGCCTGATCGACCGCCACGGGCGCGACCTCACCGCGCTGGTAATCGCCCGCGACCCGGTGCGTGACGTGGCCGTGATCTCGCTTCCCGGTGCGGGCAAGGGTCTCGATCTTGCCCCCGACGCCCCCGGCCTTGGCGACGAGGCCTTTGCACTCGGTGCCCCGCTGGGGATCGAATTCACCCTGACCGAAGGCCGCATCTCCACCCTCGCGCGGCAGGTCGACATCGCCGTCCCGATGCTGATGCTGCAACACGACGCGGCGGTGAACCCCGGCTCCTCGGGCGGGCCGCTGGTCGACACCGAAGGCCGCCTGGTCGGCATGAACTCCCGGATCGCCGACGGCAGCCGGATGTTCGTGGGCATCGCCTATGCCATCCCCGCGGCCGAGCTTCAGCGCATCGTCACCGGCCTCGTCGACGAAACCCTGCTGCCTTTCCCCACGCTTGGCCTCACTGCCCGTCCCGTCGACCGGCAGATCGCTGAAACGCTGGGCATCCCCGCGCAAGGCCTGCTGGTCGACGACGTCGCGCCCGGCGGCCTGGCCGAAACCTCTGGTCTTGAACCCGGCGACGTCGTCACCGCCAGCAACGGCACACCGCTTTCCCACCCTGGGGACTTCGCCTTTGCCGTCGAGGCCGCCACCGCAGAGGGCAAGGCCATCCTCACCGTCGTTCGGGCCGGGCGCGAGACGACCCTTTCCCTCTCCCTCACCGCCGAGGAGCCTTCCCTCCGCGCCCGCGATGTGCCCCGCCTTCTCGCGCCCACGACCGTCACCTCCTACACCCTCGGCGAACTTGGCGTGACGCTTGACGCAAAGGGCACCGTCACCGCGCTGACCGACAATTCCCCCGCCCTGCTCGCCGGTCTTGCAAAAGGTGACCGCATCCTGTCGATCAACGGCGTCCCTCAGGACCTGGCCACCTACACCCTCACCGCGCCCGCCCTCCTTCTTCTGGAAGCGCCCGGTGGGGCGACCCGCCACATAAGGCTCGACCCCTGGCACGCTCCCGAAGGCGTCAGACCCGTGGGCGGGGCAAATGTGCTTGACCCGGACGTGGTCGTGTTTTGAATGAGCGCCACATGGACCGCATCCTGATCATCGAGGACGACCCCGAGACCGCCGCCGCTGTCCGGCATGAGGCCGAGGCGCTGGGCTGTGCGACCGACCACCGCGACACCTTGGCGGCGGGCGTCGAAGCCGCGACCACGGGCCAGTACAAGGTGATCGTGCTGGACCGGATGCTACCCGGCGGCGATGGCGTGGACGCTATTGCCCGCATCCGAGCGGGGGGGTCAACCGCGATGATCCTGGTCCTTTCGGCCCTGGGCCGCGCCGCAAACCGCGTCGAGGGGCTGGAGAAGGGCGCGGACGACTACCTCCCGAAACCCTTCGAGCCGGAGGAACTCCGCGCCCGCCTCCGTGCGCTTCTGCGCCGGGGCACGATCCAGGTCCTCGACAACGACCTTCTGGCTTTTGGCGAACTGGAGATCCGGCTCAAGGCCCGGACCGTCCATGTGAAGCGCAACCACGTCCCGACCAGCCCCAAGGAATTCGACCTGATCACCTACTTCGCCCGCAACGCCGGGCAGGTGGTGACCCGGATGCAGCTTCTGGAGAATGTCTGGAACCTGCACTTCGACCCCGGCACCAACGTCGTCGATGTCCACGTCGGCCGCCTGCGCCGCAAGCTGGAAGAGGCCGGGGCGACCGCGATCCAGACCGCAAGGGGCGAGGGCTACATCTTCGCCCCCCTGTCCGCGTGACAACGGCCCGACCGATAGCCGCCAGGGCCACCCTGCGCCTCGCCGCCCTGATGGCGCTCGCCGTGACCGTCCTCTCCCTCGCCGCGATGGCGCTGCAGTACCGGCTGGTGGAAATCCGCCTGATGGCGGCCCAGCAGACACTCCTGACCGCAGACCTGAACGGCCTTGCCGCGCTTTACGACCAGCGCCGGATCATCGCCCTGCGCCAGGCCATCGACTATCGCGCCACGGCGGCAACCGGGGAGGAGATGCTTCTCCTGATGGACCGCGACGGCCAGCCGCTCGCCGGCACCCGCCAGGACTGGCCCGCCACGCTTGCCCCCGCAGGGGAAGACTTCACCAGCGACGGGGCGGTGGAATTCAGCGAGGGCAACACCCGCTGGCTTGCCGTCGCGCGCACCCTTCCCGGAGGCTTCCCGCTCCTCGTTGCCCGTAGCCTCCAACCCGTCGACGACACCCTTGCCGCCCTGAGACGCGGGATGCTTGGCCTGATCGGCGCCCTTCTGGTCGCAGGCAGCGCCGTCGGCTGGCTCGCCGCCCGAAGCGTGATGGGCCGGATCAACCGGATCAATGCGCTGGCCGATCAGGTTGCCGAAGGCGCCCTCGACGCGCGCCTCCCCGGCGCCCGGTCCGAGGACGAGTTCGGCCTTCTGGAAACCCACGTCCACGCGATGCTGGACCGGATCGAGAACCTGAACCGTGCCACCCATCGCCTGTCGGACACCATCGCCCACGAGCTTCGCACGCCCCTGAACCGGATGCTGCAGAAACTGGCGAAGATCGAAGGCCAGGACGACCTCACCGCCGACCTGAAAGCCGAGATGCGCCAGGCCATCCGCATGTTCGACAGCCTCCTCGACATCAGTCGGGCCGAGGCCGACCAGGGCACCGGCGGCGGCCTTGTCCCCGTCGACCTCTCCGCCACGGCGGCGGAAGTCTGGGACCTTTACGACCCCTTGGCCGAGGACAAGGGCTTGCTCACCGAAGCCGACATCACCCCCGGCCTCAGAATTCTCGGCGACCGAAACCTGATCGCCCAGGTCCTGTCGAACCTGATCGACAATGCCATCAAGTACTGCGCTGCGGGGGACCGGTTGACCCTTACCCTCACCCCTCACCACGACCGAGTTCTCATGCGCGTCGCCGACACCGGCCCCGGCCTGCCCGATGATCTCAGGGCCGAGGCCTTCGACCGTTTCACCCGGGCCGAGCGTGACCGCAACATCAAGGGTCACGGCCTGGGCCTTGCGCTTGTTCGGGCCATCGCCGCCCGCCACGGTGCCCGCCTGACGCTCCCGCCGACCGAAAGGGGTTTCGCCCTTGAAATCCGCTGGCCGAGACTGCAGCAATCGGACTGACCCTACGGAGTCCAGATGCGCCGCGCCCTTGTCCCCCTTTTGATCCTTCTCGGCTGCGCCCCCTGGAACCAGCCGCAGAACGCGGCCCTGCAGGGCGAGAACGCTGCGCTGTCCACCGAGGTCCCCGGCGATGACCTCTATATCGGGCTCGCCTTCTCGGGCGGCGGGATGCGCGCCACGGCCTTTGCCTACGGAATGCTGCAGGAATTGCAGGCGGCGGGCGTCGAGACCGGCAAACCGGAGGGCCTGCTGGGCGAGGTCCGGCTCGTCTCGGGCGTCTCGGGTGGGTCGGTCATGGCGGCGCAGTTCGGGCTTTACGGCCCCGCCGGGATCGATGGCTTCCGCGAGAAGTTCCTGATCACCGATGCCGAGGCCTACATGACGACCTCTGGCTTCAACCCGCTGACGATCATCAAGGGCGTCGCCGGCGGCGTGAACGGCCGCGACACCTTCGGCCGCTACCTCGACGACAGGCTCTTCAATGGCGCGACCTTCGCCGACCTTGGACGGTCCCGGATCAAGACCTGGATCAACGCCACCGACATGGCGAACAACACGCCGTTCCTGTTCTCACCCGAAACCTTCGACGCACTCTGCTCCGACCTCTCCCGCGTCAGGGTTTCGGAAGCCGTCGCCGCGTCGGCTGCCTTCCCGCTGGTCTTCACGCCCATCGTCCTGGAGGCCCACCAGGGCAGATGCACCTACCGCGAACCAGACTGGCTGACCGCCGCCCGCTACAACCCCGAGGCCACCGCCGCCATGCGCGCCCATGCCCGGGCCCTGGAAAGCTACACCAACCCGGACGAGGTGAAGTTCGTCAAACTCCTCGACGGCGGGATCACCGACAACTTCGGCACGACCGGTCTGGCCGTGGAACGCGCCCGCGCCCAGGTCCCCTACGCCCCCCTGACCGCCGAGGAAGCCGTCAAGCTGAAGCGGATGCTCTTCCTCGTCGCCAACGCCGGGGTGGACAAGGACTATGACTGGACCCGGCGCGTCGAAGGCCCGGGTGGCGTCAACCTTGCCATGTCCATCGCCACCTCAGCCATGTCCGCCGCCTCCCGCTCGGGCTACGATTCCATGCGGGGTGAGTTGCGGCTGTGGGAGCGCGAGTTGATCGAATGGCGCTGCGCCCTTCCCTTGGCCGAGGTCCGCCGCTTGCGCGGCAACACCGAGGGCTGGGACTGCGCGGACGTGAAGCTTTTCGTCGGGGAGGCGAGCTTTGCCTCGCTTCCCAAGGACCAGCGCGACCGGCTTGACGCAGTGCCGACCCGCCTGAAACTTCCCGAGGCGCAGGTGGACATGGTCATCGCCGCGGGGCGCCTCGCCACCCGGCTTTCGCCCGAGTTCAACGGCTTCCTCGCCTCGCTGGACGGCAACAGTGTGGACGCACGCATCCAGAAGGGCATCGCGGCCGGGGGTCGTCGCGTGACGCCCGTGAACTGACCGGGCACAGGCTTCCGGTGACAAATCCCGTCACCCGGCTTCCCCTACTTGTTCCCTTCCCCGCGGCGGGTAATCTTCACGCCTATGCGCATGGGACTTTTCTCACTGGCGATTTTCCTGTCTTTCCTGGCCTCTTCTGCCCGGGCCGAAATCCGTGCCGTGCTTGTGGGCGTTTCCGACTACCAGACGCTCGACGCTGACCTGAAAGGCCCCGCCAACGACGTGCGCCTGATGGCCGAAACGCTGGTCCTGCGCGGCATCGATCCTGACCTGATCACCGCCCTCACCTCCGATCAGACGGGCCTGCCGGAAGGGGTCGCAACCGGCGCGCCCCGGCGGGACGCGATCCTCGCCGCGCTGAACGTCGCCGCACGGGGTTCCGCCCCCGGCGACACGCTGGTCTTCTACTTCTCCGGCCACGGCGCGCAGGCCCCCGACCTCTCCGGGGACGAGGGCGGCGGCTATGACGAGATCCTGTTGCCCGCCGACGCAACCGGCTGGAAGGGCAGCATCGGCGCGGTGGAGAACGCGATCCTTGACGACGAACTGCAGACGTGGGCGCAGGACGCGCTGTCGCGCGGGGTCAGGGTCGTCGGCCTGATCGACGCCTGCCACTCCGCCACCGGCTTCCGAGCCGTGGGAGGCCAAGGGGTCGCCAGGGTGATCGACGAGGCGCAGCTTGGCATTCCCGACGACGTCATTCCCGTCGCAGGCACGCCCGCACCGCCCCTCAGCGGCGACTTCGTGTTCCTCTACTCCTCGCAGTCCGACCAGCGGTCTTTCGAATATCCGATGGCGGACGGCACCTGGCACGGGGAATTCACGCTGCGTCTTGCACAAACCCTGCGCGATGCGCCCCAGGCCAGCTGGTCCCAGGTCCTTGCCGCCACCACCGAGGCAATGGTTCAGGGTCCCGCCCGGCAGATGCCCGAGGGCGAGGGGCCGCTTCTCTCCGCCCCCGTTTTCGGCACCGGCAGTGCCACGGACCGCTTCCCCGTCGCCGCGGGCAAGCTGGAGGCCGGTCTCCTTCATAGGCTGTCGGACGGGGCCGAGGTCGCGCTCTATGCCAGCCCGTCCGGGGGCGAACCGCTGGCTGTCCTGCCCCTGGCGGGCGTCACTGCGCGCCAGTCCGGCTTCGCCGCGCCCGTGCCAGCCGGGGCCACCTGGGCCGAGCTCCTCTCCGCCCCGCCGCCGGACCCACTGACGCTCGGCGCGCCGGTTCTTGCCGACACCACCGGCAGCTTCGACTACACCGACTGGCGCGCCGCCCTGCCGCCTGCGGGGACCGATCCCGACCTCATCCCGATTCTCACCGACGGCGAGGTTGCCCTCGCCGGTCCCGACGGCATCCTCGACCCGCAAGGCCCAGGCTCCACCCCCCGCATCCGCCGCGAACCCGGCGAAACCCCCGCCGAGGCGGTGGCCCGCACGCTGGACCAGGCGGCCCACGGACTCGCGCTGCGCGAGGTGCTCGCCGGGGCCACGGGACGCAGCCTTACCGGCAGGGCAGCCCTGACCATGACCATCGACCGCCGTCCCGCGTCAGGCACATGCGGCGAGGCCGCCGACCCCGTCCCCTTCGACCCGACCCGGGGCGCTGGCCCCTGCGACCAGCTCTGGCTGACACTGACCAACAGCTCCGGCACCGCGCAGGACGTCTCGGTCCTGTACTTCACCGCCGATTTCCGGGTCCAGCCGATCTGGCCCGCGCAGAATCTGGCGAACCGCCTTGCCCCCGGCGAAAGCACCCGCGTCGGGCTGATGATCGAACCCGGCAGCACCGCGGGGCTCGAGGAGATCTGGGCCCTTGCCGTTCCCGCGCTTCCCGATGCCCCCCGCGTCGATCTGACCCGGCTCGCATCGAGCGAGACCACCCGCGCCGCGCCCTCCGACCCGATGACCGCCTGGCTGGAAGCCCGCCTCGACCCCGACGCGACCACCCGCGGCTTCACCCTGAAACCCGCGCCGCTGACGATGCTCCGCCAGCTGGTGCGCCTGACCCCCGGGGACAATGCCCCCGCCACGATGGAGAACTGAATGCCCGCCCGGTTCCTTTCCGCCGCCCTTGCCCTGTTCCTCGCCGCGCCCGTCCTGGCCGAAGAGACCGGCTTTGCCGCCCCCGAACCGGGCACCGCCTCGCCCTTCCTCTACGCCAAGTCCGGCGCCAAGGCCGAACGCGCAAAGGCGGCCGGTGAGGCCGGGGCCAAGGTCATCGGCGGCGAAGTGGCCGCCGAAGGCGCCTGGCCCTGGCAGGTCGCGCTTCTGGTCGGCGGAGCTCCCGTCAGCACCGACGCCCAGTTCTGCGGCGGCTCGATGGTGCTCGACCGCTGGGTCCTGACGGCAGCCCACTGCATCCACATGCCCCGGGACGACGGCAGCTTTTCCGACCTCGCTCCGCAGGAGGTCTCGGTCCTTGTCGGCACCAACACGCTTGCTCCCGGCGCGGGCGACCTGATCCCCGCCGAGGCGATCTTCCGCCACCCCTCCTACACGGGCACCCAGTTCGACTACGACATCGCGCTGATCAAGCTCTCCCGCGCCCCGCAGGTGCCCTTCCAGACCATCGAGGTCCCCGATGCCGAATACGGCGACCTTCTGAACCAGCAGGGCGTCACCACCATCGTCACCGGCTGGGGCCTGCAGGAAGGCGCCCAGCCCTCACCCGAGCTTCGCCAGGCGCAGATCCAGGTCCTCGACCGCGCGCTCTGCAACCAGGCCATGCTGGAAGCCCGCGCCGAGGACGCCGCCGGCGGCTTCGGCTACGCCGTCCAGACCCTCGGCGTGGCCGAAGTTGACGCCTACGCCATCTGGGACGAACTGATCGCCCGCGCCCCCGAGGCGGTCAGCGAGAACATGATCTGCTCCGGCACCTTCGAGGGCGGCAAGACCTCCTGCAACGGCGACTCGGGCGGCCCCCTTGTCGTGCCGGTCGAGGGCGGCGGCTACATCCAGGCCGGCATCGTCAGCTGGGGCCTCTCCGCAACCTCGGGCCAGGGCTGCGAGGAGACCGCGCTCTTTTCGGCCTACACGAACATCTCGAAATTCGTCCCCTGGCTGAACCAGACCATCGAGGCGAATCCGTAGGGCAGGGGACGCTCAGATCCCCATCCCTACCTTCCGCCCCTCATGGAACGCATAGGCCGCCAGACGGGGCGCCGCGCAGTCCCCCACCCGGTGCATCACCTTCCCCGGCAGGGTCTCCGGCAGCACATCGAAGGCCCGGTTCGTCGTCGCCATCACCAGGGCCGAGGCCGGGATCACTTCCTCCTCCCCGGTAAGGAACGACCGCACCGTCACCCCGTTCCCGTGCCAGCGGACCAGCCGGTGCTCCGCCAGCATCCGCACCCCCAAGGCCCCCAGCCGCCGCCGCACCGCCCCGTCCGCCGAAGTCCGGGCGATCTCCTTCCCCACGAAGGGCTCCGGCGTCACGATGGTCACCCGTTTCCCCTGCTCGGCCAGAGCCCAGGCCGTCCCGACCCCGCGCCAGTTCGACCCCTCGTCGTAGACAACCACCGCGTCCCCCAGCCGCGCCTCCCGCCGCATCACGGCCTCGGGCGACCAGACGCCACCCGCCTCGATCCCCGGCAGGGTGGCCTCTTGCGGAACCCAGCGCTGGAAGCCGGTCTCGTCCGGCAAGGACCCCGTCGCCACCACCACGACCTGCGCGGGATGCCCCGCCACCTCGTCGGCCTCCAGGAAGGTGTTCAACCGCAGCCTGACCCCCAACCGGTCAAGCTGCCGCTCGTACCAGTCCATCAGCTCCAGGATCTGCCCCCGCCGGGGTTGCATCCCCGCCAGCCGGAACTGCCCGCCCACCGCCGGCAGAGCTTCCACGATCTCGACCCGATGGCCCCGCTCGGCTGCGACCCGCGCCGCCTCCAGCCCGGCCGGGCCTGCACCGACCACCAGAACATCCTTCAACTCAGACGAGGCGACAAACCGATCCCCGCCCCACTCGAACTCCCGCCCCGCCGAGGGATTGATCAGACAGGAAATCCAGTAGTCTCGCGACCGCCGCCCCCAGCACATCTGGTTGCAGGATATGCAGCCCCGCACGTCCTGAGGCCGCCCCTCCGCCACCTTCCGCGCCAGGTGCGGGTCGGCGATCTGGCCCCTCACAATGCTGACAAGATCCGCCAGCCCCGAGGCGATGATCGCCTCGCCATTCTCCGGCGTCCGAACCCCTGCCTCGGAGGTCACGACGGCGTGCTTCAGCTCCCGCTTCAGGACCTGCGTCAAAGGCGTCGTCAGCTTCTCGCCATGCGTGAAGGGCGGGATGATCGACTCGAACTCAAGGTAGGACCCCGCGCCCACCGTCACGTAATCCACGTGGCCAGTTCGATCATGCAGCTCCAGGATCTCGCACAAAGCCTCTGCCCCCAGCGTCACCTCGTAGGCTTCGGAGT
>Ga0208243_1000359_pt1 | contig 27806 bp, 25 predicted proteins | sample Subbio2Aug_QV12A_FD_184826 | JGI IMG/M metagenome (GOLD analysis project Ga0208243, IMG submission 184826) | Serpentinite rock and fluid subsurface biosphere microbial communities from McLaughlin Reserve, California, USA - CR12Aug_QV12A (SPAdes) | ecosystem: Environmental > Terrestrial > Deep... | reverse complement strand
ATGCGGCGAACTGACGATGACGCGGCCCCGGCTGTCGATCTCGCCGGCGTCGAGGCGCGCCTTGTAGGCGGCCTTGGTGCAGATCCGGTCGCGCATGTTGGTGGGCTTGTCGAGGCCTTCGCCCGCGGGCGCCATCGAGGAGAGCGTCGGCGCGCCGGCCACGCTCCTGCCGAACCCCGCGGCCAGCAGATCGGCGGCCTTGACAGCGCGCTCTTCCGACGAGCGTTCGCCGATCACGACGGCCAGAAGCGTGCGCCCGCCGCGGGTGGCGGAGGCGACGAGGTTGAAGCCCGCCGGGCAGGTGTAGCCGGTCTTCATTCCGTCGGCGCCCTCGAAACGCCCGATCAGGTCGTTGTGATTGGTCATCTTCGACTTGCCGTCGACGATCCCCTCGAGCTTGAAGTAGCTCTCGTGCTGGGGAAAGTCGCGGCGGATCGCCGCCGCAAGCACCGCCAGGTCGTGGGCCGTGGTGTACTGGCCCTCGTCGTGCAGGCCGTGCGCGTTGACCCAGTGCGAGCCGGTCATCCCGAGGCGCCTGGATTCGGCGTTCATGCGGGCGGCGAAGTCCTTCTCGGACCCGGCGATGCTCTCGCCGATCGCCGTGGCGACGTCGTTGGCCGACTTCACCATGATGATCTTCAGGGCGCTGTCCAGCGTCATCACCGAGCCGACCGGATAGCCCATCTTGCTCGGCGGCTCCTTGGCGGCGTTCTTCGTGATGCGGACCGGCGACGTCAGCGTCACCTCCCCCGCCGCCACCGCGCGGAACGCGACATAGGCCGTGAGCAGCTTGGTCAACGACGCCGGGTACCAGCGCCGGAAGGCATCCTCCTGCGCCAGCACCCGGCCGCCGTCGAGGTCGACCACGAGCGAGGGGCCTGCGGCAGCCGGGGCCGCGGCCGTGGCAAGCGCGGCGATGGCGCAGGCGGTCAGCGTCGTAAGGGCACGGTTCAATTTCACTTTCGCCTCGAACGGGAATTGCGCTACGGTTGCGGGAGAGGCCTTTCGGCCCGTTCCCGGTTCCCGGTCGCTGCTACTTACCGCATGTGGCGCGGGAATGGCAAAAGCATGCCGATCACGATCGCGCGGAACGGGACGGCAGGGCCGGAGAACAGGAACAGGGTTTTCTTCATGCCGATCCTCAACCGTGCCGCCGAACTGCAGCAGGAAGTGGCCGCCTGGCGGCGCCATCTCCACACCACGCCCGAACTCGGCTTCGATCTCTTCGAGACCTCCGCCTTCGTTGCCGCCAAACTGCGGGAATTCGGCGTCGACGAGGTGGTGACCGGCATCGCGAAGACGGGCATCGTCGGGATCATCCGGGGCCGCCTCGGCGACGGACCGACGATCGGCCTGCGCGCCGACATGGACGCGCTGCCGATCACCGAGGAGAGCGGCGTCGCGCACGTGTCGGGCAATACCGGCAAGATGCATGCCTGCGGCCATGACGGGCACACCGCGATGCTGCTCGGGGCGGCGAAGTACCTCGCCGAGACGCGCAACTTTGCCGGGCAGGTGGCGGTCATCTTCCAGCCGGCCGAGGAGGGCGGCGGCGGCGGTGCCGTCATGGTCCGGGAGGGCATGATGGAGCGCTTCGGCATCAGCCGCGTGTTCGGCATGCACAACGAGCCCGGCCGACCCGTCGGCCAGTTCGCAACGCGACCGGGTCCGATCATGGCCGCGACGGCGGAATTCACCATCACCGTCAGGGGCAAGGGCGGCCATGCCGCCTTCCCGCACAAGAACGTCGACCCTATCGTCATCGCCAGCCAGATCGTGGGGGCGCTGCAGACGATCGTGTCGCGCAGCGCTGATCCGCTGGAGGCTCTGGTGGTCTCCGTGACCAAGTTCCACGCCGGCGAGGCCTACAACATCATCCCCGAGACCGCGCAGATCGCGGGCACCGTACGCACGCTCCGCAAGGAGGTGGCGGCGCTGGCCGAGCAGCGCATGAAGGCGATCGTGCAGGGCATCGCCGAGGCCGGCGGGGCGACGGCCCATGTCGACTACGATGCCAACTATCCGGTCACGTTCAACCACCCGCAGGAAACCGACTTCGCGGTGAAGATCGCGTCGGAGGTGGCCGGCGCCCAGAACGTCGAGCCCAACATGTCCGCCGTGATGGGTGGCGAGGACTTCTCCTACATGCTGGAGGCGCGGCCGGGATCCTTCGTCTTCATCGGCAACGGCGACACCGCCAACCTGCACCACCCCCGCTACGATTTCAACGACGAGGCGATCCCGCACGGAATTTCCTACTGGGTGCGCCTGACCGAGACGGCGCTCGCCGCCTGAGGATCCCGGGCCTCCGGACCCTCTTTCGCGCGTGCCGACGAAGCCCGCGCGAAACCCTTGGCCTGAGCCCCCGAAGCCGCTATACCGGGCGCGCGTGGTCCCGTAGCTCAGTAGGATAGAGCATCAGATTCCTAATCTGAGGGTCACAGGTTCGAATCCTGTCGGGATCACCAATCCGCGTCGTTCGCCGGATCTGGTCGTGGGGAACGGGTCCGCGCGACGTCCTCGGCTTCGACAACCACATCCTCATCGCTGGCCGGTTTGGTATGCTCCGCGCCCGCCCTGCTTCGCCCATCAACGGTCCAGAACTGCAACCCTGCGGTCATCGATCTCGTGCACCGCGATCTCCATGTCGTAGATGCCGCGCAGGACAGGAGCCGACATGAAGTCGCGCGACGTCCCGTCGAAGACGACGCGCCCTGCCTTCATCGCGACGATCCGGTCGGCGTAGGCGGCGGCGACGTTGATGTCGTGCAGGACGACGACGACCGACTTGCCCAGGTCGTCGACGGCGCGGCGCACGAGGCGCATCGTCTCGACGGCATGGCGCATGTCGAGGCCGTTCAGCGGCTCGTCGAGCAGCAGGTAGTCGGTGTCCTGGCACAGCACCATCGCCATGAAGGCGCGCTGGCGCTGGCCGCCGGACAGTTCGTCGAGGAAGCGGTGTTCCAGGCCCTCGAGGTTCAGGAAGGCGATCGAGGCGGCGATGCGATCCCGGTCCTGCGGGGTCGGCCGGCCGCCGTTGTGCGGGAAACGTCCGAAGCCGACCAGGTCCGCGACCGTCAGCCGCGCGGTCATGACGTTTTCCTGCCTCAGGATGGCGAGGCGGCGGGCGAGCAGGTCGCTTCTGGCGGTCGCCACGTCCATGCCCCCGATCCGGACGCTGCCGGAATCGGCCGCCGAGAGCCGCGCCATGATCGACAGCAGCGTCGACTTGCCGGCGCCGTTCGGTCCGACGATCGCCGTCAGTCCGGGTGCGGGCAGATCGAGCGTGACGCCGGTGACGACGGGCGCGCCGCCATAGGCCTTGGTGACGTTCCGGACTTCGATCATCGATGGACGCCGCGCATCAGGAGGACGATGAAGACGATGCCGCCGACGAACTCGATGACTACGCCGAGCACGCCGTCCAGCTTCAGTGCATGTTCGAGAACGACCTGGCCGCCGACGACGGTGAAGACGGCGATCAGCGCGGACGCGAGCAGCGCCGGCCGGTGGCGATGGCCGACGGCGAGATAGGCGAGGTTGGCGACGAGCAGGCCGAAGAAGGCGATCGGCCCGACCAGCGCGGTCGACGCGGAGACGAGCACCGCCACGACGAACAGCAGCCGCGTCACCAGCCGCCGGTGCGGCACGCCGAGGCCGATGGCCGCGTCGCGCCCCAGCGACAGGACGTCGAGCGTGCGGTGGATGGACAGGAGCCAGGCGCAGCAGACGCCGACGGCCGTGGCCGTCACGCCGAGCAGGCCCGCGTCGATGGCATTGAAGCTCGCGAACAGGAGGTCCTGCAGCGCCGAGAACTCGTTCGGATCGAGCACTCGCTGCAGCAGCGAGGCGAGGCTGCGGAAGAGCACGCCGAAGACCACGCCCGTCAGCACCAGGAGATGGATGCCGCGGCCGTGCTCCGACAGCAGCCAGCGGAACAGGACGACGGAAAAGCAGACCATTACCGAGGCTTCGCCGACGAAGCGCCAGTCGGCATCGAGCGTGGCGAGCGCGCGGGAGCCGAAGCCGAAGACCAGCGCCGTCTGGATCGCGACATAGAGGGAATCGAAGCCCATGATCGTCGGGGTGAGGATGCGGTTCTGCGTGACGGTCTGGAAGACGACCGTCGAAAACGCGACCGCGACGGCGACGACGACCATTCCGGCAAGCTTGGGAGCACGGAACGGCAGGACGAAGGCCCAGCTGCCGCGCACGCCGATGGTCATGTAGAGGACGGCGCAGCCGATCGCCGCCGCCGCGAGGCAGGCGAGCACGACCGTCCCCCGGCGCGCGGACGGGCGCAGCGCGGCGTCAGCCAAGGCGCGCGCCCCGGCGCAGAAGGAGCATCAGGAAGAGCGCCGAGCCGAGGACGCCGGCCACGGTCCCGACGGGGATCTCGTAGGGATGGCGGATCAGGCGCCCCGCGAGATCGCAGGCAAGGAGGAAGGCCGCGCCGGACATCGCGATCCAGGGCAGCGTGCGCCGCAGATTGTCGCCCATGAGGAGACTGCCGACATTGGCAACGATCAGGCCGAGGAAGGGGATGGTGCCGACCGTCACGACGCTGGCCGAGGTCACGAGGGAGACGATGACGAGGCCGGTGGCGACGATGCGCCGGTGGTCGAGGCCGAGACTGGTGGCGAAGCTCTCGCCCATGCCGACGACGGTGAAGCGGTCGGCGATGAAATAGGCCGCGGCCGCCAGAGCGAATCCGATCCAGAGGAGTTCGTAGCGGCCGCGCAGCACGCCCGAGAAGTCGCCGTTCGTCCAGGTCGCGACGGACTGGAGGAGATCGAAGCGCAGCGCCAGGAAGACCGTGACCGCCTGGATGACGCCGCCGAGCATCAGTCCGGCCAGCGGCACGATCAGGCTCGACCGAGCGGGGATGCGCTCCACCAGCCGCAGGAACAGGACCGTCGCGACGAGGGCGACGGATGCGGCGGCGGTCATCCTCGCCAGCATCGGCAGTCCGGGTGCCAGGATCGCCACCAGCACGAGGCCGAGGCTCGCGGCTTCCACCGTCCCGGCGGTCGTCGGCTCGATGAACCTGTTGCGGAACAGCATCTGCATGATCACCGCGGCGATGGCGATGGCCGTGCCGCTCAGGATGATCGCGGCGGTCCGCGGGATCCGGCTGACGAGCAGCAGCCGCAGCGTATCCGGATCGGCGCGGCCGGCGATGAGCGCGGCGACGTCGACATGACCGACCCCGACCAGGATACTGGCCAGCGACAGGACGACCAGCGCGGCCACGGCGCCGGTGGGGAGGAGCCACCGCCCTGCCCTGACCGCCGGTTCTCCGGCGACCTGCATTCAGCCGGACTTTCCGAGGACGGCGGCGATCTCGTCCACCACCGTCCGGACGGCTGCGATCCCGGGACCCACGAGATACCATCGGACGGTATCGACATAGACGATCCGGCCGCTCCGGGCCGCCTTGGTCGCCGCGACGAGTTCGTTGTCGAGCGTCGCGGCAGCGGAGGCGCCGGCGCTGCCGATGGCGGAGTCGCGATCCAGGACGAACAGCCAGTCCGGATCGGTCTCGAGGAGATACTCGAACGAGACGGCCTCGCCATGCGTGGCGGCGACGACGTCCTCAGCGGCCGGGGTCATGCCGAGATCGCCATGGATCCAGCCGAAGCGCGAGCCCGGTCCGTAGGCGGTGATCTTGCCGCCATTCGTCATGATCACCAGGATGTCTCCAGCCGTCTGCGCTCTCTCACGGACGCCTGCCACCGCGGCCTCCAGACCGGTGATCCGGTCGGCCGCTTCCTTCTCCTTGCCGAAGATGCGGCCGAGCAGGACCGCATTCGCCTTCGCACCCTCCAGATGGGCGTCCGGTGCGACGGTCAGGTCGATGGTCGGCGCGATGCGCGACAGTTCGGCATATTTCGGCGCGGATCGTCCGGCGACGATGATGAGATCCGGACCGGCGGCAGCGAGCGCCTCGAAATCCGGCTCGAAGAGGGAGCCGATCTTCAGATATTCGTCGCCGCGGTACCTGCGAAGGTAGTCCGGGATGTTCGAACCCGGGACGCCTGCGACCTCGACGCCGAGGGTGTCGAGCGTGTCGAGGGCGGCGAGGTCGAAGGTCATCACCTTCGTCGGGCGTGCGCGCAGGACGGTTTCGCCTTGCGCGTGGCGGACCCGGATTTCCTGCGCCAGGGCGGGCGCCGAGGTCAGGACGAGGCCCGCGAGGAGCAGGATCGCCGCGAGAAGACGGGTGGAGCACTCGGACATGGTCACGTCGAACCTCTTGATCGGTGATTGCGCCTGCGCGGCAGATCAGTGGCGCCTGACTTCGGTCGGCTTCACCCCGAACTGCCGCTTGAAGGCCGTGGCGAAGTTCGCGGGACTGGTGTAGCCGGCGATGAAGGCGGCTTCCGAGACGCTGGAACCCTCGCGTTCCAGCGCGAAGCGGGCCCGCTCGAGCCCCCGACGTCGGACATATTCGAAGACGCCGGTGCCATGGGCGGCCTGGAACAGGCGCCGCAGCGTGCTGACGCTGACGCCGCCGCTGCGGGCGATTTCCTCGAGCGGCGGCAGGTCGCCGAGATGCGCGTCGAGGTACTCCTCGACAGTGCGCAGGCGCCGCCTGTCGAAAGGTCGGAGCGCGCCATGCCGCGCGGCGTCGGCGTTCCGCGTCAGCGCCGCGAAGGCCTCGGCGACGATGTCGAGGGCGCGGCTCTCGAGATAGAGGTTGCACATCGAGGCCGTATCGCACGGCGGATGCAGCATCTGCTCCGCCAGCGAGACGAGGCCGGGGCTGGCGGTCCATTCGAAGCGCCCGTGGTGCGCCGCGGCGAACTGCCGGACCGCCTGCGCGTCGTCGCTCGAGCCGAAGGCGCCCTCATGAAGCCAGTCGGTCGACAGCGTCACGTTGACCTTGCGGATGTGGTCGCCCTTCCGCGCATGGCGTTGGAATTCGTCGGGCCTGGCTCGCGCGGTGATCACGCCGCGCACGGGGCACCCCGGCTTGCGGCCCAGGACGAGGGGCCTGCCGCCGACGGTCGCATCGACGCAGCCGGAGAGGAAGAGATGGATCGTCAGGCCGGGCCGCTGTTCGACGACCGTCGTCATGTCATGGAGGTCGACGGCATCCGACGAGTGAACGACGAATCCGCTGCGAAGCCGTACCAGCTGGAATGCGCCTTCCAGCGCGGCGCCGTCGGGAGCGGGCCGGACGTTGCGCAGCGCGAAGCCATCGCCGACCAGCGTCGACGTATCCGCGATGGTGGCAAAGCTGACGGCTCTCCCGCCGCGGGGCAGCCCGACGTTCAACACGCTCGTTCCCGAACTCTATTCATGCCCGAACCGTGGTCTTCATGACACATCGCAGCCCGTTCTCGCCCGCCGATGTGGGGACTTCGACACGCGGCAAACGCTTTTGGCGCTTCCGCAAAGGGCATCCGCTGGCACCCCTCGCCGTGATGCACTAACAAACATGAGGAACATAATCAACTTATCCCGCGACTTCGCGGCGATCATCAACCGGGGGTCGGACATGAGTGAGCACATCGCAGGTCGTCGCAGCGGCCGCAGAGGGCGGGCGCTGGCCGCGCTGCTTCTGGCGACGACGTCCCTGGCCGGCACGGGAGCAACCCTTTCCTTCGCGCAGGAAGCGCAGGAAACCGGAACGGCGACTGCGCTCGAACGCCTGGTCTTAGACGGTGCGAGCTATGAGACCGAGGACACCGACAGCTACACCACCGACAGGATCAGCGTCGGCGAGAAGGACGTGCGCCCGGTAAGGGAGATCCCGCAGTCCACGACGGTGATCACGCGCGAGCGGCTCGAGGACGGCAAGTACACCTCCCTCGACACGGTGCTGCGCGAGACGCCGGGCATCGTGGTGCTGAACAACGACGACGGTCGCTCGAGCATCTTCTCGCGCGGCTTCGAGTTCGACTATCTCTACTTCAACGGCCTGCCGGCGCCGGTCTCAAGCGTCTACGGCACGCAGCCGGACATGGCGATCATCGACCACATCGAGATCCTGCGCGGGCCGGCTGGACTGTTCGGCGGCGCGGGCGAGCCCGCCGGCGCGATCAACATGCGCCTGAAGCAGGCGAAGGACACCTTCTCGGCGCGGGTGGACGGCACCGTCGGATCCTGGGAGCATGGACGCGCCGAACTCGACGTGACGGGTCCGCTCAACGACGCCGGCACGATCCGCGGTCGTTTCGTGGGGGCCTACCAGGGAGAGGGCAGCTGGGTCGAGAACGTCGAGAACGGCGTCGGCGTTGCCTACGGCACCGTCCAGGCCGACGTCACCGAGAACACGACCGCAACCTTCTCGGTCAGCCACATGCAGCGCGACATCACCCCGTTCAACGGCCTGCCGACCTACGAGGACGGTTCGCTGGTCGATCTCGACCGTTCCACCTTCACAGGTGCCGATTGGAACAGTTTCGACAACGAGGTCACCGACTATATTGCGGAAGTGGAACACAAGTTCGACGGCGGCGGGCACGCCAAGGTCTCGGCGCGCTACCAGGTCACAGACGTGAACTTCCTGTATGCCTGGGCGAACGGCTACGTGGCCGAGAACGGCGATATCATATCGAGCGGCGCCGACACGGCGGACTCCCGCTGGCTGGCGCGCCAGTACGACGCGAAATCGCTGTCGTTCGACGCGCACATCAGCAAGCCGTTCGACCTGTGGGGCCAGGAACACAATGTGATCCTGGGTCTCGATTACCAGAACCAGGACATCACGACGCTGCAGGGCTCGGGCACGATCACCGTCGACCAGAACATCTACGACTGGAACAGCGATCTCGACGAGCCGACGGTCAACTATACGAGCCGGACCAACGTGGATCCGGAGCAATTCGGCATCTACGGCCAGCTGCGCGTCAAGCCGTCCGACCCGCTGACGCTGATCGGCGGTGCCCGCGTCACCTGGTACGAAGCCACCACCACCAATCTCCTGACGGATACGGCGACGAGCGTGGTCGACATCGACGGCGAGGTCACGCCCTATGCAGGCGCCGTCTACGACCTCACCGACTGGCTCTCGGCCTATGCGAGCTACACGGCGATCTTCCAGCCCCAGACCGCCACCGACATCAACGGCGACATGCTCGACCCGCGCGAGGGCCGACAGTACGAGGCGGGTCTCAAGGCGGAACTCTTCTCCGGCGTGAACGCCTCGGTCGCCTACTTCAACCTTCGCGACACGAACCGCGCGGTCACGGATCCCGACAACCCGGGCGCGTCCGCCGCGCTCGGCGAAGTGCAGGCACAGGGCATCGAGATCGAGGCGAGCGGCGAGGTCCTGCCGGGCTGGCAGCTGGCGGTCGGCTATACCTTCACCGACACCGAATACCTGAACACGACCTCCGCCGGCACGGCTGGCACCGTGTTCAGCGCCTACACCCCGGAGCACATGTTCCAGGTCTGGAGCAAGTACCGCTTCAACGAGAGCCACGGCATGCTCGACGGGTTCTACGTCGGTGCAGGGCTGAAGGCGTTCAGTTCCTTCTCATCCGGCTCGATCGAAGCCCCTGCCTACACCACGGTCGACCTGCTCGCCGGCTACGAGGTCAACGAACACCTGGAGGTCAGCCTCAACATCAACAACGTCTTCGACGAGACGTACTATGCCCGCGTCGGCAGTACCTCGGTGTTCAACTTCTACGGCGAGCCGCTCAGCGCGTCGCTGCGGGTTTCCGCCAAATTCTAGCATCGAGAACCGCGCGGGACGTCGCGCGGCCTTCCGTCTCCGACTCCAAGCAAGGTCAACTCATGCCCAGCGCCCGAACCGTCGTCGCCACCCCGAACGCCTCGAGATATCTGCAGCAGCTCTGCAAGCATTTCGCGCACAAGGTCGCGGTTGATTTCGATCCGAACAGCGCACGCGTCGACTTCCCGTTCGGCGACTGCCGGATGCAGGCGAATGTCGACGCCCTGCGGATCGATTGCGTATCGCCGTCGCCGGAGGCGCTGGCGCGTGCGCGCTTCGTCATCGACGACCACCTGGCGCGGTTCTCGTGGCGGGAGAAGCCGGAGATCGTCTGGACCGAGGCGGACGAGGCCGGCCATGACGCTGACCGATAGAATGATGCAGGCGGCTGCGGGATTCTGCCTCGGCGCGCTGGTCGCGAGCGGCGCCGGAGCCGGCGAGCCTGCGGGAAGCGACGCCGCAACCATCCCCGGCAGCAGCGTCCACGTGCTCCGGTCGGAGGCGATGCAGGCGGACCTCAGGCTGCTGGTATGGCAGCCGGCGGGTCCGGCGCCGAAGGGCGGGTATCCGGTGTTCTTCGCGCTCGACGGCGACACCAGCTTCGGCATGCTCTCGGATTTCGCCGCTGCGCTGGAGCCCGCCGCGCGGCGCGCCGGACTGAGGCCGGCCATGGTCGTCGCGGTCGGCTATGCCGACGGCGCCGTCGCCGAAGCCCGCCGCATGTACCACTACACGCCGCCCGCCGATCGTTTCGTGATGCCCGACAGGCCCAACGGCAAGCCCTGGCCGGAGCTCGGCGGCGGCCAGCGGATGCTCGACGCACTGGAACGCGAGGTGAAGCCCTTCGTCGCCGCGCGGTTCCCCGTGGACGACGGTTCGGAGATGCTCTTCGGCCATTCCCTCGGCGGCCTGATCACGCTGTGGATCATGACGCGGCGACCCGACCTGTTCGACGGCTTCGCGGCCGCCAGCCCGTCGATCTGGGTGAACGACGCCGGGATCCTCCGCGACGTCGCTGCTTTCGTCCAAACGCCGCGAGCGAGGCGCATCCCGCTCCTGCTCACCGTCGGCACCGGCGAAGAGACGCTGTCGGACTGGGAAGCGCTCGCCTGGGCCGACCGCGCCGTGCGCCAGGCATGGCTCGACGGCAACCGGATGATCGGGAACGCCCGCGACCTCTCAGTCCTGATCCGCGAGAGCGACCGCGGCGCGATCGCGCTCACCTTCGAGGAACTGGCCGGGCAGGACCACATGTCGGCCAAGGGCGTCGCCGCCTACCAGGCGCTGAAACGGACGATCGACCTCGGTCGCCAGCCCTGATCGGCGGCCGGTCTGGCCGCCGTGGCTTCCGCGTCGGCCGGCCGGGTGACCGGATCGCAGAGGAGAGACTATCGCGACCGGTCCGGGGCGTTCGGCCAGCCGACCTCCTGGTCGACCTCGTGAACGGGATCGAGCAGCAGGAGGTCCTGCATGTCGCCGAACGGTTCCAGAACCGGTGCTGCCATCGGAAGCGCCGAGGCGATGCGCGGGCCGGTGGCCGGATCTCGCGCGTCCGACGACAGGCGCATCAGCCCGCTGCCCAACAGTTCGTCCACGAAGCGGGCCACGGCCGCCTGGGTGTCGGCGTAGCCGCGCAGGCAGTCGATCAGAGCTTCGACGGAATGGCCGTCGGCGAGGTCGTGCCAGACCAGCGCGGCGGAGTCCTTGATGCTGTAGTAGATACCCGTGTCGAGGTTGATGGCGACGATCTCGCCGTCGAAATCATCGGCCGAACATTGCGGCACCGCCAGTTCCAGAAATCTCGTCGACACGCGTCCATCCTTCATCGTTGCGGGCGTCTTCATCCGTCGCTACCGGGTCCAGCAGCTACAGCGCGCTCTCCTGGACGGGCAGGAAATCCCGCTCCGGAAGAATCCGCACGAGCTGGAGGCCCGTCTCGTCCACGAGGTAGTCGTAGCCTTCCGGCTGATAACGGTTTTCGGGGTCGAGCGTAAGGTATCGTCGGCGCCGCGCCTCCCGGTCCTGCGGAAGGACCATGCGCAAGTGATACAGATTGTGCGGCAGCGCTGCGCCGACGGAGGCCAGCCGCGTGACGATCTCGAGCGGCATCCAGTGCCGGTGCAGAGGCCGCGGATCGAAGCGGTTGTGACGCGGATCGTTGCGGAACAGGCGATGACGGGCCTTGCGCCCCCAGATGCCGTCGGTGCGGTAGTGGTGACGATCATTCCACAGCTCACGAAAGCGCAGGGTGAAGGCCTCGATACCACGTCGGTCGGCGTCCTCCAGCACTTGGGCGATGTCGGCGGAGAACGCCATCTCCAGCCGCTCGTCGGCGTCGACGCAGAGGAACCAGTCGGCGCCCTGGCGACGTCCCTCCTTCAGCAGCGCCATCTGGTTGGCGCGTTCGTTCCAGGGTTTGCCCGGCGGATTGCGGATCAGGTCCAGAAGCTTCGGATGCGACGACAGCATGTCGGCGGTCGCGTCCTGCGACCCGTCGTCCAGCGCGACGATCCCGTCGACGGCCGGCGCGACGTTCTCCAGCCAGCCGGGGATGAAGCGCTGCTCGTCGCGGGCCTGCAACAGGGCGATCACTCGGGTCATTTCGGGCTCGTCCCCCGCCGCCGCTCGATCAACGCCTTCAGAACCGGAGCGTAGCTCCTCTCGCGCAGCGCCTTGGTCGACTGGTTGCCAAGATGGACGCGCCGCCGCGACACGACGGCGTCGAGCATGACGACATCGGTTCCGTCGTCCCTGGCGCGGCCGTACCAGTCCATGAATTCGCCGACCGCGAAGCTCTCGTTCAGCGGGCCGATCCGCCTGAACGTGTCGAGCCGCGTGAGCAGGGTACCTGCCGAGAAGGCCGGCATCGGCCGGTCCGGGCAGACGAGGCTCCGCGCCTCTTCGGCGCTCAGTTCCGGAGAAAGGAAGTGCAGCATGTGTCCGAAGACGAGCCGGTTCGGGTGGCCTTCCAGCGCCTCAAGCTGCGTCGCGAGCTTGTCTGCGATCCAGACGTCGTCGGCGCTCAGGAAGGCGATGCAGTCTCCCGTCGCGACGCGGCTGCCGTGATTGAGCGCGGCTGCGACACCGCCGTTCGGCTGCCACACATGGATCACTCCCGAAGACCGCCTCGCGATCTCGGCAGTGCCGTCGGTCGAACCGTCGTCGACCACGATGACCTCGAAAGGCGGCGCCGTCTGGGCCTGTACGCTGGCGATGGCCTCGGCCAGGTATTTTTCAGCGTTGAAGGCTGGAATGACGACGCTGACCGACCCGCCGTGAAACGAAGACATCGCATTTTCCTCCGAGGCCCCTGTTTGCGGGGCGCGTCACACGAACTGCCGGGCAACGAGCCCGGCGCGCACCGGCCCTACCAGCGCGGGTATCTGCCCGGACAGCGCTCCATGAGGGCGCTTCCGACACGCGTCTGGCGCAAAGCTGCCACCAGCCTGCGCGGGTCGAACGTCTCCAGCGGCAGTCGCATGAACGGCTTCACGATCTTGAATCTCATCGCCTCGTAGTCGTCCTGCGCGGCATCTGCAAGCAAGGGCTGCAGGACATGCACGACGATGTCGGCCGGACCGTCGCCGCGCATGGCCGCTGTCGGGAAATAGCGGATGGCCTGGCAGCGGATGTTCAGCGCGAAGATCATCTGCATCACCCAGGAAAGCTGCGACCCCGTGATCGGGTCCATCTGCCGGAACGGATGCATGTCCTTGAGGAGGAAATTCCCTTCCGCGGTCCGCACGAGGCTGCAGTAGCCGACCAGATCGTGTTCCACCGCAAGGCGGAGCATTGCCTCCGTCAGTCGCCGGTTGCCGGCGAGATAGCCGTCCATCGGCCCCGTCCGCGGGACGGAGACGGCGGACCAGGACCGATGCCAGTCGAAGAGGGAGAACCAGGACGAGTGGCGCGCCGTGTCGACGCGGCCATAGCCGATGCAGGGCACGACCGGCATGCCCAGCGCTTCGAGGCGCCTCGTCACGCTGAACTCCGTACAGGCCTGCTGGAAGGAGGCGCCGCCGAGGTAGGCGGCATCATGGCCCGAAGCGACGTCCTCCACCGCCCTCCCGTCGAAATCGAAGGCCAGCGCCTTCGGACCATTGCTGCAGAAGGCCCCGAAGCGGATGGCGCCGCCCCGGTATCCGGCACCCTTGATCTTCAGCGCGAAGCCGCTCCGTTCGGGATGAGGCAGCAGGATCGAGCGGCTGCCGTCGAGAGCGCCGACCTTGCCGCCTGCCTCGAACCACGCCTTCGCCCGCCGGGCGACGGCGGCGCTCGCATGGCGGATCTCGATGTTGACGATCGGCTCTTCGGTCGCGGACATGGCGAAGGCGCTCAAGCCGCGTCGAGCCGTCGGTCGGACGTTGCGCGGGGTGAACGATCGGGCATCTCGGTCGGGGCTCCTGTCGGCGGTCCGGCTCGACCGGGTTGATGTCTCGGCGTGGGACGTCCTGGCACGGGAGCCTCCGCCCGAACTGGCGCCGGAGACGTGTCGCCACAGCGGTCATAGGTCCGGCAGGCCGTGCATCGCAAGCGCAATCCCTACCGATCGCCGTCGCCGATCGGCCGGGATCGTCGGTGTCTCTCGCCAGGGCATGGTCCGCGCGTTACCACCGTTGCCGGAAACAGTATCGAATCGGCTTCAGATGACACCAGACGGCATTGCGGCGCGAGGCATCGATCGCGAGAACCTGGTCGAGTGGGTCCGCGCCGCCGTCGCCGAAGCGGCATCCCTGTCGCGGCCGATGGACGTCGAGCGACGCGTCTCGCCCGGTGGCATCTCAGTCGTCGCGCGATTCGACGAGTCCGGCTTCGCAAAGGCCTATTGCGACCGCTTCCACGAGGGTCCCTCCGGCGGGTCTCCGGCGCCCGATTTTCGGATGGACGTTCTCGTCGGCAGCAGCGTGCCGCCCCTGGCACCCTGGACGGACCCCTCGTTCCCGCCCCAGGCCTTCCACGCGATTCTGGGGGCCGCGGGGCTGCGGGCCGCCTATCCGTTCCAGGACGGCATCTGGCGTCTCTGCGACCTGCGGACCCGCAGGGGACTGCAATGGTGCGCCTCCCTGGACCGGCTTCCGCCGTGGGATGGCTCTGCGCCACTGCGGCAACATCTGCACTGGTTTCTGGAAGACAGGGCGATGCGGCTCGCCCACGCCGCGACGCTCGGCCTGAAAGACCGGGGCATCGTCCTCTTCGGGCGGGGCGGGGCGGGAAAGTCGGGCACCACTCTCGCGGGGCTGGCTGCCGGGCTGTCCACGGTGGGCGACGACTACATCGCCCTGCACAACGACCCCGCGCCCCTGGCAAGACCCCTGTACCGGACGGTGAAGCAGGACCGCGACGGCTTGTCGCGAATCCCCTGGCTCGCAGCCAGGCTGACCGGCCATGCCGAGAACTGGCGGGGGAAGGTCGAGTTCGATCCGGGCGCCGTCTTCGAGGGCGCCTTCCTCGACGTGCTGCCCATCGGAGCAGCCGTCGTCCCGCGCGTTGCCCATGCGGCGAGACCTGCGCTCGTCCCCATACGCGCCCAGACGGTGATGCTCTCCCTGATGACGTCGAACCTGCACCAGTTCGCCGGCGAACCGGACCGGGGAATGACGTTCTTCGCGCGCTTCCTGAAGGACCTGCCCTGCTACCGGCTCGACCTGTCACCCGACGCGGCGCGAAACGGGGAACTGCTGCGGGCCTTCATCGAGCGGTTGCCGGCCTGATCAACCGGGGGCGATCGGGGCTGGCCGAAACACGGACTGGAACAGCGGCCACAGGCCCTCGATGTCCGGGTCCCTGGCCAGCGCATCCAGCGCCGCCAGCTCGAAAGCCGCGCCGTCGCCCGCCTCGTGCGCGGCCAATGCAAGCCGGTGGTGGATCCGCGCCGCGGACGGCAGGTCGATCGTCGCCCGGTCGCCGAGCAGCCAGGCACGATGGTGCCGGCCATGCCGGATCAGCCAGTCCGCAAGCGCAATCAGGTGCGTCTCGTGGAAAGCGGCCACCCGCGCCGCTTCATCGAGACAGCGGGACGTCTCGATCCTTGCCTCTTCGTGGGTTTCGCGCAGCCAGCGGTCGGCCGCGTCGAGCAGCAGGTCCAGCCGTTCCCGGTCCGGACCGGCGTCACGGACGCCGGGTGGCAGCGCGGTTCCGGCCCGCCGGCCCGGCGCAACGACACACTTGTCGCGATGAGCCGCCCGCATCTCGCGCCGGCCCATGGCCAGCCCGATGCCGTAGGCGAGCGTCGCCGGTCGCAGACGGCGCCGAAGACCGGCGAGGCGGCGCGGATCGACCTTCAGGACCTGCAGCGCGATCGTGTCCGCGATCCCGTTGCGGCGCCGCGCCTCGGCGAGAACCTCCCGGATCTGCGCCGCAGGGCCAAGCCGCTCGATGCCGGCAGACCGGCCCTTCGCCGCACGCCCGCCGCGACCGTACATCTCGAGGACGAACCGCCACAGGCTCGTCGGTCCGGCATGCTCCGTCTGGACGCGCGGGTTCCAGGCCGGATGGACGCTGCGCCCGAGGCGCTTCGCGAAGTCGGTATCCTCGCCGACCCTCAAGGCCGGGTCGAAGTAGCCGAACTCGCGGAAGACCTGCCGGTCGTAGGACGCTCCGTAGCGAAGCGCCTGGGCGGCCGGCACCTGCGGCGAGCGGGCGCCGAAGAGCGCGATGTGCGCAGCCAGCGACAGATCGTCGTCGCCTGCTGCCACCATGGCCGAGGCAACGGCCCTCGCGCCCTTGCGATGGGCCGCCAGCCGCTCCTCGATCCAGCCCGGACGCGCGGTGCAGTCACCCGCCAGAAAGGCGACGTAGCGAGCAGCAGTCGCGTCGATGCCGACGTTGCGGGCTGCGCCGACGTAGAGCGGCTGTTCGATGTCGATGATCCGCAGGACGTCCGCTTGCCGGGAGAGCAGGGCGCGGACGTCGCCGCCGCCGCTGTTGACGACGACGATCTCGACCTTCACGCACTGCCGGAGGAGGGATTCGACGGCCTGGAGCAGGCCTGGCTGGGATCGGAAGCCGATCACCACGACGGCGATGTCGGAGGAGCCGACTTCAGCGCCTTCCAGCCAGTCGGCGCGGCCCGTGAACCAGCGTCGCCACAGGCCCCCGCGGAAGGGCTCCGGTCCATCCTTGTCCTTCCGTCCCGAAAGCTGCGCCTCCAGGGCGGCGATGCGCGGATTTCCCGGCGCAAGGCGGCGCAAGGTCGTCAGGACGTCCTCCAGTTCCGGACCCTGTCGTCCATCGCGGTCGAGAACGTGGCACAGCCGGACCAGCGGATAGAGCAATCCCGGTGCATGCCGCGCGAAGCGCCGGTAGAGGGCGGACGCCTCCGGCCAGGCGCCGACCGTCTCCAGGATCCGGCCGGCCCTGGCCAGGCTTCTGACGTCGGGATGGTCGGACAGTCCGGCGGCAATGGCGAGGTCGCGGGCCAGGGTCCACTTGCCCAGTCGGATGCTGGCCGCCATGGACTGGACCAGTTCGGGATTGCCTGCCGGCGGTGGTTGTTCCATTGCAGGCGACCGGTTACTCAGCTGTTGCGCGGCCCGCGCCAGCGTCATTGCATGCCACGATGGTTCAAGAGACACAACACCAGTCGCCCGGATCGAAACCGCCTCCCCAATATGTCGTGGTCTCGTTCGACGGCTGCGTGGAGCTCGAGAGCTGGCGGGCCTGGAGGGCCTTCTCGAAGACGCATCCGCGCATTCGCCTGACGTTCTTCGTCAGCGGCACCTGTTTCCTGTCGAGCGAGCGGCGCGAGCTCTACCAGGGCCCAGGCGAAGAGCGAGGCCGGGCCCGGATCAGGTTCGGCGGCACCCCGGCCGAAATGGAAGAGCGGGCCTGGATTCTGAACGAACTTTACCGGACGGGCCACGAGATCGCCTCGCATGCGGTCGGACATTTCGACGGCGCGGGCTGGACCGGTGCACAATGGGCCGCCGAGTTCGACCAGTACGACCGCCTCGTCGACGACTACGCACGCAACAACGGCCTGGCCGGCGGCCAGGGCCTCGCCTTCGGGTCCCGCGACATAAGGGGTTTCCGGGCGCCCTTCCTGAGCACCGGGCCGTCTCTCGATTCCGCCGTGGCCGCGCATGGCTACGCCTACGACGCCAGTTCGGCGGGTCGAGCCGGGGATTGGCCGGCGCGGAACAGGGACGGCATCTGGAAGTTCAGGCTGGCGAGCATTCCCCTGAGGGGTTGCCGGCGTACGCCGCTGTCGATGGACTACAACCTGTTCATCGCCCAGACGCTGGAGACGCCGGACATCCTGTCCGATCCTCGGCGTCTGGAGGACTGGGTCGTCGAAGCGTATCTCAACTACTTCAAGAAGAACTATTTCGGGAACCGGGCGCCGATCCATATCGGCCACCACTTCACCGACTATGTCGGCAAGGCGTACGAGCGGGCACTGATGCGCTTCATCGAGATCGTCGCCGGGCGGGACGACGTCGTGCTCTGCAGCCACATGCAGCTGGCCGACACCCTGGAGAGGACGCCGATCATGGAGCCGGCAGATGGGTGACGACGTGGGCCGCCTCCGCCGCCTGGGCCGCGGAATGCGGAGCTGGCCGCAAGGTCCGCTGGACCTGCTCATCCAGTCCGCCCTGTCTCCTATGCCCCGGGCCGCGCCGGCTTGGGCGGCCTGGACAGCGGCCCGGCGGTTCGATGACATCACATGGCAGGAAATGCGCCTGCTCGGTGCGGTCCAGGCGCGGCTGCAGGAACTCGATCCGCAGTCCCCGCTGCGGCCCCGCATCGACGGAATCCAGAAAAATCGCTGGGTCCAGGTGCAGATGAAGCTGCGCGAGACGCGCCCGGCCTTCGAGTGCCTCAGCGCCGGCGGCGTTCCCTTCATCGTCTTCAAGGGCGGAGCATTTCAGGCGGAGAAACTCGGCGCCGCCAACCGCCGGGTGCTGGGCGACGTCGATCTGCTGGTTCATCCCGAGAACGCGCGCGCGGCGCTCGACGCGCTGCACCTGGGCGGCTGGGAATCGACGAACGGCGAGTCGATCGAGTACCTGCGGCAGCTGACGGAGATCCGTCTGAACGGGAACTTCAGGAGGGGCAGCCACGGCAACGTCGACCTCCACATAAGCCCGTTCCACTACAGCCGCAGGGACGGTGCGCTGGACGCTGACCTCTGGCACCGGGCGGTGCCGGCCCGGCTCGCGGGCTGGCCGGTTCTCGTCCCCGACGCGACGAGTTCGATGCTGATCGTGCTGGCGCACGCAACCGAAAGCACCAACGGCGACTGGACCGTCGACGTCGCGACCCGGATGCGCGAGCAGGTGATCGACTGGGACCGGCTGGTCGAGATGGCCGACCGGCGCGGGATCGTGCGCGCCTGCCTCGCCGGGCTGGGGTATCTTTCGCTTCGCATCGGCTTGCCCGTGCCGGACGACGTGCTTCTCCGGCTGGCGGCTCTGAATATCCCCTTCGCAGAGAGGTTGAAGTACTGGTCGAACGTTCGGGACCGGAGCGAGCGCAGCCTGGCGGAGAAGGCGGCGAACCGGCTGGCTGACGGGCTGCTGGTTCGGCAGGGCTTTGCGGTGGTGGTGAAGGATCGCTCGGCGATCACCGTCACCCGCTCGACGCTCGCCCCCGCAGCGCTCGTCAGGACTGCACGGTCGAGCCTCATCCAGCCGTCCGCTCCGGCCCTGGAATACCGGGAGCAGCTGCCGCGGCTGGAGGGATGCTCGCGTCTCGTCGTGAAGCTCGGCTTCTCCAGCCCGGTCCGATCGCGAAGACTGTTCTTCGACGTGTGCGTCGGCGGGATCGCGATCGCCCGGCTGCGGACACGCGCCGGGGGACGCCCGGCCGTGGCAGTGACGCGATCCTTCCGCATACCTGTGCCGACGATGGACGACCGCGCCCTGTCGCTGCAGATCTCGGCCAGGCCGTCACGCTTCCTTCGCCCCGGTGCCGCGAAGACCGAACTGGAGGATTTCGGCCCGGTCCCTTTTCACGTCGCCGGGATCTGGACCGAGTGAGCGGCCGTTCCCGAGATGCCGGTACGGCCGGACCCGGCGTCGACCTACTCGCTCATGGAGCGTAGCGTATCCCACTTCAGGATACGCACGCGACGCAGGCTCGGCAGGCGTACGATCCCCTTGTCCTTCATCCGCGAGAAGACCCGCGAAACGGTCTCGATCGTCAGGCCGAGATAGTCGGCGACGTCGCCGCGCGACATCGGCAGGTCGAACTCCTCGAGATCCCCCTGGCGGGCGGCCATGTCGAGCAGGAAGGCGGCCACGCGCTCGGCGGCGTGCTGGCGACCGAGCACGAGGAGATGCTGCTGCGCCTTGACCAGCCCCTGCAGGACCAGCGGCAGGAGCTCGTGGGAGCGGTCGACACCTTGGCCGGCACGGATGACGCGGATGCCGGTGGCGCCGATCGCCTCGGCGAAGAAAAGGTGCGTACCGCCCGCCTCGAAGCCGAAAACCTCGCCGGCGAGATGGAAGGAGGAAATCTGGCGGCGTCCGTCCGCCAGCAGCCTGTAGACGCGCACGGCGCCGAACTCGATCAGGTAGAGATCGCCGGCCTTCTCGCCCTGGGCGTAGATTTCCGAGCCGGCTGAGAAGAGCGTTGCGGGCTGAGCGGCAATCCGGTCGAACAGGCCGTCGAGCCCGGTGTCCGGGGTGGCAGCCTGGAGGGCGGCGCTGCGGAACTCACGAGGATGAATGGTCATGGCTGTCTCCGACGCTGTCGTTCTGTCGGAGGCAACCTCGCTTATTTCGGAAGTCGCTTGTATTCGTTCATCTCCCTACGTGTATCTACGTAGGGGACGGGCGGCGCACTATTTGGGCAGGATGGCGCTCACGAGCGCGGGTCCGAGCAGCGGCTTGCGGAGCAGTCGGAACGGAACGGCCGCTGACAGGGCGGCCGTCTTGTCGACGAGGACGACGACCGGCCGTTCGTCGCCCGCAATCCGCGCGAATTCGATCAGATTGCGCTGTCCGGTGTCGACGGCCTCCTCGTCGACCACCGCACAGTCGAAGCCGTTGAACCTGTGTGACGCGAACACGGTGGGAAAGCCGGCATGGGATTCGACCTCGTAGCCCTCGGCCTCGACCGTGAACTCGATCGACCGACGGAGTTCGTCGTTCGGCACCACAACGAGAACCTTGCGGCCATGCTTCAAGAAAGTCGTCTCCAGCGCGCCTCTCCGGCCGAGCGCATCACGGCCGCAGGGGGTACCGCTAGCGGCTTGCGGGAAAACGCGCCTTGCGCCAAGTCAATTTTGGCCAATGGCGCAAGATTTTCCTATCCGGGAACGAAACCCGCGGCGATCGCCATGCGGACCAGCTCCGGCAGGCTGCGCGCTTCCATCTTGGCCATGACGTTGGCACGGTGGACCTCGACCGTCCTCGGACTGATGTCGAGGTCGTAGGCGATCGTCTTGTTGGCGTGTCCGGCCACGACCCCGGCCAGCACCTCGCGCTCGCGGTCGGTCAGCTGGTCGAGCCTCTGGAGGATGGCGGCCGAATCCTGGGCGGCCGCGTGGCGGTCCAGCTCGGCGGCGGCGCGTGTGATCGCGCCGATCAGGACTTCGTCCTCGAAAGGCTTCTCGATGAAGTCGAGAGCCCCGGCCTTCATCGCCTCCACGGCCATCGGCACGTCGCCGTGGCCGGTAATGACGATCGAAGGCACCTGCACGGCCATGTCGCGAAGACGGCGTATGAGCTCGACGCCGTTGATCTCCGGCATGCGCAGGTCGGTTACCAGGCAGGCGTTGCGCAGCCCCGGAGCGGCGGCGAGGAAGGCGGCGGCGGATTCGTGCAGTCGGACAGGGAACCCGGCGATGGTCAGCATGAATGCCAGCGACTTCCTGACCGGTTCCTCGTCGTCGACGATGTGGACGACATAGTCACCTATTTCCATCGCTCGCCTCGCTCTCGATCGCGGGAAGGGTGAAGCGGAACAGCGCTCCACCCTGGTCCGTCCGATGCGCCTCCATCGTGCCGCCGTGTGATTCTATGATTCGCTTCGAAATGGACAGCCCTATGCCCATGCCGCCGGCCTTGGAGGTGACGAAGGGCTGGAACAGCCGGGCAGCCACCTCGTCGGAGATGCCCGGACCGGTGTCCGTCACTTCCACCGCCACCATGCCGTCGCCGCTCGGCACGGTACGGACGGTGAGTTCGCGTGTCTCGCTTTCGCTCATCGCCTCCATGGCGTTGCGCATGAGGTTGATGAGGACCTGCTGGATCTGGACCCGGTCCGCGAGCACGATGTCGGCGCCCGGCCGGAAGTCGAAGACGGAGCGGACGCCGCGCTCGCGCGACCCGACGAGCGCCAGCGCACCCGCCTCCTCGACCATCTTGCGGATGTCCTCGGCCTGCTTGTCGGTTTCGCCGCGCATGACGAACTCCCGCAGGTGGCGGATGATCTGGCCCGCCCGCAGCGATTGCCTGGCGATTTCCTCGAGCGCTTCGCGCACGCGCAGCGCCGGCCCGTCCTCGGCATTGCGCAGCAGCCGGGTGCACCCTTGCGCATAGTTGGCGATCGCCGACAGCGGCTGGTTCAGCTCGTGGGCGAGGGTCGAGGCCATCTCGCCGAGTTCGTTGAGGCGGGCCAGCCGCGCCAGCTCGCCCTGGACTTCCTGAAGCCGGGCGGCCGATTCCTCGCGTTCGGTGAGGTCGCGGACGAAGCCGGTGAAATACAGGCGGTCGCCGCTCTTCATCTCGCCCACGGCCAGCTTCATGGGAAAGGTCGAGCCGTCCTTGCGGCGGCCGACCACCACGCGGTCCGTGCCGATGATCCGCTTCTCCCCCGTCGCCATGTAGCGCTGCATGTAGCCGTCGTGCTGCGACTGGTAGGGTTCGGGCATCAGGATGCGGACGTTGCGGCCGATCACCTCGCCCGCAGCGTAGCCGAACTGGCGGACGGCGGCCGTGTTGAAGGAGACGATCGTCCCTTGCCGATCGATGACGATCGTGGCGTCCAGCACGGTGTCGAGAATCGACGAAAGATGCGCTTCCCGCTCCTCCAGGATCGATCCGGTCCGCTCGGCGGCCAGGCGCGAGCGGTTGACGATCTCGCCCATGGCGATCGTCAACAGCCCGGTAAAGGCATAGAGGGTCATTTCGACGGCAACGACCGCCTGCCCGGGCTGCAGCTGGTGTATGTACCAGGCGCTGGCGATCGACAGCCCGAAGGCGAACAGCGCCGGCCCGAATCCGCAGAAGCTGGAAACGATCAGGATGGCGGGCAGGAACGGCACGAATATGCCGTGTCCGTCGAGCGGCTCGTCGAGAGCGAGACGGGCGGTGAAGGCGATCGCCACGACGAGAACCGCCACGGCAAAGCCCCATGGTCCCGAACACCGGCGGATCACCGTGTTCTTCAGGAAGCGGTTCTCCTTCCGTGGCACGGTGTCGTGAAAACCCATGGCGTCAGGTTCGCTGCGCTGCGCTGCGCAGCGAGGGACGCCGCGGCCGCAGCTCCTCGCGGGCCGTGCGGGCCGTCCCGGCGAAGCTCAAGCTCAAGCTCAAGGCAATCTCGTCACCATGCATGACGCCATATCGCAGGATCGAGTTCCCCGGGTCAACCACCGGCGCGTCGGGCATGTCTGCAGACCCGCGGGCGGTCTGCAGCCCATGAACAGCGTTCCTGCGTTGCCCTCGCGATCGACCCGACCCGCAGGCGGGGGACCGGGCCGCCGCGCGGCCGGTGCGCCCGCCGGCTCAGGGACGCTCGACGCGGGCGACCTGATAGGTATGCAAGGTTCCGCCAGCCCTCACCGAAACGTACTCGCCGGTGACGAAGCGCTCGGCACCGAAACGGAAACCGATCTCGTCGTCCCGGTCGCCTTCGTCGTAGTCGAAGTACCAGGCACCACCCGGTTTGCGGCGGAGACGGCCGATCCGGTCTTCCTCGCCGGGACGGAAGTACCGCACACGGCAGTGTTCCTGGTGCTTCTTCCATTCCGCCGCGTCGAGATGCCCGTCGGGCTGTAGCGGGGCCAGTATGTCGTAGCCCTCGTCCCGTTCGCCCGACGGGTGGCCCTTCTCGCGGGCCAGAAGCAGGCGCACGTGGCGGAAGCCGGCGGTCAGATCCTTCAGTTGCGTCATCGGGTTTTCCTTCCTTCGGCCACGACCGTAGCCCGCGCCGCGCCGGGCGCCTTGATCGGCATCAAGCACAGCGTCACGCCGGCAGCGGTATCGGCGGCAGAAGCAGATGCGCGGTTGCGCCCGCCAGGGCGGCGACCGCGGTCGCTCCGGCCAGCGGCAGCAGGAACCCGACCGGACCCGACACCCCCGCCAGGAAAAGCCGGCCGACCGCATTTGCCACCAATGCCAGCAGCACCGCCCGCGCGGCGCTCGCCGGTGCTACGCCCTGCTCCACGAGGCGCAGCGAACTCAGCACGGCCACGTCGACGTCGAACGTGCCGGAGACGGCGGACGTCATGAGAATGCCGTCCTCTTCGAGAACACCAGACAGGGCCGCACTCGCGGTGGAGACCACCGCAAGGAGCGCCGCGAACCCGAGGAGCGGAGCGAGATCGAAAGGATTGCGTGCCGCTTGCTGAATCGGTGCGGGTCCCGCGCCGTGCATGAGAAGCATGCCGGTTGCAGCCAGAACCAGGGCGGCCGCCGCGGTCGGGAGACCGGCATGTGCGAGCACCGATGGCTGCACCGCACCAACGACGGCGGCGACCCGGAGAACGGAGACCGTGGCAGCGAGCGAGGCCGCGCCCGCGAGCGGCGGGATGGCCGGCGCGCCCTTTGCCATTCGGGCGAGCACCAGGGTGACCGCCGTCGAGGACACGACGGCACCGGCCAGCGCGCCGACGAGGACCCCGCGCCTCTCGCCGAACAGGCGCGTCATCACGTAGCCGGCAAACGAGATCGCCGCAATGAGCACCGTGAAGAACCAGATCTCGCGTGGATTGACGCCGCCCCAGGGGTCGATCGTCCGGTCCGGCAGGACCGGCAGGACGATGACCGTCATGGCGGCGAGCACCAGGGCCGATCGAAGTTCCGCCCAGGTCAGCCGCCTCAGCAGGCCATGCAGAACCTCGCGGCTGGCGAGGACCGCCGTCAGCGCGGTGCCGCCCGCGGCCGCGGCGAGATGGTCGCCGGCGACGGCAAGAGCCCCCAGCGCAAAGACCGCCATGCCGGCGATCATGCCGGTGACGCTGAAATCGTCGTCATGCGCGGCCTCGCGCAGCTTGAACCAGGCGAAGACGGCGGTGAACGCGACGAAGCCCGCCGCTAGGATCGCCACGGAGTCCACCGCATCTGCGAGGGCCGCGAAGAGACCGCCGAGGAGGCCGGAAATCCCGTAGGTGCGGATGCCCGCCGTGCGGCTGCGATCCGGCGCGTCGCGTTCGCGCCAGCCGCGCTCGAGACCGACCAGCAGGCCGATCGCGAGGGCCAGCCCCAGGCGCGGAACGAGCGGGTCCATCCGGGCGGGTTCAGGTGCCGGTCAGCCGGAGACGGTCGCGCGCCCAGGAGACGATCTGCGAGGCGCTGAGCGCGCCGGACGTGCGGGCAAGTTCGCTGCCGCCACGGAAGAGGATCATGGTCGGGATGCCGCGGATCCCGAGCCGGCCGGCGAGTGCCTGTTCGTCGTCGGAGTTGAGCTTGATCAGGCGCACCTTCGGCTCCAGATCGCGGGCCGCCGCCTCGAAGGCCGGTGCCATCATCCTGCAAGGGCCGCACCACGGCGCCCAGACATCGACGAGCACCGGCACAGTTCCGCGCGAGACGTGTTTTTCGAATGCCGCGGCGCTCACGTCTTCCGGGTGGCCCGAGAAAAGCGGCGCATGGCATTTCCCGCACTTTCCTTCGCTCGCGGGCTTGCCCGTCAGAAGCCGGTTCACTGTCGCGCAGCGGCTGCAGACGACCAGAGTTTCCTCGCTCATTGCTCTTCTCCCATTCTGCTCTCCGGCCTGGCCGGTCATTCCTGGATGCTCTCCATATAGGTCACGATGTCGTCGGCCTGCCGCGCGTCCGGCTCGAAATCCGGCATGATCGCGTGGCGCAGGAAAAGGTCGCCGGTCATGTCGGTCCGCAGGGTGGCCAGGTCGCGCCGACGCGCCATGGCGCGAAAGGGCGGCGCCGCCGGCTCGAGGCTCTCGTCGACCTGCGCGATGGCGTGGCAATCGGCGCAGTTCGCCTCCGCCAGCCGTTTTCCGCGGAAGGCGCTCTCGGGATCGACGGCGGCGGCCGGTCCGACGAGAGAGAGCGACGTCAGAAGCATCCACCTGATTCTCGTCGACATTGCGCGCGCCCCTTTCACCCGAAGGGCCGTATCGTTGCGTCTCTGCACGCGGCATGCCTTGATTACGGTCAAGGTGCACGCGGACCCGGCGGAGTCCTCACGTCCGGTTCTCCGACGGCGCACTGCTGCCAAGGCTGCGCAGGGCGTTCAGGATGACCGCAACGTCGATGGCTTCCTGTGCGAGCGCGCCCGCGACCGGCGTCAGATAGCCGAAAGCGGCGAAGACCATCGCGATGCCGGAGAGGCCGATACCGACCACGATGCTCTGCGTGGCGATGGCCCGCGTCCGCCGCGCGATGGAGACCGCCGCCGCGATCGGCGCCAGCCGGTCGGTCAGAACCACGATGTCGGCGGCTTCGGACGAGGCGGTGGCGCCGCGCGCGCCCATGGCGATACCGACATTGGCCGTCGCCAGCGCCGGCGCGTCGTTGATGCCGTCCCCCACCATCAGCGTGGGCGCACGTCCGCGCTCCTCCGCCACTGCCGCCACCTTCGCCGCGGGATCGGCACCCGCGAGGATGCGGTCCAGTGCCAGGGTCTCGCCGATCCGCGACGCAGCTTCGGCGTCGTCGCCGGTGAGCATCACGATCCGGTCGATGCCGGCGCTCCGCAGGTCGACCAGCGTGTCCAGCGCGTCGCCGCGGAGGCCATCCCCGAAGACGAACAGCGCGGCGAGTCGATCGTCGATGGCGAGATAGACCGTCAGCACCGGCTGGCCCGCATAACGGATCGCCGTCGGCTCGGCCCAGAGCGGAAGTTCCGCATCCGCCAGCACGTTGCTTCGCGACCCCGCCTTGAGGTGCAATGTCTCGACCACGCCCTCGAGGCCGGCGCCGCGGTGCTCGCGAACCTCGGTCGGCGGAGACAGCGGCAGGTCGCGTGCCCGCGCGACATCGACCGCGGCCGCGGCGAGCACGTGATGAGAAGCCTGCTCGATCGAGGCGAGCAGCCGTAGGCACTCGTCGGGATCCCGTCCAGGCGCGGCTTCGGTCGCGATCAGTTCGGCGCCACCATGGGTCAGCGTCCCGGTCTTGTCGAAGACCGCGGTCCTGGCCTGCGCCAGCGCCTCGAGGGCGGCACTCCCCTTCATCAGGACGCCGGCGCGCGCCGCCCTCGATACCCCGCCGATGAAGGCAACCGGTGCAGCGAGGATGAGCGGGCAGGGCGTGGCCACGACCAGCACGGCCAGTCCGCGGACCGGATCGTCCGAAAGCCACCAGGCCAGCCCGGCGACGGCGAGCGTCACCGGCAGCAGCCAGAGCGCAAACCGGTCCGCGATGCGCATGAAGGGAGCTTTGGCAGTCTGCGCCGCCTCCACCATCCGGACGATACCGGCGTAGGTGCTTGCATCGGCGCGCGCGACCGCCCGCATCCGAAATGTCTCGGCGGCATTGACGGTGCCGCTGAACAGCCGGTCCCCGCGCCCGCGACGCCGCGGCAGGGGCTCCCCCGTCACGGCCGATTCGTCGATCGACGCGACCTCGTCCAGGAGGACCCCATCCACTGGAAGGAGTTCGCCCGCGCGCACGAGGAGTTCGTCGCCCACATCCACCCGCTCGACCGGGACGTCCTCCAGCCGGCCCGCGATCTGGCGATGTGCGGTCCGGGGGGAGCGGTCCGACAGGGCACGCAGTTCGCGCTCGGCGCGACCGCGGGCATAGTCCTCGAGCACACCGCCTCCGGCGTACATCACCGCCACGACCACTGCCGCGAGCGACTGGTCGAGCAGGAGCGCAGCCGTCATGGAGACGAGCGCGATGCCGTCGACCCCGAGCCGGCCGATCATGACATCCCTCAGGATGGACACGGCCAGCACCGCGATCACCGGCAGGGTCGCCAGCGTCCAGCTCCACTCCGGCGACCACCTGAACCGAAGAGCGTCGCCGGCGAGGCCGGCCAC
>Ga0208243_1000357_pt1 | contig 27866 bp, 20 predicted proteins | sample Subbio2Aug_QV12A_FD_184826 | JGI IMG/M metagenome (GOLD analysis project Ga0208243, IMG submission 184826) | Serpentinite rock and fluid subsurface biosphere microbial communities from McLaughlin Reserve, California, USA - CR12Aug_QV12A (SPAdes) | ecosystem: Environmental > Terrestrial > Deep... | reverse complement strand
TCGCGGCGCTGATCCATCACCGGATGCCGCGGCAGCCGATGCATCTCCGGGTTTCGGCGTCGAGCCTCCCCTGCGCTCCACAACCTGAGCAGGACTGCTGTCCGATGTTGGAGTGACGATCTTCGCCGACGAAGATTGCGAGATCGCCAGAGGAGCGGAGCCCAATAATTCTGGGAGGAAGCAATGGCAAAGAAAAATCATGATGCCAAACCCGTGGAGGTTGCTCCCGAGATCAGCAAGGATGAGTATCGGGCGACATTGCAGGTCTTGCAGGTAGAGCTGGTCAAGTTGCAGAAACACTTCATCGAATGCAACGACAAGATCTTGGTTCTGATCGAGGGTCGCGACGCCGCCGGCAAAGATGGAGTGATCAAACGGATTGTCCAGCATCTGAGCCCACGCGAAACGCGTGTCGTGGCGCTGGGAAGGCCATCCGATCGCGACCGCACGGCTTGGTATTTCCAGCGTTACGCGCCTCATTTGCCCGCGGCTCAGGAATTCGTGCTGTTCAACCGCAGTTGGTACAATCGGGCCGGCGTCGAACGCGTGATGAATTTCTGCACCGACGTGGAATACGAGGAGTTTATGGACACCGTTCTCGACTTCGAGCACATGCTAGTACGGTCGGGAATAAAGCTTCTCAAATACTATCTCGATATCAGTCGAGATGAACAAAAGAAACGACTGAAAGATCGCCACGAAGATCCGCTCAAGCAATGGAAAGTGAGCCCGATCGACGCGCAAGCTATCAAGCACTGGGACGACTACAGCATCGCGCGAAATGAGATGTTCGCGCGTACGCACAATCCAGTCACGCCCTGGACTGTTGTACGGGCCGACGTCAAGCGGTTGGCGCGTTTGAACCTTATCAAGGACCTGTTGTCGCGATTGCATTACTGCGACAAGGATGCGGCGTCGCTTCTGGTAAATCCCCAGATCGTTTTCCAATATGAGGAAACATATATTCGAAACCGCATGATCTCCGCCTGAACCGGAAATTTCGTCGGAAGAGCGCCCGAAATGAGAAGATGACAGCTCGATAAGGAGGAACTCCATGACCGCTCCGGCCGCTGAAAGTAATACTTCGCGCGACGGGCCGTGTCCGGCGACGAGTCTAACAGTAGAGCGCCTGCACAACGTTTCGATTTGCGCATAGGGGGATGAGCTGCGGCCAATATGCTCTGATATCGAATAGGCCCTGACAAAAATCGAGGGCGGAACAACCTTCGCGTGGGAGGATCCAATGGCAGCCGACGCCCAACACGTCGTATGGTTCGAAGAGATTACGCGTCACGACGTAGCGCGCGTTGGCGGCAAGAACGCCTCGCTTGGTGAAATGGTCGGCAATCTCGCCGCAAAGGGCGTCAAGGTCCCGCCCGGGTTTGCGACGACGGCCGAGGCCTATTGGCGCTTCATCGACAGCAACGGATTGAGGGCGACAATGGCCGATGCTCTCGCCGAACTCGAAGCCGGCGGCCTATCGCTCGCCGAAGCAGGCCAAACCATCCGCCGCGCCATTTTGCGCGGCAGTTGGTCGCCCGAAATGGCTGATGCGATCACGAGCGCCTACCGCGACCTCTGCCGACGCCTGGGCAAGGCGGAAGCCGACGTCGCCGTCCGTTCGAGCGCAACGGCGGAGGACCTTCCCGACGCCAGCTTCGCGGGACAACAGGAGACCTATCTCAATATTCGGGGAGAACAGGCCCTGCTCGAGGCATGTCGGCGCTGTTACGCCTCGCTCTTCACCGATCGTGCGATCAGCTACCGCAAGGCGAAAGGGTTTGACCATATGAAGGTCGCGCTTTCGGTCGGGGTTCAAAGCATGGCGCGTTCCGACATTGGCGGCGCAGGCGTGATGTTTTCGATCGACACGGAAACCGGCTTCGACAAGGTGGTTTTGATCAACGCGGCCTGGGGTCTTGGCGAGAATGTCGTTCAGGGCGCCGTCGACCCGGACGAATATCTGACGTTCAAGCCATTTCTCTTCGACGCCGCGCTGTCGCCGATCGTGGAAAAAAAGCGCGGCGACAAGGCGGTCAAGATGATCTACGCCAGCGACGGCGACCATCCGACGCGCAACGTTCCGACCTCCAAGGCCGAACGCGCCGCCTTTGTCCTCAGCGACCAGGATATCCTGACCTTGTCGCGCTGGGCCTGCGTCATCGAAAACCATTACGGCCAGCCCATGGACATGGAATGGGCCAAGGACGGCGAGACCGGCGAACTTTTCATCGTGCAGGCGCGACCGGAGACTGTGCAGTCACGCCGCGAAGCGAACGCCCTGAAGACATATCGGATCAAAAGCAAAGGCCGAAAGATCGTTTCGGGACTCGCCATCGGCGACGCCGTGGTGGCGGGCAAGGTCTGCGTGATCGAAAGCGCTCGCGACATCGCGCGCTTCGTCGACGGCTCCATCTTGGTCACGCAAACGACCGATCCAGATTGGGTGCCGATCATGAAACGGGCCGCAGCGATCATTACCGATCACGGCGGTCGGACGTCACATGCGGCCATCGTCAGTCGCGAGCTTGGTCTGCCAGCGATTGTCGGGGCCGGCGACGCGACGCATGTCCTGCATGATGAACAGCTCGTAACCGTGTCCTGCGCGGAGGGCGATCTGGGGTTCGTCTATGAAGGCGTGGCCGACTATGAAACCGAAGGTCTCGACCTCGCCGCTATTCCAACGACGCGCACCAAGATCATGCTCAACCTTGCCGATCCAGCGGCGGCGTTTCGCTGGTGGCGCATACCTGCCGATGGAGTCGGTCTTGCGCGCATGGAGTTCGTCATCAACAACCACATCAAGATTCATCCCATGGCTCTCGTCCACTATGACACGCTAAAGAACGAAGACGCCAAAAGCAGCATCGCGCAATTGACCTTCGGATATGAAGATAAGACCGAATATTTTGTGGATCGGCTCGCCCATGCGCTCGCGCGCATCGCAGCCTCGCGCCATCCGGCTCCCGTGATTGTGCGGATGAGCGACTTTAAAACCAACGAATACGCCAATCTGATCGGCGGCGCCGAGTTTGAGCCTAAGGAAGAAAATCCGATGCTCGGCTTTCGCGGCGCCTCCCGCTATTACTCTCCGCGTTACCGAGAAGGGTTCGCGCTCGAATGCCGCGCCATCCGCCGCGTGCGCGAGCAGATGGGATTCAAGAATATCATCGTGATGATCCCTTTCTGCCGTTCAACGAAGGAAGCAGACCGCGTCCTCGAGGTCATGGCGGCCAATGGTTTGAAGCGTGGCAACGACGGCCTTCAAGTCTATGTGATGTGCGAAATCCCTTCCAACGTGATTTTGGCGAAGGCCTTCGCCGAGCGTTTCGATGGCTTCTCGATCGGCAGCAACGACCTGACCCAGCTCACGCTCGGCGTCGACCGCGATTCGACAGATTTGGCGAATCTCTTCGACGAACAGGATGAGGCGGTGAAATGGATGATTCAAACGGTCATCGCCGAAGCCCGCAAGGCCGGCGCAAAGGTCGGCCTATGCGGACAGGCGCCCAGCGACCATCCCGAGTTCGCCGAGTTTCTCGTCGCATGTGGGATCGACTCCATGTCGGTCACGCCGGACAGTTTCATCGCGGCGAAGCGCCACGTGGCGGCGGCGGAGGACGCAGAGATAGAGATGAAGATCAAATAGGCGTTAGGGACCAGATGCCGAAGGCTGAACCCTATTGGCCATATCAATGAACTGGCGAAACGTTGATGCGCGAATTTCGCTAAGACGACGAAAGTGAAGTCGGGGTTTTTCGCGGTTCGCGAGACGACCTCAATCGCCGCGTCTCTCAGCTGTCAAGACACAGGGGGCGGACATGAAAATCGTGATCTTTGAAGCCGAATCGCGCGAACGAGCAGCATTCGATAGCTTGACCTCTACCGCTGAACTGCGGCTCGTCGCCGAGCCGCTTGCCGCCGCCAATGTACATAGCTTCTCGGATGCAGAATTGATTTCAACATTCATCTATTCGGAGCTCAGCCGCGGGATCCTCGAACAGCTCCCATCCCTGAAGCTGATCTCGACTCGATCGACCGGATACGATCACATCGACATGGCCTATTGCGCGGAGCGCGGAATCACCGTCTGCAACGTCCCAAGTTACGGCGAAAACACGGTTGCCGAGCACGTCTTCGCGCTTCTGCTTGCTCTCAGCCATCGCCTCTTCGAGGCCGTGGAACGCGCGCGTTCCGGCCGATTCTCGCCTGAAGGCCTGCAAGGCTTCGATCTCGCGAGCAAGACGATCGGCGTCGTTGGCGCAGGAAGCATTGGCCGCCATGTGATTCGCATCGCCAAAGGATTCGGAATGAATGTGCTCGCTTACGACGTGACGACCGATTCGCAGCTCGTCGAGCATCTCGGATTCCGCTACGCGACCTTTGATGAGCTGCTCGCGCACTCGGATGTGATCACGCTCCACGCTCCGGCGACACCCGCGACTTATCATCTGCTCTCGGCCAAGACGTTCGCACGGATGAAGAACGGCGTCATCATCGTCAACACGGCGCGCGGAAGCCTGATCGATTCTCTTGCGCTGATCCAAGCGCTCCGCTCGGGCAAGGTGGCTGGCGCCGGACTCGACGTCTTGCCCGACGAGCCTTTGATCCGCGAGGAGGCCGAACTTATCTGCTCGATCTTCTGCAATCAGCACGACCTGCGCGATCTCGTGGCGGATCATGTACTGCTGCGGATGCCAAACGTAATCGTTACGCCGCATAGCGCTTTCAATACAAGGGAAGCCGTAGGTCGAATAGTCGAGACCACGGTCGCAAATATCCACGCCTTCCTCGAAGGCCATCCGCAGAACATCGTTAGCAAATCGCCATCGCGCATGAACTAAGCGTCGAGCTATTGATCATCGAAGTCCGCCGGGCCAATGTCATGGCGAAAGCGGGAAGCTTTAGGTCTTGCGGATGCTGATCGAGCTTAAAGGGTCGGCGGGAGACGGGCTATTGTCTCACTCGGAATTTTTGGCGGTCGGAGTTGATCCCACGCTCGCGCAAGAACTCCTAGCCGCTAAGGTCACGTTTTCCGGAACGTCAATTACACCGGAATATCGCCGCTGCTCTCCTGGCTCATCCTCGTTATGATCTTCATTCTCGTCTATGGACTGTTTGTCTAGACGAGCGGGGCAAGGCGATCATATCGGTCGCCAGAACAAGGCTAAGGTCTTGGTCCGCAGCATGCAGTGGCAAGTGAGGAATCCAATACGGATATCGACAATCGCATAAGCGGCGCCTTCGACGAGTCGATCTCGAATCGGTTCACGTGGCAGGCGTTTCCACGGAGGCGATGGATGACAGCGGCTTCATTGCCCGCCAAAAGGTCAGCGACTTCCACCACCGCCCCTCGACTGTGACTGATTCAAACCCAGCCTCACGCAGATAGATCGGTATCTTTCCTTCGAAGGCGTCGGCCGAGGTCTCGACGTGCGACAGCGGCCGCAGGACAATCCGCCACAGCACGCTGTCGGACCGGTCTAAGTCGACTACAATCAACCGTCCGCCCGGCCGAAGGACACGGCCAATTTCCTTGAGGCCGCTTCGCTTCACTTCGGCTGGCAGGTGATGGAGGACCAAGCTCAATAGTGCCGCGTCGAAGCTGGCTTCCTCGAAAGGAAGCTCTTCGACAGCAGCCAATTCGAAGGTCGCCCGACTTCCTTCCTGAGCGGCATTGCGGCGGGCGATCCCCATCATCCTCGGACCAGGATCGAAGCCGATGACTCGACCCGAAGAGCCGACCGCCTCGGCGGCAAGACGGGTCCATACGCCAGTTCCGCAACCGGCATCGAGGACGCGCTCGCCGGCCTTTAGGGCGGCCACCTCGAGAATTTGCCTCCGGAAAGCGCGACCCAATCCGAGCAACGTGCATAAACGGTCGTAAAAGGGCGCGATCCACTCGATGGTCACGCCATCGGTTTCCGGCGCTAGCTCACTTCCGGCCTCCGGTTGGGACCAACTGAAAATCAAGCCCCATAATATGACGAGCGGACATCCAAGCAGCGCCGTAACGGCCAATGCATGCCACCAGGTGAGTCCGAAAGCGAGCAGAATGGTGACGGCGACCGCCAAGGATAGTATCGGGTAGAGCCAGGCGTGGTCACGTCTCGATGTTCTCCGCATGTCGTTCGTCCCATCAAGTTTTGAAAACCTGCTCCAGTTTCAGCGGCCCGATCTCGCTATCATACAAAAGGGGCTTAATGAATGCCGGCAGCGACGATCGGGTTCCGGGACGATCGGGGCTACACGCCCACACGCGGCAGCCTGGCTTATCGATGGCTTTCATGGCTGTGCTCTCTAGCTTGTGTCGAACCGGCCATCCGTTCCAGACGGGACGTTGGCGATCAGTCAAATTTCACCCGATCCGGCGAGCGGAAGTAGAAAAAATGGTCCTCGCACTTGGACTGCACCGCTATGATCGAGTGCCCTACCGCACGTTTCAAAGCCGCAGCGCTAACACCTGACGCATATCGGCAAGCTATATAACATCGCCGCCGGTCTGAATGCGCAGCGTCTGATAGAGGACGTGGCGGACATTGCCGAAGCTCAATGCCTGATCGTTAGCCAAATAGACAGTCCTGTGGATCAGCCTCAGGCGATCGAGGTCTCCGTGCGCGGTTCCGGTCGGGCGAGCGAGTTGGGGAACGAGATCACGGCGACTGTTGCGGATGAGCTTTCCCGTCTCGAATCCGTCACCGAGGAGCTAACCAGGGGCGCCTTGGCGGTCGGGCGCTGGCCGCTGCGGCAAGACCGCTGACGCTCCACGGCGCGGCGCCTATTCAGGCGTCTTGACACCCCCCGCGAGCTTGCGACATCAGCACGCCATCAAACGGCGGGCCGCTCTCCTGCTCGCAAACGCTGCGACAAAAGCAGCATAGCTCCAGGCTAGGTTCGTTGCGGACGTTTGCGCGCCAGTCGTCTGATCGAATTGCTCGGACAATTCTCCCGAGGCCGGCGTATGCGTTCGCACCATGGCCATGAACATATCGCCGCGATCGAGAAATGCTTCGAAGAGCCTCTCTCTGAACGGTGGTTCGACCGACGCAGCCGCGAGCGCCACGGGCGGCATGGCGAGCATATAGGCCAAAATAGTCCGGTTTTGTTGCGAAACCGGAATCATTGCCCCTCTGCCGATTGCTTCCGCGAAGCGAAAGTAAAATTGTGCCGCTCCGAGCGTTGAAAAATAATAGGCTCCGCCGCTGTAATATGAATCGCCGGCATAGCGTCCCATCGCAGGAGCGCAATCTGACGCACGCTCCTGGTTGATCCGATATTCTTTTGCAAAAAGCTGCTCGAGCCGCGCCAGCGTGGCAAGCGCCTTCGGATCGAGGACGCTGTGAGGCCCCTCCGCCCGCGCCGCATGAATCACGCCAAGAGGCACAGCCATGTCGAGCAGCCTCCCAGGCTCGGCGTTCTGCCTATTCGCCGCGTTGGCGAAGCGGCAGACATAAACGCCTTCATCCGGATCAAAATGGGCGTCGAGACGCTGACGGATTTCTTGCGCAGCCGCGCGATAGGCTTGCGCACGCGTCACGTCGCCAGCCGCCTCCATCCATGCCGACCCATCGGCAAGCGCCGCATATTGCACGAGGCGCGTGTGATAATGATGACCCGCAACTTCTTCCCAAAGATCGAAACAGGGCTCTCGCCAATGCTGAAGCGTATAGTCGAGATCGAATTGGAGCAACGTTGTTACCGACGCCTGGTCTATGCGATCACGAAACGCGTCAAGCAGGAAAAAGCGCAAGACGGCGAGTGCGCGCAACGCTGGTCCATCATTTTGCGGACGGGCCCAATTGAGAATGTCGAGCGTCCCGTCCGCATTGTAACGCGCTTCGCCGAGGACGCGGTCACCATAGACTTGGCTAAGATCACGGTCGCTGCGCGCGTGAGGGAGGTAAGCCGGATCAATCGCTTGGCGATAATCGCCACGACGCAAAAAAGCGCGGCCATCGAGTTGACAAAGACCAAGGCTGAAATTGACAAAATCGACGAGATAACGGGTCGCATCCGATCCCAGCGTCTGTTCCGCGAGCAATACGCGTAAAGCGTCAATGACAATCGCTGAATCGCGCACCCAATGGAAAAAATAGTCCGGATTTGGATCGTAAGAAGCGAACTCGGGAGACGCCAGGACGGACCCAGGCGCTGGCCGAATGGTCTGCCCAAAATGGCAGCGAACTTTGACGAGTTCGGTTGCTGAAACCGCCCTGAGCATGGCGGCGGCGGAGAGCAGATATTGCCGCTCCATCCATTCCAAAAGCGTGCCCGCATTGTCGCTCATCGCATTTTCTTTGACCGCTGGCTTTTACAGCTACCTGCGGGGTCCTATTTGAGATGCGGGCTTTGAAATCCGAGCCGACGCAATCCGACCTGCACATCGGGATCCTTCATGAAAAGATCCCATAACAGACCTGTGCGGTGATTTTCGATCATCGCGACGATAGGTCCCTGGTCGATTGCAAGATAGGTATGGGAGAACCAATCGGCGTCCTCGCTGAACGCATCGGTAAAACCAAAACGACCCCAAAGCCTGTCGCCAAGCTTATCGTAAAAATGCCGCATGGCGCGAAGCGCCGCTTCCGGCGCATATGGGAAACTCGACAATGCCGCGGTCGGCGCAATCACGCCATTGTCCTCATCCGGCGCATGCCGCTTGCAACATTGCACACTGACGTGCCCGCTCCCGCACGCACGAGCGCATTTATCGTCTCCCGGCGCGTGCACGTAGTAACCCCCGGGATCGTCGCTCGCCGTGAGGCCCCAGCAGGATGGTCCATAACCCTTGTGATTCCCGGGATTGCGGACGCAATGTTCAATATTGATCCGCACATGATGCGTATTCTGTCGCCAGTAGTTGGCGTAGACATCCTCGAGCCCACGCGGATCGAGGCCGCAGAAGGAATAATGGCAAAAGAACAAGGGCCCGCCATAAGGAGGGCCGAGCGGCAATTCCATGTCGTAATAAAAATGGCCGTTCAAAAAGCTCCGGCTCTGCGCCCAGCCGTCGTGATAGACTGACGAGTCCATTGGATAGCGCGGCGAGGCGGCGGCAAGGACATAAGTCAATAGGCATTCGTTCCAGCCGCGGATTTCATGAGCAAGGCTGAAACCATTGTTGGGGCTCCAATGCCAAGTCAGTACGCTATGTCCTTCGCGGACGTGCCAGTTCCATTCCACATCGAGCCACAGGCAAGTGATGCGGTCGCGCAGACTTTTCTCGGCGGACGTATCGCGATCGAAATATTGTCGCGCGCACAACAGGCCCTGAAACAAAAGCGCGGTCTCGACGATATCGCCGCCGTCGTCTTTCCGACTGAAGGGTATGGTCGCGCCGCCGGCGCCGCCGCAGCTGTAGCACGACACTCCGGCTCGGGGCGCGCAACAGGCGCCGGTTCGGCCATTCATGAAGTGCGGAAAATGACCGTGATAACAGGGCGCGCGTTCCAGGAGATTGAGCATGAGCGCAAGACGCGTCAGAGCTTCATCCCGAGTGAGCCATCCCCTTTCCGTCGCGGCGATGATGGCCATGACGCCAAAGCCGGAACCTCCGATCGCGACGCAATCATCCTGTGGCTCTTCAAGGAGGCTGATGTGATCACGCGCAAGGCCGCTCGCGGGATGCGCGCCCTCCCAAAAATAGAGGAACGTTTGCCGCTGCACGAGATCAAGCAGCGCCTCATCCGATAAGACCGGCCTTTGTTGGGGGATGATCCGGTTGTTTTGAGCGATTGTCATCGGCTAACGATCCTACGGAGCATGGACGCCATGCGGGTTTATTTATTGTCTATCTGCAAGGATGGCCCTCCGCCTTCGGGCTTCTGGATCACATGGCAAGCAGGGAGCCCTTAGTCGCTGACCTTGAGGATTCATGGTCAAGTAAAGAACACGCGTATAGAACTCGTCCTTAGCCTGCGGTCCGCTGATGTGAACGAGGGTTGTTGCCGCCCAATCCTGCTCGAAGATGTCGAAAAGCGTTTTGCGCGCCTGCGGAGCAAGTGACTCGATCGCCTCATCGACAAAGACCCAACGCGGCTTGTGAAGCAAAACGCGCGCGAAAGCGAGACCTTGTTGTTCCGGCTCGCTCAGTTCCCTGTCCCATCGCGCGATACGATCGAGCCAGCGCGATAGATGTGACAGGCCCATTTTCGTTAAAGCTGCGATGAACTCCTGATCCGAGAAGCTGCGTGGCGGAGCCGGATACGAGAGAGCGTCGCGCAGAGCGCCATCAGGTATATAAGGTCGCTTGGGCATGAACATGACGCTCTGCGCCGGCGGCAGGCAGATCCTGCCGCTTCCCCATGGCCATAAGCCCGCCATCGCGCAGAAAAGAGTCGTTTTTCCTGAACCAGGCTCGCCGACGATCAAGACACGATCTCCCGGCGGGATCTCGACATGCGGTTTATTCAACATCGTGCACCCCGAGGGAGAAATGACGCCAAAGTCATCCAGGCGGAGCTTGTCATCCGATGTCGTAACGAGTTCGATACGGCTCGCCGCGTCACCGAGCTTGTCCATTTCGATCAATGCCTGGCGAAAGCCGCCGACACGAAAGAGCGTCGCGCGCCAATCCGCAATCACGCCGAAATTATCGACGAACCACCGTAGCGACTGCTGTACTTGATTGAACGCGCCAACGGCCATGAGCAACCCGCCAAAAGAAAGATCTCCGACGAAGTAAGCGGGCGCCGCTACGACGATCGGCGCGATGATCGTGAACCATCCATAGCCGGCCGTAATCGAAGTCAGGCCCGTCGTTGCGCCGACGAGCCGACGCACAATGACGAGAAGGCGATCAAGCTCTCGATGCAGCCGATCGCTCGCTTCTGCCTCGCCGCGGTAGACGGCGATCGCGTCGCTATGCTCATTGACGTGAACGAGGGCGAAGCGCAGATCGGACTCGCGGGCATAACGTTCGGCGTTGAGGGAGATCAGCGGTCGGCCTACACGCCAGCTCGCCCAAGATCCCGCGCCCGCGTAGAGAAGCGCGCACCAGACCATATAACCGGGGATAGCAAAGCTTTTTCCCTGGAACTCGAATACCACGCCCGCCGACAGAATCCACAGGACGCCGATGAAGCTCGCTAAGAGAAGCGTCGCTTGGACGAGCCCGACGCCCAGATCAGTGGAGAGTTCGGCCAGATGCTGGGCGTCCGCATGGATGCGCTGGTCCGGATTCTCTCCGACTTCCTTAGCGCCGGCGAGGAGAAAGGCGCGTTTGGGCGCGAGCCATTGCGCGAAAAGGTCCCGTGTCAGCGCTTCGCGCAATTTCATCTTCGTCATCTGGTTGAGCCAAGTCTGGGCCACGTTCAGGCTCAACAGAGCGCCCGCGATATAGACGAAAACGATAAGTTGGGAGCCGAAGGCCGGAAGATCTTTACGGGAGAGAGCGTCGTAAAATGGTTGGTTCCAGGCGTTGAGCCTGATCTGTCCATAAGCGGTCGCAGCGACCACGGCCACGAGACCCACGCCGAGCCAAAGCAGCGTCACACGGTCGCGCGAGACGTAGAACGCCTCCAAAAGCATTTTCAGTTGCGGCGCGAATCCGTCGCCTCCCGTTCGCCGTTCGGCGACGGTTTGACACGTCGTGTCGGCCTGCTCCACCATCGAATCTCGACCCTTTTCGCTGAACTGGATTATAGCATCACTTGCATCCTTGATCGGCAAGATCGATCGCGGGAAGGCATCTCCTGACCGGATGAACCGGGCCGTCAGGCAATCTGGCGTTCAGCGCCTTCGGCGGCATTACGGAATTTCAAGCTTGGCTGGACGCGACCTAGAGCCGAGTCGTTTCGGATCACGCGGAATCGCGTCGCGACGACCTCATCGTGAAAATCGGCTATGCTCCCATGAAATATGCCGCGGATTTAGTCATCAAGACGGGTCCTTCCATGCTTCCGCCGCGATGGTGGCCGCTCTGGAAGACGTCATTTTATTCGAACGCCACGATGAACCTCATCGATTCGCTTCTTACAGCTATGACACTCGAAGAAAAAATTGGCCAACTCAACATGGCGGCGACTGGATATGCCATTACCGGGCCGATCCTCGGCGACGAAGTGGCCGAAAACATTCGCGCGGGGCGCGTCGGCGGCCTCTTGAACCTCTGGGGTCGGGAGGCGATTGCGGGCCTTCAGAAGCTTGCAGTCAAGGAGAGTAAGCTCGCGATTCCGCTACTTTTTGGCCTCGACGTGCTTCATGGACATAAGACTATCTTTCCTATTCCGCTGGCCGAAGCAGGCTTGTTCGACCCTCTCCTATGGGAGCGCACGGCGCGCGCGGCAGCCATTGAGGCGGCAGGCGACGGAATTACGTTGACTTTTGCTCCCATGCTCGACATCGCGCGTGATCCGCGTTGGGGACGGATCGCTGAAGGCCCCGGCGAGGATCCTCTAGTCGGCGCACGATTCGCCGAAGCGAAAATCCGCGGTTTTCAGGGGCCGGACTTAGCCGCGGGAACTTCAGTCGCCGCGACCGCCAAACATTTTTGCGCGGGCGGCGCCGCCACGGCAGGACGCGACTATGCAGCGGTCGATATTTCCGAACGCACCCTAATCGAGGTCTACCTACCCCCATTTCGAGCGGCAGTCGCCGCCGGCTGCGCCGCCATCATGCCTGCCTTTAATAGCGTGGCCGGCGTTCCCATGACCGCGCATGCCGCTCTCCTGCGCGACTATCTGCGACGCAAACTCGGTTTCGAGGGGCTCATCATCAGCGATTACAATGCGATCCCGGAATTGATGCAACATGGCGTCGCCGCCGATCTCACCGAGGCGGCGGCGCTCTCGCTAAAAGCGGGCGTCGACATGGACATGATGAGCGGCGCCTATGTTCGCTGTCTGCCTGACGCCCTTGCGCGCGGGCTCGTCGCTCAGGAAGACGTTGACGCCGCCGTACGTCGCGTCCTCAAGCTCAAGCAAAACCTCGGCCTATTTGACGATCCCTGCCGACGCGTCGCTCCAGCCGAATATTTGGCGGAAGCGCAAAGGGAGCTGGCGTTGGATGTGGCTCGACGCGCGATCACGCTTCTCTCCAATCGCGATATTTTGCCGCGAAGCCGACAGCGCGCGGGTTCGCAATATTCTTCAGAATCCCGCTTATGCTGGGGCCTATGTCTACGGCCGCCGGCAACGGGACCCGGCCCGATGCCGCCCTGGTTCTGTCCGGGGAACCGTCAAGGTGGCTGTCACGGATTGGGCGGTTTGCTTGCAGGCCGCACACCCTGGTTACATCAGCTGGGAGGAGTTCATGGCCAACCAGCGACGATTGGCGGACAACGTCAACCATTACGAGGCGGGGCACGCCGGCGCGCCGCGCAAAGGCTCGGCGCTGCTTCAGGGCGTCGCTATTTGTGGTCGTTGCAGCCGGCGCATGAGCCTGCGCTACACAGGACCAAATGGCGACTATCCAGTCTATTGCTGCCGGTCCGATCGGGATCAGCGAGGCGTCGCCTTGTGCCAGGAAGTGCGGGCGATGCCGATCGACGCGCTTGTTGAAGACGTTCTGCTCGACGCGCTGGCCCCGGATCGGATTGCGATCGCGCTCGCCGCCATGGGGCACTTGGAAGAAGAGAGCCGACAACTCGAACGGCAATGGGCGCTCCGTCGCGAACGCGCCCGCTACGAGGCGGAACGGGCGCGCCGCCAATATGATGCGGTCGAACCAGAAAACCGGCTCGTGGCGCGATCGCTGGAGCGGACCTGGGAGGAGAAGCTGCGCGCCGTCGAGGAGATCGACCGGGAGCATGCACGCTGGCGGGCAGAGGAGCCGCTCGTGTTGCACGAGGTGGATCGCGCCTCGTTGCAAGCGCTCGGCGAAAACCTGCCGAGAATCTGGCGCGCGGCCACAACATCACCCGCCGACCAAAAACGCATTTTGCGATTCATCGTTCGCGAAGCAATCCTCGATCAAAAGCGGGCGCATGGTCAGGTATGGCTGAAGATTATCTGGCAGACCGACGCAGTCAGTGAGCATTGCTTACAGCGTCGCGTTCACACTTATCGCGACTACGTCGATCTCGAGGGGCTGCGGCGGCGGATCACGGAGCTCAACGCCGCCAACAAGATGGACAAAGAGATCGCGGAAACCCTCAATCGAGAGGGCTTTGTCGCGGCGCGCGGCTGCGCATTCAAGGGAGGCAATGTCTGGTTGCTGCGCACCCGTTGGGGCATCCCAACGGTTAAGATCAACGGCATCGACGCGAACCCGCCGCAGTGGCCTGACGGCAGCTACTCGATCCAGGGCGCCGCGGCCGCGCTCGGCGTGACGCCGCAAACGATTTTCGATTACCTCGCTCGTGGACTGTTGGCGGGCCATCAGCTCACAAAGGGCCAGCCATGGCAAATCGACCTCTCTGTCGAACAAATCGATAGGCTTCGCACCCACCTCCAGCGCATGAGGCGTTCGAGAAAGGAGGCATCATGAAAACGTCGGCTCGCCGATAACCTCATGCCATGAGGTCACGGGAAGCTGGGAGGTGACGATCGTCGATCGGCGCCCGTATCGCTCTTCGAGGATTTCGAGGAGGTCATGACGGGCGCCGGCGTCGAGCGGCTCGAGGCCGAAGTCGTCGAGGATCAGGAGATCGGCGCGGCCGAGGGATTTGATGAGACGCGGGTGGCGCCCACCGGCGGGCTTTTTTCGTCTCCGGTGTGAGATCGCGTGCAATGTTGCCCACTCTGGAGCGTCGCTCGACCATCCGGCTATTCGAAGAACTCCGCGGCCGCGGCTATGACGGCGCGCCTGACAGCGTGCATCGATATGTGAAGAGCTGGCGAGCTGCGCGCGGCCCGGGCTCCGGCGCAGGCGTTTGTGCCGCTGCGGTTTGATCCTGGCGAGGCCTATCAGTTCGATTGGAGCCATGAAGGGATCGAACTTCACGGTCTGCCGCTGACGGTGAAGCTGGCGCAGATGCGGCTCGCCTACAGCCGCATGCCGTTCGTGCGCGCTTATTTCCGCGACACGCAGGAGATGGTGTTCGACGCGCATGATCGCGCCTTCGCTTTTATGGTGGGGTCTGCCGGCGCGGGATTTACGACAATATGCGCACGGCGGTGGAGGTCGTCTCCCTCGGCCGCGCCCGCACTTATAACCGGCGTTTCCTCCGGCTTTGCTCGCATCATCTGGTGGATCCGGTCGCCTGCACGCCGGCCTCGGGCTGGGAGAAGGGCCAGGCCGAGAACCAGGTCGGCACGATGCGCGACGTGTTGTTCCGCCCAAAGCCGAAGGTGAAGTCGCTTGAGGAGCTGAACGATTGGCTCGCTGAGCAATGCGTCGCCTACGCCAAGCGAATGAAGCATCCGGAGTTCAAGGATCGAACGATCTTCGAGGTTTTTGAAGAGGAGCGACCGCGCCTCATGCCCTTCCTCGGCCCCTTCGCCGGCTTCATTGAGAAGCCGATGCGCGCGACGACGACATGCCTGATTGCGCATGATCGGAACAAATACAGCGTCGACGCCAAGGCGGCCGGACGCGCGGTGCTGGTGCGCGTTTTCGCCGATCGCATCGTGGTCCTGCTCGGCGAGGAGGTCGTCGCCGATCACGCGCGCAGCTTCAAGCGCGATCAGGTCGTCTACGACCCCTGGCATTACCTGCCCGTACTAATGCGCAAGCCGGGCGCCCTCAGGAACGGCGCGCCGTTCAAGGACTGGGATTTGCCGGCGCCGCTGTCGGCGATCCGGGCCAGGCTCCAGCATCACGCCGACGGCGATCGGCAGTTCGTCAAGATTCTCGGTCGCGTGCCGGAAGACGGCGTCGAGGCCGTGGCGCAGGCCTGCGCCGAAGCGCTAGAGGCCGGAATCGCCAATGGCGACGTCGTCCTCGCGATCCTCGCCCGCAAGCGGCAGCCGCCGGCGCCGCCGAGCATCACGACGCCAGAGGCGCTCAAACTCAGAACAGAACCGATCGCCGACTGCGCCCGCTACGACAATCTGCGCAAAGGAACGAAAGACGCGCCATGGAACGGCATCCGATCATCGATGCCATGACCGGACTGAAGCTGAAGGATCTCGACGCCTTCGTCTTCAAAGACACCCCGGTCGATGAAGGACAAATCCGCGAACTCGACGCGGGCGACTTCATCGACGCCAAGCGCAATCTCATTCTGATCGGCGGCACCGAGCCCGCGTCATAATGCTCACCTCACCATCTCATTGAAAATCTATGGGTAAATCCGGCTGATTTGCAGACGGCGGAGGTCGCGATGAACGTTTCCTTCGCGCAGCGGCCTCTTTGACGACATCGGTGCGTCGCAGGTCCGCGGCGAGGATCGCGTAGGGCGCGCCCTTGCAGTGCTGACTTGCGGGAAGTGCGCCGTCGGCGATCAAACGGCGGATGGTTGCGGAGCTGACATTGAGCGCTTCGGCGGCCTCGTCAAGCGTCGCCCCGCCGCGCTCGGCGCGCTCGCCCTCTCGATAGACGGCGATGTCACTGTGTTTCCGCAGAGAGGCGACTCATGAGCGCGTCCAGGAGTTGCCCTTGCCGGTCGACCTTCCGGAGCGGTTGAGGTGTGAATTCTCCCGAAGCCGCATCAAGCTTATTTCGGAGACATTCAGGACGCTGAAATCGACGCTCTCGCCACCGCGCCGCAAAATGCTCTCGTACGTCTGAACGCCGCCTTTGGAGACCCGCCCTATAATTATGTAATCGACACGGCCTCGAAGGGCGAATCTGGATCGCCGCGAGGCCATCGGACGCATCATCGACACAACGATCGAGAACATGATTAGCTTTGTCGATGGTCAGCCGCGAAACGTCGTCACCGCCATGCGTCGACGAGTCTGTCGAGGAACGCCAATGGTTTGAAGCCGCTCACCGAATACGAATGTTTTCGAAGCGATAGATGGACGACGCCGAAGCATCGACTGTAGCGCCACAATCAACAGAAGGAGCGCGGAACATGACAACACAGACTGGAAAGATTCGTGTCGCGTTGAATGGATATGGGGTTATCGGCAAACGGGTCGCCGACGCGATCGCTTGCCAGGATGATATGGAGCTGGTCGGCGTCGCCGATATCGCGATGGACTGGCGGTTGCGAGTCGCCGCTCGGAAAGGGTTCAAGCTATTTGCGGCGTTAGAAGGTAGCATCGAAGCAATGCGCGCGGCTGGTCTCGAGGTGTCAGGCGCGCTCGACGAGCTGTTGCGCAGGGCGGAGATCGTCGTCGACTGCACACCGAAGGGGGTCGGGGCGAGGAACGCGGAACGTTATCGAGAACTCGACATCAAATTTATCGTGCAAGGGGGCGAGAAACACGAGGTGACGGGGCACTCGTTCGTCGCCGAGGCAAGCTATGCGGGGGCTGTTGGGCGAGAGTCGACTCGCGTAGTCTCGTGCAACACCACCTCGGTGGTGCGAACCCTGACCGCGTTGAAGCATGCCGGGCTTCTGCGGCGGGCGCGCGGCACGCTGATCCGGCGCGCCACGGACCCATGGGAGAGTCACAAAGGGGGCATCATGAACACGCTCGTTCCTGAGAGCGAAATCCCTAGCCATCAGGGCCCCGACGCGCAGACCGTCGATCCGGATCTCGACGTCGTCACGATAGCGGTCAAGGCCCCCGAAACGATTGCTCATCTTCACTGCTGGGCGATTGGGCTTACACGTAACGCAAGCAAAGAGGAACTTATCGACGCATTCCGATCATCGCCTCGCATTGCCTTGATCCGCACGAGCGACGGACTGATGGCGATCAATAGCGTCAAGGAACTCATGGCGGACATTGGGAGGCCCCGCGACAATCTCTACGAGGTAGCTTTATGGGAAAACTTGGTGACGGTACGGGGCGACGAAGCTTATTACGTCTACATGGTCGACAACCAAGCAATTGTTATTCCCGAAACAATTGATGCGATCCGTGCCCTTACCGGAAGAGAGAAGAATGCAGACAGCTCGACCGCCAAAACCGATGCCGCGCTGGGAATCGGCGCTCCGTTTGTCCCGTAGACAGGTTGTGTGCGGTCAGTTCGTCGACGACAGCCGTCGCCATCTTAAATCTCAAGCCTTCCTTAGAGCGTCGATTTCGATGAGGTCGGCGCTCGGAAGATGATGAAAGAAGGCCCGCTGCATCGAATTCGCCGCTGAAAGCATGCGCGGGGATCAAAGGCGAGCAGAACCGGAAGTCTTGACCCAATGCCATCGCCGGCAACAAAATCTAACGACTGGCAAAACTGCAGTCCGGGCGGCATCGTTCTGTTACTGTGGGCCGCGTTATTCCGCTATACGCCGGCGGCGCTCGGAGGGAGCGGCACAAGAGGCGCCTATCTACTGATGCGGTCCAAATAGAATCGTCGGGCCGCAAGCAAACGATCCATCGTGTCCGCAGGAGCTCCACATGGCGCATATTTCGCGTTTTCGCGTTTTCGCTAAATCAAAGATGCCCTTCCTCCTCCGCGTGACGCTCATAGGACTGTTTTGCGTTTGTCTCAGTGCGCCGGGGTTTGCCGAAAGCAGTCGTTGGGCGCGCTGCCGCGGCGCCGACCCCGACGTGCGGATCGCGGGGTGTACGGAGATCATCGTCCGTGGGAGTCGGGAAAGCAAACGCAATCAGCTCAGAGCATATGTCAATCGGGGCGCCGCCTATCGAGCCTTGGGCGCTTTCGATCGCGCCTTGGCCGATTTTGACAGGGCGCTGCAGCTCGATCCGAGGTCGGCTCTCGCCCTTACCGAACGCGCGTCGACCTATCGGGCAAAAGGCGAGCTCGACCATGCGATCGCCGATTACGACAGAGCGCTGCGGCTCGACGAGAATTCGACGACGGCTTATGACGGCCGCGCCACAGTCTATCTCGGCAAGGGCGATCTCGACAAGGCTTTGGCCGATTTCAATGAGGCTGTGAGACTCGATCCGAGATCGGCCGCATTTCACGTCGATCGCGGAGCCGTTTATCAGGCGCAAGGTGATTTCGATCGCGCCATCGCCGATTACGACGAGGCGATCGAACGTGATCCCAAGCTGGCGAGCGCTTACAATGATCGCGGTTTGGCGTTCTCCGCCAAAGGCGATTTCGACAAGGCTCTCGCGGATTTCAGCACGGCTCTCGAACTCGATCTCAAATTTACGGACGCGTTCGTCAGCCGGGCCCACGTCTATCGCGCCAAGCAGGACCTCGATCATGCAAGACGGGACCTCGAAGCCGCGTTGAGGCTCGACCCACAGCTCGCGTCGGCGAAAGACATACTCGACGAGGTGAACAGGCTCCCTGCCGAGAGGGCGGCGCCTTTGCCACGTACGACTCCGACGGTTCCGCTCGCGACTTCGGCGCCCAGCGTCTCAGATCGCCTGATCATATCTGCCGCGATCACGGGGCTCGCCCTAATCGCCTTCGTCGTCTGGTTCTTCTGGCGCAAGCGCGCGAAGGGCTTGCCTGCAGTTGAAACCGCCGGCATTAAGACGGCCACTCTTAAAACAGCTACTCTTGATGTGGGCGGCATGCTTTCCATGCTTGACTACCTGGCTGTCGAGAAGCAGCTCCGCCGGGCAGATGGAGTTCAGCGCGCGACCGCCAGCATCGCCTCCAACAGCGCGACGGTCGAATATGACGAGAGCGTCACCAGCCTGGAGGCGCTCAAGGACAAGATCGATGCGTGCGGTTTCCACTGCGCTGGCGAGATCGTACCCGAGCATATCTGCGAACCACATCCTGGGCATGGTCGCGCGCCCGGGATTCCCGCTACGCCTATGTCGCGCGGCATGGCCCACGAGATGGGCCATGCCGCCGGCATGGATATGCAGGCCATGGCGCGCGACATGCGCAACCGGTTCTGGATCAGCCTCGTATTCAGCGCGCCAATATTTCTTTATTCGCCAATGGGCATGAGCTTCATTTCGCTGAAACCACCGTTCGGCATGGAACTCAACCACTTCCTGTTCGTCCTGGCGAGCGCCGCGATCATTTACCCGGCCTGGCCGTTCGCCGTCAGCGCCGTACGCGCGCTGCGCAACGGCGTTCTCAACATGGCTGTGCTGGTCCTCCTCAGTGTTGGGACGGGCTACCTTTTCAGCGTCGGAGCCACCTTCTTCTTTAAGGGTGAGCAATTCTACGAAGCGGCGGCTGTCCTGCTTGTCTTCATCTTGCTCGGTCATTGGCTGGAGATGCGGGCGCGCGCGGGAGCCTCGGAAGCCATCCGGGCGTTGCTGGACTTGGCGCCGCCGATGGCGACCGTTCTGCGGGACGGCGGCGAGGTCGAAATTCCGACCGCCGAGGTCTTGATGGGCGACACGGTCGTGATCCGGCCGGGCAATAAGATTCCCGTCGACGGGGCCGTCACAGAAGGCAATTCGCAGGTCGACGAATCGATGCTGACCGGGGAATCGATGCCGGTCGGCAAGAAACCCGGGGACACCGTAATCGGGGCGACGATCAACAAGAGCGGCGCCTTTCATTACACCGCCACCAAGATCGGAGCCGATACCGCGCTGGCGCAGATCGTCAAGCTGGTCCAGGAAGCGCAGAATTCGAAGGCGCCCGCGCAACTTCTCGCCGACCGCGCGGCGCAGTGGCTTGTCCTCGCCGCCATCGTGATTGGCCTCCTCACCTTCGGCATATGGTTTTGGTGGCTCGGCCAACCGTTGCTCTTCGCCATGACGCTGACGATCACCGTTTTTGTGATCGCCTGCCCGGACGCGCTCGGGTTGGCTACTCCGATGGCGATCATGGTGGGCACCGGCCTCGGCGCCATGAATGGAATCCTGTTCAAGAACGCCGCAGCCCTGGAGGACGCGACGAAACTCGACGTCATCATCTTTGACAAGACCGGCACGCTCACTGTCGGACAGCCGGAAGTTGTTGAGGTGGTGAGCGCCAAGGGAGAAACGGCGGAGATCGTACTGACCAGCGCCGCGTCGGTCGAGCAAGGTTCGGATCATCCCCTGGCGCAAGCCATCGCGCGGCGGGCGCAAGGACTTGTCGTTCCGGCGCAGAAGGGCTTCGAGAATATTGAAGGCATGGGCGCGCGGGCGGAGGTTAATGACGACATTGTATACTTGGGCAATCGCCGATTGATGGACGAGCAAAAGCTCGATCTTGGCGCGCTTGCTGTGGAGGCGCAGCGGCTGCAAGGCGCCGGTCGCACCGTGGTCCATGTGGCTCGAGCCGGAAAAGTGATCGGGCTGATCGCCATCGCCGACGCGCCCCGGCCGAGTGCCGCCGCCACCGTCGCCAAATTGCGCGAGCGGGGAGTCCAAGTGGCCATGCTGACGGGCGACAACGCCAGCACGGCTCAACGGATCGCTCGCGACCTTGGCCTCGATATTGTGCTCGCCGATGTGCTGCCCGGTCAGAAAGCCGGCAAGGTCAAGGAGTTGCAGGCGCAGGGCAAGAAGGTCGGAATGGTCGGCGATGGCGTCAATGACGCGCCGGCCCTGATTCAGGCGGATGTCGGGTTCGCCATCGGGGCCGGCACGGATGTCGCGATCGAGAGCGCCGATGTGGTGCTGATGAAAAGCGATCCTTACGACGTCGTCGGCGCGCTCGAGCTTTCGCGCGCCACGCTGCGCAAGATGCATCAGAATCTCTGGTGGGCGGTCGGCTATAACGTCATTGCCTTCCCGCTGGCCTCAGGCATTTTCTACCCGTTTCTGCTTAGTCCCGAGATCGCCGCTCTTGCCATGTCGGGAAGTTCGGCGCTGGTCGCGGTCAATGCGCTGATGCTCAAGCGCACCAAGCTCGCCGGCATCGCTCGCTATAGCAGCGTCCAAAAAGGGGCCCCGCGCCCAACGGAGGCGACGGCGTGACCGAAAAACTCCCGGCGCCGACGGCGGTAATATAGTCGACGCACAGCAACCCGACTCATAAGCGAAGGCGGCCATGGCCGACATTGTTACCTTCACCATCAACCCCTCAATCGACATGTCGACCTCGGTTGATCGGGTGGCGCCCATCAAGAAGCTGCGCGGCGCGGCGGCACATCGCGATCCAGGCGGGGGCGGAATTAACGTGGCCCGAGTCGCCATTCGATTCGGCGCCGACGTGAAAGCGCTCTGCGCCGCGGGCGGCGTAACGGGCGAGCTGCTGCGTCGTCTCATCGAGCGCGACGGAATCCCGAACGTCGTCATCCATGTGTCCGAGGAGACTCGTGAAAGCTTTACCGTATTCGAGAACGCAACTGGATATGAATACCGTTTCGTCCTTCCAGGCCCCCAATTGCGCGAAGAGGAATGGCATCAGTGTCTCGGCGCGCTTGCTGACCCCGAGGACAACCCGCGTTTCGTTGTCGCCAGCGGCAGCCTGTCGCCGGGGGCTCCGTCGGATTTCTACGCGCATGCTGCTCGCATCGCTCGAAAACGCGGCGCAAAATTCCTTTTGGACACCTCCGGGCCGCCGTTGGCGAGCGCCCTGGAAGAAGGCGTTTTCCTGATCAAGCCGAATCTCCGCGAGTTGCGCGAGCTCATGGGCGTTCCGCTCGATGACGAACGCGCCTGGGTCGACGCCTGCCGCCGGCTTACAGAAGCGGGACGCGCAGAAGTCGTCGCTCTCACCCTCGGGGATCGAGGCGCGCTTCTAGTTGTGCGCGACCAGGCATGGCGCGCGCCCGCATTGCCGATCAAGCCGCTAAGCGCAGTCGGCGCCGGCGATAGTTTCTTGGGCGCCATGGTTTGGGGCCTCGCACAGGGGCGAAGCATCGACGACGCGTTTCGGTATGGCGTCGCAGCGGGATCGGCCGCTCTGCTTTCGTCGGGAACCGGACTGTGCCGTCGCGACGACGTTGAGCGCCTCTATCCAGACGTCGTGCTCCAGAGAATTTGAGCGCGCGCAAATCGAAGCGCGGGGTGTCGCGGGCATTCAGCAGTACATCGATAAGTCGGCTCCATATTCCAGCGGCGACTGGAATACTGGCCCCAGAAGTGTGTTGTCGCAACAGACTATGGGTCGCGAACCTTGCTGAGTCTCTATTTCTTCGGAGAAGTGTCTCACGAGCGCGATATCGACCAAGCTGTTCATTGGGTTTGAAGGCGTCGACAAAAAATCATGGCGACACGCCCAGCGGCCAGGGCGTGATCGGCTGCAATGCGGATGCGGGCATAGCGTTCGACTACCACCCGCAGCGCGCATGCGCCACCCCGCTCCTGTTCTCGCGCCGCGTCGTCGGCTGATGGCAATCATCACAGGGCTGATCGGCGCGATCCTACCGGAGCAGAAACATGAATTGATCTTCCAATACGCCCGCTAATGACGCTGGAAACCATCGCGCCGTTAGGCGACGATCCAATCGTCGGACTGCTCGCCGTGGCGACCTAACCGACCCCGGCCCGACGGGGCGTTCTTGTTGTGATCGTCGCCAAGATACTCCATGCTAAGGGACACGATCTTCGACCAGGCGACCGACGACGTTCAAACAATTCGATAGACTTGGCCGCCGTCAGGAACTCGGCAATAATCAACGCGCGCGCCGTCCCAATGGTAGTCGAGATGTCGCCCTTGGATCGGGTTTGTAACGCGGTCGGGGTAGAAGAGACCGGCGCACTCTCCGCCTGCATAACGCAGACTCGGATAAACGAGACCATCCGACCCCGCGCGTCGAAGCCGAGCGCTGAGCGCTTGGCTCTCTACATATGTGTCAGGATCGAGCGCAGGCAGAAACGCTTCCACGTCCCTGAGGTCATGCAACCGCGCGTCAATGGCGAGGACAATCTCCCGAAACTGCGACGTCCATCCGGCCGGTTCGTTCGTGCGCGCCATGAACCGTTCATGGTGATAAACGGTCTCAAAGAGCGCGACCTCGAAGGAGTTGCCTGCATAGAGCACGCCGAAGGAGCCGTCGCTGAAGCGGCTCGGTCGATCGACGCTGGTGTGAGTGAACGGCGCCATCAGGTAACTGGCGCCAGGACCGGCCACGCGCCGGTCAACTGGAACGATGTCAAGGTTGCCGATCGTCTCCATCAGCCTGGGATTGGTCTTCTGCTCGGCGGAAATGATCAGCGGCCAGTCGGCGGGGTCCGCTATATCCTCGAACAAATCGATCGGCGGGAAGATGCTACGGATGATCCGAACCGCGTTTCGCCATTTGATCTCGGCGACGCGCGCAGCGGCGACGTCAATCACCAGCCGCCCCGCTCGCTGTCCAGATATCGGCGAACCCGCATTAGGTCCGTGAGCTCTCCGCCGAGCATAACGCGAAGAGCGGTCTGACCCGCGAAAGCGGCGTTCGGCGCCTGTATCCAGGCATAGCCTCTTTGAGGTTCGCGAAAGATGATTCTCAGCGCCTTGTGGATGCCCATGATGTTGGAGAGGCGCGCTTTGCGATCACGATCGAAACGGCCAAGCTCACCCGCTTTCCAGCGTCGGTAGGAGCGAACAGGCAAGTCGAGCAAGATCGCCGCCTGTTCGTCATTCACCGACCAAAGGCGGAAGAGGTTGATGACGGCGCGGAACATGGCGGCGGCCTCGGCGTCGGTGATCGGCGTCGGCGCAAAGTGTTGGGGAGCTGTGTCGACGGGGAGCAGCGTGGTCATAGCAATTCTCCATTTGGCATAATATAATCGAATTGATGCCAAATGGCAATACTCACCGCTGTCTGCTGCGTTTGGCCGTTTTCGCGCTATGAGATCAATCGGCCGGTCGACGGATCGAAAATCTTTGGAAACCGCATTCTTTTCGTGGCCACGCTCCCTCTCCAGCTGGCCGTCACGACGAACGCCGTCACTTCCCTAATCGTGATCTGCGTCTTCGAACTCCAACGCTTCCTCGAAAAAATCCCTGTCGCCACCCGAAAGCCCCAAGGCATCGTCGAGCGTCACGTCGGATTGAGTTGGCTGCAACAAACCTTCGTCGTCGAGCTTTTCGATATCGAGGAGATCTCGAAGCGTCGCAAGACCAAACACCTCCAAAAACTTTTTTGTCGTGACATAAGCGAAGGGCGCGCCGGGCTGGGGCGCGCGCAAGGCCCCGTCGATGAGATCGAGACGTTTCAACCGCCCGATGACGTCACGACTGATTTCTCTGCCGGCAAGGCGTGACAGTTCGGCGCGCGTCGCTGGCTGCAGATAGGTGATCGCCGTCACCGCCAGAATTTCCGTCGGCGTCAACTCGGGCGCGCCGGCGTCGCGAAGATCGCCTGAATTCGCCGCCCGGACTGCGTTCGCAAAACGCGGCCTCGTTCTAAATTGCCCGCCGCCGGCGACAAAGACGATCTCATAGGGGCGGGCGCGCAACTCATCGACGATGTCGGCAATGAGATCGTCGAGGTTACAATGTTTGCCGACCAGTCTTGCGAGCGCTTCGCGCCCGACGGGTTCGCGCGCGGCGAAGATCGCCGCCTCGACGCGGCCCATCCACTCGCGCCAGCGCGCGCCGTGCGACAATTCGGCAAGGTCCGGATCGAATAATGCGTCCCATTCACGTCTTTTCGGGCGGCCCATTAACGCCTCGCATTCCTTCCGTGACGCGTTTTTCACGCCAACCGCATCTCGCTCGAAAACGCTACAGTCCATAGAGCCGAAAATTCGGCCGCCCGGTGAGTTCGCGCACGGCGCCGAGTTCAACGAGCCGATCGAACAGGCGTCGCGCGGCGCGATCGGAGAGACGCGAAGTTCTCGCAGCGCGCGCGAGCGAAACGCAATCGTCGGCAAGCAGGAGGTCGACGACTCGCCCGGCGCCTTTGGCGCGCAATTTGGGCACCGCCACCAGCAGCGCGTGCGAACGGCGCGACAGCTCGCCCGCCACGGCGAACGCGTCCCGGGCGGCCATGGCATAGGCGCCGGCCATGGCGTCGGGCCAATCTAGATCGCCGGGACGCGGACGCTTGCCTGCTGGGCCGCGACGCAACGACGGATGGGCGATCGCCGTCGCCAGGAGCGGAACCGGCGCGTCCCAGGAGCAGGCTCAGCCTGGCGGCGTCGATGGGCGGATGCGTCGCGCTCATGCGGCGTCTCTGATCTGGCTGTCGTCGAGAAGGGTCTCGTAGGATTGAAGCGGCGCCAAGGTGACGACGACTGTCGGCATTTTGGCTGGATCGGGCGTGAATCTGGCGCGCAGCGCCGTCATGTCGGGCAAATCGTCGGCGCGTAATCCGTCGCCGAGCGCCTCGGCCAGTTCGGCCTCGCAGGCGCGCTCGTGGGCGAGCGCGAGAAGATCGACCATGATGCGACAGGCTTGCCGCTCTGGCAGGCGCTCCAGCAGAGCGTCGAATGTGCGTCGGAACGCCTCGCGTGGGAAGAGTTGGTCGCGATAGACGAGGTTCAAAAGCGCCATCGGCTTCTTGCGCAAGGCATGAATGACGTGGCGGTAATTGACGATCTGAGCATGTTTGCCGGACGGGTGGGCGCGCCCGCGCGGCAAGGTCATCAGCGGCGTGCCCCCAATGAATACGTCAAGACGGTCGTCATAAAGCCGCACCCGCAACCGGTGGCCGATCAGGCGCGACGGAACGGAGTAAAACACCTTGCGCAAGGTGAAGCCACCCGACGTGGTGACGCGAACGCCGACCTCCTCGTAATCGCTGGTGCGTCGGTCTGGCAGGGCTTTCAGCTGAGCGCGCTCTGCGTCGATGCGAGAACGATTACGCGCGTTGTGGCGGCTGACGATCTCGTCGATGAAGTGGCGGTAGGCGGGGAGATCGGCGAAGTCGGCGCCGCCCCGCATCAGCAGCGCGTCCTTGATCGCCCTCTTGAGATGGCCATGGGAGCTTTCGATGGAGCCGTTGTCATGGGCGACGCCTTTGTTGTTGCGGGTCGGCGTCATACCGTAATGGGCGCACAGATCGTCATAGCGCCGGGTCAGATCTTCGCGCGCATCCCGGTCGAGATTGCGGAACGCGGCCGAGAGGCTGTCGCTGCGGTGCTCGAACAGCGCCCCGCCGAGCGCCCACAGGGCGTTTTGCAGTCCTTCCGCCAAAGCCACGAAGCTTTCGCCGCCGAGCACGACATGGGCGTGCTCGAAGCCGGAATAAACGAGGCGGAAGTGATAGAGCCGATGATCGAGGGCTACGCCGCCGATGGTGATGGCGAAGGCGCCCATGTCGGTGAAATCGGACAAGCCCGTGCGGCCAGGTTCATGCGTCTGGCGGAAAACCACCTCACTTTCGGCTCCGTGCAGGGCGCGCCAGGCGCGGATACGTCGTTCCAGCGTGCGGCGGACGCCATGCCCGAAAATGTCGCTGAGCGGATCGGGGCGCCGGCGTTCGCGCGGCTCGGCCTTCGCCGAAGGCAGGCGGGGATCTTGTTCGATGCGATAGGCCGTAGCGGCGCTGAACGACGCCTTGGCTGCCGCGACCGCAATCGTCTCGGTCTGACGGAATGTCATGTAAAGCCTCATCTGGTGGTCGGTTAAATGGCGCCCAGGCACAAAGCGATTCCTCCGAAAGCGGAAAATCACCCCATACCCAGTCCACCGCCAACACCAGAGCGCCTTCGAGAGGCGCCTCGCATTGCCTCATCTGAAATGTTCCTGAATGCTAAGCCGTTGCCTCGCGTAATTTGCTCCCCGTTGGAACGGGACAGCGGGGGCAGCAATGAGTCGACTGAGCATGGCGACACGGAAGGAACTGACGGCGGCCATTACCGAGCGCTACCGGTCGTCAGACCGCGTGGAAAAGGCGCGCATTCTGGACGAGTTCGTCACCATCACCGGCTTTCATCGGAAACACGCGATGCGGGTGCTCCGGAATCCTGTCGCGGCGCCGGCGGGCCGGCGGTCGCGCAGACGAAGGTATGACGAAGCAGAGCGAAATGCGATTGTATTGCTTTGGGAAGCCGCGGACCGGGTTTGCAGCAAGCGCCTGAAAGCATTGCTGCCGGTGTTGATCGACGCGATGGAGCGGCATGGTCACATCAATCTGGCCCCCGAAATCCGAGAGAAGCTGCTGACGATGAGCGCAGCGACGATCGACCGCGGCCTCCGGCGGATTCGAGAGCAAGGCGGACGGC